>Ga0209267_1002965_pt1 | contig 10701 bp, 9 predicted proteins | sample GraSoiAngelo_137_FD_185894 | JGI IMG/M metagenome (GOLD analysis project Ga0209267, IMG submission 185894) | Grasslands soil microbial communities from the Angelo Coastal Reserve, California, USA - 14_0929_09_30cm (SPAdes) (version 2) | ecosystem: Environmental > Terrestrial > Soil > Grasslands ... | reverse complement strand
CTTGACTGACCATGGCTTTTCCTTAATGGTCCCTTCTTCGCTCTTCCACCGCCGCGGCGCCGTCGCGGCGGCGGGAGCCCGGAGAGGGGGTGAATGCAGCGCATGGCAGGGGTTCGGGTCAAGGAGAACGAGCCCATCGAGAGCGCGATCCGTCGCTTCAAGAAACAGTGTGAGAAAGCCGGCATTCTCGCCGAGCTGCGCAAGCGGGAGCATTACGAGAAGCCAAGCGTCAGGCGGAAGAAGAAGGCGATGGCGGCCCGCAAGCGCGCCCTGCGCCGCGCCGCCCGCACGCCTGTCTAGGCCCCCCCTCCGCTCCACTCCGGGTCCGGCCGCCCCCGTCGGACCGGGAGGATGTCCGTGAACCAGGTCGATGCGCTGCTCGTCGTCCTCTTGGTTCCCTTCGCGCTCCGGGGATACGTACGCGGCTTCTGCCGGGAGAGCGTCGGGCTCGTCGGGCTGCTCGCCGGAGGGCTCGCGGCGGCGGCCTGGGGCCCGGCTCTCGGGGCCGAGCTCGTCGTACGCCATCTCCTGCGGCCGGTCCTGGCCGATGTGATCGGCTGCGCGGCGCTCTTCGTCGCCGTCAACCTGGCTACCCATCTGCTCGGCGCTTTGGCCGACCGCGTCGCCCGGGCGCTGTTCCTCGTGACCTTCAACCGCGCCGCCGGGGCCGTCTTCGGGCTTGCCAAGGGGGCGGCCCTCCTCGGCTTCGCGCTGCTGCTCGCCCAGCGCCTGGTCCCGTCCGCTGCGCTCGCCGAGGTGATCGCGGCCTCACGGCTCGGCCGGCCGCTGACGGACCTGGCCACGGGCGTGGTGAGCGTCGGACGAACCCTGAGCCCTTCGAGCCCCGCCGGCCCCGGCGCGGCCAACCGGCGGGCCTGAGGACGCGTATGGCTGGCCGCATCCGCGACGACGCGATCCGAGGTATCCGCGAACGGGCCAGCCTGGTCGAGGTCGTGTCCGACGCCGTCGCGCTCCGGCGGCGAGGGCGCAGCTTCGTCGGGCTCTGTCCCTTCCACGCCGAGAAGACACCCTCCTTCACGGTGAGCGAGGAGCGCGGCTTCTTCCACTGCTTCGGGTGCGGCGAGCACGGCGACGTCTTCTCGTTCGTCATGCGCGTCGAGTCGCTCCCGTTCCCGGACGCCGTGCGCCGCGTGGCGGCGCGCTTCGGCATCCCGGTGCCCGAGGACGAGGGCGGGTCGCGCCCCCGTGGCGAGCCCCTCGTCACGGTCAACGCGGCCGCCGCGGCGTTCTTCCAGGCCGAGCTCGCCGGCCCGGCGGGCGCCCGCGCCCGCGCCTACCTCGCCGAGCGGGGCGTCGGCGAGGGGGCGGTGCGCCGCTTCGGCCTCGGCTACGCGCCGGCGAGCGGCGAGGCGCTCGGGCGACACCTGCGCGCCAAGGGGTTCCCGGTCGAGGACTGCCTCACCGCGGGCCTCCTGCTCCGCCGCGATCGCCCCGGCGCCGGGACCGGTCTCCTCGATCGCTTCCGCGACCGCCTCATGTTCCCGATCTCGGACGCGGGCGGGCGGATCGTCGCCTTCGGGGGACGCGTGCTCCCGGGCCGTCCCACCGCCGGGGACCCCCCACCGAAGTATCTGAACTCGCCCGAGTCCCCGCTCTTCCGCAAGGGGCACACCCTCTACGGGCTCAGCCAGGCGCGGGATGCGATCCGGCAGACGGGGCGCGCCATCGTCGTCGAGGGGTACCTCGACCTGATCGCCCTCGCCGAGGCGGGCGTGGCGGAGACCGTGGCCCCCCTCGGGACGGCGCTCACCGTCGAGCAGCTGCGCACGCTCCGGCGCTTCACGGAACGCGTCATCGCCTGCTTCGACGGCGACGCGGCGGGCCGGCGGGCCGCGGCGCGCAGCTTCCCGGTGTTCGTCGAGGCAGGCCTGTGGGGGCAGGGCGCCTTCCTCCCCGCGGGCGAGGATCCGGACAGCTACGTCCGCGCGCACGGCGCGGCCGCCCTGGAGCGCTGTCTCGCCGGCGCCGTGCCGCTGGTCGACGCGTACGTCACCGAGCTGGCCGGCCCGGATGCCGCGGCGGTGGGACGGCGGGCCGAGGCGGCGCGCGAGGTCGCGCGCATCCTGAAGAAGGTGCGGAACCCGTTCGAGCACGACGTGCTGGCGCGGCTCGCGGCAGCGCGGCTCGGGGTGCGCGAGGAGGTGCTGCGCAGCGAGGGCGCGGTGGAGCCGCCCGCGCCGGTGCCGGCGGCGAGCGGAGCGCGCGGACCCGAGGCGCTGCTCGTGGAGCTGATGGCGGCGGACCCGAGCGGCGGGGGTCATCGCGGAGTTCCAGCATCCGGAGTGGCGAGAGACCGCGGAGGCGATCGCCGCGGCGGCGGGCACGGCCGAGCCCGCGGCGCTCGTCCAGTCGCTGCCGCGCGCGCTCCGCGACCGCGTCGCGGCCCGGCTCCTCGGCGACGATCCAGCCGAGCGGGAGAATCGCGAGCAGGAGTTCGCGGACTGCGTGGCCGCGATCCGCCGGCGGCGCGAGAGCGACGCGCAGCGCCGCCTGCGGGAGGAGATCCGTGCCGCCGAGGCGCGCGGCGACGAGATGGCGGCCCGCACCGCCCGGCAGCAGTGGCAGGAGTTCACGGACAAGACGCGCACCTGAGGTCGAAGGGTGTCGCGGTGGACCGCACGGATGCGTAACCAAACGGAGAAGGCTTCCAGAGATGAGCACGAACCAGGCAGCGAAGCGGTCGACGCGGCCAGATGAAGTAGCCCCAGAGCGTCTCGACGGTGTGGTCGCCATGCTCGGGACGCTCGACGCGGAGGAGGACGAGTCCCCGGAGCCGGCGGAGGAGGCGCAGGGCGAGGAGGAGCCGGCGCCCGCCGTCGCGGTCGACCGGAGGTGCGCGCAGAGGAGGACATCCGCGAGCCGGCACCCGCGGTCGACGGCGCCAGCGCGGGGAACGTCGACCCGGTCCGCATGTACCTCCGGCAGATGGCCTCCGTCGCCCTGCTCACGCGCGAAGGCGAGGTGGAGATCGCCCGCCGCATCGAGGCCGGCGAGCGCGAGATGATCCGCGGCGTGCTCGGTTGCCCCTACGCGCTGCGGCGCGTCCTCGCTCTCGGGGATCGGCTACGGGCCGGCGAGGTGCGCCTGCGGGACCTCGTGCGCGACGAGACCGACGAGGAGGGCGAGCCGGTCGAAGACGACGAGACGCACCGCCGCCGCTTCCTGAAACAGCTCGCGACCCTCCGCCGTCTCGCGGAGGAGTGCGGCGGCTCGCCGCCGCGGCCCGGTCAGCCGGCACACAACGGGCGGCGCCAGCACGCCCGAGAAGGGCGCCAGCAGCGGCTCCGCCGCCAGGCGCGGCTCCTCTCGGCCCTCTGCCGGCTCGGCCTGAACCGCCGGCAGATCGAGCAGCTCATCGCCGGCCTCGATCGCGCGGCCGCGAGCGCCGCCGAGCACACCGCGAAGCTGGACGCCGTCGAACGCGAGACCGGGCGGCGCATTCCCGAGCTGCTGCGCGAGAGCACCGGCGCGGCGAGCGCGGGCAAGCGCGGCGGAGCCAGACGGATCGACCGCGAGCACCTCCTGGTGCTCGCCGAGCAGGTTCGAACCACGCAGGGCCAGCTGCGGACGATCGAGCGCGACACCGGGCTGTCCGCCGCGGCGCTCCAGCGCCAGGTCGCTGCCGTGCACCAGGCGGAACGGCGCGCGCGCGCCGCCAAGCAGGAGCTGATCCAGGCGAACCTCCGTCTCGTGGTGTCGATCGCGAAGCGCTACATGCATCGCGGGCTCCAGTTCCTCGACCTGATCCAGGAAGGCAACATGGGCCTCATGCGCGCGGTCGACAAGTTCGAGTACCAGCGGGGTTACAAGTTCTCCACCTATGCCACTTGGTGGATCCGCCAGGCGATCACCCGCGCCATCGCCGACCAGGCCCGCACCATCCGCATCCCCGTCCACATGGTGGAAACCATGAACAAGCTGGTCCGCGTGTCGCGCCTCCTGGTCCAGGAAGTGGGTCGCGAGCCGACTCCCGAGGAGATCGCGACGCGCATGGAGATGACCCCGGACAAGGTCCGCAAGGTGCTGCGCATCGCCCGCGAGCCGATCTCGCTCGAGACGCCCATCGGCGAGGACGAGGAGAGCCAGCTCGGCGACTTCATCGAGGACAAGTCGGCGATCGCTCCCGCCGACGCCGTCGTGAATCGCAGCCTGTGCGATCAGACGCGGAAAGTGCTGGCCACGCTGAGCCCGCGCGAGGAGCAGGTCCTGCGCCTGCGGTTCGGCATCGGCGAGCGCAACGACCACACGCTCGAGGAGGTGGGGTTGCGTTTCGCCGTGACTCGGGAGCGCATCCGCCAGATCGAGGCGAAGGCGCTCCGCAAGCTCCGGCATCCGAGCCGCTCGCGGAACCTGCGAGGCTTCTTTGACGGCTGAGCCCGCCCAGGCTTGCAGAAGAGCCGCTTCGGTGCTTCACTCGCACCCCGCCTGGTGGGCCCATAGCTCAGGCGGTCAGAGCTGCCGGCTCATAACCGGTAGGTCGTGCGTTCGAGTCGCACTGGGCCCACCGTCGGCCGCGCGAGCCCGTCACCAACGCCGGGGGACAACGGAGGGACGTCAGACTTGGCGACGCAGATCGGTCTACTCGCGAACCTCCAGGTCATTGACCAGAGCCTGCGCGCGAAGACGCTCGCGGTAGAGGAAGGGCAGGGCCGGGTCGCCGCGCTCGAGGAGGCGGTCCAGGCGCAGAGCGCTGCCGCCGCGGCGGCCCGCGGGGAGCTGGGGGTCGTGACCGCACGGCAGCAAGAGCTCGAGACGCGGCTTACCGCCAACGAGACGAAGCTGAAGGACCGGCGCATGCGCCTCGCGCGCATCCGCAGCGACAAGGACCTCGGCGTGGCACGGCGGGAGGTCGACCTCCTCAAGGAGGAGACGGGCACCATCGAGACCGAGCTGATCGGCGTGCTCGAGCAGGTCGAAGCGGGGAGCGCCAAGCTGCGCGGCATCGAGGAGGAGCTAGCGCGGCTGCGGGCCGCCATGGAGACCGAGGCCGCGGCGCTGCGCGAGACGGTGTCGCGCCTGTCGGGCGAGATCGAGCGAGAGCGGACGGTCCGCAACGCGCTGGTCGAGGGCCTCGACGGCGAGCTGCGCCGCAAGTACGAGATGATCTTCTCGCGGCGCGGCGGGCTGGCCGTGGTCGAGATCCGCGAGGGCACCTGCCAGGGCTGCCGCATGCGCGTCCCGCCCCAGCTCATCAACGAGCTCCAGCGCAACGAACAGGTGATCCTCTGCCCGAGCTGCCAGCGCATGCTATACTGGCGGGCTGAGCGGGCGGAGGCGAGCGGGTAGCGGACGACCGGCGCGGTGCGCCGGAGGAGGTCGAGCAGCCGCCCGCCGCGCAGCGCGGCGGGAGGAAAGTCCGGACTCCACAGGGCAGGGTGGCCGCTAACGGCGGCTTCGAGCGATCGGGGGAAAGTGCCACAGAAAGGAGACCGCCCCAGGCCACGAGCCTGGAGCAAGGGTGAAAAGGCGAGGTAAGAGCTCGCCAGATCCGTTCGTGAGAACGGATGCTCGGCAAACCCCACCCGGAGCAAGACCGAGTAGGAGGGAGGCCCGGCCCACCAGGCCGGGCGCGGGTGGTCCGCCCGTTCCCTCGGGTCGGTCGCTCGATCCCCCGGGCAACCGGGGGACCAGACGAATGGCTGCTGCCCCCGCCCGGTGAGCGGGGGGACAGAATCCGGCTTACAGACCTCCTCCGGCGTTTATACCTCCCGGGGGCCCGTGCGGTGCTCGCGCGCTACGCGCGCTGCGGTCCAACGCTCGCGCGGCTCCGCCGCGCGCCCCGGACCCCGCGCCGCACGCGGCAAAGCCGCGCGCGGCTTACGCTTCAGTCCGACGGGCGGGAGGCGCCTTGACAGCCTGCGGGCGCGCGGAGTATAGCCGCGGGCAGCTGTGGGGAGAGGTGGGGCGTGGCGGTTGTGGAGTGAAGCATTGTGGGGTAGCCCTCCCCGGCCAATGGGATGTTTCGCGGGAACTTCGAGCACGTGGTGGACGACAAGGGGCGGGTCGCCATCCCAGCCCGCTTCAGGGAGGCGCTCTCCGGGCTCCAGGAAGAGCGCCTTGTCGTCACCAAGTTCGCGCACCGCGGCCGCCATTGCCTCGACGTCTACCCGCTCGGCGCCTGGCGGCGGCTGGAGAAGCGCATCCTCGGCAAGAACCGGTTCCATCCGCGGGTGGTGGGCTTCGCGAACTACTACGTCTCGGGGGCACACGAGTGCCAGCTCGACGCCCAGGGCAGGATCCTCGTTCCCGAGCTGCTCCGGGCGTACGCCGACCTCGGCCGCGACGCGATGTTCGCCGGCGACATCGACAAGTTTCGCATCTGGAACAAGGAGACCTGGCGGCAGGTGTTCGAAGAGGACGAGCGCGTCGTGCTCGAGAACCCCGAGCTCCTGGGAGAGCTCGAACTGTGATTATTAGGTGAGAGCAAACCGCCACAGGGCGGAGGTGGGAGTGAACGGTGGGGGCGGCGAGCGCTATGGCCGGGCGTCGCACGCTGAACGTGCCACCGACGACGAACGAGACGGGCATCGGGCCGGTGGGCGCTGCCCACGTGCCGGTGATGCTGGGGGAGGTGGTGGAGTGGCTGCGCCCCCGACCGGGTGCCCGTCTCGTCGATGCCACCGTAGGGCTCGGCGGGCACGCCGCGGCGCTCCTCGGCGCCGCACCCGACACTAGCCTCCTCGGCCTCGACCGTGACCCCCAGGCGCTCGCCCGCGCGCGCGAGCGGCTGCGGGCCGAGGGCGACCGTGTAGACCTTCGGCAGGCGAGCTTCGCCGATGCGGCCGCGATCCTGGCGGAGAAGGGATGGAACGCCGCGGACGCCGTGCTCCTCGACCTCGGCGTCAGCTCCCTTCAGCTCGACACCCCCGAGCGCGGCTTCGCGTTCCAGCGCGAGGGGCCGCTCGACATGCGGATGGACCCGAGCGGAACGCGCACCGCGGCCGAGATCGTCAACCGCTGGCCGGAGGCGCGGCTGGCGCGCCTGATCGCGGAGTGCGGCGAGGAGCGGCGGGCGCGAGCCGTCGCCCGGGCCATCGCGCGCGCCCGTCCGCTCCGGACCACGGGCCAGCTCGCGGCGGTCGTGTCGGGCGTGCTCGGCGCCGGCCGGGGGGGAATCCATCCCGCCACCCGCACGTTCCAGGCGCTGCGCATCGCCGTCAACGACGAGCTGGGCGCACTCGAACGCTTCCTGACCGACGGCTACCAGCTGCTGCGTCCCGGTGGCCGCCTGGCCGTCCTCTCCTACCACTCGCTCGAGGACCGGCGCGTGAAGGAAGCCTTCCGCCATTGGGCGGCGGACTGCCTCTGCCCTCCCGGGCTCGTGCGCTGCGCCTGCGGCTGGAGCGCCAAGGTCCGGCTCTCGACCCGCCGGCCGCTCCGCCCCGCGCCGGCGGAGGTCGCGAGGAACCCGCGGGCGCGCAGCGCGCGGCTGCGCGTCGTCGAGCGTCTCGAGGCGAGCCAGTGAAGTCCACCGGCGCCGCGTCGCGCCATCCGGAGCTGCGCATCCGGCGACCGCTCGTGCGGCCGTCGTCCGATGCCCGCCGGGTCCTGCGCCTGGTGCGCGGCCTGCCGCGCCACGCCCTGGCGCTCGGCGCGTTGCTGGTGGTCCTCTGCATGGCGCGCGTCTGGCTTCGCCTGGAGACGGTGAACCTCGGCTACGAGCTCTCGTCGGCGCGCCAGATGCAGCTCCGGCTGGAGCACGAGCGGCAGGAGCTCGAGGTCGAGATCGCGACGCTCCGCGACCCGGCGCGCGTCGCCGACATCGCGCGCCGCCGCCTCGGCATGAGGGATCCCGAGAAGGGGCAGGTGGTGGTGCTCCCGTGAGAGCCGCGCGGGGGCGGCGCATGATCGCCGTCGGTGGCCTCTTCGCGGCGCTCTTCGTCCTGGTGGCGGCGCGGGCGCTCGACCTGGCCGTGCTCCGCGGGCCTGCGCTTGCTCGCCTCGCGGCCATGCAGCACCATCAGCGCATCGAGCTCCTGTCGCACCGCGGACCGATCGTCGATCGCTCGGGGGAGCCGCTGGCCCTCTCGGTCGACGTGCCGTCGATCTACGTCCGGCCGCGCGAGCTGGCCGCGCATGTGCCCGCGGCCGACGGCCGGCTGGCGCGCCTCGCCACCGCGCTGCACATGCCGCTGCGGGCGCTGCGCGCGAAGCTCCGGAGCCGCCAGCCGTTCGTCTGGCTGAAGCGCCAGGCGCTGCCGCGCGAGGCCGAGGCCATCGGCCGGCTCGGACTGCCGGGCGTCTACACCGTGACCGAAGGGCGGCGCTTCTATCCGCACGGCAGCCTCGCCGCGCACGTCCTCGGCTTCGTGGGCGTGGACTCCCAGGGCCTCGAGGGGCTCGAGCAGCGCTTCGACCGCGTCATCCGCAGCGAGCCGCAGTACCTGGAGTTCGACCGCGATGCGCGCGGGCGGGAGATGTTCACCGGCGGGGTGCGAGCGGCGCCGGACCAGGGCGGCCGCCTGGAGCTCACACTCGACGCCGGTATCCAGGAGGCGACCGAGCGCGAGCTCCAGAGCGGGGTCGCCGCCGCCCGTGCGGCGGGCGGAGCGGCCGTCGTCCTCGACCCGGCGACGGGCGAGGTGCTCGCGCTCGCCAACGTCCCGACCTACAACCCGAACGAGCCCGGCGACTGGACCGACAAACGCTGGCGCGACCGGGTCCGCAACCGGGCGATCACGGATCCCTACGAGCCCGGCTCCACGTTCAAGGCGATCCTCGCCGCGGCGGCGATCGAGGAGCGGGTGGTCACGCCGGGCGAGCTCTTCTTCTGCGAGCGCGGCCGCTTCCAGACGGCCGGGAGGGCGATCCACGACACGCATCCGTACGGGTGGCTGTCGTTCGCCGAGGTGATCCAGTACTCGAGCAACATCGGGGCGGCCAAGGTCGGCGAGCGTCTCGGCCGGGAGCGTTACCATCGCTACCTGCGCGCGTTCGGCTTCGGTGGCCGGACGGGCATCGAGCTGCCCGGTGAGACGCCGGGCATCGTGCGGCCCGTCCAGCGCTGGACCCACGTCGACCTCGCGACGCTCAGCTTCGGCCAGGGCGTCTCGGTCACCCCCGTGCAGATGGCGGCCGCGTTCGCGGCGATCGCCAACGGCGGCACGCTGCTCCGGCCCTTCGTCGTCAAACGGGTCGTCGCGCCGGACGGCGAGGTGGTGCTCGAGAACGAGCCGACCGCGGTCCGGCGCGTGGTGAGCACCCGGAGCGCTCGCACCACGACGGAGCTGCTCCGCCGCGTCGTCGAGCATGAGGGCGGCACCGGCACGAAGGCCCGGCTCGAGGACTTTCCGGTCGCCGGCAAGACGGGCACGGCGCAGAAGGTCGACCCGAGCACTGGAGTGTACTCCTCCAAGCGCATCGGCTCCTTCGTGGGATTCGTGCCCGCCGACGAGCCGCGCGCGGTGATCCTCGTGCTGATCGACGAGCCCTCCACCTCGAGCTATGGGGGCGTCGTGGCCGCGCCCGTCTTCCGGGCGATCGCCGCGGGGGTGCTGAAGCGCCTCGGCGTGGAGCCGCCCGCGCCGATCGTGCTCGCCCGGGCGCCGCGCGGCGCCCCGCAAAAGCCGGGTGCGCGGCGGGCGAGGACGGCGGCCGCGTCGTCGGTCGCCGAGACGCCGAGCTTCCTCGGGCTCTCGCTGCGCGAGGCGCTGGCTCGCGCGCAGGTCTCGGGCTGGGACGTGCGGGTGACCGGGACCGGCTACGTCGCCGCCCAGGAGCCGATGCCGGGGACGCCGATCGTGGCCGAGCGGCGCCTGGCGCTTCGCCTGAGCCCGGTCGAGGCGATTGCGTCGCCCTGATGCGGCTCGGCGCGCTCATCGACGGTCTCGGCGAGACCGTGAGGGACGTGGAGGTGACCGGTATCGCCACGGACTCGCGGGCGGTCCGTCCCGGCGAGGCGTTCTTCGCGCTCCCCGGGCTGCGCACGGACGGGCGCCGCCACGTGGCCGAGGCGGTGGCCCGCGGGGCGCGCGTGATCGTCGCCGAGGGCGAGGTGGCGGCGAAGGGCGGCGTCCCGGTGGTTTCGGTGGCCGCGGTTCGCCGCGTGCTCGCGCACGCGGCCGCCCGTCTGGCGGGGGAGCCGAGTGCCGGGCTCACGCTGGTCGGGGTCACCGGCACCAACGGCAAGACGAGCACGACCTTCATCCTCGAGGCGATCTGGCTGGCCGCCGGCCTCCGCGCCGGCGTCATCGGCACCGTCGGCTACCGTTTTGCGGGCCTCGATCGGCCGGCGCCGCTCACCACGCCCGAGGCGCCGGTGCTCCAGGGGCTGCTCGCCGAGATGCGGCGTGCCGGGACGACGCAGGTGGCCATGGAGGTGTCGTCCCACGCGCTCGCGCAGGAGCGCGTCGTCGGCTGCCGGTTCGACGCCGCCGTGTTCACCAACTTGACGCGCGACCACCTGGATTTTCATGGCGACCTGGATCGTTATTACCGCGCCAAGGCCGGCCTCTTCCTCGAGCATCTCGCCGCGGGCGGGAAACCCGATCCGGCGGCGGTGGTGAACGTCGACGATCCGGCCGGCGCGCGGCTCGCCGACGAGGTGCAGACGCGCTGTGTGCGGGTCGGCCACGCCGAGGATGCGGACGTACGACCGGTCGACATCGAGACGACGCTGGCGGGGACGCGGGGCATGCTGTTCCTCGGCGGCCGGCGACTCCCCTTCCGCACCCGCCTGGT
>Ga0209267_1002960_pt1 | contig 10711 bp, 11 predicted proteins | sample GraSoiAngelo_137_FD_185894 | JGI IMG/M metagenome (GOLD analysis project Ga0209267, IMG submission 185894) | Grasslands soil microbial communities from the Angelo Coastal Reserve, California, USA - 14_0929_09_30cm (SPAdes) (version 2) | ecosystem: Environmental > Terrestrial > Soil > Grasslands ... | reverse complement strand
GAACGCCTGCCCTATAATAATTAATTACAGCTAACGACTATTCGCCGCTTGTGTGAACGACGATCACCACTCGTCGATTCGGTTGCTGCCGCGCAATCTCGGCCCGCTCCATCGCTGGGTCCATCACCGGCCGTGGCGCCACCAAAAACTTCGTCGCCCCGTAACCACGCGCTTGAATCTGTTCCGAATTTATCCCCATCACGCCGACCAAATAATTCTTCACGCTATCGGCGCGACGCTGGCTGAGATCGAGATTGTATTCGTAGCTGCCAAACGCATCCGTATAACCCTCGATTGAAAATGTCGCCCTCGGATTACGCCGGATCAGCGTGCCAAGCTTTTGCAGCTGCTCGACCGAACTCGTCTGCAACTCCGCGCTATCATATTGAAAGAGCTGGTCGTCCGGCATTCGGATCGCCGTCCCTGACCCCAGCGGGCCTTTTTGGGCAAGCAACGAATCGAGATCGCTAAAGCCAGCGACACGATTCTTGTTCGGCCCGGCGCTGTCCGCCTGAATTTTGCTGGTAAACGTGTTCGGCCGCTTAATGTTCGTGCTCGTCGCCAGTTCGGTCCCGCTCAGGGCCGGTTGCGGGCGGCCCGAGACGGCCGAGTCGTTTAACAACGATTGTTCATGAGTCGCGTTCGGATTTTTCGAAAGCGCTTGCGCGGTACTTCGCTCGATCTCATTTAACATCGACGTCGCCGGCGCGGGATCGACTCTTGGCTTGTCTGGCAAAACATCTTGCGTGTCGTCTGGCATCGCCGCCGTCGCCTGTACTTCCTGCAACAGTGCATCAAAGGATTTCTTCTCATCCGGCAGTTGAACGTTCGTTTTATCCGGCTCCGGCTTTGCTGCCGGATTAGTCTGGTCCAGGCTCGCCTTATCCAGCGCCGCCTGCGTATCGATCGGCTTCACTTTGAAGACGGGCGGCTCGCTTCTTGGAGCCAGAGCCAGATCCGCTGGCGCGAAACGAGTTTGATAAAGATAAAGGCAGAGCAGAAGATGCAACGCGAGCGACAACACTAATCCCAAAAAAAGCCAGTTTCGCTGGCCGGTCGCGTTTAACAAAGCATCGTTGTAATCAGAATCCGGAAGGGCCATTTCTAGATAAACAAACCGGCAACGGCCGGACCTTGTCAACCGCCTCGGGTGCGGGCAACAAATGCCCGCGCCGCGTTCCGAATTTGCTCAGCCACGTTTGCCTCGGGCGCGACAAATTTCGGCGTGAACCACGGAAACAACCCAATCAAATCGTGCGTCACCAGGATCTGCCCATCGCAATCTTTTCCTGACCCGATTCCGATGGTTGGAATTTGGATTGCCTGCGAAATCATCTTGGCCGTTTCCGGGGCAACAATTTCCAGCACCACCGAGAATGCTCCGGCCGTTTCGACCGCGCGCGCATCTCGCCTTAGCGCTTCGGCCTGTTCATGTGTGCGACCTTTCACCCTATAGCCGCCCTCCTCGCGCACGCTTTGCGGCAACATCCCAATGTGCCCCATGAACGGGATCCCGGCCGACACGATCGCTTCGATTTGCGGAACGTGATTTACTCCACCCTCGAGTTTCACCGCTTGCGCCCCCGCTTTCATGAACAAGCGCGCTGTCTCAACGGATTCTTCAGCGGTGTCGTAACTGTGAATGGGCATGTCCGCGACGATCAGAGCGCGTTTCACCCCGCGGGCGACGGCGCGAGTGTGATGCAACATTTCATCCAGCGTCACTTGGGTGGTGTCCTCGTAGCCCAACACCACCATCCCGAGGGAATCGCCGACCAGGATAATGTCGAGGCCGCTTTCATCGAGCAGGCGCGCGGTTGGATAATCGTAGGCAGTTAGCGCAGTGATACGTTGTCCGCGCCGCTTCATTTCGCGAAACTTTTCTGTCGCGTTCATGAGCACGAATGAATGGAGGGTCGAGCTCCGCGAGACCGCGACCGGCGTTTCATATTACCAGTTCTCTCTCAGGCGCGTAATTTTATCCTGATCCTGCAACTGCGCGAGTAACTCGCCCACATTTTTTGTTTGTCCGGGCAAACGCAAATCCGGCGCGATATCACACAATGGTTGCAGAACGAATTTCCGTTCCGTGATTCGCGGATGCGGCAATTGCAATAGTGCATCGGAGCGACGTTCACTGCCGAAATACAACAAATCGAGATCAATCGTACGCGAAACCTTGCCCTCACCTGGCGCTTCGCGTCCTCCTCTCCCCGGGGGGGAGGATTGGGGTGAGGGCGTGATCCGCTCTCTTCCCAGCGCGCGTTCAATGTCTTGCAGTGCCTCAAAAAACGCATCGGCCGATTTCTCGAACCCAACTTCAATAACTGCGTTGTAAAAATTTTGCGCGCCTGGTTCGCAATCGACCGGCGAGGTTTCATAAACCGCTGACTGCACCGTTGGCTCTGTGATGCCATCGAGCGCCCGAATTCGATCGCGCGCACTCTGAAGATTCGCGAGCCGATCGCCAATATTAGACCCCAACGCAATCGCCGCTCTCATGCTGAGATTCCTGTAGAGGCAGGCGTGCCGCCTGCAAATCAAAAAAGCAGCCGACACGGCTGCCGCTACAGTGCCAGCACATCGCGCATGTCATAAAGCCCCGCCGGTTTTCTGATCACCCATCGTGCTGCGCGCAAGGCGCCACGCGCGAATGTTTCGCGGCTACTCGCGCGATGCGTCAGCTCGACGCGCTCACCCTGTCCGGCAAAGATCACGGTGTGATCGCCCACCACATCGCCGCCGCGCACGGAATGGATCCCAATTTCCGATTTCTCGCGCTCGCCTGATATTCCTTCGCGGCCGTGGCGTAAATTTTTCGTCTGACGCACGCGCTGCAAAATTCCAGCCAAAGTTTTTGCCGTCCCGCTCGGCGCATCTTTCTTCATTCGATGATGAGTCTCCACAATTTCGAGGTCGAAGTTTTCACCCAGAATTTTTGCCGCTTGTTCCGTCAACGAAAAAAGCGCATTCACCCCGATGCTGAAGTTTGATGCGAACACGACCGGAATCTTCCGCGCCGCCGTTTCAATCGCTTGCTTCTCTTTAGCCGAATGTCCGGTTGTTCCGATGACGAGGGCTGTGCTCGATTTCATCGCCGCATCGCAAATAGCTTCGGCGGCCGTCGCACTGCTGAAATCAATCAGCACATCCGCATTCGCCGACGTGATCTGATCGCCCAGATCCGATTTTGCAACAATCTCCGCGTTCTCGCTTACGGCGACGTCCGCGATCGCCTGCCCCATCCGACCCGCCGCGCCCACCAGTGCGATACGAAATCTTGTCATCGTTTTACCCTTCGCTATTGTAGCTGCCGCTGTCCTCAGCGGCATGACCTGGAATTCTGCCGCCGGTGACGGCGGCAGCTACAACCGCCGCGGCGTCAGTCGCGTTCAAATTCCTCCAGCGTCTTGCGCAGACGCGCCTGGTTTGCGGCACTCATTTCGCAAAGCGGCAATCGCACTTCCGCCGAGATTGTCCCGCGCCACGACAGCGCTGTTTTTATCGGCACCGGATTCGGCTCGATAAACAAATCTTTGAACAACCAGTAAAGTTTGCGATGCAATCGCTCCGCCCGCTTGCTGTCGCCCTTGGTTAATGCGCTGACTAGTTCGCACATTTCGCGCGGCAATAAATTCGACGCTACACTCACCACTCCGACCGCGCCGGCCGCCATAAACGGAAGAGTCAATCCATCGTCGCCGCTCAAAACCGTGAAGGCATCCGGCAACCGCACGCGCAATTCACTCACCCGATCAACATTCCCCCCAGCTTCCTTGATTGACACTACATTCGGGCAATCGCTCTGAATTCGCGCCACCGTTTCCGCGACGATATCAACGCCGCAGCGTCCCGGAATATTGTAGAGCATCAGACGGAGGGAGGTGGATTTGGCAATGGCGGAAAAGTGACGAAACAATCCTTCCTGGCTCGGCTTGTTGTAATACGGCGCAACTAAGAGTGCGCCATCAACCCCAAGCTTTTCTGCCTGCTCGGTAGCCGCAATTGCCTCCCGCGTGGAATAGGAGCCGGTACCGGCAAGAACCAGGCAACGCCTGTTCGCAGTGTGAATGGCGAAGCGAATCATCTCTTTGCGTTCGTCATGGGTGAGCGTGGGCGATTCGCCTGTAGTTCCAACGGCAATAATTCCGTCGATGCCAGCCGCGATCTGCGATTCGATTAAATTCTGCAGCGCAGCGAAATCAATCGCGCCTTCGCGAAAGGGCGTAACCAGGGCGGTGAAAGTGCCGCGAAACATGGCGGATTTTAAAACGCCACATCATCTTTGTCATGTCGAGTGGAGTCGCCTGGTGCGCCGTTACCCCGGATATATCGAGCAGAATGTCCGAAATTGCGCGTAGAGTGCGCGCGCTCCCCGCCGCTATAGAAGAGCGCGATTACAATTCGAGCGTGCCCTCGAAGACAAACTCGGCCGGTCCGGTGAGTGTCACATCTGTGAGTCGCTCACCGTCGCGGCGAAAATCAACGCTTAATTCGCTGCCGCCACGCACCAGCACGCCAATCGGCCCGTCGGTTTTTTCCGTGGCCGCAAAAATGAGCGCGCTCGCCACAACGCCAGTGCCACAGGCTAACGTTTCGCTCTCAACTCCACGCTCATAAGTGCGGATGGCGATTTTGTTTCCGCCGCGTCTTTCCAGGAAATTCACGTTCGCGCCTTTGGGCGAAAACATTTCGTGCCGACGAATGGCAGCCCCTTCGTGCAACACATCAATCTCTTCGATGTTAACGACTGGAATAACAACATGCGGCACTCCGGTGTTAACAAAGTGAATGATTTTGTTTTCGTAGCCGACCGCAAGCGTCACATTTAGCTGCAACTCGGCCGGCTCGCTCATGTGCAAAGTCACGAGCTCGCCCTGAAGTTGTGCGGCAATGATTCCAGCGGGCGTCTCAAACGAAACGTTTTTTCTCGTATCAGCGACTCTTTCGACGAAACGGGCAAAACAACGCGCACCATTGCCGCACATTTCCGCTTCCCCGCCGTCGCTGTTGTAGTAACGCATCCGAAAGTCAGCGCTGTTGGTCGCGGGCTCGACCAACAAAACCCCATCCGCCCCCACCCCGCGATGACGATCGCAAATCTTTGCGATTTGCTGCGCGCTCAAATGCACGTCCCCCGAACGATTGTCGATCATGACAAAATCGTTTCCCGCACCATTCATCTTGGTGAATCGCAGCATATGATTCGTGTACCACATGGCTGCCTCAATGCCAACCGTGAGATGGAGCGAGCTACGCCGTCCTCCTGAGCGAAGCGTAGCGGAGTCGAAGGATCCCGCGGCGCTATCTTTAAGCTTTCGCATCGGGATCTCTCGACTTTGCTCGGCATGACGAGATGGCCGATGCCAATGGCGCGACAAATTTGCCGACGCCATCGGCCAGATCGTCGGCGTCTCCAATCTTTCCAATTAAATCGACAATCGCGCTTCCGATAACAACCGCGTCCGCGATCTTTGCCACCGTTGCCGCCTGCGCCGGATTCGAAATACCAAAGCCAACTGCGATGGGCAAATCGGTGTATTGCCTGATCAACGTTAGCCTTTCCTCTAGCGATTGCGCGACCGAATCGCGTGCGCCGGTTACGCCTTCGCGCAAGACATAATAAATAAAGCCGCGGGCGGATTGCCCGATCAGCGCGATCCGCTCCGGCGGCGTAGTTGGCGCAATCAGTCGGATCCGAATTGGATTTTCCTCAACCTCACTTTCATCCTTACCAATGGTCGAACTCGACGGCTTTAAGCCGTCGAGTTCTTGAATGCTGCGATCTTCTTCGGGAGGGAGATCGAGGATGAGCAGACCATCGACGCCGGCCGCTACCGCCTCGTGCTCAAACTCGGCCATCCCGTAACGCAAGATGGGGTTTAGGTAGGTATAGAGAACAATCGGAATTTGAGAGCGCCTGCGAATTTCGTCGACGCATCCCAAGACACCATGCACCGTCGCGCCGGCCTCGAGCGCGCGCTCCGCCGCCAGTTGATTGACAATGCCGTCCGCCAGCGGATCGGAAAATGGAATTCCCAACTCCAGCACATCGGCTCCCCCTTCTTCCAGAGCGAGCGCGATCGCGACGGTGCGGACAAAATTGGGATCGCCCGCGCAAATGTAGGGAATGAAGGCGGCACGATTTTCGTCGCGGCACCGAGCAAAAAGACGTTCGATTCGTTCGGACATCGCTAGCATTCTTAGCGCAGATTCAGTCCGCGTGAAACGATGACGCTCAGCACCCTGGTAAATGGTTACATTCTCGGCTGGTCTGTGGCGTGGCCGCCAGGGCCAATTAATGCCGAAATGATCCGGCGCGGTTTGTTCCCCAAGGACCGCGGCGGCGGATTCTGGTCCGCCTGGCCGATTGGCCTTGGCGCATGCACCGGCGATTTCATCTGGGCCTTTTGCGTTTCCGTTGGCGCGGGCGTGTTGCTCAGCTCGGTCGCGGTCCGGCGTGTGCTCGGGATCATCAGTCTCGCATTGCTCTTATTTTTAGCGGTCCACTTCGCCATGGAAGCTTGGAAAATCTATCGCGCTCATCGCAGCGTCGAGTTTCAAGCGCCGAAAAATGAGAGGCGCGGCGCATTTTTCCTTGGTCTCTTTATCGTATTGATGAGTCCGTGGAACGTCGCCTTCTGGCTGGCCGTCATCGGCAGTCAGCCCGCGCAAAGCGCAAGTGTGCGACAATCCCTCGCTATCGCAGTCGCGGTCGTTCTGGGTGCGTTGACCTGGGGCGTGGTTTTATGCATGGCGGTAAGAGCGGGCGCGCATGTTTTCTCTCATCCCAGCTGGCAGATCGCTACCGAGGCCATCACCGCTGCGGTTATGCTATGGTTCGCCATTCGGCTCCTGCTCCATTTTCCATGAACGCGATCACTAAACCCCGTGCCACAACACTCACTGTTAACGAGATCTATTACTCGATTCAGGGTGAAAGCACCTGGGCCGGACTTCCATGCGTGTTTGTGCGGCTGACTTTTTGCGATCTGCGCTGCAATTATTGCGACACCGCTTATGCCTTTTACGAAGGCGAAAAGAAAGCGTTGCCCGAGATTACGCGCGAAGTTTTGAAATTCGATTGTCCGTTAGTCGAAATCACCGGCGGCGAGCCGCTCCTGCAAAAAAACATTCTTCCGTTGATGAGTGCGCTGGCTGATGCCGGAAAAACGGTCCTGTTGGAAACGAGCGGAGCACATGATATCTCGAAGGTCGATCTGCGGATCCATCGCATCATGGACTTGAAAACGCCGGGCAGCGGCGAATGCGAACGCAATTTGTGGTCGAACATCGAGCATTTGACCAAGTGCGACGAAGTGAAATTCGTTGTCGGCTCGCGCGAAGACTACGAATGGTCACGCGAAAAGATGCGTGAGCACCATCTCTCCAAGCGCTGTCACGCCGTTCTATTTTCACCGATATTTGGCCGGATTGAACCGCGCGAAATTGTGGAGTGGATGCTGGCCGACAATCTGGAAGCGCGTTTTCAATTGCAGATGCACAAATTCATCTGGTCGCCAACGATGCGCGGAGTCTAACCCTCGCTCGGACATAATGAAGATCGGACCTTTCCTGCGCTAGCGGTAGAAAAGTTGTCCCGCACCTGCGGGACCGCACTCCACGATGCTCCGCGAATTTCGTGAGCGGTGCGAGAACGCGCCAGCTTTTGGAGTGCGGCAGTCCTCTGCCGCTTTGCGAGCCAACCGTCCAGCTGCTTCGATTTTACCTCGTCCCATTAGTTATTGGGTTCTGAAGCTTCCTTGGAGCTTGAATTCCTGAGCATTGGGATTTTTGCTGGAGGTGGGAAGTTCAGGACAATGACAGGCGCGAAGCCGAAACTATGGATTGTCATCTCGCGGCCGGACCGTTTGCCGACGGCACTCGCGGTAGCACAGGCGTTGCGCGCGCAATTTCCAAGCGGGGTGCATTTGCTGCGCGAGGATTCGAAATGGTGGGAGCGCGCGCAATGGCGGCCCTATGCAGGACAATTTGACGAGATTCATGCTTTCCCGCGCGTGAATACGTGCCGTGGTCTGCGCGATTTGCCGCGGCTCTACCGTGAATCCGCCGCGCGGCGCGAAGCAATCGCGCAGCTGCCGATCTATAAAGAACGCGATCTCATTGTTTGCGTCGGTGGAATTCTGACCATTTCCAACGCGACGATCTCAGCGCATCCGGAGGCGAAAAAAGTGCTTTGCGTCGCAGAAAAAGTTTATCGCGATCTCACCCGTGTCGGCGAGCGCACCCGCTATCGATTTACCACCTCGGGCTGGTTGCAAAATCGTATTGTCGAACCGATGGCGGGTTTAAACCGAACCCTCCACTTCAAGCCGCGGATCAATCCAGGTGGTGATGGGGTCCGGGTCGAGCGTCTGCAAAAAAATCCGGATTCGCTTTATCATCGGATCGTGGTCATGAGTAACGGCGGGACCGATGTCTCGAACAATCCGGAAATTATTGGCGCCAAATTTCCGAGTGTGGCCGAGCTACGGGGTTTGCCGCAAGTCAGCGACAGAAATGGAGATGGTATCAGTCGCCAGGTGATCTTTTTCGGCACGCCCTTCCTGCTTATTCATAACGTGTCACCTGACGTTTACGTCGAACGACTCAATTGCTGTCTCGATTACTTGCGGCGGAATTTCAGTGGGCACGCTCTGATTTATCGTCCGCATCCGAACGAGACGAACGAACCTGACCGGCTAAAACTCGACGGTTTTCGGATCGAAGACGATCGCGAAGCCGCTGAGCTTTATTTTTTGCGGAACTATCAAGCTATCGCGGCCGTTTTCTCGGTCTCCTCAACAGTATCGCGAACGGCTTTGAACAATGGGATCAATGGCTACGCGATGTATCCCGTCTTTCCGTTTACCACCCAGCAGACGGAATTTTTTGCGGGCGTGATGGGTGATGTGCCAGTTGAGTTTACCATTCGCGATCTGAGTTCGCCGCCGATTCCGTATCAACCCCTTGCCGTGGAAAGGGGACGCAGTTTTGCAGAAGCAATGAAAATGGCGGCGGAACAGAAGGTAGCTTCCTAGCCCACGAAGCCAGGAGCTCGTCCACCCTTCGCAGAGCGACGCAGCTACAGAATGCACGATCGTTTAACCAAATCTGTAGCCGTCGCGCTCTGCGCGACGCGGTGTGCACGTCACGCCTAAATCCTTCGGATTGAGCAAGAGCAGCTTACCCGAAATCGAGTCACCATAAATTGCTACGAATTCACCCGCGTACGGCCAATCCTCGACTTTCTCTACCAGCTGAGCGCGAACTGGATTTTCACGGACGTAATCCCATTTTTGCGCGTAACTTTCTTCACTTCTCAAGAGGTGATCGAAGAAACCGCGCTGCCAGATCGGATCTTGCGACTTGTCCGTAGCTATCGCCCTGCCAAGAAAACGCTTTAAGGTGCCGACCCATTTTCCCAGATTGAAGTCGTCCGGCCCCGCGACAAACAAATGAATGTGATCTGGAAGAATCACGCAACGAGCGACCGTTATTCCAAAGTCTCCATGCGCTCGGTTAGCGAAGTCAATCAACGCGGCATGAATCTCAGCGCGCGCAAGAGTTGGTCGTCGGCGATAGGTGCAACACGTGAAGAAGAACAATGGACTTCTTGAGAAGACCCAGTGAAGTCGCGGAGGTGTCCGCGCGAAGCTTTTCATTCTTTTCTTCCCGGTTGAAACGTGATCAGGCATGCTGCGCTTCGCAGAGCAAAGCGGCTACAGCTAGATTGGCGCACTTGCCTAATGTTTCGGCGCGCGCACGGTGCCGGTCTCAACCGCGAGCTTGCGCTGTTCGACAATCCGATTGGCGGTTTCTTCCACCATTTGCTCTAGCAACATCCGCAGATGTGTATTCCGCCGATAATCAGCCGGCGCGATGTGTTTCACCCGATCGGCGTGCGTGGAGAGCTGGTAGCATTTTTTGAAACCAACACGCGCCAAATCGTCAGGATTGTAGACCGCGATTGCTTGCCCGCCGTTTTTCTTCATCACGGTGAAGCACGGCACGTCGGTCGGACCGTCACCGACATAAATCATATTGGGGAACGGAATCGGCCGAATTTCAGGGTCCATATGATCATTCACGTCCTGCGCCATATCGAGAAAGCCTTTATTAATGCGAAAGAGAAACTGCGTCTTTTGGGTGTGACTGATGACGCGCTTCGGAAAAGTGATGCGGCCTTCGTTGTCGGTCGCGAACTCGCATCCGAAAATGGCACGCACATAAGGCGCGAGCCGGCTGCCATCGATCAGCACTTTTAAGCCCGATGAAATGATGTAGTGCTCGACGGTGATGCCGTGAGCGACATGTTCAGCGGTAAGCAAACCTTCGCCGCCGCGAAATTCCTCAAACATTTCCGGCAAGCCTTTGTAGAAGTTCAGTTTCGCCCCCAGTTTTTTGAGTTCTTCGTTGGTGGGCCGATCCATCCCGAGCTGGTCGAGCAGGACCTTCATATAGGCGAGCTCGTTATCGTAGCCATGGTTGCGCACCAGCTCGGAACAACGTCGCCAAAAAATCTCGCTGTTAATTCCGAACGCCGGAAACACCACCTCGTCCTGCATGTAGCTCGGACTTAGTGTTGATCGTAGTCGTAAACGATGGCGATTCTGTTTTGCGGAGCGGACATGGGTACTTGTGGAAAAGTTATTTGTTAAAACTGTTACAAAGTTAAATCGGGGGCTGCAGACACTCTGCCATCATCAAC
>Ga0209267_1002958_pt1 | contig 10722 bp, 14 predicted proteins | sample GraSoiAngelo_137_FD_185894 | JGI IMG/M metagenome (GOLD analysis project Ga0209267, IMG submission 185894) | Grasslands soil microbial communities from the Angelo Coastal Reserve, California, USA - 14_0929_09_30cm (SPAdes) (version 2) | ecosystem: Environmental > Terrestrial > Soil > Grasslands ... | reverse complement strand
GCCTCTCTCTTCGCCAACTACCGCAGTTCGGCGGATGCTGTGATGGAGCTGGTCGATAACGCCGTTGACTCGCGCCTCCCAAAGACGCCGCTAAACGTCGAGATTACCGTCCACCCGCAGTCGCTGGTCGTTACTGCGGTCGGGGGTGAGGGCATGGGCATTCGCGAAATAGAACGCAACTGCCTCCGTTGGGGTGGCTCGCCGAAACGCGGTCGGCAGCTGCTGGGTCAGTACGGCCAGGGCGGCAAGGCAGCGATCGGACATCTCGGAAGGCGATTTTCGGTTGAGGCGAGCCGTCCGGTCGACGCGGTTGCCTGGCGGTTCACGGACGACGACTATCGGGATCGATCGCGGCTGAAGACCTATGAACTCGTCGAGACTCCCAAGCGAACATCGGTCGAGGTTGGTTACGTCCGGATTCGGATCGACGGGATCGACAAGAGGATCGACGTCCGCCGTCTCGCCCAGCGTCTGGCCGAGACGTATCGCCCCCTTCTCGAACGGCAGGCGTTGGAGCTGATCCTGGACCGCCTAGAGATCAAGCCCTCTCCCCTTCCCGCTGCCGAAAGACGCGCGTTCGCGATCAACACAGGTGGGGCTCGTCTTCGTGGTTGGGTAGGCCTTTCCGATCCAGAGCATCCGGCCGGAGGATGGGTTCCTGGGATCCGCTGCTATCGGCTCGGACGGCTGATCGCCGACGGCGAGTTCTTTGGGCATCCTGGACCGGCGACCCTGCCCGCGATGGTCCGGTTGATGGGCGAGGTCGATGTGCCGAACGTGGCGCTGACGATGAACAAGACCGACTTCGACCGCGATGGCCAAGAGTGGGTTGCAGTCGAAGCCCGCATGCACAAATTGCTGGCATCGTTGGTCCGTCGGCTCGCGCGCGACGTCGAAGTTCCCCCGCCGAGCAGCGCGATCAAGGTTGCAGAGCAGGTGCGCCGGCTGCTGAGTCAGGCACTGCGCCTTAGCGATAGGCAGGATCTCTTCGCAGGATTCGCTCCAGCACGACCGCCCTCAAAGACGCGCGACGCGCCCGAGCTACCGCTCGACCCACAAGAGCGCAGCGCGACCGACCAAGAACCGCGCACACCACCGCCCTCGCCACTTGACACGCCACTCGAGGCACGAAAAAGAGGCTTCGGGATCATCGCCATACGGCCGTTGGACCCCAGGGTGCGCAGCATGACCGTGCTGGAAGATGGAGTACGCACCGTCGTGATCAACTCTCGATATCCGCTGTTTATCGAGCGGCGCGGTGATGTCTGGTATCAGCTGGAAACGGCAGCCCGCGAAATCTGCAAAGCCGCCGACGCTACTAGCGTGGCCGAGTATGAGAAGAGGGTGAACGATATCGTCCTCACTGCGCTGCAGCTGCGCGCCAGCCGTCGCCGGCGACCAGCGGGCCGCCAGCTCCGCCTGATGCAGGGCTAGGAAAGCCGCCAACGACCAGCATCTGGAACAGTCGGACGTACGATGGCCGCGTGGAGCAGCGCGTCAGCTTGGTGACCTTAGGTGTGGAGGACTTGGCCAGGGCGCGTGCTTTCTATGAAGCGATGGGATGGACCGGAGCCCAGCAACCGGACGATGAGATCGTCTTCTTTCAGTCAGGAACCATGGTCTTTGGCCTATGGACAAAGCTCGGTGGTCACGGTGCTCCCGGAATCGAGCTTGCCCACAACGTCCGGAGTCCGAACGAAGTCGACACAGTGCTCAGCGAAGCCGAACGTGCGGGCGGGAAGGTTGTGCGGCCGGGGCATCAGGCAGTCTGGGGCGGCTACACCGGCGCCTTCGCGGATCTGGATGGATACGTTTGGGAGGTCGCCCACAACCCTGATTGGGCAATTGGGGAGGACGGATCGATACGCCTTCCATAAGGCAGTCAGCGGACAGTGGCTCGTTGATTACGTCAAAAGCATGGCGGGGATGGTTGATTCTTTCCGAACCACGGTCGGGGACGGGCGAGATCGCCAAAGCCCCAAAAGAGGCGCACAATACCTCCGCGGATTCGTCGGTTGAAGTCTGGGTGGTGAAGCTGGCCATGTGGCGATTAGTACGACGTGTTCTGGTTCCGCTGGTCGCGGCCCTGTTGGTGGAGTGCCTCGCAAGCGCAGGCGTGTTCTGGTTCCGCTGGTCGCGGCCCTGTTGGTGGAGTGCCTCGCAAGCGCAGGTGTTTCCGCCGCGGCAGGGACCATAACCGAGTACTCCCTGCCTAAGAACAGCTCGACCACGACGACGACCCCGTGCAACAGCTCCGGGCATCACTGCACGAAAACGACTTCGACCTCGGCATGGTGCAGCTGTCCGGCAACGATCACGACGGGCCCTGACGGCAAACTGTGGTTCACAGAAACCGGCGGAGCACTAGGCTACGGCGCGGTGGGCACGATCTCCACCACAGGAGCGATCATCGAGTACAAGCTCTCCACCTACAACAGCATTCCCGTTGGAATCACGGCCGGACCGGCAGGATCGATGACGCTATGGTTTACCGAGCAGAACGCGAATCGCGTTGGACAGATCACGACGGGCGGCAGCATCACCGAGTATCCACTACCGATATCCGGCAGTCAGCCACGGGGAATCGCTTTAGGGTCCGATGGCAACCTGTGGTTCACCGAGTCGCGCTACTCAGGCGTGATGACGGGTTACATCGGGCGAATCAGTGCCGCTGGGGCCATCAACGAGTATCAGATACCGGTTGCGAACAGCAGGCCCTTCTTGATCACTAGTGGGCCGGATGGCAATCTCTGGTTCACAGACGAAGGCACACAAAGCGTCGGAAAGATTTCAACGACAACCGGCGCGGTAACCGAGTATGCGCTGGCGAACGGAAGCGGGCCCCACGGCATCACGACAGGGCCCGATGGCAACCTGTGGGTGACCGAAGCCTATGCGAGCAATGTGGATCAGGTCACACCATTAGGAAGCATCACCGTGTACGCCGCCCCGGGCGGACCGGCTGGCATCACAACAGGACCCGACAACAACCTGTGGTTCACCGAGGCAACGAACACGTCGGGCGTCGGAGCCATGACAGTGGGCGGAACGGTCGTGGCCAGCTATAGCCTCGGCACTACACAGTCAAAGGATCCACAGGGGATCACCTCGGGTCCTGATGGCCGCCTCTGGTTCACCGAGGAGTTCGGAGGCACTAACGGCGCAATAGGCGCAATCACCACTTCGTAGCTTCCGCAGGCCTCTGATCTTTTGACTTCCACATGTCAATACGTGCCCGTACTAGGGTTGCCGGTAGTGGCCTCGCACCCGTGCAGGACGGACCTACTCGTGTGCGGGTGGTCGGCGCTCCCTTGGGTGACGACAGATGGAGCGGAGCGGGAGAGATTCGAACTCTCGATCGGCCAGCGCCCACAATGCCTTACGCGTCGCGTTCCTTCGCGGCTCGGTGAGCAGCCAGGACTTCTTGGTGTGTCGGAGCCGCATCCGGATGATGCTGCCGACAAACGACATAGGTTGTGCCTTCGACCGGATGTTTTCCGATCCGCCAGCAGCCCTTGACGTGGCAGTTATGCCGCCGGTATATCGAAATCAGGCCGCCGATAATCGCGATTTCGCCGAGGTCAGAACCAAATCCAGACCAGAACCCGTACCACGGGCCGGAGAGGCTGTCGGCCCCCATCACATGAAGGATCCAGTACCACATGAAGCAACTCCTATTTGTGAGCTCCGGCGCGTTCGCCACAGTTTCCGGCACTCCGGCTGAGTCGTACCATTTGGGCCGTGAATCCGATGTGGTATTTGCCAATCGGGTTGGTGGTCCTGTGCGCGCTTTCCATCGTGCTGGGGCTGATGAGCGCTGACTCGCGCCCGGGCTTCCTGGACGGGAGGTTCGACAAGAAGGAGCACTCCTTCTTCCACCCCAAGGACTAGATCGCCCAGACGCGGGGGCGGTCAACCGGGCAGGCTGCTCATCGGGTGGCCGGCACTGTGGGATGAAGGCACAGGGTGCGGCAAATGCTCAACACGCGAGTTGAGCGGAGAGGGAGAGATTTGAACTCTCGATGGGCCAGTGACCCATAACGGTTTTCGAGACCGTCGCCTTCAACCGGACTCGGCCACCTCTCCATAGAGCCAGATCTGCTCCGGGTGCATGGCGGTCCCGACCGGATTCGAACCGGCGCTCTCGGCCTTGACAGGGCCGCGTGTTTGGCCAGGCTACACCACGGGACCGGCAGCGGCTAAGTCTACCAACGGCATGAACTTCTCCTTCAGCCCCTCCGGCGGCTACGGCGCCACCTCCCCATGAATGGGGAGGAGCAGAGGAACCGGAAGACCCATACCTATAATTCCCTCCGGCGTGAGCGACACCGACCGTTCAAGTTCAGGCTCCCCGGACGAGCTCCGGAGGCGGTTCCAGATCCTGGAGCGGGTCGCGATCTTCTTCACGCTCCCGGACAACATCCTCCACGCCATCGCCCGGCGCCTCGCCCCGGCTTCGGCCGCCAAGGGATCGGTGATCGTGCACCAGGGCGACCCCGGCGACACCATGTTCATCGTCGAATCTGGCCGCTGCGAGGTCTATGTCGAGGAGTCGCCTGGCCACACGATCACGATCGCGCTCATGGGCCCGGACGATTTCTTCGGTGAGATGGCCTTGATCTCTGAAGAAACGCGGACGGCCAGCGTGCGTGCCCTCGAGGACTGCCGCCTGCTCACGCTCGACCGGAAGACCCTTTACGAGACGGTGCCCGCTGACTCCGATGCGCTGATCGAGCTGACCAAGCTGGTCGAGCAGCGGAAGGACACCCTGCCCAACCTGATCGCCCGCGCCCGCATGGTCGCGCCCGAACAGGCGGCATCGACCGTGGCGGTCTACTCGCCCAAGGGCGGCTCGGGCCGCACCACGATCGCCGTCAACCTGGCGGCGGCCCTGGCGAAGCGGTTCCCGGGCGAGGTCCTCCTCGTCGACCTGGCCCTGCCCTACAACCATGCCGCGCTGATCTCCTACCTGACCCCGACCGGCTGTCTCGCCGCGGCCAGCCAGGTGCCGCCCCAGAACTTCGAGGAGGCGGTGCTGGGCGCCATCCTCCACCACCCTGGCGGCATGATGCTGCTCCCCGGCGTGCTTCGGGCCGAGCAGGCGGACCTGATCACCGTCGACCTGGTCAACCGGGCGATGGGCATCCTCGTCAATGCCTTCCGCTACATCGTGTTCGACCTCGGTGTCGCTTTCACGGACATCGTGATCAGCGTCCTCGACCATTCGCAGCGCGTGCTCGTCCTCGTGACGCCCGAGCTGTCGTCGTTGAAGGACGTGGGCGAGCTGCTCAACATCTTCACCAATGTCCTGAACATCGTCCCTGGGCGCGTCATCCTCGCCTTGAACAACAAGGTGCCGAAGTCGGTCGTGAGCAAAGAAGACGTGATCCGTACGCTGAAGCAGGAGCTCCCGGTGGAGATCGACTTCGACGGGACCAAGCCGGACGAGGCCGCGGTCAAGGGCGAGATCCTGGTCCTGACCGACCCCAAGAGCGCGCTGTCGCGCGGCGCCGAGCAGCTGGCCCAGATCATCGCCGGCTCGACGGCCGCCGAGACCAAGGGCGAAAAGAAGGGCGGCTTCAAACTCGGGCGCCGGTAAAGGGACTCCTCCCCGTTCACGGGGAGGTGGCGCGCAGCGCCGGTGGGGCTGGTAACATCCCAGCTGTGATCGAACAAGCTGTCGTCTCACTCACCCCCGAAGCCCAGTCGCGCCTGAAGGAGCTCATGACCAAGGAGGCCAACCCTCAGCTCGCCCTCCGCATCTTCGTCAGCGGCGGCGGCTGCTCTGGCATGCAGTACGGCATGGCGTTCGACGACCAGCGTCGAGCCGACGATGTCGTGATCGACAACGAAGGGGTTCAGATCCTTGTCGACGACTTCAGTGTTTCTTACATCCGCGGCTCGGAGATCGACTACGTCGACAGCCTGATGGGCGCCGGTTTCACGGTGCACAACCCCAACGCGGTGCACTCGTGCTCCTGCGGCCACTCGTTCGACACGGGCGACGACGCAAGCGGTGCGCAGGCCTGCGGCTGCGGCCACTAGACGCTTCGTTCCAGACGCCTTAGAGAGATAGCGCTTCTGACCCTGGGCGTTCTCACGCCCATCGGAATCCTGGCCGTGAATGCGTCCGCGTTCGTGATGGTTCACCTGACCGAGTTCCGCATCGGCATCGCCGCGTGCGCTCTGGTCAGCGGCCTGGTCTTGAACGGCCTGACCGCCTGGTGGCTGCTCCGCCTGGCGAGCCGCAACGCCCCGCCCCTGTATCGGGAGTACCGGATCTGGGCCATCGGCGCAGCGGTCCTCCTGGTCCTGCTCACCGCCGGCGGTGGCGGCTACCTGACATATCTCGGCCTGAACGATCCTCGCCGGCTGCCCGACGCGCTGTCGGTCGTGGTCGCCACCTTCATGCTCCTGCTGCCGCTTGCGGTATCGGTCGCAGGCCGGCGTCTGGCGGGCATGGGCGGGATCATTCCTGTGGACGAACCCGCCGGAAAAGAGAGGAGCTCCCGCCGAGGCGGGAGCTCCCTTAGAAGTCGGACTTAGTCCTTCTTACATCATGTCGGGCGACATGCCGCCCGGCATTCCACCACCGGAGTTCCTCTTGTCCTCGGGCACCTCGGTGACCATCGCCTCGGTGGTCAGCACCATGGCGGCGATCGATGCGGCGTTCTGCAGCGCCGACCGGGTGACCTTGGCGGGGTCGACGATTCCCGCCTCGAACATGTTCACGAACTTGTCGTTGAGCGCGTCGTAGCCCTCACCCGGCTTGCTCTTGCGGATCTGCTCCACGATGAGCGAACCTTCCTTGCCGGCGTTGAGCGCGATCTGCTTGACCGGCTCCTCGAGGGACTTGCGAACGATCGCTACCGATGAGCGAACCTTCCTTGCCGGCGTTGAGCGCGATCTGCTTGACCGGCTCCTCGAGGGACTTGCGAACGATCGCGACACCGGTCGCCTGGTCGTCTTTCAGGCCGAGGCCACCATCGAGCTTCTTCTGCGCGTTCAGGAGCACAGTGCCGCCACCCGCCACGATGCCCTCTTCGATCGCGGCTCTCGTCGCGCTCAGGGCGTCCTCGATGCGGTGCTTCTTCTCTTTCTGCTCGACCTCGGTCGCGGCTCCGACCTTGATGACCGCCACGCCGCCGGCCAGCTTGGCCAGCCGCTCCTGCAGCTTTTCCTTGTCGAAGTCGGATGTGGTCTCCTCGATCTGCGCCTTGATCTGCTTGATCCGGCCCTGAATGGCCTGCCGGCGCTTGTCGTCGTGCTCGATGTCGACCACGATCGTGGTGTCGTCCTTGTTGACGGTCACCTTGCGCGCCCTGCCCAGCTGCTCCACCTTGGTCTGGTCGAGCTTGAAGCCGGCGTCCTCCGAGATGACGGTGCCGCCGGTCAGGATCGCCATGTCCTCGAGCATCGCCTTGCGGCGGTCGCCGAAGCCCGGCGCCTTGACGGCGACGGCGGTGAATGTTCCACGAAGCTTGTTCACGACCAGCGTCGCGAGCGCCTCACCCTCGACGTCCTCGGCCACGATCAGAAGGGGCTTGCCCTGCTGGACTACACGCTCCAGCACGGGGAGCAGGTCCTGGATGGCTGAGATCTTGCGGTCGGTGATGAGCACGTAGGGGTCGTCCAGCACCGCTTCCATGCGGTCCGGGTTGGTGACCATGTAGGCCGCGATGTAGCCGCGGTCGAACTGCATCCCTTCGACGAACTCGAGCTCGGTGGTGATGGCCTGGTTGTCCTCGACGGTGATCACGCCATCCTTGCCGACCTTCAGGTTCGCCTCGGCGATGAGCTTGCCGATCTCCTCCGACTGGCTGGAGATGGCGGCAACGTGAGCAACGTCCTCGCTCTTGTCTGCCACCGGCTGGGCGAGCCTCTTGATCTCCTCGACGACAGCTTCGACGGCCTTCTCGATGCCGATCTTCAGCTGCATGGGGTTGGCGCCCGCGGTGACGTTGCGGAAGCCTTCGTTGATCATGGTCTGGGCCAGGATCGTCGCCGTGGTGGTGCCGTCACCGGCCACGTCGTTGGTCTTGGTCGCGACCTCGCGCAGCAGCTGCGCGCCGGTGTTCTCCATTGCGTCCTTGAGTTCGATCTCGCGCACGATCGTCACGCCGTCGTTGGTGACGGTCGGAGCGCCGAACTTCTTCTCCAGGACTACGTTGCGGCCCTTGGGGCCGAGAGTGATGCGTACGGATTGGGCAACGGTGTCGATGCCCTTCTTGAGGTGCTGTCGCGCCTCTACATCGAATGTGACTTGTTTTGCCATATGCGTCCCTCTTCTTCTTTTACTTCTTGCCGTTGCTGGCGAGGACCGCCAACACGTCTTTCTCCGAGACGATCAGGTACTCGATCTCGTCGACCTTGAATTCGTTGCCGGCGTACTTGGCGTAGAGCACCTTGTCGCCGACCTTGAGCTCCATCGGCACCTTGGTGCCGTTGTCCAGGATCCTTCCGGTCCCCACGGCCTCGACGATGCCCTCCTGGGGCTTCTCCTTGGCGGTGTCCGGAAGGACAATCCCGCTCTTGGTCTTTTCCTCTTTCTCGACAGGCTTGACCACTACGCGGTCGGCCAGCGGTCTCAGGTTCATGTGCAGCCCTCCTCAGCTGAATCTGTTAGCACTCCCTACGCCCGAGCGCTTAGCACTCTGGCAGGACGACTGCTAAATAGTAGTACCAACCGGGCTCGCGCCGCTAGACGTCCTCCGGCCCTTCATCAAGAGGCGCCGACTCGGCTTCCTTGATCAGGCGGCGGGCGGTTTCGGCCTGGTCGTCCGGGACCATGACCCGGGCGTCGGTCAGGTTGACCCCGACCCCGTAAGCGTGGTCGCCGAAGACCTCGACCCGCACCCCGTCGGCCCCCAGCACCGCAGCCACGAGGTCGGCCTGGATACGCTCGCCCTTGAAGACGACGGTCCAGCCTTTGACGCTCACGGTTACCAGCTTAGGGAAGGGTCGACCTCGGCCGGCTGGACGGCCGCATGGCTGCCCGCAGCCGCGATCATCGCTGCGTTGTCCGTGCACAGCTCGAGCGGGGGCATCGTCAGCCGGGCGCGGCCTTCGACCAGCTCGGCGGCCCGCGTGCGGAGCAGCGAGTTGGCGGCTACTCCACCGGCGACGACCACCTCGGTCAGATGCGGCGCTTCGCGCATCGCGCGATCCAGCTTTTCGAGGAGCGATTCGACCACCGATTGCTCAAATGCGGCGGCGAGGTCCGCGCGGTCCTGGTCGGTCACGCTTTCCCCCAGGTCGCGCAGCCGGTACAGCAGCGCGGTCTTCAGGCCGCTGAAGCTGTACTCGAGGCCGGGCAGCGAAGGCCGCGGCAGGGGCTGGCGCTTGGGGTTGCCGGTGCGGGCCATGCGGTCGAGCGCCGGGCCACCGGGAAAGCCCAGGCCGAGCATCCGGGCCGCCTTGTCGAAGGCCTCGCCGGCGGCGTCATCGCGTGTCCGGCCGATGACCTCGAAGCGGCCGTGCTCCGGCATCCGGACCAGGTCGGAGTGGGCGCCGCTCACGACCAGGCCGAGAAGCGGGGGCTCGAGGTCGGGGCGCGTCAGCATCGCGGCGTAGATGTGACCCCACAGGTGATTGACGCCGGTGAGCGGTTTCGCCCACGCGGCCGCCAGGCCCTCGCCGACCCCCACACCTACCAGCAGGCAGCCCACCAGGCCAGGGCCGCGAGTGACCGCGAGCAGGTCGATGTCCGACGGCTGGACCTGCGCCTCCTCCAGGGCAAGGTCGAGCAGGCGGGGCAACCGTTCGAGATGGTCGCGCGCGGCAAGCTCGGGGACCACGCCGCCGAACTCCCGATGCAGGTCGACCTGGGAGTGGATCACGTTGGCCAGCACTTTGCGCCCGCCTTCAACGACCGCGACGGAGGTTTCGTCGCATGACGTTTCGATGCCTAAAGTCAGTGTCATCTCGGGCCCCATCCCCCGGCTTCGCCGGGTACTTCCCCATGAATGGGGAAGAGTCTGAGAGTCAGTCCCCTTTCGTCAGGAGGTCGCGGCGGAGGCCCTGGACTTCGGCGTCGATCCGGTCCAGGTTCGTTTCGTACGCCTTGCGAAAGCGCGGCGAGTGGATGGAGTCGGACCACATCACGATCGCGTCCTCGCCGTTGTCGGTGTAGTAACCCTTGCGCCGGCCGATGACCTTGAAGCCGAAGCCCTCGTACATCTTCATCGCGTTGTCGTTCGAAGTCCGGACCTCGAGCGTGACCCACTTCGCGCCCATATCGTAGGCAGCCTGGACGAGGCCGGCGAAGATGATGCGGCCGTAACCGCGGTGCTGCAGGTCGCGGCGGACGCCGATCGTCGTGACGTGAGCCTCGTCGTACATCCGCCACATCCCGCCGTACCCGATGATCGTCGGGTCGAAATCGGCGACGCGATAGCCGGCCGGCCTCTCGACCTGGCCTTCCTGGCGAAGCACAACGTAGTGCGCGCTGGCGCGGGATGCGAGCTCGCGGTAGTAGGCGTTGCGCGGCCAGGGCGTGGCGAAGATCTCGCGCTCGATCTCCTGCACGGTGTTCACGTCCGCCTCGCGCATCAGCTCGATGGTGAGCTGCTGCCTGACCTGGACCATCTAGGGCTTCGCTGAGAACGACTGCATGTACTTGATTTCGAGACTACCATAGGCCACTTCGCGTGCCGTTTCGAGCACGATTCCGGCGGCCTCGCTGAAATCCCTGAGCTCGGATTCGGGACGGAAATGGTGCCC
>Ga0209267_1002954_pt1 | contig 10727 bp, 9 predicted proteins | sample GraSoiAngelo_137_FD_185894 | JGI IMG/M metagenome (GOLD analysis project Ga0209267, IMG submission 185894) | Grasslands soil microbial communities from the Angelo Coastal Reserve, California, USA - 14_0929_09_30cm (SPAdes) (version 2) | ecosystem: Environmental > Terrestrial > Soil > Grasslands ... | reverse complement strand
GGCGCGGAGCATCTCCCAGGCGCGCACCGGAACGATCTTCGCCGGTTATCTCAAGATTCTTCCCGTGTTCATTTTCGTCCTGCCCGGCGTGGTCGCGGCCGCGCTGTTCGCCGACATCCACTCGAACCCCGACTCGGCGTATCCCACACTCGTGACGCGGCTCTTGCCGGACGGCATCAAGGGGCTGGTGCTCGCGGGAATGCTCGCGGCGCTGATGAGCTCGCTCGCCTCGGCGTTCAACGCGTGCTCGACGCTCCTCACGTGGGACGTGTATCGGAAGATGCGGCCCAGCGCGAGCGAGCAGCAGCTCGTGCGCGTCGGCCGGATTTCCGCGGCCATGATGGTGTTCCTGGGACTGCTGTGGATTCCCTTCATGAAGTACATCTCGTCGCAGATCTACATCTACCTGCAAAGCGTGCAGGCGTACATCGCTCCGCCGATCGCCGCCTGCTTCCTGCTCGGTCTGTTCTATCGGCGGCTCAACGGCGCGGGCGCCATAGCGTCGCTCGTCACCGGGCTCGTGCTCGGTGTCCTGCGACTCGTGCTCGAGCTGACGAACAAGGCGTCGGGCGGGCTCGAGCCCGGCACGCTATGGCACTGGATCGCGACGATCAACTTCCTGCACTTCGCGGTGCTGCTGTTCGTCATCTGCTCCGTCGTGCTGTTCGTCGTGAGCCTGATGACGCCGCCGCCGAGCCCCGAGAAGACCGAAGGCCTGACCTACACCTACGGCAAGCCGGCCGTGGGCGAGCCGGCTGGCGCCCGGAGGTTTGAAATCGGGCTCTCGGTGGTGCTCGTCGCGACGATCGGGGTTTTGTGGTTCGTGTTCCGATGAGAACGGCGAGGTTGGTGGAGGTTGGTGCAGGTTCTGGAGGTTGGTGGAGGTTGGTGCGCGCGATTGCGGCGGTGTGCATCGCCACGACCTCCACAACCTGCACAACCTCCACCCACCTCCACCAACCTGTTGTTTATGACCCGGCTCACGATCTCGGGTCCCTATTTCAGGCGGTTCAGCTGTCGGGCATCTTCCCCGACTCGAAGACGTTCGTCGACGCCCGGCCGCTCGTCCCACCGAGCCTGATCGCCGCGCGCTACGACTCGGCGCGCAATGTGGCCGGGTTCGACCTGCGGGCGTTCGTGGAGCGGCAGTTCCAGCTGCCCCAGCCGGTCGGCGCAGGCGTCGCGCCGGGCGTGTCCCGCTCGCGGACCATGGAAGACCACATTCGGGCGCTCTGGCCCGTCCTCACGCGGCCGCCCGACACCGCGGACACGCGCTCGTCGCTGATCCCGCTGCCGCACCCGTACATCGTCCCGGGCGGCCGCTTCCGTGAGGTCTACTACTGGGACTCCTACTTCACGATGCTGGGGCTCGTCGCCAGCGGCCGCACCGACCTGGTGCGCGACATGCTCGACAACTTCGCGTATCTGGTCGAGACGGTCGGGCACATCCCCAACGGCAACCGGACCTACTATCTCAGCCGCAGCCAGCCGCCCTACCTCGCGGCCATGGTCGGGCTCTACGCCACGGCCGCCGACACCACCCGGGCGCTGCGCTACCTCGACGCCCTCGAGGCGGAGCATGCGTTCTGGATGGATGGCGCGGAGCGTCTCGCGCCGGCTCAGGCGTACGCCCGAGTCGTCCGGCTGCCCGATGGATCGGTGCTGAACCGCTACTGGGACGACCGCGCCGAGCCCCGGCCGGAGTCGTATCGCCCCGACTACGAGCTGGCGCAGACCGTTCCCGAGGGGCAACGCGAGGCGCTGTATCGGAACCTCCGGGCCACGGCGGAAAGCGGCTGGGACTTCTCGAGCCGCTGGATGCGCGACCCGAAGGATCTGCACACCCTGGAAACGACCGAGTTGATTCCGGTCGATCTCAACAGTCTCCTCTATCATGCCGAGGTGACGATCGCCGCGCTGCGGCGCGTGCGCGGACAGCCGGGTGACCGGGAGGTCGCGGAGCGGTTCGCCCGCGCGGCCGCCGACCGGCGCCGGGCGCTGCTCACGGCCGCGTACGACAGCGCCACCGGATTTTTCTACGACGTCCGCTGGCGGAGCGGTGCGCGGGTGACGGATCGCCCCACCATCGCGGCGGCGGCTCCGCTGTACTTCGGGCTCGCGACGCCCGAGCAGGGGCGGGCAGTGGCGGCGCGGCTCGCGCGGGAGTTCCTGAAGCCGGGCGGGTTCGTGCCCACACTGGTCGCCTCCGGTCAGCAGTGGGATGCCCCGAACGGGTGGGCCCCGCTCGAATGGCTGGCGATCGAAGGGGTGCGCCGCTACGGGCGCGCCGACCTGGCCGCGCGCGCGCGCGACCGCTGGCTCGCCCTGAACCGGCGCACCTATCGCGCCACGGGCAAAATGACTGAGAAGTATGACGTCGTCGATTTGCACCGGCGGGCCGGGGGCGGCGAGTATCCGACGCAGGATGGGTTCGGATGGACGAACGGGGTGGCCTTGGCGCTCGCCGCGCAGGGCGTCACCCCACGGCGGCGGGTCGAGACCGTCGCACCCCCCACGCCATAGGCCGAGCTTCCCCGCCGACAGGTCGGCTACGGTCTGTATATTGACGCCAGTAGTATTGATATCAATGTAACTTGGCCGGGGGGCGCTGCAGCATGGCAAAGAGGACACGGGCAGGCTCTGCGCACCGGGCGGCGTCACGCGACGGCGGGGGAGACACGGCGCAGATCGTGCAGGGGCTGCGCCGGATCGTCAAGGCGCTCCACACCTATTCCCAGGAAGTCCTCGCCGCCTACGCGCTCACCGGTCCGCAGCTCTGGGCGCTCAAGACCCTGCGACAAGGCGGGCCTCTGACGGTGGGGCAATTGGCCACGTCCCTGGCCGTGCACCAAAGCAGCATCTCCATCCTGTTGGACCGGCTGGAGAAACGGGGCCTGGTGCGCCGTCTCCGAGGGCGACCAGACCGGCGGGTGGTGCGCGTAGTGTTGACCAAGCGGGGGGCGGCCCTCGCGGCCGACGCCCCCGACGCGGCGCAGGGTCGCCTGCTCCACGCGCTCGCCGAAATGCCGGTCGTCGAGGTTCGCAAGATCCGCCGGGTGGTGGATCGCTTGGTCCGCGCCATGGAGGCGACCGACGTGAAGGCGCGGTTCTTCTTCTCGGATGAGGCGTAAAGTGCGCCAGCTCGCGATCCTCAAGGCCCTGGGCTCGGGCATCATGCGACTCGGGCGCCAGCAACGTCTGATCGTCGACGCCCTGCTGCTCGGTGTCGCGGGTGCCGCCGCCGCCCAGCTGTTCACCTACCTGCTGCGCGGCGCGAGCTGGTTGTTCCTGGTGCGACTGGCGGGCTACCGCCCCCGGGTCTCCCGGACGAAGGCGGTGTGCTCCGGGAAGTCATCGGACGCCACGGCGTGTGGCTGGTGCCGGTGGCGGCGGCGCTGGGCGGACTGATCGTCGGGTTCCTGGTGCAGCGGCTCGCACCCGAGACGGAAGGACACGGGACCGATACCGTCGTGCAGGCCTTCCACCGCGCCGACGGGGTCCTGCGCGCGCGGGTCACGCCGGTCAAGCTGCTCGGGTCCGCCATCACGATCGGCTCGGGCGGCTCCGCCGGCCGGGAGGGACCGATCGCGCTCGCCGCGGCGGGGCTCGGCTCGTGGTACGCCACGGCGATGGGGCGGACCGGAGCCGAGCGCCGCGTGCTCCTCCTGGTGGGGATGGCCGCCGGCATCGCCGCGATCTTTCGATCTCCCGTGGGCGCCGCGCTCTTCGCCATCGAGGTCCTGTATGCCGACATGGAATTCGAGTCCGGCGCCCTGCTGCTCGCGATGCTGGCGTCGGTGGTGGCGTACGCGATCAATGGATTCTTCGTGGGCTGGCGGCCCCTGTTCCGCGTCCCCGGGCAGCTGACGCTGCCGCACCCACTCGACAACGGCTGGTACCTGGTCCTCGGCGTCGGGGCGGGCGTCGTTGCGACGATCATGCCGGTGGTGTTCTACGGCGTGCGCGACGGCTTCCGTTGGCTCAAGCTCCCGCCGGAGTGGAAGCCGGCCATCGGCGGGCTGCTGATGGGCGCGCTGGCGCTGGCCTGTCCGCAGGTGATCGGCGGCGGGTACGGGTGGATGCAGGAGGCCATCGATGGCCGGCTGGCCGTGGTCACGCTGCTCACCCTGGTATTCGCCAAACCGCTCGCGATGAGTCTGACCATCTCGTCGGGCGGATCCGGCGGCGTGTTCGCGCCGACGCTGTTCGTCGGGGCCATGCTGGGCGGTCTGCTCGCCAACCTGACTCACCAGCCGGCCGCGCCCTTCGTGATCGTCGGGACGGCGGCCGTGTTCGCCGGGGCCGCCCATGTCCCCGTGGCGAGCCTGATGATGGTCACCGAGATGACCGGGGGGTACACCCTGCTCGTTCCGGCGGCGCTCGCCGTCATGGTCAGCTACCTGGTGCAGCGGCGCCTGGCGGCGCCCTTCAAGTACCAGAGCCTCTACGAAGCCCAGGTGCCGACACGCGCCGATTCGCCGGCGCACCACTCGGAGCACCTGAGAATCGCGCTTCGCATCCTCAAGGAGCGCCGGGTGCTCAACCCGGCGGACGTGGGGCAGGTCGATCTGCTGTCCCTGCTGCGGGCCGGGATCCCCGTCGAGCTCCCCGGCGACCGGCGTCTCGTCATCGGCGTGCTGCGGCCTGACAGTCCTTACCGCGGGAAGCCGCTCGGGACCGACCACGGCAAGTTCGGCGACGACACGCAGGTCTTCACGATCATCCGGGGCGAGCACATGATGGCGCCGCGTCCCGACACGGTGCTCGAAGCGGGCGACCGGATGATCCTGTTGACTACCAAGGCGGAGCTCGAGGGGCTGAAGCAGCACGTGGACAAGTGGTAGCGTCCCCGGCCTCGGTTCCGGATGTGTCCCTCCTGTCGAGCAGCTTGAATTCGTCCCGTCGATTCTCCGCCCACGCCGCCTCGGTGTGGCGGAGATCGAGGGGTTGCCCCTCACCCGCAGACACGGCCTCGAGGCGACTCGGGTCCACGCCGTGCGTCACGAGGTACGCCTTCGCTGCCACCGCCCGGCGCCTTCCCAGGGCGAGATTGTAGATCTCCCCGCCCCGCTCGTCGGAATGGCCGACGATCCGGAGACAGGCCTGGGGCGCCGACTTGAGGATCGCGATCTTCTCACCGAGGATCTCGGCGTCGGCCGACTCGATCTCCGCGCGGTCGGAGCGGAAGTAGACTCTATCGGCCAGCTCGGCGCGCAGATCGCGACGCGGTGGCGCCGCCGCGGCGCGTGCTTCCGCGACGTCGAGCGAGACGCTCCTGCGCAGCGTCACCGCTAGTACGCCGAGTCCCACGAGCGTCGCCGCAGCGAGGGCCCGAACCGTGGTCTCGATCGTCATGGGCCCCCCGATCGTTACCGCAGGACGATGTTCGTGGTCAGGTTGTCGAACTGATCGTTGCGGTTCTTCGCCCACGCTTCCTCATTGTGACCCGGGTCTACCGGCCGCTCTTCGCCGTACGATGCGATCTCGATGCGACTCGCGTCGATCCCGTGACTCGTGAGATACTGCTTGGCTGCGCTCGCCCGGCGATTCCCTAGCGCGAGGTTGTATTCGTCCGAGCCGCGCTCGTCGCAATCCCCGGCCACGCGGATCCGCAGCTGCGGGTTCTGCTGCAAGATCGGGATCTTCTGGTCCAGCACTCCGGCGTCGCCCGGCCGGATGACCGCTCGGTCGAAGTCGAAGTGGATCATGGCGGCCAGCTCCGTATTGGCCGCGGCGGACGTGCGCTGGAGCGCGGCGAGCGAGTCGGCGCGACGCTGCTCGGCGCGACGCGCGGCGAGCGCGCGGGCCCGCGCCTCCTCTTCCGCCCGCGCGATGGAATCCTGGCGAGCCCGTCGCAGAGCCGACGAGTCGACGGCGGGCTGGAGAGCGACTTGGGGGGGTGGGGCCTGATGGCAGGCGCCCGCCACGTACGCGAGCGCCACGGGGACAGCAACCAGCAGGGAACGCATCGAATCCTCCTCGCGCCAGGTAATGGGTCCAGGGAACCTCGACAACATGTCAGTGTTTATATTGATATCAATTTGATGTCAAGAGGTATTATGATACCCGCTACTGGAGGGGAGTTCCCGATCGCTCGAGGCGTCGCCTCGCTCGCTCTCATTCTCGTTGCAGCCTGCGCGCCGGCGATGTGGGGCGCGGCTCCCCCGGGCACTGACGCGCCGCCGTTCGGTCTTCCCGGCGTGTTCCTCACCCGTGCGGCCTACGCGACTCCAGCGGCCGCCGTACCATCCAGAGACTCCAGAGACGTAAGGAGGCCTTCCATGCGAACTGCGCATCTCGCAGCCACACTCGCCGGGCTCGCCGTGGCTGTCCCCGCTGCCGCCCAGACCCCCAAGTCGTCCGCACCGCGGGAGCCCGCGGCGCATGACGTCTTCGTGGCCGTGCTGAGCGGCGCCTACGAGGTTCCCCCGATCGAGACCCAGGCCACCGGCACCGCCGAGTTGAGCCTCGTCGGCTCCCAACTGCACTATCGGCTCCACGTCGACTCGATCGGCGATATCACGGGCGCCTACATCCATCTCGGCGGAGCCGGCGAGACGACGCCCGCCGTCGCCGATCTGTTCGACGGCGTGAAGGCGGGCCCGACCTCAGGGGTCCTCTCGAGCGGAACGCTCGCGATGGCCGATGTGCACGGGACGACCATGCGCCAGCTGCGCCAGGCGCTCCAGCACGACGACGCGTACGTCACCGTTCACACCCTCGCCCATCCGGGGGGCGAGCTGCGCGGCCAGCTGCGGAGGCAGCCGAGCGTGGCGAGCCGCCAGGCGACGCATCAGGGATAGGGGGGTCCATGCATACACGCGCGTCATTCGGCGCCGGATGTCTCCTGCTCACCCTGGGGTGCACGCGAGGCGAGCACCCCGCCCCGGCGGGGGCGACCCAGACCGCCCCCGGACTGGCGCGGCCCGCCGCCCTCGGCGGCGCGACCGTCATGGGCGTGGTCAAGTTCGTCGGCACGCCGCCCGCCAGCCCCGCGATCGATATGACTGAGGAGCCAAAGTGCAAGGCCGTCTACCGGACAGCTCCGCACCAGCCGGTCGTAGTGGTGAACCCCAACGGTACGTTGGCCGACGTGTTCGTCTACGTGAAGGCCGGGCTGCCGGCGGATGCGAAATACGCGGCGCCGACGACCCCTGTGACCATCGACCAAAAGGGCTGCATGTACCACCCGCCAGTGTTCGGCATCATGGTCGGTCAGCCGCTCGAGATCGTGAACAGCGATCCGCTGTTACACAACATCAAGGCGATGGGGAAAGCGAATCGCCCGTTCAACATCAGCCAGCCGGCGGCCGGGATGAAGACGCAGCGCACGTTCACGGCCAGCGAGGTGATGTTGCCGTTCGAGTGCAACGTGCACGGATGGATGCATGCGTACGCCGGCGTACTGCCACATCCCTTCTTCTCGACGACCGGGGCGGACGGCAGCTTCACGATCAAGGACCTCCCGTCCGGCACGTATACGATCGAGGCATGGCAGCAGCAGTATGGGACGAGAACGGCCACGGTGACGGTGCAGGGCAACGAGACGAAAGCGGTGGATTTCACGTACACCCCCTCGCGTACGTGATTCTCCAGGATTGGTGGTATACCACGCTGCTCGGCACGGACGCCCCGCTGCAGCGGCCGCTCAAGGGGGACATCCGTGCCGACGTGGCGATCGTGGGAGCGGGGATGGCCGGGCTGTCCGCCGCGCTTCGCGTCATGGACAGTGGTCGGCAGGTCGTCCTGTTGGAGCGCAACGTGTGCGGGGGGAGCTCCACGGGCAGGAGCGCCGGCTTTCTCACGCCCGACAGCGAGCTCGAGCTCTCCCAGCTGGTGCGACGGTTTGGGCCCGAGGGCGCGCGTCACGTGTGGCAGGTTCCTGTACAGGGGATCGACCTGATCACCGGACATGTTCGTGCCCATGCCATCGAATGCGACCTCGTCCGGCAGGACAGCCTGTTCGTGGGCAACGGGCGCGACGGGTGGAAGGACGTGCGTCAAGAGTGCGAAGCGCGCCAAGCGCTCGGCTATCCGCACACGGTGTACTCGCCGGACCAACTCCCCGCCGTGCTCGGCTCCTCCCGCTATGTCGGCGGGGTGCGCTATCCCGGCACCTACGGCATCAACGCCTTGCGGTACGCGCAGGGCATCAAGCGGGTGCTGCTTGCTCACGGCGTCCGGATCTGCGAAAGCACGGAAGCGCACCGCATCGACGGCCACACCGTACGCACGCATTTGGGATCCGTCGCCGCGGACCAGATCATCGTCTGCGTCGACAAGCCCAAGCCGTTTCTCACGCCGTACGCGAGGAACGTGTTCCACGCGCAAACCTTCCTCGCGATCAGCGAGCCGTTGGACGAGCGGAATGTGGCGCGTCTCTTCCCCGAAGAGCCGCTGCAGTGCTGGGACACGGATCTGGTGTACAGCTACTGGCGGCTGACGGGAGACCGCAGGCTGCTGGTGGGCGGCGGCAGCGCCCTGACCACGTTCGCGTTGCACGCCATCACCACGCCGCGGGTCATTCAGTCCGTGGTCCGGCGTTTCAAGGCCAAGTTCCCCTACCTGAAAGACCTCGTGTTCATCCAGTACTGGCCCGGGCTCATCGACACGACTCGTGATCTGTTCCCGACCGTGCTGCGCGATGAGCGCGCACCGTGGATTCACTTTGTGCTGGGGTGCGTCGGGTTGCCCTGGGCGGCGTTCTGCGGCGATTTCGTCGCCCGGCACGCGCTCGATCCGGACGGCCAGGCGGATCATCACTACTATCGCTACTTCGCCCCCGATCGCCCGTTCCTGCTGCCGCTCGGCGCCGAGCGGTTGCTCGGCAAACCGCTGCTGTTCTCTCTCAACAATGCGTGGGCGAAATACTACCAAGTGGATGGCCGCCGGCGCGTTCCGACCGGAAGGCGCGTCGCCTAACGCACGGTCGCGGCGTCAGAACGCCTGATCCCAGCGTAGCGACAGGCGGACCGCCGAGGCGATGAGGCCGACCATGCTGTAGGTCTGCACGAAGTTTCCCCATTGCTCGCGCGAGCGGGGGTCGATGTGCTCCGCCAGCAGGCCGTGGCGGTTGCGGCAGGCGAGCACGGTCTCGAACAGTGCGCGCGCCTCGTCCCGCTGCCCCAGCGCGGCCAACGCGTTGATGTACCAGAACGTGCACACGAGGAACGCATTTTCGGGTGTGCCGAAGTCGTCCTGTTCGACGTACCGGAAGACGAAGTCGCCGCGCTTCAGCTCGCGCCCGATGGCCCGCACGGTGGCGGCGAATCTGGGGTCGTCGTCGGACAGGAAGCCCACCTCGTTCAGCCGCAGCAGGCTGGCATCGAGGGCCTCGCCGTCGAACGTGGCCGCGAAGCTGTCGCGTTTCGGGCTCCAAGCGCGCTGCTCGATCACCTGGTGGATGCGGGCCGCCTGCTCGCGCCAATATGCCGCGCGATCGGCGAGGCCGAGGTGGGAGGCGATTCGGGCCAAGCGATCGCATCCGGCCCAGCACATCACGCTGGAGGAGGTGTGCACGCGCGCCGCGCCGCGCAGCTCCCAGATGCCGGCATCGGGTTGATCGAACAACTGGGCGGCGCGCTCGCCCAGTGCTTCGAGCCGGCGAAACAAGACCTCGCCTCCCCGCTGCACCAGCCGGCGATCGAAAAACACGTGCGTCGCGGCCAGGATCGCCGAGCCGTACACGTCATGCTGGACCTGCCGGTACGCCTGATTGCCGATGCGGACCGGGCCGAAGCCGCGGTAGCCGGGCAGGGTATCGACCTCCCGCTCGTCCATGACCGAGTGCCCGCTCACGCCGTACACGGGCTTCAGCCGCCCGTCGGCGCCGTCGGCCACGATGTTGAGGATGTAGCCAAGGTAGCGCTCCATCGTGTGGGTGGCGCCGAGGCGATTGAGCGCGTTGATCACGAAGTAGGCGTCCCGCAGCCAGCAGTAACGGTAGTCCCAGTTCCGCGGGCTCCCCGGCATTTCCGGAATCGACGTCGTCACCGCGGCGATAATGGCCCCGGTGTCCTCGTACACGTTGAGCTTCAACGTGATAGCCGCGCGGATCACGGCGTCCTGCCACTCGAACGGAATGGCGAGGGAGCGGACCCACTCGCGCCAGTGGTTGGCCGTCTCGTCGAGGAAATGGGTCCCGACGTCCGCGACCGTGCCCTGGACGGTCTCGTCCGGCCCGAGCAGCAGCGTGACGGCATGCTCCAAGAAGAAGGCATTCTCCTCCACCACCGCCGTCACCGGAACGTCCGTCGTGAGCCGCACCACGACGTCGGGTCCGACGTAGCGGATGTGGTTCGACCCGTAGGTCGTGGCCGGGCGCTCGCGTCCGTAGTCACGGGCGGGGCGCAGGCGCACGCGGATGCGGGGACTTCCGGCGAGTCGCTTCACCCGCCGGACCAGCATCATGGGGCAGAACTCGCGGCCATACTGGCGGAAACGGGGAGCGAAATCCGTGAGCTCCACCGCGCCCCCGCTGCGGTCGTACAGTCGGGTCACGAGAATCGGTGTGTTGACCAGATATTCCTGCTCTGCCCGGGCGCAGTCGAGCAGCTCGACCGTCCAGAAGCCGAAATCGGCGTCCGGGGTCCGATCGCGCAGCAGCGTACAGAAGAGGGGGTCCCCGTCGAAGCGCGGGAAGCACGCCCACACGATCTCGCCCAGCGGGTTCACCAGCGCGCCGAGCGTCCCGTTCCCCACCAGGGCGAGATCGAGCGAGCTCATGG
>Ga0209267_1002952_pt1 | contig 10730 bp, 7 predicted proteins | sample GraSoiAngelo_137_FD_185894 | JGI IMG/M metagenome (GOLD analysis project Ga0209267, IMG submission 185894) | Grasslands soil microbial communities from the Angelo Coastal Reserve, California, USA - 14_0929_09_30cm (SPAdes) (version 2) | ecosystem: Environmental > Terrestrial > Soil > Grasslands ... | reverse complement strand
GCGTTCCGTGTGCTCGTGAACATCATGTACAATCCTACGATTCCCAGCGCATAGAGCAGGGCTACGAAGACTCCTTCGGCTGGCGTCTGGTTGTTGATGTCGTGAGGATAGACAAAGCCGAGACCTTGCTGGACGTTCAAGAGACTCACCGAGGTGCCGGCGCCGACTAAGATGAAAAGTCCGCCAGCGAGGACAAAGACGGTGAAGGCGAGGATCAGGAAGGAGGCTACAGGCAATAGCGGCCTACTGGATCCGGGTGCAAGTTTAACGAAACTCATCCGGAATGCCAGGTTGTTTAGAGATCTCTTCAGTTTGAAGAGTCCTGTTCTGAAACCCATCGCTGGTCCACGTTAAGTGGGGGAAGGGCCATCGCCGATTATAAGCCCTGCTTTCCGGTTCTGTCAACTCTTCGGTTGTTCGAGGACTAGACTTGCTCTCATCGACTCTGAGGATTACCGTCGTCGTCGGATTCCCCTTCATTGCTTCACCTGAGAGCCCTTGCGCCTCAGAGACACATAGTCTCTTTTCGGCAGGGAACGGTCGAACCTCAACCGCCCCCTCACGCCCGTAGCGTGGTAGCTTGGCCCATTGCACGGCAAGGATTTTACAGTGGCCAACCAACCGGCTATCCCGGTCTAGACCCGTCACCTGGTCGGAGTCACTCCCCTCATCCCAGTGTGACAAGCTCATACGACGACCGCCTAACAGTGCAATGGGCCGCATCGTGAACATAACAGTTAGAGAGGACCGAAGCTACCACCAAACAACAACGGAAGAGTTGACAGAGCCTGCTTTCCCAAATTGCATGCGCGAGTCTGAAACCGTTTTTATAGCGCGTTTGGTCATGAGCCCTCGCGAGGCTTCCGCACCGATTTGTGTCCGCAGAGAATTTTGTGCTCCAAGTGCGGCGAACTCCTCTACACTGGGCTTGAGCTGGAGACCCCTGGCGAGATCATTCAGCGCAACGGAGGCTACTGTCCAAAGTGCGGTAAGAAGCTGGGGTTTGACACTGAAAACTTGAAGATTATTCCAGAGACCCCTGTTCCTGGTCCCTAGTTCCCCTCGCATTCTTTTTTCTACCAGCACTCAATTACCGGGCAGATCACGAGAAGTCAGGCATTGGCAAGAAGAACCCAAGTCTACGAGTACCATAGAAAGCATGGTAACATCGTCGAGTATGCGGGCTTTGACCTTCCAGTCTGGTTCGAAGGCATAATCCCGGAATGCCGTAGTGTTAGAAACAACTGTGGAATATTCGATGTCTCCCACATGGGACGAGTTCTAGTGGAAGGAAAAGGCGCCGAGTCATTCCTCAACAATCTCACCACGAACGACGTGTCTAAGCTTGCCGTCGGAAGAGGACAGTATTCTCTCTTTTGCAATGCTAAGGGAGGAATTATGGATGATCTGACCGTCTTCAGAATCGGTAGCGTGCGGTATCTTGTTGTCTACAACGCCGGGAACCGTGACAAGAACTGGAACTGGCTTCTCAAAAACAAGACACGAACCGATGTGACCATTTCCGATGTTTCTGATGATGTTGCCATGTTCGCAGTTCAGGGTCCTCGCGCCGGGACGGTCCTCTGGAACCTGTCCGGTGTCAAGCTCGACGAAGTGGAAAAGTACGGGACGAAGGATGCGAAGGTTGCAGGGATTCCGTGCCTCCTGACACGTAGCGGATACACGGGTGAGGATGGTTTCGAGATCTACGTGTGGAATACCAGCGTGAAGGAACCATCAAGTGCGATGAGGGTCTGGGAGAAACTCTTGTTGGGTGGTAGAGAAGTCGGGATTTCTCCGGTCGGGTTGGGTGCGAGAGACGTTTTGAGACTTGAGGCGGGAATGTGTCTCTATGGGAATGAGATTGATGAGAACACTTCCCCGGTTGAGGCGAGGCTCAACTGGGTTGTGCGTTTGGATAAGCCGGATTTTGTGGGTAAAGATGCGATCATACGCTTGAAGGAAAGAGGACCCAGCCGAGTGAGAGCTGGTTTCAAGATGAAGGAAAAAGGGATTCCGCGGCAAGGCCAGCACACTTTTGTGGATGCCGATGTGGTTGGCAAGGTGTCTAGCGGAACATTTTCTCCTACTCTCAGTCTTGGGATTGGAATGGGCTACGTCCCACCGTCTTTAGCCGCGATCGGAGAGAGATTCAGTGTTGGAATCAGAGATCGGAGGGTCCAAGCCGAAGTCGTCAAGCTTCCTTTCTACCAACGGCGATCAGAGGATCAGGTTGTGGTGCTTGGTGAAGAGATGGGATTGAAAGATTTCAGGAAAAAGTATAGCCCGTCTAGTCAGGCCACGGTCGCGACCGCAACCCATTGAGTCGATGGCGCGCTATTTCTCGAGGCCGTAGAATGTTTGTTCGAGCAGTTAGGCGGATTATGGTTTAGCCGGCCACTTCGAAGCTTCGGGCTTTGAGCTGGTCGCATTCGTGTAGCGTGCTGTGCTTTTCGCACAGGTCTCTGCTGCAGTGGGGGCAGTTTTCTACTGCTAATTTTTGGCAGTCGGTGCATACTGCGCCCCATACCAGTGCCATTTTTCATCTCTCCGGGAGTTCTCACCGTATTAGCGATCGTTACTAAAGCCGTTTGGACATTTCCTACTCAAAAAGATAAGTAAACCGGTACCTAACCTACAGGGACAAGTCTAACCGGGACAGATATTATCTGTAATCTTTCTTTACGAATAAAGGCTAACGTCGAGGCTTCTCTTTCTTCCCCTTCAACAACGCGTCAAGACTGACACCGTTGACCGTGAAAACACGATAACGCGTTCCCGGAAGGTCACCGTACGCTTTGCCCTCGGCACCACCAATGCCTTCGATCTCAACCTCGTCATGTTCGTCTATGAAGTTCAACGCCCCATCACCCGGAAGAAAAGCCGTCACAGTCTTTCCATTCTTAATGATCTGGGCCCTCACACATTTCCGAACTGCGCTGTTGGGCTGGCGGCATTCCACCCCAACCTTCTCTAGTACGATGGCTTTTCCCTGTGGCGCTCCTTGAAGCGGGTCGGATTTGTAATCCAATCCAAGCATTCGTCGCTTGTAGGGTGCATAGGCCCACCTGAACTCTTTCCGTCTCTTCCGGAGTTTCTGGGCTGCGAACAGCCCCCTAGACGCCTTAGCCATTCATTCACCGATTGGGGAGGCAAACGACTAGCTAGGTTGCTTTTTAGATTGACGGCAACCGGTTTCAGAGAGAATCGTCCCCTGTCAGGCAGGGAAAGACTCTGTTCTTGGTGAATCTGTGTCAATGCCGACGAGGCAACCTTAATTCTGAGAACCACTTGAGCGAAATGAGACATGGAGAAGAGAGAAACTATCGATGGAGTCTTGGTGGATTTCAAGGAAGATATTCTTATCATATCTCAAGAAGCCACGCCTGATCCCAAGTCGAACTTTCATTACACTCATGAGGCCCTGACCTTCAAATCAGCTTGTAAGGGGAAGATGCACGTCTTTGAGACCAAGAGCGCGCCACGAGCTTTGTGCCAAGTCCTCAGTTATCGGTGCGGACACGAATAGTCACTCAATCGTAGGTTGTCCTCTAGCTCGGATAACGGCTACAGACGCCAAGAGAACTCGGTTATCTGGTCAGTCCAGACCGAGTAATCGCCCAGAATAAGCCCTGATCCGGAATCTGAAAGATCAGTCAAGCATTCGCTCCAAATTGTTCAGGAAGGATCTAGATTTCCGGTATCACGGATTTTCAAATAGCCCGTCTCGTGCCCTGAATCGCAATGTCCGCCCATTATCCATCCCAGACAGGAAATCTTGTCTAGAAAACAGATGGGGGGATAAGAGCAGAACACCTCGAGACGCCAGAGCGTCGAGAGGAAAAAATTGGGAGATTCCTACTACCTATCTCAATCGAGACGTTTACTGCACAACTACGTGGTCGATGTCGAAGTATCTCTTCACAAGTAAACGTGTCTTGTCGATAGTCCGGCCGTTCTTTCCGATAGCGATCGCCTTATCCTGAGCGTCCACCTCGACAACCACGATTTTCTTGTCCGGCCTTTCTGTTACTCGGATCTCTTTGATCCTTGCTGGCGAGAGGCTGTTCCGGATCAAGCCTTCAGGGGTCTCCGCATACTCCACGACCTCGATCTGCCGGCTTGTCATGCGACGCAGCTGGTTGATGTTCTTTCCTCCCTTTCCGATCGCGAGTCCCATGTCGCCGGGCTTTGCTACGAAGATGATGCGTCCGAGCTTCTCGTCGATCAAGCAGTCTTGGACGGTGGCGCCTGTGGTGGTCTCGAAGAGGGCCATGTACTTCATTTCTTCACTAGTCAGCTTGATCTTGGGCTGAAGCATCACTTGTTCTAAATCCTCCAAATGAAATGATGAAAAATATTCCTTGCATTCCCGAGTGAACGGTTCCACTCACGGATTAAACAATGCACGTTTACTTGCAGTCTCATGCCTTTCCACCAAATGTGGCTAGGACCCTGTTGAACCCTGCCCCGTCCTGCAATTCCAAGAAGGTCGACTTGAAAGCGTGGCCTTCCAGTCTGTCCTCTATAGAGATAACCATCTCCCTTCAAAACCCCAGCAAGATAAGCAATATTACTCATTATTCTTCTCAGCCAGCTTCAAGACCTCTGAATCACCGGGTTCTTTAACGACCATTGATGCGACTGGGAAGGGTTTCTCGCAGAGCGCTCCCAGGTCGAGGCTGCTGCCTTGGAAGACGTAGACTGGAACCTCGGACTGTTCCGCGTCATATACGATGTTCTCGCGAAAATCTGTTGGGCAATTGCTTGCGAGGATCAAGAGCTTTGCTCTCCCGAGGGAGGCGCTGGAGAGAGTGATCTTGCTTCCGAACTCGACCTTGCCGGTCTTGACGGCCATCCGGATCTGTTTGTTCACGTCCAACTGGTTCTACTTGCTCCCTTTCCGGGACATTGACATTGATACTTCTATGAGGCCTGTGCCCATTGGTACTTGTTGACCGACGATCACGTTTTCCGCGACGCCCCTTAGAGTGTCTACGATGCCCTTGACTGCAGCATCTACGATCGTGGGTATTGTGATCTCGAAGGCTGCCTTGGCAAGAGTGCTTGCTTTCTCCCCGCTGACACCGTGGCGTCCGACTTGCAGGACTTCGCCTGATGAGGTCATCATATCTGCCACCAGCATCACGTGTCGGATGTCCACATCTAGACCCTGTTCCTCCAGTACTCCTAGCGCTTCCTTGATTATTACGTTGCGGGCTGCTTCGATCCCGAGGACGACGGCTGTCTCGTTAATGTTATTGCTCACTGTCCGGCTTGTGTCAACGCCCGGGACTTCGAAGGCCAAAGCGAGGCTTGATCCTTCCGTCCGGACTATCCATTCTCCTTTTTCCTCGATAACAAGAGCTCTTCGGACCGCGGGCAAGCCTTTGACGTGATGGACCAGGAGTTTGCTGGCTAGGCGCCTGAACTGGGGGATCTCAAGCTCCTTCGACTTGATTTCTACATGGTATCCTTCGACTTTCACCTCGCAGTTCGGCGGTTTCACCGCATCTCGTACATCCTGGACTGTAATCTCTCTCTCCCGCATTGCTTGCGGGTTCAGCTTCACATCAATTCTCATCCGTGTGACATCGGATTCGAATGAGCTAGCAATATCCTCTAACGTAGCATGAGTGAGCTGTGTTGCTACCTCCTGGGCTTTCTCTCTGCTCGCCCGGTGTTTCGCATCCAAGAACACGGTCATGTTTGGGGTTGAGGGGATTTTGCGTGCGTCCACGATCTCAATGAGTCTTGGAAGTCCCAAGGTCACGTTTTGCTCTCGGACTCCGGCGAAGTGGAAGGTTCTGAGCGTCATCTGCGTACCAGGTTCGCCGATGGATTGTGCGGAAACGATTCCTGCCGCCTCGCCCGGCTCGACCAAAGCGCGTTTGTAATTCTCTATGGCCTCCAACACTGTCTCGTCAACAGCAGGCTTAGGCAGTTTCGCGTTTATCAGGCTCTGACGCAGCTTGTTGAGTATCAAGGGCGAGAGAGTATTGTTCGCCTTGTCCACCTCATCCTCGACGTATTCCTTGGTCGCGGCCGTTCCCTTCTTCATAGTAAGCCGGATGCGTTCTATGAGTCGATCGATGTTTACAGCCTTGCCGTGATCGCTCTTCGCCGTGTCCACACCATCCTCCCCGTAACGGACCTGGATTATGTTGCCCCGGGAATCCCTGACGGTTGAATCATATTCGACCCTGAGATGCTCCAGGGCGTTGATTAGGCGTCGTTGCATGTATCCGCTCTGCTGGGTCCGGACCGCCGTATCCACCAGTCCTTCTCTTCCTCCCATTGCATGGAAGAAAAATTCGATGGGTTCAAGCCCGTCTCGGTAAGAATTGTAGACGAATCCTCGAGCCGCCGCCCCAGCGTCTCCAGGTTTGAAAAATGATAATGCTCTCCCACGATATCCCCTTAGGATTCTTTTTCCTCGAATCGATTGTTGGCCGACGCTTGCGGTCATCTGGGATATGTTGAGCGTTGAGCCTCGGGCTCCTGCCCTGCTCATGATCACCCCACTGTTGTCCATCTGGAAGTACTGGTCGGCGAACTCACCCGCCACATCTCGCGCTCTAGAAAGCTCGTTCATGATGTAGAGCTCCAAAGATTCTTCCAATGACTGCCCCGGCAACCGTTCTAGCGTCTCTTTGCGGTAGCTGTCGATGTACTCGTTGACCTTCTCCTCCGCCTTGGCGATGGCTTTAGCGATCTTTTCCTTGGTGGCCGCGGGAATCTCGAGTTCGTCGAACGCGTATGTGAACCCTCGAAGAACCATGTATCGATCGAGAAGTTTTGTGACCGCGTTGAGGAACGTTCTTGCATCTTCCGCTCCATAGTCCTTAACTATACGGTGGAAGAGGCTCTCTGATTTTTCGGCACCGATAGACGCCTTGTCGATCACTCCTTGCTCAAGGACGCCATCTTTGATCACGATGAAGGCATCGTACGGGCAGTCGTGAAGAACTCCCTTGTCGCAGTCCGCGCACTTGTAGTAGCTTGACAGGTTGGATTTCGACACGAAATTGAAGCCTTTGGGGATGACGATGCTGAAGATCTGTTTGCCGGTCCATTTCTCTTCAGGTTTTGTCACTGCCGGTCCTGGCATAGGTCCCTCGAAGCCCGCAGCCGCCAGTAACTTCGAAACAGTTGGACGATCCAGAAGTGTTGACTTCTGTGTTAGAAGGAAGGCTGCGGTCAGTGAGTCTCGGATCGCTCCGATGATCGGTCCTCCGTATCTTGGGGAGAGGATCTGGTCCTGGACCTGCATGAGGAGGCGGGCCTCGGTCCGGGCCTCTTCGCCTTGTGGAACGTGGAGGTTCATCTCGTCACCGTCAAAGTCCGCGTTGTAGGGCGGACAGACGGTTGGGTTGAGCCTGAAGGTCTTGTAGGGGAGGACTCGGACGCGGTGTGCCATGATGGACATTCTGTGTAGGCTCGGTTGCCTGTTGAAGAGCACAATATCGCCATCTCTGAGATGTCTCTCGACCACGAAGCCGGGCTGGAGCGCTTCCGCGACAACTTTTCTATCTGTAACGAATTCGAGCCGGACCCGTCGGCCATCGGGACGGACAATGTATAGTGACCCTGGATAAGTGTCAGGGCCGTTGCTGATGAGTCGCTTCATCTCTTCGAGATTGTAGTCAGTGGCCTTCTCAGGAATCGTTAGGCGGCTTGCAACATCGAGGGGTACTCCTACTTCATTGATGTCTAGGTTCGGGTCGGGAGATACGACTGTTCGGGCTGAAAAATCAACTCGTTTGCCCGATAGGTTGCCTCTGAATCTTCCCTCTTTTCCTTTCAGTCGCTGAACGAGGGTCTTCAAGGCCCTTCCAGACCTGTGTCTCGCAGGGGGCAGGCCTGAAACCTCGTTGTCAAAGTATGTGGTTACGTGGTATTGGAGCAGTTCGTGGAGTTCTTGAATGATGTTGATGGGAACTCCGGATTCAAGCGCCTCTCGCAATTTCTGGTTGATCCTTATGATGTCGACGAGCTTGTGAGTCAGATCGTCCTCTGACCTGATGCCGGACTCTAGAGTTATCGAGGGTCTGACCGAGACGGGAGGGACGGGCATGACTTGAAGGACAGCCCACTCGGGCCGTGCGGCTTTGGGATCCATTCCGAGAAGAATCAAGTCATCGTCAGGAATTCTCTCAAGCCTCTCCCGGACCGTACTGGGGGTCAATCGCACCGCGCCTCCCTCGGCCACAATCTCGTGGAAGGTGGTGGGCTTGCCATGTTCGATTGGGTACTGTCTTTGCCCACAGTGAGGACACTGTTGGGCCTTCTTGGCGTCTTTGATGATCTCGTCCAGGAAGGCGTCAGGTACGGTGTTTAGGCGTAGTTTGAGATCGGCGTGGCGTACTTTGAATTTCTCGATCTTCTCTTCACTCAGCAGTATTCTGCCACAGTTTCGGCAGGTAATTGAGAGGAGTCGATGAATGAGTTTTGCGAAGCTGACATGGATAACAGGTTCTGCCAGCTCAATGTGGCCAAAGTGTCCGGGGCAAGCGGAGGCGGTGTTGCCGCAGGTCTTGCATTTTTGGCGGGGTTCAAGGGTCCCGAGCCTGCCGTCCATCAGTCCGGATACAATCGGGACTCCGTCCTCATCGTAGGTGTCCGCAGCCTGAACCTCCACCGCCGATAGTTTTCGAAGCTCTGAGGGTGATAATAGTGTGAATCGGATGCTCTGGATTACCTTGTGAGCTTCTTCCATTGTCGCGAGAGACATCGCTATGCTCTCTCTTCCAAGTTCAGTCGTGGTGCGATTCCGAGAGCCATCAGCTCTTGGACTAGGAGTTTGAACGCGTAGGATATTGCGACAGGGGAAATGACGGCTTTCTCAGCGTCGATGCGACAGATGTACTTGTTTTGCTTGATATCGTGATATGCGAGAGTGCCGCATGTCTCGCAAACGTAGGCGATGTATTTGTCAGATTCTTCTAGTAGCCTGTCTCGAAGTAGAGCGGATGCGCCGTGTCCGATGAGACAGTCTCGTTCCATTTCTCCAAATCGTAATCCTCCTCCTCTGGCTCTGCCCTCGGTGGGTTGACGTGTGAGCATTTGGACTTGGCCTCTGGCTCGGGCGTGCATCTTGTCGGCTACCATATGGTGGAGTTTCTGGTAGTAGACGACGCCTATGAACAGGTCTGCGGCGAGCCGTTCACCCGTAATCCCGTTGTAGAGGGGTTCTCGTCCACTCTTCTCGAAGCCGAGTTTGGTCAACATGTCGCCGATAGCTTGGGGTCCGATGTTTTCGAAGGCTGTTCCGTCCATGATTTCTCCCATTTGGGATGCGAGTTTTCCGCCAAGTGTTTCTACGAACTGGCCTATTGTCATTCTTGATGGTATGGCGTGGGGATTGATTATGACGTCTGGAACGACTCCGTCGACTGTGAAGGGCATGTCTTCTTGTGGTACAAGGAGCCCTATCACTCCTTTCTGTCCATGGCGAGAGGCGAACTTGTCGCCTAGTTCTGGGACTCGCAGGTCTCTTACCTTTACCTTGACAAGCTTGCTTCCTTCAATGGATTCGGTTACGAAGACTTGGTCGATAGTTCCCTGTTCTGAGGGTCTCATCGTGACTGAAGAGTCTCGCTTCGTAGGGCCCTTTGCTTCGAACTCGCGGTATTCCTCCATGAATCTTGGCGGGCTTGTTCGTCCAACAAGAACTGTATTGCCTGTGGCTTCAGCTTCAGGAGAGATCATTCCATCTTCTTCTATGAGTCGGTAGTAGCGGTCCCCGCGGTATCCTCTGATCCCTGCTTCCGGGATTTCAAACTTGTCCCGCAGTCCTCCGAGGTACTGTCTGCTTTCAGCTTCGTAGATTCGGTAGAAGGTTGACCGGAAGAGGCCTCTGTCGACTGAAGATTTGTTGATGATGATCGCGTCTTCCATGTTGTAGCCTTGGAAAGATAGGATCGCTACGACCACGTTTTGTCCAGAGGGACGTTCGAGATAGTTGAATACCTCCATCGGTTTCGTCTGGACGATGGGTGTTTGTGGATAGTGGAGGAGATGGGATCGAGAGTCCACCCTGGTGAAGAAGTTGGTCGAGAAAACGCCCAAGGCTTGTTTCGCCATGGCTGATTCGTAAGCGTTACGTGGAGATTGGTTGTGCTCTGGGAACGGAATGAGGCTTGCTGCTATTCCAAGCATGACGTAAGGCGCAATCTCGAGGTGAGTGTGATCTTTTCTGAGGTCGTGTTCGTACATGGCGATCAGAGCGTTTTCTTCCTCGTCTGCATCCAACATCTCTACGACTCCTGATCTGACCAGGTCTTGCCAGGCGATTCGTCCCTGCTCGATCTGGACAAGGTGGTCTTCAGTCAATCGTGGTCTGCCGCCGTCAACCACGATGAGAGGACGCCGGACTCTTCCAGCGTCGCAATTGACGTGCAAATCGGCTCTTCCCCCCCTCGCTTCTGGGGGATGGAATGAGAAATTGACTTCGGCGCTCAGCTTTCCCTCGCGTCTGAGTTCTCGGAGTTCTCCGGCGAGTGCTGCGGGATCCTTGGAGTATCCCGCTAGTATCCCGTCGACTATGACTTTGCCGCCAGTCGATCTGAGTTTCTTGTCGGAGTCTTCGATCGCGGTTACACTCGTTCTCCGTAGCTTGTCGACCATTTCTCTGGGCTCGATTCCGACTGAAATGCTGCTGGAAAGGGCGAGGTTCTTGACGAGTCCGCAGTTCGACCCTTCAGGTGTCTCGTCGGGGCAGAGCCTTC
>Ga0209267_1002947_pt1 | contig 10740 bp, 7 predicted proteins | sample GraSoiAngelo_137_FD_185894 | JGI IMG/M metagenome (GOLD analysis project Ga0209267, IMG submission 185894) | Grasslands soil microbial communities from the Angelo Coastal Reserve, California, USA - 14_0929_09_30cm (SPAdes) (version 2) | ecosystem: Environmental > Terrestrial > Soil > Grasslands ... | reverse complement strand
ATCGGTCAGCATCTAAAGGAAATGATGCAATGCATTGGGTCCAGCGCAAGTTCAAATGAACATCTGTGCCATTGACGAACCCATTTCTTCTGTAGGGCAAGCGTTCCCGCTTGCCGCGGCAGACAGCAATGCCTGCAAGGCGACAACGGCATCATCGATGTCGGCCGGAAGCTTATCAGGCGGCAAAGCTTTCCCCGCAGGAGCAATGCGCGACGGCATTGGGATTCGTAACTTTAAAACCGCCCTTTTGCAGGTCGTCGCTGAAATCGAGGACTGACCCGCTGACGAACAGCGCGCTCTTGGGATCGACCACCACGCGGACGTTCGATGTTTGGACAAGGATGTCGCGGTTGGCCGGGCCATCGACCAGATCCATTTTGTACTGCAACCCGGAGCAACCACCGCCGATTACCGCCACGCGCAACGCGCCGTTGGGCCTGCCTTGTTTCTCCAAGAGCGAAGTCAACTTGAGCGACGCGCTCTCGGTCACCTTGATGAGGCGTTCATTTCCAATCTTGTAATTGATGGGTGAGGCGGATGGTGCAGCGTTTTTCACGAACAAGCCTAATCAGTGGCCCTGGCGAGATCAAATGCAGGGCGGAGCTCCAGCGACGCGTGCAAGTAAGTGAAAAAAATTGTACTGACTGGCGAATACCGGCCAGGTTACGATTAACTCAGAGACCGTTATCGCCAGAGCGCTGCTACCGAGTATAAGGAATTGTGGCCACTGCTTGTTCAATGGCCGCAGTAATGACTCCAAAGCATAAACATATAGCATCGCGAAGGGGACCATGGCAGCGCTCATTAATCTCCCAGACGTAAAATAGGGGTGAGCGCGCGAGGGGTAGGGACAGTTTCCGAAGTCAAAGGCCATTGATAGGATGCCAAGATACAGCACGAAAATAACGAAACTTGAAAACGCCAACAAGACTGCGCGCCACTGAAAGTCTCGAATCGCCCTGCGCCGCACAAGGTTGACCGCCGCCACTGCTATCACCGCTGCAGATGAGATCCAGTAAAACAGATCTGCCGCGGGTAAGCTCAGACGTTTAGCGTGCCACACGAACTCGCCCCGCCAAAAAGTGGCTAGCAAGGTCGACCAAAAAACTTTGAAGCCACCGACGGTAAGAAGCGGATGCGACCACCACTCCGACAGCGGTTTGCGCGTCCAGCCCAGTAACTTGAGCTTTGTAGCGGCACCGGTCAGGTCATTGCACGTGTGGTAATTCCATGCTGACCAAATGGCGACGGGTAACGCTACGCAAAGCGCCATAGATATCGGCGCAACCCAGGCGGTCCATCCCTTGCGGGCGCGCAGTAGTTGCCAACTCCAAATGGCAACAAACGCAGCCACAAGCGCGAGCAGTGGAAGGTTAGTTGCTTTGATTAAACACGTGGCCGCGGCCGCGAGTCCAGTGGCCATTGATGCGAGAGCCGTGGGCGATTCAGAACTAATGAGATTGAGAAGCCAAAAGAAAGTGATGCCAAAGGATAAAGGAGAAAGGACGTCACTCTGGACGGAGTACAATGATGACTGCGGCCATAACGCCAGGAGCAGCGGCATTCCAAGGTGGAAAATGGGTTGCTCAGGGAAGACCAGTCGCGCGGTGACGAACCCAGTCCAAACAATCCCGGCCACGATAAACGAGTTAAGAAACCGAACCCAATAGAGCAGCCAGGGCCCTTCAAGTCCGGACAATCGCCCAAGATTTAGCCACACTCCGGCGATTGCATAATAAAGCGGAGGCTCGGTGGACTCGGAGTTTGGATGGTGTTGCCACCACTCAATCTTTTTCGTGATAAGGCGCTCTTGCTCTTCTGCCGGCAACATCCAAGCAGGCTGCGGAAATCTACCCCCTGGAAATTGCTCCGGACCTCGAAAAAACTCAGGTGTATAATAGAGGGAGAAGTAACGCGCTGATTCGACGCCAAATTGCGTAAGCCCCCGGGATAGATAGCCGTGAGCATATTTTACTACCATGTCAGCATGGTCTTGCTCCTCCACATTGTTGAAAAACGGAAAAGCGGCGGAAAAGATGAAGACTCGGGCGGCAGCAATCACGCATAGCGCTGCAGCGATGTTTCGAGCGGGTAATGGTCGTCGGTTTTTTCGCGGACACTTCCCTGTTTCAGGGCTAGGGCCGAGATCATCCCGCTCTGAACGAGCCGCGATTACTATGTCCGCCTGTCTGTCTGAATCGAGATTGCCAATGCGCTGTTCGGAAGCTGCGATCTCCACGCTTCGTGGTTAGAAGATTGTGTGCCAAATACGGGTCTAATGATCGAATTGGGGCGCGAAACCGAGTCGTCATTAAAATGTAGCGCGCGTTTACTGTAGCCGCCCCGCTCTGTCGGGGCGGTCTCATAATTCGTGAGCACGGCGACTGAGCGCCGTGGCTACATGACGCTCGACAATTCCAACGACTCTACAGAAGCAAGGTAATCATGTGCAATGGCCTCGATCTCGGAGAGCGTGGAGACGTGTTGAAATTTCTCGCGCAATACTTTCGCTGCCGGGAAATTTTTCGAATACGCCATCAATCGGGCGCGCATTGACCGGATGGCTTGTTTTTCATCGCCCCAATTTTTGGCGTGAGCCCGGCAATGTTCGATGATCACGTCCCATCTCTCCGATAACTCGGGGGGCGGCAACAATTCGCCCGTGGCGAGATAATGTTTTATCTGCCCGAAAATCCACGGCGCACTCATGGCCGCGCGACCGATCATGACGCCAGCAATTTTCGTTTCCGCGCGCCGGCGCGCGACTTCCTGCGGAGAAAACAGATCCCCATTGCCAATAACCGGGATCGCGACTGTCTGGGCCACTTCGCCAATAACGCGCCAGTCTGCTTCGCCGGAATAACCTTGCGCGCGGGTGCGTCCATGCACTGCCAGGGCGGCGATGCCACATTCCTGCAGAATTTCGGCAACGCGCACGGCATTGATCGAATCCGCGTCCCAACCAATCCGAATTTTTGCCGTGACCGGCAAGGGAGCGACAGCCTGCACGACTGCTTTGGCCACGCTGGTAAGAGTCGGACAATCTTTTAACAGGGCGGAACCACCGTTTTTTGCAACCACTTTGTTTACCGGACACCCGAAATTCAAGTCGATGAAATCGGGGGCAACCCAATCGACTACCTGTTTCGCTGCCTCCGCCATGTGAGTGGCGTCGGCACCGAATAACTGAACCCCAAGCGGCCGCTCGCAATGGTCGAAGTCGAGGTATTCGTGGGTACGCTCGTTGCGTCGAAAGACGCCTTCTGCAGAAACGAATTCGGTAACGAGAACGTCTGCACCGTAACGCTTGCAGATTTGCCGAAAAACCTTGTCCGTCACACCAGCCATTGGAGCGAGGTAGAGCGGAAAGGCGTCATTGAACCAGGGGAGCGCGGTATCCATCCGGAAATTATCTCACGAAACCGACCGGAGTGCAGCCGGATGGCCAACTAAAAATGACGAAGCACGAATGACGAATGACGAAGGAAGCCCGAATGTCCGAATGACGAAAAAACGTTCGTAGTATCTCTTTTCGTCATTCGGATTTTGTCATTCCTTCGTGCTTCGTCGTTGGTCATTTCGCTGCTGCGCTACTGCGCAGCAGCGTCGCCACTTCGTCCTGCACGCGTTCGAGCTCACTCAACCGCAATTGCGGGTCGCGCACGATAAAGACGTCGCCAGTTTCGCGATGCTCGTAGATAAGCAAACGACTTCCGCTGGCATTTTCGATGCGCACCTGTTTCAGCAGGCGTTTACGCTCGAGCATTACAGCGAGAACGAAACAGGCGTTCGCCGGCGGCTCAGGTTTCACGATCAGGCGCCGAAAAAGTTGCTCTGCGTTTTCTTTGGCCAGCGGCTCTGGGGCCGGTGACGCTGCAGGTTCGAATTTCGTTTTCCAAAATGAAAACGGCTGAATGTTCTCGTTGCGATCGCGCCAGGCTCCTTCGCTCAAATCTTCACGTCGGAACCCATCACCGTCGCGATAAAGCAGAGTGTAGAACACTTCGCCAGGTACAAACGGTCGTTGAGTGGCGTTGCAAATCTCCGAACGCTGTTTGATTGGCCAATCGGTCGCCAGGGGATTTATCATTGCGCAAATATACGACGCGGCAGGAAGCCGCGAAAGTCGGAAGGATCGCGATTGGAAGAACGCAATTGCAACAAATAAAGGCCAATCATTCCAAAAACAATTGTGGGCCCCCAGCCGGCGATCCAGGCCGGGATACGGTCACCTTCGCCGAGGGCGAGAAAAAGATGCGTGGAAAAATTTAATGCAAAAATCAGCAGAATGGCGGTGGCCACACTGGCAAGGACGCCCCGTCGGGAAAAGCCGACGCCAAGCGGCGCGGCGATGAGCGCGACGACGAGGCAGGTCCAGGGCAGCGCAATTCGATAGTGATAATGCGTGCGAAAGGGCGCGAGCAACGTCTGCGGAAAATCGGAATTAAACCTCAAATAATCGCGCAACTCCGGCAGGCTCATGAATTCAGCGCGCATGTTGGCACTACGTAGTCGGTAGGGCGTTTCGCTCCAATGCCTGACGACCAGACTCGGCTCCATTTGTTCGGAAGTAATATTACCAGCCGCATCGTACTGCACTACTTTCGCCTGCGAGAGCGTCCAGGTATTTTCGCCCGGCTGAAATTCCGCGTGCGCCGCCAGAAAAGCCATGGTGATATGGTCGGAGGAATCCTGTTGCAACACTTCGACATTATCAAAGACATTGGAATTGGGCCTGAGACGTTGAATAAACCAGGTGCGTGAATCGCGCCGGTTGCGAAAAATTTGTCCTTCGCTCCCGCTGGCACTTTTATCCGTCGCAAAAAAAAGTTTTCGCGCCATCTCGGCATGGGGCGCCACGGAATAATTCAGTGCAAAACAAACCGCCGTCGTGAGAACGGCGAGTAGGAAAAGCGGCGCGAGCACGCGGATGAGGCCGATGCCCGCGGTTAGCATCGAGACAATTTCGTTCGCGCGCGACATCCGCCCGAGAACGAAAAGCAGGGCCAGCAGGAGGGAGACTGGCAGCAGAATCACCAGAATCTGCGGGATTTGGGTGGCGTAATATTCCAGCACTCGGCCAAAACCGACGTGTTGATCCAGAAAGGTTGAAATGCTGTCGCTGATATCGAAGATGAACCAAATCGATATGAACCCGATGATGCAGTAAAGGTAAGCCTGCAGGAAATTTCTGGTGATATATCGATCAAATAAATTCACAACGTCTTTCCGAAGGAGCCGGATTCAGAGTAACCTGTAACTAAGGAATGATTGCATTACGCGACTCCATTGGCTCGGATTTTGTGGAACGAACCGAATCGTTTTTTTCACCGAACGGACTTCTGGCGAAGGCGAAAAATTTCGAGCGACGTCCGCAACAACAGCAAATGGCAACGGCCGTAGCGCGGGCGCTGGAAGAGGAGCGACATCTGCTGGTGGAAGCCGGCACCGGCGTGGGAAAATCGCTGGCGTATCTGGTTCCCGCGGTCCTATTTGCGCTCGGGCAAAAGAAAAAGGCAATCATCTCAACACACACGATCAATCTTCAGGAACAACTTCTCTACAAAGACATTCCGATTCTACAAAAAGTTCTGCCCGAGACTTTCGAGGCGGCGCTGATCAAAGGCCGGCAGAATTATGTCTGCCCGCGCCGGCTTTTGCGTGCGCGCGAGCAGCAAAACGATCTCTTTACCGGGCCGGAGCAGAACGAGCTCGAAGAAATCTCCGCCTGGGCGGTGCGAACACGCGACGGAACGCTGAGCGATTTGTCCTTCGAGCCAAACGCGAAGGTTTGGGCGCAAGTTTGCAGCGAGGCCCATATTTGCACCAAGAAATCGTGCGGGCAAAGCGATCGCTGTTTTTATCAGCGCGCCCGCCGAAAATTTGAGAGCGCGCAGATCGTGGTCATCAATCACACGCTGCTTTTCATGCTCCTGGGTGGGGTCGAGGAGCAGATGGAACGTGAGAGCGGATTTCTGTTTTCCAACGATTTTTTGATTTTGGACGAAGCGCACACGGTCGAGCAAACCGCTTCCCGCCAGATCGGGACGGTTATTTCGCAATATCTTTTGCGTGCAACGGTGCAGCGTCTCTACAACGCGCGTTCGAAAAAGGGATTGTTTACTGTCACGCGCGATGCAGCCGGTGTTCGATTGGCCGCGGAAATTGTCGAAGAGATCGACAAATTCTTTGAGGCGCTGGGGGCGCGCTGCGATTTCCGCAAAGGGCGCGAATTTCGGGTGCGCCAGCCGGAGCTGGTGCCGGACATGATCACTGGCCGCCTGATCGCATTGCAGGCCCGCGTGGCAGAGGTGGTCAAACGCCAGGATGATGAAATGTTGAAATCCGAGTTGCAGGAACTTGGCCGCCGCATCGCCGAGGCACGTTGCGGGATCGGAGTTTTCCTCGAACAATCCGCGCGGAATCACGTTTATTGGGTTGAGAGGACAGGCAAGGTTGGACAACTCCTTACGCTCAATGCCGCGCCGATCGATATTGCCCCGGCGTTACGGCAAATGCTTTTCCGCGACGGGTGCACCTGTGTCATGACAAGCGCGACGCTCGGGGTGGGACGAAAAGACCTGGCCTATTTTCGGAATCGCGTGGGCGCGGAAGAAGCTGAGCCGCTTCAGCTCGGCAGTCCGTTCAATTTCAATCAGCAAATGAAAGTGTTTGTCGTCCGCAAAATGCCTGACCCGCGGGACGCGGGTTACGAAGAAGCGCTGGCGCATTGGATCGAACATTTCGTCGGTCAAACCGACGGCCACGCCTTTGTCCTGTTCACGAATTATCGCGCGATGCAGGAGCTGGCGGCGCGGATGGAAAATTTTTGCGCGGAACACGATTTGAATTTGCTGGTGCAAGGTGGCGGTCTGCCACGGACGAAATTACTCGAGCAATTCAAAAGCACGCCCCGCAGTGTCCTCTTTGGCACCGACAGCTTCTGGGGCGGCGTTGACGTGCCTGGTGAGGCTTTGCGCAACGTCATCATCACGCGGTTGCCCTTCGCCGTTCCTGATCATCCCTTGATCGAGGCGAAACTGGAAACCATCGAAGCATGCGGTGGCGATGCTTTCACCGAATACTCGCTGCCGGAAGCAATTTTGAAATTGCGTCAAGGCGTTGGCCGCCTCATTCGCACCAAAAGCGATCAAGGCATCATCGTGATTCTCGACAATCGGATTGTGACCAAACCGTATGGCCGGGCTTTCATGGCAGCGCTGCCGAAGTGTCCGGTGGAGATTGTTTAAAAGAACAAGAAGCGGCAGTCTCCAGACCGCCGAAAGCGCCGCCCTCGCCTGTCATCATCCCGAGCGCTAGTCGAGGGATCCGCGGCGAAAGCTTTAAGGTACCTTCATAGGGATCCCTCGAGTGCGCTTGGAATGAAGATATGTTCACTTGAACATCTCCTAAAGATATCTTAAATTTGGCGTGTGAATACCCCTGCTTTGTCCATCGCGCCGGTGGTCTTGCCAGCGTGCACGGCCAAACAAATCGAGCGCGCCAAAGAAACAGAACGCATTCTTTCGATTCTGCATCAATGGGGAATTCACACTCTTGGGCAACTGGCGGCATTGTCACGCGATGATCTTGCCGCCCGCCTCGGGATGCGCGCGGTTGAAATGTGGGAACGCGCCAATGGCCGGGCCGAGCGAATTTTGAAACTCGTTTCTCCGCCGGAATCGTTCATCGAAAGCTTTGAGTTCGAAAACGAAATTGAAACGGCTGAGCCGTTGCTTTTCATCCTGCGACGATTTTTGCAGCAGCTGGCGATGCGATTAAACGCAATCTATCTCGTCGCCAAAGAACTGCGGCTGCGCATCACTTTCGCCGACAAATCGCAGTACGAGCGCATCTTCAAAATTCCACAGCCGACCAACAACGAAGGCATCCTTTTTCGGATGCTGCACACGCATCTGGAAAACTTTACTTCGAAGCATCCAATCATTGCGATTGAATTGGAAGCGCAGCCTTCACGTTCGGTCCGGCAACAGTTTGGACTTTTCGAGACGGCATTGCGCGATCCCGTGCAGTTGCATGAGACACTGGCACGCCTGGTCGGATTGCTCGGAGCGGATCGTGTCGGCACGCCGGTGCTGGAAGAAACGCATCGGCCGGATGCATTTCGAATGGAGCCGTTCGCGTGGGAATTCCGTCAGCCCGAGCAGAAGCTTGGTCATCCCGAGCGGAGTCGAGGGATCCCGATGCGTAATCTTAAAGGTAACATGACGGGATCCCTCGGTCCGAGCCGGACTGGCATTTTCGCTCGGGATGACGGCAAGCAACGAATTCCGCTGCGGCGTTTCCGAAAACGAACAAAGGCGACAGTGTTACTGGAAAATAATCGACCCGCTCATGTGCGTGCGGCGGAAGTCCGAGCTCGCCACGGGACGAGTCCGTCCGATTGGCGGACCGGACTGGCAGTGGAGGGTGCGACTGTGACGCAGGGGGGGCCATTTCCGCTCTCAGGAAACTGGTGGGACGAACGCGCCTGGGCGCAGGTGGAATGGGATGTGGAAATCGAGAACGGCGTTATCGCCCGTTGTCATTGCGATCAGGATGGGTGGGCGATCGATGGAATTTATGATTGAGCAACAATTCACGGTCATCCTGAGCGGAGCGAAGCGGAGTCGAAGGATCCCGTTGCGACATCTTTAAGGTAACACAACGGGATCCCTCGACTTTCGCTCGGGATGACCAGTTATGTCTTACATCGAACTTCACGCCTGTAGCGCTTTTAGTTTCTTGCGCGGCGCGTCGTTTCCGGAACAACTCGCACAAGTCGCGGCTGAGTTAGAAATGCCGGCGCTGGCGTTGCTCGATCGCAACGGGGTTTACGGTTCGCAACGATTTTCCGTGGCGGCGCGTGAGCAAAAAGTGAGACCAATTAGCGGGGCGGAATTAACGATGGAAGACGGCAGCGTGTTGCCGGTGCTGGTGGCAAGCCGTCTCGGCTACGCCAATCTTTGTTCTCTGCTCACGCAGGCGCATCTGCGCAGCAATGTGAAAGGGGAGTGCGCAGTGAAGTGGGATGAGCTGCGGGAATTTGCGCAAGGTTTGGTGGCGTTGTTTGGATCGGGGAGCACACCTCATCCCGAGCGAAAATGCCAGTCCGGCTCGGACCGAGGAATCCCGTTGCGGAACTTAAAGGTAACGCCGCGGGATCCTTCGACTTCGCTGCGCTTCGCTCAGGATGACCGCGCAATAATTAGTCTGGAGAAACTTATCGATGCCTTTGGTCGCGAAAACGTGTATGTCGAAATTCAGCGGCATTTTTTGCGCGGCGAAGATCGGGTCAATCGCGCACTGGTTGATCTCGCTTCGAAATTCCGGTTGCCCATCCTCGCGACCAATGGGGTGCAGTATGCCAAACCATACGGACGCCAGGTGCTGGATGTTTTCACCTGCATTCGTGAGCACACCCACCTCGATCTCGCTGGAAAATTACTCACCCAAAACGCCGAGCGCCATTTGAAGAGCGACGCGGAGATGCGCGCGATCTTTCGCGATTTACCCGACGCAATCACGAACACGGAGCGATTGGCGGAACAGCTCGAATTTTCCCTCGAAAACATCGGTTACGAATTTCCTGAATATCCGGTGCCGGACGGACACACCATGAATTCGTTCCTGCGCACGATGGTGTTGTTTGGCGCGCAACAGCGTTACGAGTCGATTACCAAAAAAGTAAAGCGTCAGCTGGAAGAAGAACTCGCGCTCATCACCCGGCTCGGGTTTTCCGGATATTTTTTGATCGTATGGGACATCGTGAATTTTTGCCGCGAAAATAATATCATGGTGCAAGGCCGCGGCAGCGCGGCAAACAGCGCGGTCTGTTTTTGTCTCGGCATCACGCCGGTTGATCCGGTGAGCAATCATCTCGTATTCGAACGTTTTCTGAACGAGAGCCGCAAAGGCTGGCCGGACATTGATCTTGATTTGCCGAGTGGCGACCGACGCGAGCGCGTCATCCAGGAAGTTTACCGGCGTTACGGCAAACACGGCGCGGCCATGACCGCGAACGTGATTACCTATCGCGGGCGAAGTGCGGCTCGCGAGATCGGAAAAGCGCTGAATTTTTCACCGAGCACACTCGATCGTTTTTCCCATTTATTCGCGAACGGCGATTTTCCGCACACTCTCGAGCTCGAAGCACAGATCGAGCAGGCTGGTCTGCCGAAAGCGCACCCACGAATGCCGGCATTCGTGGGTTTGTATCACGCAATTTACGGATTGCCGCGGCATCTCGGGCAGCACTCCGGTGGGATGATTATTTGTCAGAATAAACTGAGCTCGTTTGTGCCATTGGAAAACGCCTCGATGCCGGGCCGGGTGGTGGCGCAATGGGACAAGGATGATTGCGAGGATTTGGGCATTGTGAAAGTCGATCTCCTCGGGCTCGGCATGATGTCGGTGATGCAGGACGCGTTTGAGCTTTGTCGGGAACGCGGCCGCCCGCTCGATCTCGCCCATATCCCGAAAGATGACGCGAAGACGTTTGAGATGATGCAAACAGCCGATACCATCGGCGTTTTCCAAATCGAAAGTCGCGCGCAAATGGCGACGCTACCGCGATTGAAGCCGAAATGTTTTTATGATGTCGTGATTGAAGTCGCGATCATTCGACCCGGCCCGATTCAAGGCGACATGGTGCATCCGTATCTGGCGCGTCGCGCCGGGAAAGAAGCGGTCACTTATTTTGACGAACGACTAAAGCCGGTGCTCGAGCGCACCTTGGGG
>Ga0209267_1002937_pt1 | contig 10759 bp, 11 predicted proteins | sample GraSoiAngelo_137_FD_185894 | JGI IMG/M metagenome (GOLD analysis project Ga0209267, IMG submission 185894) | Grasslands soil microbial communities from the Angelo Coastal Reserve, California, USA - 14_0929_09_30cm (SPAdes) (version 2) | ecosystem: Environmental > Terrestrial > Soil > Grasslands ... | reverse complement strand
CATCGTCGAGGTCGACGAGGCGGGACCGGCCTCCGTAGCGGAACAACCAGCCTGGGTTATCGGGTCCTTGACGCGCGCCCTGCCCGGAGCGGCCATCTTTGCCACGGGACAGAGCACGTCGGCCGACTTCGTGATCGAGGTCATCCGTGCGGGCGCCCTCGAGTTCATCCGCCGGCCGGTCGAGCGGGAGGACCTCATCTCCGCGCTCGAAAAGGTCATGCGGCTCCGCCGCGGGGCACCGGCGTCCCGTCAGCCGGGACACCTCACCTCCGTCTTTTCCACGAAAGGCGGCCTGGGTGTCACGACCATGGCGACGAACCTCGCGATTTGCCTTGCCGAGCGCGCGCAGGGTGGCACCATCCTGGTCGATCTCGACACCCGCCAGTCAGACGTCACGACCTTCCTCAACCTTCAGCCCTCGTACTCGATCTTCGATGCACTGGAAAACCTCGAGCGCCTCGACGAGTCGTTTCTCCGCGGCCTCGTCACCAAGCATTCCAGCGGCCTCGCGATCCTGCCCGGCCCGTCCCGAATGGAGCGTAACCGCCTGGCCGCGGAGCAGGTACAAGCCGGATTGGACGTGATCCGCGCCCACTTCGATCATGTCGTGCTCGACCTCAAGCACGATATGGATCCAGCGACTATCGCGGCACTCGAAGCGTCCGATAGCATCCTCTTTCTGACCGGTTTGGACGTCTCGTCGTTACGCTCCGGGGCGGCTGCCATCGCCGCCTTTCGGCATCTCGGGCTCAGTCTCCAGAAGGTGAAGGTCGTCGTCATGCGAGAGGGGACCGGGAACGACGTGACGACCAAGCACGCGCGCGAGGCACTCGGCTTGCCGATCCACTGGCGAACCCCAAGCGATTACCCCACGGTAGTCGCTTCCATCAACAGGGGGACTCCGGTCGTGACGGCCTCTCCGCGGTCGAAGGTCGCGCGGAACCTCAGAGAGCTCGCGGAGCAACTAGCCCGGGGCCGGCGACCCGCGGCCGCGTCCGCCAGCAGCCGAGTCGCCTCGCTCGCCCGTCGGCTAGCGTGGACCACTAAAGGCACCTCAGGAGGCAGGTAAATGTCGCTATTCGATCGCAAGCCGCGAGGCCGCGAAACCCTCGAACGGAGGAACGGGCCGCGCGAGGAAACGGTCACCGTCGGCCAGCCGCTCGACGCCAAGGAGCGAGGCCAGACGACGTACTACGAGCTCAAGACTCGTATCCACGGCCAGCTCATCGAGCGCCTCGATCTCGCCAAGCTCGACGCGCTGCCGCGCGAGCTCGTCCAGCAGCAGATTCGCCGGATCGTCGAGGACATGCTTGCGCTCGACGAGACCCCCCTGAGTCGGAAGGAGCGCGACGATCTCGTCATCGAGATCGAGCACGAGACCTTCGGGCTCGGCCCAATCGAGCCGCTCATGCAGGATCCGACGGTCTCCGACATCCTCGTCAACGGAGCGCGAGAAATCTACATCGAGCGACGCGGCAAGCTCGAGCGCACGCGCGTCACCTTCCGCGACGACACCCATCTCTTGCAGGTCATTGACCGAATCGTCTCGGCGGTCGGCCGCCGCGTGGACGAGTCATCTCCAATGGTGGATGCGCGGCTCCCGGACGGGTCCCGCGTGAACGCGATCATCCCGCCCTTGGCCCTGGACGGCCCGGTTCTCTCGATCCGGCGCTTTGCCAAGGACCCCTTGCGGATGGCCGACCTGATCGAGTTCGGCACGATCACGCCGGCGCTGGCCGAAATTCTCCGGGCTACCGTGCAGGCGCGCCTGAACATCCTCGTCTCGGGTGGCACTGGCGCGGGCAAGACCACGATGCTGAACGTCCTCTCCAACGCGATCCCCAACACCGAGCGCATCGTGACCATCGAGGATTCGGCCGAGCTGCAGCTACAGCAGGATCACGTCGTCAGGCTCGAGACGCGCCCACCCAACATCGAGGGACAAGGAGCCATCAGCCAGCGAGATCTCGTCAGAAACGCGCTCCGCATGAGACCTGATCGGATCGTGGTTGGTGAGGTTCGCGGTGCCGAAGTGCTCGACATGCTTCAGGCCATGAACACGGGCCACGACGGGTCGCTTTCCACCATCCACGCCAACTCGACGCGAGACGCGCTCTCTCGTGTCGAGACCATGGTGCTCATGTCCGGTCTCTCGCTGCCGGTGCGCGCCATGCGAGATTACGTCGCGTCCGCGCTGGATCTCGTCATCCACGTGTCCCGACTATCGGATGGCACGCGGAAAATCGTGCGGGTGACCGAGATAGTCGGGATGGAGGAGGACGTCGTCACGACGCAGGCCATCTTCACCTTCGACCAGGAGGGGATCGACTCGGACGGGCGAGTCGTCGGCTTCCATAGGGCGACCGGTGTGCGACCGAAGTTCACCGAGCGGCTGTCACGCGCGGGCATCCATCTCGGTTCCGAAGTCTTCGACCCAGCCAAGCGGCACGCGGTACGCCGATGACCTCGGCAATAGCAGTTCTCGTATTCCTGTTCGTCGTCGTCTTGGTTGCCGGGGGATGGTGGGTCTCCCAGGTGAGCCGTAACCTCCGCTCCCGTCTCTCGCGGGCTGCGCCGGTCGGCTCGACGCAAGTCCTCAGGCCCGAGATCGAAAAGGGCGATGGAGCCATTGAACAGTTGCTCGGCAGGTCCGGGCTGCCGGACCGCCTGGCCTCCCTGGCGGCCCAGGCGGGCTACCGGGCCGCCGTCACAGACGTCACGCTCATCGTGGTGGCGTGTGCTGCCGTCGGCGGCGCTGCAGCGTGGCTTCGGACGGGCGGATTTTTCTGGGGCATCCTCACCGGCCTCGTTTCGGGCTGCGTCCCTATCGTCTACCTCGTATACAAGCGGAGCCGTCGTATGGAGCGCTTCCAGACGCAGTTTCCGGACGCCCTCGACATGATCACGCGGTCCATTCGAGCCGGAAATGCCCTGAGCGGAGCCATTCGGCTCGTTGGACAGGAAATGCCGGATCCTGTGGGACAAGAGTTTCGGCAGATCGATGAGGAGATCCGGCTGGGCGTGGACCCGGGAGACGCTCTGTTCAGGCTGCAGGGTCGGGTCGTAACCGAGGACGTTCGCTTCTTCTGCACCGCGATCCGGATCCAGCGAGGATCCGGCGGCAACCTGGCGGAGATCCTCGATCGGCTGGCCGAAGTCATTCGCGAGCGCTTCAAGATTCTGAGCTATGCACGAGTGCTCGCATCGCAGCATCGCTGGTCGGCCATCCTGGTCGGACTCAGCCCGTTGATCTTCGGCCTGATGTTCCAGATCTTGCATCCCGGCTTTTTCGATCCGCTCTTCAACGACCCCATCGGGCCAACCCTGATCTTCGGAGGAGTAGTCATGGAAGTGATCGGCTTCTTCATGATCTGGCGCATCGCGCAGATCAAGGTGTGAGGGAGCCATGAACCCGATCACCGTCATCGTTCTCACGTTCGTCATCGTCGCCGGTGTCACGGTCCTGGCCTCGATGGCGCTGCTCAAGTTGTGGCCGGTCCTGCAGCGCGGCCGCCTGGCCACGGCGGCCGGCGACGGCATCCACGAAGAGTCCATCCTTCGTTGGAGCGACCAACCGGTCCCAGGCTGGCAGCGCACCCTCGAGCGCATCGGCCGCGCCCTCGGCACCTCGGAAGAGACTCCCTCGAAGTACCGGCAACGGCTCATCTGGGCCGGCTATCATGAGCCGCGAACCGTCGTGGTCTTCGTCGGCACCAAGATCGCGCTGGCCGTTCTCCTCGGGTCCGCCTATTTTCTTTACAGCAGCTTCGTCTTCATTCGGGTCGTTCCCTTCATGCAGCTCCTGGCCATCTCGCTTATCCTCGCGGGGATCGGCTTCTTCCTGCCCGACTTCTGGCTCAGCAACCGGATCAAGGTCCGTCAGAGAGAGATGGTCCACGCGCTTCCCGATGTCCTCGACCTGCTGATGGTCTGTGTCGAGGCCGGCATGGGATTCGACGCCGCCGTCGCCCGCGTGGCCGAACAGCCTGAGACCCGCAACCGGCCACTGTACGCGGACCTCATGAGGATGCACCTCGAGGTGCGCGCCGGGCGTCCGCGTACCGAGGCGCTCCGTGCCCTCGGAGAGCGGACGGGCGTCAACGAAGTTAGATCCATGGTGGGCGCTTTCATCCAGACGGAAAAACTCGGAACCCCTCTGGGCAAGACTCTCAGGGTGCACGCCGACTCGGCTCGCATGCAACGGCGGCACCGGGCGGAGGAGCTCGCCCACCTGGCCCCCCTCAAGATGCTGTTCCCGACCGTGTTCTTTCTGATGCCGGCATTCTTCCTTGTAACGCTGGCCCCGTCCGTGCTCGGCCTATTGAAGCTTCTCAAGGGAATTGGAACCAACTGACTGTGGAGGAAATCTCATGACTCCGAGGATGCTCATCGGCTCGCTGGCACTGGCGGTGACTTCGGCGGCCGCTTCTCCCGCGGCCGCGCAAGACGTCACGGCCGAGGTCAGGACTTGGAGCGGCCAGTCGTTGCAGCTAGCGCAGCCGTCGCTCGAGGTGTTCTACACGATCGTGCCCAGGGAAGAGGGCCCCGGTGGTGGTGGACAACAGTACCCGGGAGCCGCCGCCGGAGGTTCTCCCGGTGCCATGGGGAGCGGGACGAGCACGGGCAGTCTGGTCGGTACCGAGATAAGCGGATCCATCCGGAACCTGAGCCGGCTGTTCACAGACAAGGGCCCCGAGCCGCTGCAGGGCAACCGCCAAGCCGTCAGCGTGTCGCTAACGCAGGCGGGTGTCGAGCGCCGCATCCCTCTCGAGGCCATCAAGGACCTGGCCTTCAGGCGGATTCAGGTTTCCGGCAGTACGCTTCCTCCGTACGTGGCGCCGACGCATTTCAGGTATGCAGCGAGCGCCCTGCTCACCGACGGTAGCCGCGTCGACGGCGACTACGTGAACCTTGGATCGGCCGTGCTCCGCGGGCTGACCCCCCAAGGGCGCGTAGAGGTTCCCTGGCAAGACATCGAGGTCGTTCGCTTTTCCCGCTAACCGACGAGAGGCCATGATGAACCCGCGACGCTGGCTCTGGAACGAGAAGGGCAACGTGCTGCTCTTCACGACTGTTCTGGTCGTACCCCTCATGATCATCTTCGGTGGGCTGGCGCTCGACCTTGCCCATCTCGGCACTGCCGATAACGAGCTTCAGCGATCGCTCGACGCCGCCGCTCTCGCGGGGGCTGGGAAGCTCGGATACAACAGCAGCGTCTGGGACGCGGCGCGCCTCTCGGCACAGAGCTACGCGCTCCTTAACCCCGTTCGGCTCGCCTGGGACACCGGGTATGCAGCCAACCGTAACTCGGCGTCGGTGAATCTCACTTTGAACGGGACCGGAACTACGGGCAATGCGCCCAACGGGCATATCGTCCTGGGCCATTGGGACGGGGCGGGCTTCACCCCCTATCCCGCCGCTGCCGAAAATACGGTCAACGCGGTTCTCTGTCGCTACCAGACCACGATACCGATGACGTTCCTCGGTCTGCTCGGGTTCGCGACTCTGCCGGTGAGCGGGCAATCCATCGCGTGGGCGACCCAGCCCGTTACACCGCCGGTGAACGAGTGCGTGTTTCCCATTGCGCTGAGTTCCTGCTTCTTCGGTGGATCCACCTCGGCCGGCTGTGGGGCCACCGTCACATTCATCAGCAGTTCCGGTGGGTCGGCCGTGGGAGGGAACACGGCGGCGTGGGCCAGCATCGTGCCGGGCCAAGGGGCGAACGACGCCAATATCCTGGCTCAGGTCAAGGCGGCTGCCGGCGGCGCCTGTAGTGGTGCCGGGCTCTCAACGGGAGACAGCGAGCCGACCAACAACGGCCAGCTGAACAATGTCGTCAACTGGTTGATGGGGAATGATCCCAACGCGTTCCCTGCAAAGTATGCCGCGTCCCAGCAGCTCGTGGTTAAAAAGGCCGATGGGACCGACGCATATCGAGGAAAGGGCTGGGAAGTGTATGTGCCGGTCATCGACACCGGCGCCGGTTGTCCTCCCGGGGCCATCAATGGCTCGCTCCCGATCGTGGGGTGGACGCGGTTTGTGATCACCCAGGTCCAAGGAAAGAACGGCCAGTGCGCGGTAGCCAACCACTGGTCGGGGAATCCCTGGGATGAGCACTGCTTCGATACCAAGAATGGAACTGCGACCAACCTTCCTCCAGGTTGGTCCGGTCAAACCGGGCTCTTCGGCTACTACGACTGTCAGTACTCGCCCGCCCCGCCCTCGACGACTGCTGGACCCATAATGGCCACGGCGAGGCTGAGGCTGGTGCAGTAGACAGGCGCACTCTGCGCGATGCATTCATGGCGCAATGGACGGCGGCGCCGCGCGTATCTGCCGGCGAGTCGAAGTGGGGGCCTTCGACGCCTTCCAGATGATCGTTTCGGCCTGTCGATCGTTAGCTCCCTGATCGTACACGCGATGATTGCGCTCCTGATATTTGGAGCGGCAGCCCCTTCGGGAAGCGGTGGAATTGTGAATTCCTCGATCGCGTGGGTGGACCTGACCGCTCCGGAGCCGGAAAGAGCCGCCGGGCGCGCATCGACCACGGCCCCACGCGCAACGCGGCGCTCCGGTCCATCAGCTCTGTCGAGCCCGAGTCGGTCGGCGTCGACTGCGTCCGCAGCCCTCTCTCCACCAGCAGAAGATGGCCCCCTCGGGTCGTTTCGCGGTGGCAGCGCGCCCGAAGTGCTCGTGTTCGGCCCGGACAGCTCGGTCCTGGCTGCTGCGGCGGTGCCTCAACCGCCAAAGAATCTCGTGACGCTGCCCGTCATCAACGAGTCCGCTCAGGACCGGCAAGCGCCGGCCGCGGCATCGTCTCTCGCAACGACGCCAAACACGCCACTTGCCCGGGACGCAGGGCCTGCTGAGATGCGGCCGGACCCGGTTTCTGTATCGGTCGCGGAACCGCAGAGCCCCGCGACAGCCGAAGCGTCTTCGCAACGGAGTCCAGCCGGTGAGCGCATGCCGCCGCTCCCGGTTCCCTTCAACGGCATCGCCCTGAGCAGCCCCGCCGATGGACTCATCATCACACCGGACGACCCTCCCGTCGTTGTGGTCGAAGGCAGTGTCGATGACCGCAGAACCACCACACTATGGGTCGTAGCCAACGACCAGCGGATTCCGGTGCGGGTCTCGGACGGAAGATTCCGAAAGATCGTGCCCGTGGTAAAGCCCACGCTCCGTGTATGGGCAGAGGCTTCCCTTGCTGGGGAGCCGGGCAGCCGAAGCCAGATCGTGACCGTGCACACCACCGGCGCGAGAAAGCCGTCAGCAATTCTGGTGATGGAGTGGCCGCGCGAGAGCCTTGATCTCGACGTGCAAGTCAGTGCGATCTGGCGCGCTCATCCTGACAACCTTAATGAGGTCGCTCAACCGATCAGGCTCACGCCAGTTTCGCAACCGTCGAGCACCGGTCCGTCCGATGTGTTCTGGCTTCAAAACCCCCGGCCAGGCGCATACAGCATGGTTCTTCGGTACCGCGGACTTCCCCCGAACGGGGACGTGCATCCAACCCTGTACGTCCCCGACGGGGACGGGTTGGCCATGCGTGCGATCCGGCCAGTTCGGCTGGGCTCGTCCGGCAAAGTCGTGCTCGCCAGGGTGCTATTGCCGCAGGGCGTGCTGTGGGAGCAAGACGGGTGGTTCAGCGGCTCGAGCGAGAGCGTCGATACGGTGACGAAGTTTCGCTTCCCGGATGGCATCCGTTGGGAAGAGCGAAAGGCCGATCTGCAATGACACGTGTGCCGCGTCGGTCCAGAGCAGTTGCACGCGCAATAGTTGTGATGATCCTCGCGCTCGCGTACGCGTTCACGGCCCGTGCGGCGGTCAACGATCTGAACGAGGCGGGCCGGGCCGCCTATGCTCGTGGTGACTACGAGGCAGCCGAACGTTTATTCAGCCAGGCCATCGCTCAGGCGCCGGACGAACCGCTGCTGCATTACCATCGGGGCGTCGCCCTCATGCGCCTCTCTCGGTGGCAGGAGGCGTACACGGCCTTCGAGAGTGCTCTACGGCTCCGCCCGGCGGCTGATGTGGCTGCCGCGGCAAAGGCGGGAATGAGCTCCGTGGCTCCCCTCATCAAGGCCCCCACCGTCAAGACCGGCCGAGCGGACGATGTCTCGATACCGCTTCGACGGGTCGCACGCGTATGGATGGCCTCAGTTCGACTGAACAATTCCCGCACGGTCGAGCTCGTCGTGGATACCGGAGCCAGCGCCTGTGTGATCTCGCCCGAGTTGGCGGCCGACCTCGGTATTGAGCCTGGACCCCGCGCTGAATCCGTGACCATGCAGGTAGTTGGAGCGCGCACCACGGGTCCGATCGTCAAGCTGGCCTCGGTTCGCGTGGGCGGTGCCGAGGCCGAGGACGTCACCGCAGTGGTCCATCCCATAGGCCCGGGAATCCACGGCCTTCTCGGTAACAGCTTCCTGGCTCGCTTCACCGTCACGCTGGACCCACAAGAAGGTGTGCTGCACCTGAGGCCGCGATGAGCGGTCGAGGACTTCAGGGGCGGCTGACCAGCATCAACGCTCCAAATAGCGCGATGAGGGCCCCCACCGGCATCGGCTGTCTCCAGCGGCGCACGATGACCCAAATCAGTGCGACGAGACCCGCCGCGATCTGCGACAGGGCGAACGCTATCAAGGCGCCCTTCCATCCGAGTGCGGCACCGAGCATAGCCGTCAGCTTGATATCGCCTCCGCCGATGCCGCCTCGGCTCACGACAGCGAGCAGCAGGACCATCGCGCCGCCTGCCAGCGCGCCGAGCCCGGCTTCGGCGAACCCAGCCGTTCCCCTGAAACTGGCCGCCAGCAGTAGTGCATACGCCATCCCCGGCAAGGTGATCACGTCAGGAATGATCCGGCTTCTCAGATCGAGGACCATGATGAGAGCCAGGGCGATCAGCAGTGGCAGCAGTGCGCACCGTTGCCAGGTCCAGTCGTGTTGCGCATGGGCAAGAAGCGCGAAGACGAGGCCGAGTGCGAGGATGCTTGCAAGAGGCCACGGTCGGGCGAGCCGTGAGAGCGCGCTCGCTACTTCGTCGTCGATGGCGGTCTGGAAGCGGCAGGTGCAGGGATCAAGCGCTGAGCCGGGCGGTACTCGCGAAGCGCTTCTTCGAACTGCGCGTTGCCACGACGGCCAACCCATTTCACATAGAACCGGACTTCGGGAGCGTACCAGTACTGGTCGGAATCCCGTGTATCCGTCTCGCGAACAACCTTGAGCGCGTTGAATCGTCCGGCAGGAACATCGACGACCTCGGCGCCCACCACTGAAAACGAGTCGTTGTATGGACTCGTTCCGGTGGCGTCTTCATAGCTTCCCCGATGACTCCACTGGCTCCCCATCTTGAGAGGCCAGCTGAACCACGGCTGCGGTGGCGTCATCCGAGATTGGACTTTCCCGTCTCGCATGCTTCCCGCCCACCGAAGGTCTCTGGTATAGAACTGCTCGAGCCCTCCGACCTTCACAAGGTAGAAGGACACTTTGTTGATTTCTCGGATCTCCAAAACCTCTATGCTCTTCGTCCCTCCGGTCTGGCCGCTGGTCCAGGTGTAGACCCACTGGTCACCGGGACGCCACTCGGGCGGCGCGCTGGCCGTGATCGGCTCTGGCTGGCGCGTCGGTACTGCTTTCGGTTCCACCGGCGCTACGCAGCCGCTGATGAACAAGGCCACAAGCCCCATCAGAGCCGGGGCGCGACGATTCCTATCGGTCACAGCTCGACAATCATCGCACATGAAATACGAGATCCAGAAGTAAACCGGCGCTCAGGAGGGTGCGGACATGAAAAACCTGGGAATCGCTGCGATTGTGGTCGGCATTGTGGTGCTCGTCATCGGCCTGTTGGGAATGTCTGGCGGTGGGGTAGTGATGCGCGGGCTCCTCGCCGCAGGGGTAGTCATCATCGCGGCGGGCCTCATCCTTTATAGCCGAGGGCGGCGCCGAATCTCGGCATAAAGATTCCCCAACTCAAAAAGGACTATTCCATGCGCACGACAAGGGGACGCCGCAGGGAACCGGCGATCATCGAAGGCTTCTACATCAGCGGAGCGACGCTGGTCGTGGTCAGCCTGATGTACTCGCTGGCGAAGTCCTGGCCGTCGTTCGACCCGCTCGCTCTTTCTGCGCTGGTCGGCGGAGGACTTCTGCTCGTGGTTGTATGTGAGCGTCTCGGTCTGATCCTGCGCGAACTGCGAAAGATCACCGCGCTCATGCAGCGCCCAGCCTCCGACCCCGAGCCGACCGGGCAGAAACACGGTAACGGCGAGGACGCCTGAATGCTCGGCAAGAGCCGCAGCGAACTCGCCTGGGATCTCGTGTTGATGGGCGCCTGGGCGATCTACGCCAGCCTTTTTCTTAGGCGCCTCATGAGCGGCGGCGGAGCGGTCGAATTCGGTCAGGTGGCGGCCGTGACGGTCTTCACCGCCCTCTTCCTGCTGCGACGACCGGCCCGGTGCACCAGCACCACGTGGGAAACCATGCTGGCCCTGGCCGGAACGTTTCTCCCAACGGCGACGCGGCCAGCACCCGGTAACCTGTTCTGGCTTGGCGAGATCATTCAGATCGCTGGCTTAACCGGCATCGTCGTCGCCGCTATCTCTCTAGGGCGCAGCTTCGGTATTGCTCCCGCCGACCGCGGCCTGCGGACGACGGGTCTCTACGCATGGGTTCGGCATCCCCTCTACGCGATGGAGATCTGCTACTTCGTCGGATACCTGATTGCCAATCCCTCGTGGAGGAATCTGGCGGTCCT
>Ga0209267_1002936_pt1 | contig 10760 bp, 9 predicted proteins | sample GraSoiAngelo_137_FD_185894 | JGI IMG/M metagenome (GOLD analysis project Ga0209267, IMG submission 185894) | Grasslands soil microbial communities from the Angelo Coastal Reserve, California, USA - 14_0929_09_30cm (SPAdes) (version 2) | ecosystem: Environmental > Terrestrial > Soil > Grasslands ... | reverse complement strand
GGAAGGCAAGGCGATCCAGGCCGCGATCAACGCGCTCAACGGGAAGGAGCCCGACGCGGCGCTTCAGGCGAGGGTCAAGGCGTTCGAGACGAAGCGCCAGCAGGGCGCCGACGAGCTCGCTTCGCGCGGCCAGCAGTTCCAGCGCAACCAGGCTTATGTCGGACAGCAGATCCAGACCAAGCTCGGCCCGATCTACCAGCAGGTGATGCAGCGCCGCGGCGCCAATGTGATGGTGGAGCTTGGGACCACGCTCGCTTCGGGCGCGGCGCTCGACGTCACCAATGACGTGCTGACGGCGCTCAATACCGCGTTGCCGAGCGTCCAGACGACGGCCCCCGCGCAACCCGCGACACCGCAGGGCCGGTGAACCAAACTTCGGCCAGCGCCGCCATCGGACCGCTCGACATCAAGCGGGTGATGGCGGCGCTGCCGCATCGCTATCCGATGCTGCTGGTCGACCGGGTCGAAAGCCTCGACCCGGACAAAGGCATCGTCGCGATAAAAGCGGTGACGATCAACGAACCCTTCTTCCAGGGGCACTTCCCGGCGCGGCCAATCATGCCCGGCGTGCTGATCGTCGAGGCGCTCGCGCAGGCCGCGGGCGTGCTTGCAGTCGAGGCATTCGGCCTCGCCGGCTCGGGCAAGCTGGTTTATTTCATGGCCATCGAAGGCGCGAAATTCCGACTCCCGGTCGAGCCCGGCGTGCTGCTCCGGCTCGAGGTCGAGTTCGTGCAGAAGCGATCGAGCGTGTGCAAGTTCGCCGGCCGAGCGACGGTCGACGGGAAGCTCGCTGCCGAAGCGAACTTCACCGCCATGATCGCCGATCCGCCCGCGAGCTGAACTTCAGCGGCTCAGCCGCACCCCCGCATAGACCGCGCGACCTTCCGTTCGGTAGCTGAAGACATCCTGGTAGCGCTGGTCGAGCAGGTTCGAACCGCGCGCGAACAGCTCGATCCCCGAACGCACCGAATAAGCGACTCGCGCATCCGCCAGCCAGTAGGAGCTGAGCGTCACCCGGGCGAACGGGAAGGTGTCGCGATTGTCGAGATGCTGCCCGACGAACGCCAGCGAAGCGCCGTAGCTGATACGCCCAACCACGCCGTCCGCCGCGATCGAGCCACTATGCTTTGGCCTTCGGGTTTCGGTGGCTCGCTGGCCAGTCAGTGGATCGGTTTGGGTGGCCTTGAGGTAGGCATAGTTCGCCGATAGCCGCAGCGCATCGCCCAGCCGGCAATCGACGGTGGCCTCCATTCCCGACCGCCGGCTGCTCCCCGACGCGTTCAGCACGCTCGTGAAGGTCGCATTGTTGACGATCTCGTCGTGCAGGCGCTGCCGGTAACCGGTCAATGATGCTCCGAAGGGGCCGCGGCGATACCGCAAAGCGACTTCGAACCCGCGAGAACTTTCCGGCTTAAGATCCGGATTTCCGACGAAATTGCCGGGAAAGAAGCCGTACAGATCGAAGAAGGTCGGCTGCGCGATCCCTTGCGCGTACGAGCCGGCGAGCGAGAACCCGCCGCCGATGTGCCCCAATAGCGAAGCGCGGATGCTGGTCGCATCGCGAAACCGGTTGAAGATATCGCGGCGGAGCGCGACGTCGCCGGTGATCGCCTTGGTTTCGCCGCGCCATTCGGCCGTAAGCGACTGGTGACGGCGGGTGCGGTCCTGGTTGGTGAAGCCGCCAAAGGCGGTGTCCCGGGCGTGGAACTTCTCATATTCAGTCTCGCCCGCGATGATCAGCCGCTGGGTGAAGGGGCCCGTGACAAAGGGTCGTTCGAGCTGCGCGGAGAGATTGCGGCGAGCGCCGCGCGTGCGGTTCTGCTGCACGTCGGCGAGATAATTCCTGTTCGAAGAGCCGAGCAGGGTGCCGGCGATCTGCGCGCGCCAAGGCGAGGCGTCGTTTCCGGCCGCGGCCCAGATCCGCCCAGCGGCCAAGCGATTGCGGCTGCTGTCGAGCGTGTCCGCATGGGCGCCGGTGAACAGGTCAAAGCCGTCGAACTCGTCTCGTCCGGTGAGGGCAAGCGCGGAGGCACCGACCTCGACATTGGCCCGCGGGTGCCACGTCCCGCGCACCCGGCCCGAGAAGTTGCGGTAGCCGTCCTTGTCACCTGGCCCCTCAACGCTGTTGATGCCCGTTGCACGCTGGAAACCGATCGCTCCGGCGACGCCGGCGACGCCGGCGCCGCTCGTGGCAATGCTGCCCGAAGCACTGGCGCGTACAAAGCCGAACGAGCCGCCCTCCGCTTGCGCGCCGAAACCGGGCACATCGTCGATGCCGTTCACGGCGATCACCCCGCCAACTGCCTCCGAACCCCACAGAGCGGATTGCGGGCCCCGGACGATCTCGATTCGGGAGGCTAGATCGGCGTTGAGGATCTCGAACCGGGGTGTGTCCGCTGACGCCGGATCGTCGATCTTGATGCCGTCCACAAACAGCAAAGTGTGATTGGCTTCGGCGCCTCTGATCCGGACCTCGGTCAGCGATCCGCCCGGGCCGGAGGTGGACACCGATGCCGACGGTGCGAGCCGGAGCAGGGTGCTGATCAGCGGCTCGCCAAGGCGCTCGATGCGCCTGGCATCGATGATGGTGACGGTCGCGGGCGTCGAGGCTTCCTGTTCCGGCGCGCGCGAAGCGGTGATGACGATCTGGTTGGTGTCGATGGGTAGTGCGGGCATGGCTATCCTCCTGTTGACGAACCTGTCGTCACAGAGGGATGCGCCGCCTTGCGGCAGCGGGACCCACGCACCACGGCTGGTCCCGGCCGGGGAAACGGACGACGGACCAAGGCAGGTTCCTGACTACCCACGGCCTTCGCCGCGGCTCACAGTTGCGGGCACAGCGCCGGATTCGCACCGGCTTCCCTTTGAACCGCCCCCGCCGAACTCGCGTTCGTGGGCGGCACCCTGGTCGACGGGCTTGCTAGGGGAGTGTTCGCGAGGCTGTCAAATTGCCGCGGTTCTCATTATGCAGCGCCCCATGACAGCCAATCACACCCGTCTTGTCGTACTCCTGTCGGCGATCCTCGCTGCGGCCGCCCTGCGGCTCGTGCCGCATCCGCCCAATTTCACGCCGATCGCGGCCATGGCGCTCTTCGGCGGTGCCTATCTGCCGCGGCGGAGCCTGGCCTTCGTGGCGCCGCTCGCCGCTTTGCTGCTGAGCGACCTCATCCTCGGCTTTTATCACGGCATGGCATTCGTTTACGCGACCACCGCCTTGGTCGTGCTGATCGGCTGGTGGCTGTCGAGCCGGCGCACGCCGCTCCGCATCGGCGCGGCCGCGCTGGTCAGCTCGGCGGTGTTTTTCGTGGTGACGAATTTCGGCATGTGGCTGTTTAGCGGCTTCTATCCGCTGACCCCGGCCGGTCTCGCGGCCTGCTACGTCGCGGCGATCCCGTTCTTCCAGAACACGATTGCTGGCGATCTGTTCTACGCGGCGGTGCTGTTTGGCGGCTTCGCTTTGCTCGAGCGGGCGGTGCCGGCGTTGAGAGCCGAACGCAGGCCGCCTGACCCCCCTTTGGTTGCAACTTTTCGCTCCAACCGATAAAGGCGCCGCTCACGTTTAGGCCGCTGGTCGGAAACCAGCAGCTAACCCAAGGAAATTCCACATGAAGTCCGACATTCATCCCGATTATCACACGATCACGGTCGAAATGACCGACGGGACCAAGTTCCAGACCCGCTCGACGTGGGGCAAGAAAGGCGACACCCTCCACCTCGACATCGACCCCAAGGTTCACCCGGCCTGGACCGGCGGCAACCAGAAGCTGCTCGACACCGGCGGCCAGGTCGCGCGCTTCAACAAGCGCTTCGGCGGACTCAGCCTCGGCAAGAAGTAATCGGTGATCCGCGAAGCGCCGCGGATCGAAACCGAGCGGCTACGGCTGCGCGCCTGGGCAAAGTCAGACTTCCGACCGTACCACGCGATCCTTCAGCACCCGGACGTTTATCGTCACTTCGGCCCGCAGCCGATGGGGCAGGAGGAATGCTGGCGGCGAGTGATGGCCGGCGCCGGCGGCTGGCTGCTCAACGGCTTCGGCACCTGGGCGGTCGAGCGTAAGAGCGACGCCAAGCTGATCGGCAGTGGCGGCCTGTTCACCGCCTGGCGCGGGCTCGACCCCGAGTTCGGCCACGAACCGGAAATGGGCTGGATCTTCGCTCAGGAAGTCCACGGGCAGGGGATGGCGGGCGAGGCCTGCAGGGCCATGCTCGACTGGGCACAATCCAATTTCGAGCCGACGCCGATCTGGGCAATCATCGCCCCGGCGAACGAGCCGTCGCTAAGGCTCGCGGCGAAGCTGGGATTCGAACCGGTGCACGAAACGCCGTACCATGGCGACCCGACCTTAGTGCTGAGGCGTCCGGCCTGGTCGCGCTAGCTACCAGCCGCCGCCACCACCGCCACCGCCACCACCGCCGGACGACCCGCCGCCGCCCGAGCCACTGCTCGATCCCGGAGCGGTCGAGGCCGAGCTGATCGTGCTCGCCAGCGACGAGCCGACGTTGTCGACGAAGCCGGTCGGGTTATTCCACGGGCTGCCGGTGCCCGAATACCAGACGAAGCCTTGACGGCCCTCCGCCGCGGCCGCTGCCAGCACCCCCTCAAACCGCTTTGCCCAATGGTTCTCGACCCCGAGGGCAATCGCGTAGGGCAGGAATTTCTCGAAAATCTCGGGCGTATCGGCCGGCGGTGTCATGCGGTCGAGCCGGTCGCGCTCGGTGATCGAGAGATATTGCCTAAAGCCGGCAATCCGGTCGAGCACCGCGCGACCTTCCAGCGTCGGGGCGGAAATCCACCAGAAAGCCGAGATGACCAGCGGCAGTCCGAGCAGGGGAATGCCCAGCGGCCAGGCCCAGCCGCTGTTCAGCGCATCCGTGACGATCGGGAACCCTAACGACGCCGCGACCGAGACGGCCCCGAACGCGAGGGCTGAAACCAGGCATTTGCCGACGGCCGACGAACCGTGGATCACCATCGAGAGCAGCGCCGCTACGGCGATCGCGCCCAGCGTCGCGCCGATCTGCCACAATTCGGTATCGTCGACCGAAGCCACGACCGCGGCAGAGGTAACCCAGACCGCCGCCAGGAACAGCAGCAGGCCCGCGGCCGCCCAGCCGAGGTTGCGCTTGAACATCTTGCCTTCATATTTCGTCTTCAGGTCATCGGCCAAGCTGCTCTTCGCGGCTGCGAATTTTGTGTGGTTCTTCTGCTCCATCATGATCGATTCGCCGGGACTGGCGAGATGGCGAAGCGCCGCTTCCTCGTCGCCGGGGAGCGGCTTGTCGCTGACCAGCCGATCGAGGCGGCGCTCATCCGGGTCACGTAGCGCATCCCGGCGGGCGTCAGCTCGTCCGATGGCGAAAACAGCGGGACGACGGTTCCCGCTCGCGGATCGCGTCCGGCGCGACGCCAGGCAATGAAATAGAATATGCCCAAGCCGAGGAGGGCGAGCGTGCCGACAATCGCCGGACCATAATCGGTGAGCCACCAGGCGAGCTTCATGTTCGAGCTCGGCTCGGCCACCACGCCCTTGGGGAAAGCGACGGCGACCGTCAGCCCTTCGTAGGAATCCAGCGGCTGGGTCGTGCGGAAAGTGATGTCGCCGGGTTTCTCGTCCACCACTTCGGCATTGGACGCGGTCGAGCCCTGCGGGCCGGTATAGAAGGATCGCTGTCCGAACGGCGCGGCGCTGGGCAGGCGAATGCGGACCTCGGCGATGTCGATCGGAAAGACCCAACCGTTGCCGGTCGCGTTCCAGTAGAGCTCGTCGAAGTCCTTGAAATGCCCGAGCTCGCGCGTCGCGCGGTAGTGGATGACGTAACGATGCTCGCCGACAGCGACCAGATTTTCGGGGTCCCCGATCTTGATCCGAACGCCGTTGCTGACCGAGCTGGTTGCGGCCTGCACCGGAGCGCCGTCGAGCGTCGCGCCTTCGAAGGTGAAGTTGATCCGCACCCGCCGGCCGTGCAGCCCCTGATAGCGCGTCGGGAAGTCGCGGAAGATGCCGTGGTTGATCTGGTCGTGCTCGGCGCGGATGTCGATCGTCTCGGCGACCTCGAGCGAAGAGTCGGGCTGGATGCGAACGTCGCTCGAATAATGAAGGATGCGTTCGTCGGCCCAGGCGGTCGCCGGCGCGGCGAGCAGGAAGAGCGCAGGGAGCGCCCGCCAAACTGCGCCCATCGTCAGGCCGCCGGGCGTGCGAAGTCGATTTTCGGAGCGGTCTGGATGCTTTGGTCCGCGTCCTCGTAGAACGGTTCCTCGCTGAACCCGAGCGGGCGAGCGACCAGCACTGCCGGGAAACTCTGGATCGATGAATTCAGGTCGCGAACCGTCGCGTTGTAATAGCGACGCGAGCTCTGCAATTCGCCTTCGACACTCGCAAGCTGGTCCTGCAATTGCAGGAAGTTCGTGTTGGCCTTGAGCTCGGGATAGGCTTCAGCGACCGCGAACAGCCGCCCCAGTAGTCCCGTCATCTGGGCGTCGGCTTGCGCGGTGGCCTGGACGGTTCCGGCCGACAACGCGGCCGAGCGGTTGGCGCTGACCTGTTCGAACACCTCGCGCTCGTGGGTCGCATAGCCTTTGACCGTCTCGACCAGGTTCGGGATGAGGTCCGCGCGGCGGCGGAGCTGGACGGTAATCCCGCTGAAGCCCTCCTTCACGAGCGCGCGGAGGCGGACCAGCCGATTGTACATGCCGACCAGCACGAACAGCAGTAAAACGACGACGCCGAGGATGATCCAGCCAACGATGCCCATGTGATTGCCCCCAATAAACCAGGGCAAAGCATAAAGCGGTTTACGGCTGTTCGCTAGAAGGCAGGAATCCCGGTGATCGCCCGGCCCATGATCAGCGCGTGGACGTCGTGCGTTCCTTCGTACGTGTTGACCGTTTCCAGGTTCGCGGCGTGGCGCATGACCTGGAACTCGGCCGAGATGCCGTTGCCGCCGTGCATGTCGCGGGCGACCCGCGCGATATCCAGCGCCTTGCCGCAATTGTTGCGCTTGATCAGACTGATCGCTTCGGGGACCAGCTCGCCGTCTTCGAGCCGGCGGCCGACGCGCAGCGCCGCCTGGAGCCCAAGCGTGATCTCGGTCGCCATATTGGCGAGCTTCAACTGAACCAGCTGGTTGGCCGCGAGGGGTTTGCCGAACTGCTTGCGGTCGAGCGTGTACTGACGGGCGGCGGAATAGCAGGCTTCGGCCGCGCCCATGGATCCCCAGGCGATGCCGTAGCGCGCGCGGTTGAGGCAGCCGAACGGGCCCTTGAGGCCCTCGATGTTGGGCAGCAGCGCATCTTCGCCGACTTCGACCTCGTCCATCACGATCTCGCCGGTGATCGAGGCGCGCAGCGAGAGCTTCTCCTTGATCTTCGGCGCGGTGAGGCCTTTCGCGCCTTTCTCGAGCACGAAGCCGCGAATCTTGCCGCCGTGGGCGTCCGATTTCGCCCACACCACGAAGACGTCGGCAATGGGCGAATTGGTGATCCACATCTTGGTCCCGGAGAGGACGTAGCCACCCTGCACCTGCTGGGCGCGGGTGCGCATGCTGCCCGGGTCGGAGCCGGCGTCGGGTTCGGTCAGGCCGAAGCAGCCGACCCATTCGCCGCTTGCGAGCTTGGGGATGTACTTCTGCCGTTGCTCCTCGGATCCGTAGGCGTTGATCGGGTGCATCACGAGGCTCGACTGGACCGACATCGCCGAGCGGTAGCCGCTGTCGACCCGCTCGACCGCGCGGGCGATCAGGCCGTAACTGACATAGCCCAGCCCGGCGCCGCCATATTCGTGCGGGATGGTCGCGCCCAGCAGCCCGAGCTCGCCCATTTCGGTAAGGATCTCGCGGTCGAAACGCTCGTCGAGATAGGCCGAGGTCACCCGCGGCTGCAGCTTCTCCTGCGCATAGCCTTCGGCCGTATCGCGGACGAGGCGCTCCTCGTCGGTCAGCTGATGGTTGAGGTCGAACGGATCCGCCCAGTCGAACGGAAGGATGGCAGGCTCGCCCACTTGTATTGCCCCGCTGGTGAATGAAGTCGTGGCCGCTCTTAGCGGCGCGACCCCGGCTTCGCCACCCCGCTACTTCTTCGCCGCTCCGCCGCCGCCGAAGCTCTGCTTGAGCGTCAGCCCGACGCTGATGTGCTGGTCGCGCTCGCGATACTCGTTGATGACCTCATCCGGCTGCGCCCGATTGGGGAAGAACAGCAGGCGGTTGCGCTTGCCGAACGTGTGGTCGGCGCTCAGCGTCAGCGAGGTGTTGGCGCCCGGCCGGTACTCGACGAACGCGTTCCACCCCGGTGCGCCGTTGAAGCTCGTGTCGAACTCGTCGGTCCGGAAGAAGGTAAAGTGCTGGTTGTCGAATGCTTCGAAGCCGTACGAGAAAGCGCCGGCGTCGCGGCGAACGGTGAGGTCCCACTGCCAGTTGGGGAAGAATCCGCTCCAGTTGCGCTGGCGGCCGTCCACCGGGTCCTGGACGCGGGTGCGCTGCAGGGTGCCGGTGAGCTTCGCGCGCAGGCCCTTCCACAGCTTCCCAAGGGGGGCGTCGAGCGTCAGGCTGGCGAAGTAACGCTTGCCGGTGCCGAGATTGCCCGGCGCGTCGAAGCAAAACGACGGGTCGCCGGGGTGATCAAGATCGCAAATCAGCACCCGGTCCTGAAGCATGCTGACGAGATCGTGGCCGAGGTCGAGCTTGAAGAGGCCGTCGCCGAGCAGCGGGTGCTCGACGGTCGCGCGGAATTCCCAGGTGCGCTGCGGCTCCAGGTTGGCGTTGCCGCCGTTGACCCGGTTGGTCGACAGCTCGCCGAAGCTGATGAAATCGTAGAAATCGAGCTGCGCGACGGTGCGTTTGACCGACAGTTGCGTGTGCCAGCCGCCGCCCGGCTTCCAGTCGAACGTGATGTTCGGCTTGAGGAACTTGAGCGTGCGGTCGGCGGTCGCGTCGCCGCGGACCTTGAGGTTTGAATATTCGTAATTGACGCCGCCATCGACCCGCAGGTGCGAGGACAACGCCTTGCCGAGGTTGATGTAGACCTCGCCGCGTTTCTCTTTGACCGTCGCGTCGGCGATCGGCAGGTCGATCGGCACCCGCACGCCGTTCTCGTCGATCGCGGACAAGGTCGTATGGTCGTCGAGCGTATTGAATGCGGTTTCCGCGCCGGCCTCGAACGAGACGCCAAGCAGGTTTGAGCGAGTCCAGCTCACCCGGCCTATGGTCTCGTTGCGCCTCGCGTCGATCAATTGCTCGAAGCCGCCGACCGTCTGTGCGCCGTTTGCGATCAAATCGTCGCGCTGAAGGTACTGGTCGAAGTCGTGCCGCTTGCGGCGCGTGGCGAGCCCGACGAACTTGATTGCGCCGCCCGCGAGGGGCCGGGTGACGTCGCCGCCGAGTTCGACCACGGGATCGCGATAGTGCTGGAAGAGGTTGTCCTCGTGCTGCGGCGCGTCCGACGGGGTGACGATGTTCCTCTGGAACAGGTCGAACCGGCTCGGCTGCCAGCGGAAGTTGACGCGATAGGCATCGTCGGCGCCGCGTTCGAGCGCATAGGCACCCGCTAGGCTGGGGTTCTTGTTGGCATAGACGTTGTGCTTGCGCCGGAACTCGACGCCTTCGCCGGTCGCCGCGTCGGTGAGCGTGTCAGTGCCTTCTTCGAACTGCTTGTTGAAACCGGTGCCGGCCGAGATGCTCACGCTCGACGGACCCTTGCGGAATAGCGCGTTGCCCGAGAGGTTCTTCTGAACGTAGCCCGGATAGCGCCGGACCGCGCCGACCGTGACGTTGGCGTCATACCCACCGGCGACCGACAGGACGATGTTGAGCACCTGGCTCTTGCCGGCGTAATCGGACCCATAGAGATCGCCTGAGCCGAGCTCGACGCGCACCACCCCCTGCGCCGGGATTCGCTGCAACGTCGTGTCCAGCGACTCCGACTTGGTGCTCGGCCTCGCACCATTGATGACGACGTTGCCGGCTGTTCCGGCAAAGCCGCGCACATCGGCACCGTTCTGCCCGGCGCCAAGGTCGAGTTGAAAGCCGGGAACGTGTTGGACGATATCGAGGGCTGTTCGCGGCGCGAACTGCGCGAAGTAAGCCGCTTGGTAGACCGTCGTCCGGCTCGCCGCCGTGGAGACCGGCGCGGGCTGGGCGGTTGCGCCGTTCTGGGCAGCTGCACTGGCCCCACTTGCGATGGCGGCGATGCCCACCGTCGTCAGCCACAGAGTCCGCGTCACGGTCATTCCCCTTGTTTTCGTGCGGCGATAGTGGCGGTCGCCGCGCCGCCGCGACCGACGTTCGATCAATCGACCAATGGTTCGACGGGCGCGCCCTTGGGGCGCACCAACGCACTTAGCGGCGGTGCTGGCCGAACAGCTTCATCTCGACGAGTTGATCGACGGATGGCATCGGGCCGGACCCGTTCGCGGCGGAGCGGGCGAACTCGGGGGTGATGTTCAGCGCTTTCAGCTGCACCAAGGTGTCGACCGGCAGATGGCGGTAACCGACCTGGTCGTAGCCGGCGATGAACGCGGGGGTGATGTTGAGCGCTTTCAGCTGGACCAGTTCGTCCGCCGGCACGTTCGCGTAGCCGATCCGGGCAAAGCCGCCGATCCAGTCGGGACTGATGCCGAGCGCCTTGAATTGGATCAGGGTGTCGATTGACGGCGGGCGGTAACCCACGCGGGCGAGATCGCCGATGTAGCGGCCGTTCACACCAAGGGCGGTGAGCGCCATCAGATTGTCGATCGAGGGTGCCGGATAATGCGCCGCCGCGACCGCAT
>Ga0209267_1002930_pt1 | contig 10772 bp, 10 predicted proteins | sample GraSoiAngelo_137_FD_185894 | JGI IMG/M metagenome (GOLD analysis project Ga0209267, IMG submission 185894) | Grasslands soil microbial communities from the Angelo Coastal Reserve, California, USA - 14_0929_09_30cm (SPAdes) (version 2) | ecosystem: Environmental > Terrestrial > Soil > Grasslands ... | reverse complement strand
AGCTCCTCTTCCGCGCGCTTGCGCCGGGTGATGTCGGTGACAAAGGCCTCGATGAAGAGGAACTGGCCGCTGTCGTCGTGGACGGGCCGCCCACTGGTCAACACCCAGATGCGTTGGCCGTCCTTGCGATAGAACTCGCACTCGCGCCCTTCGATGGCGGTTCCTCGACCATAGGCCAGGAGCAGCGCGTCTCTCTCCTGGGGGCGAACATAGAGTTGCCGTCCGATATCGGTCACGCTCGCCATCAGCTCGTCCGGCGACGCGTAGCCCAGGATGCGGGCCACGGCCGGATTCGCGCCGAGGACTCGCCCGTCGGGCGAGACTCGCCACATCCCTTCCAGGGCGTTCTCGTAGATTCCTCGGTAATTCTCCTCGCTTCGCCGGAGCCCATCGACATTCGCCTTGAGTCGGTCCGTCATGACGTTGAAGGCGTTTGCCAGCGCCCCGATCTCGTCACGCGATCGAACGGTGACCTTTCCTTCGAAGTGTCCCTCGGCCACTCGCCGTGCCGCGGCCATCAGCCGGACGATCGGGCCGGTCAAGAGTTGAGCGCCACCGATCGCCGCCACCGCGACGGCGCCGGCGATCAGCACTGCCAGCAAAACCGTGTCTCGCATCTGCGCTCGGATCGGCGCGAGGAACACGTCCTGCGGCTGGAGAAAGACCACAGTCCATGGCTGCGTCGTCGTGCGGCTGACCGCTGCTTGCCAAGGGTTTCCGTCCTTCGAAAGCCGTGCGGTGAAATACGGCACCGGGCGGCCCGCACTCGCCAGAGCTTCGGCCAGCCCGGGAGGTCGTGTCGATTCGAACATGCCCTCGCCCGGCTGCCAGGGCGACTGATGGCCATCGGCCAGCACCAACCCGTCGTCGCCCAGGACGATCGCGAACGATTCGGGGCCGACCAGCCGATTGTTTTCGACGATCATGTACTGCAAGACCGCGGCGCTGTACCGCTCGCGCAGCACCCCAACGGGCTTCGCATCGGGCGCCTTCACCGGGCTGCTGAAGCTCAGATATGGCTTGCCGTCGCTCGCAGAGAACTCGAGCCCCGACGCGTGCGGAAGCCCCGTCTCCAGCGCGCCCCGGAAATGCCGTGTGGCGGACTCGTCGAGACCGATGTTCGAGGGCTGGGTGTCGAGGACGATTCGACCATGGACATCGAGCACCGCGACCGACGAAGTGAACACCGAGTTCTTCTCCGCGAATGCCTGAAGCATGTCGACGACTTCGTCTGCCTTCGCCTGTGCCCGTACGCCCGCGGGACGGCTGAGGTATTCGGCGAGGGCCGGCATTTTCGCCTCGGTGCCGACGACGTTCGCCGTGGCAGCCATGAAGGTGTCCAGACGAAGCGCGGTCTGCGAGGCCGCCGCAAAGAGCGATTGATGGGCAGCGCGTGTCAGGGCGCTGCGCGTGACTTCGGAGTGGCGATAGGCAATGAGCGACAACGGGCAGAGCGAGACCGCCAGGAACGCGAGCAGCACTTTGGTCCGCAGGCGAACCGTCAATGGGGGCTCCGTCACCTATTTCGATCGACGAGCGTCTCGCCGGACAGCCGCATCGGCGTGCTTCGCCATGGTGTCGAGCGTCGCTCGAATACCCTGTTGGCCCGTCATCATCTTTCCCAGCTCGATCGCAAAGCGGTCCACGAGGCTCGGCCACGCCGGCAGGTGCGGCTCCGTGCCCATGCGGTTGTTGATGGCGTCGAGCGTGACGCCGAAGTGGCGGGTGGTGCCGGTTCCGACTTTGGCCTTGGCTTTGATCCGCGGGTCGTCGAAATTGCTGCGACGGACCGGGCTCGCGCTGCCGCCGAGCAGGCTGGCGCGGGTCGTGACGTCGGAGCTCGTAGCCCATTGCATCAGGATCCAGGCCGCCTCCGGCCTCTTGCTGTACGTCGAAAGTCCAAGATACGAGCCGCCCTGACGACTGAAGCCGGGCGTCTCGTCGAAGCTGCACTCGCTTGCCGGCCGGAGCGCGCGCTCCGTTGGACAGGGGGCGGCCTCGACGAGCCCGACTACCTTCGACTGCGCCGGGTCGTCGAAGACCGAAAACCACTCCCCTGCGTTGATGTACATGCCCGCGCGGCCTTCTAAGAAGCTCTTGGTCGCGCCGTTCCAGTCCCAGGTGATGGCCTCCGGTGGGGCGTACTTCGCAAGCGTCCGCATGAACTCCATCGCCGCCACGGCGCGGTCATCGTTGACGGTGGGCCGATTGCCGGGACCGAAGAAGGAGCCACCATACGCCCACAACCACGTCGCAGCATCGATGAGCAGGGAGTAATGGCCTGATTTCCACATCGCCGTAGTCCCGTACACGTGGGGTTGCAACTCGCGCTGGATGGCCTGGACGGTCACGAGATACTCGGGGACGGTCTTGGGGATCGGCAAGCGGAGCCGATCGAAGATATCCCTCCGGTACAGCAGGATGTGGATTGGAATGTCATAGGGAATGCCCATGACCCGACCGTCGTAGGATGCGATATGCCTGACGAGTGCCGGCAGGATGTCGTCGAAATCATAACCGGGGTAGGCGAGGTCCTTCCTGGCAAGCAATTTCTGCACTGGCACCGTGTCATGGGCGAAGCGACCGACCCACGCCTGATCCAGGTAGAAGATGTCGTTCGTGCCCGCTCGCCTCGCTGTGTCCGCGCTCACCTTCGCCAGAACACGGTCGAGAGGCAGCAGCTCCCAGACGACGTCGATGCCGGTGAGCGGAATGAACTCATGCTTCATGATCTCGCGCGTTGCCAAGGAGGGCGGCGTATCCTCGGTCACGACGTGCACCGTCTGCCCGGACAAGGTCCGGCCTGCGTCACGAAGAAATCTGTGCTGATCACTGGATGGCTCGATCGCGGAGCTCGGGCCGGCCGTGGCTCTGATCTCTTGGACTGTCGGCGGCCCCGCCGTCGCCCGTCTCGGGCTCGAAAGAGTGGCGAGTCCCGCAAGCCCGATACCGGCGCGCGCGCAGATCTGAAGAAAAGCCGAGCGAGTTATCTCACCGTTCCAGAGCTTGTCGGACGCCTCTGCAATCGCAATGCGGCGGCGGCGCTCAGACGACTCCATGTCTCGTACCTCGTACGCAGGTGCGCCTGAAGGGAAGGTATCGTAGCCGGGCTCGGAGCGCCAGCGTCAAGCGTCGACGCGGGTATTGGCGGACGTTCAGCACCTCGTGCAGCTTGGCGAGCTGGCTCTGCTCGTCATCGCGCTGGACCTGTCGGGCCCATCCCTCGCTCGGACGCCAGCCGAGTCAGGATCGGTTCAGCGTATCGCGTTGGGATCGCAAAGCTGATCCCGGTGTTCCCCCCGCCCTTGGTCACGACCACGGTATTGATGCCGATCGCCTGGCCTCGCCGATTGATCAGCGGGCCGCCGCTGTTCCCCGGGTTGATGTTCGCATCCGTTTGGATGAAGCGGCCGTTCGGCTTCAATTCGACCTCGCGATCGAGGGCGCTCACGATGCCGACGGTAGCCGTCTGATCGAAGCCAAAGGGGCTGCCGATGGCCATGACTGGCTCGCCCACTTGCAGCTTCGATGAGTCACCGAGTGGGATCACGGGCAAGTTGCCGGCCTCGATCTTGAGAAGCGCCAGATCCGCCACTGGATCCTGGCCTACAACCGTCGCAATCAGCTCCCGCCCGTCGGCCAGCTTCACACGGAGCTCCGCGGCCGCCTCGATGACGTGTTGGTTCGTGACGATGTACCCATCGGGGTTGACGATCAAGCCTGACCCCAAGCCGAGGTAGGTCGGCTTGCCAGCGTCCACCTCCCAAGCGCCTATGTGGACGACCGCTGGGCGGAGCGTCCGCGCGATTCGCACCCAGTCGGGCGCCAGGGTTCCCACGTCCGAGACGGGCAATGCGCGGCGTTCCGTCCAGAGCGCGTTGCTCGACCGGCGCGACGGGAAGCCTACCCGCCGTGCGAAGTCGGTGCCTGCGACGAGCCCGGCCAGCAGGAGTAGTGCGAGGACCACCAGTGTCACGGGCATTCTCTTCGACCACCGAATCATGGCGGGTGCTCGCACAGGCCTGCCGGGCGCGCTCACGGGCACGCGTCGGAACGCCATGCCCGTGAGCCTGCAGAACTGTGACCGCGAGCCGTTGACGCCCCTACTGCTTGGCCTTGGCTTTCGATTCGATCTCGCAGAAGCCGGCGGCGGTATCCCAGGCGCCGCCGTTGCGCTCGCAGGCTTGTTTTTCAGACTCTCCCGTGGCCGCAGCCTTGGCCTTGGATTCGTACTCGCAGACATTGACGTCTTTCACCCACCAGCCGTGGTTCCTGATGCAGTCCTGGCGAGTCCTCTCCAGCGCGGGGTCCTTGGCCTGCGCTAGTAGCGTGCCGGCCCGATCCGCCGCCGCTGCGAGCATCGCCGATCCGCTCACGGCCACAAGGAACGTTGCTGCGACCATCGCTGCGCCACCCATGCGAACCATTGCCGTCCTCCTGTGTGTTGTGGCTCCGGCCCCGCAGGCCCATCCCCGGGGCACTCGACAACGCTGGGTCGATGCTCGTGTCTCTTGGATGCGGGATGGGCCTGCCCGAGCGCATCGGACGATCGTTTGAGCAAGAATCAGCAAGACCCGGAATAGAGTGGTGCGGGTATGCCATGGGCCCGCGCTGTTGGCGGGGCGATGACACCCAGCGGCTTCTGCCCACCCCCCGGTCCTATATAGTTGAACCCCGTGACGACTGCCTCCGTCGCGGCTCTGGTTTCCAGATACGGCCTGCTTGCCGTGTTCGGGGGAGCGCTGCTCGAAGGGGAGGGCGCGCTCATCGTGGCAGCGACGCTCTCAGCCCAGGGTGTGCTCGACCCCGTACGCGTCTGGCTGGCCGCATCTACTGGTGCTTGGCTCGGACATATGTTCTGGTTCACAACGGGCCGGGCGATTCGCGGCCGCCGACTCGCTCTGGGTTCTGCTGCCTTCCGGGCCCGTGCGGCACAGGTCAACCGGTTGATCGAAGCCCGTCCCGTGACCGCCATCTTGCTGCTGCAATACCTGTACGGGCTGCGGCTGGTCGGCGCCGTCGCGCTCGGCCTGACGGAGTTCTCCCTCCTGCGATTTGCGTTGTATCAGATCGTCAACTGCCTCGTTTGGGCCGGCCTCATCGGTGGAGTCGGCTATCTGCTTGGCGGGCTCGTGACGGAGATCTTCCACGGCTGGTTCAAGTGGATCTGGATGGTAGCGAGCGCCGTCCTCGTCTTCCTGTTGTTTCGCTTCCTCGGCCGCCTGCTAGACCGAATCAAGGAGGAGTAGATTTCACTGGACGTCGCGCTAGTTCAAGCCAGCGGTGATAGTTCAGCCGAGCGGCGCTCACGCCGCGCCGTCGCCCGAGCGTGGACGCTCGAAGAGTCCTTCATAGCTCATTCCTCACGCCGGCGGCGCCGGCTTCGCTTCGGTACCCGCTCGGCGTCAGCCCGACAACCCGCCGAAACGTCGTCGTGAAGTGACTCGGGGTCCGAAATCCCACTAACTGCCCGATCTCGGCAATCGGCGACCTTCGAGCCGCCAGTAACGTTCGCGCCGCGTCGATCCGGCACCGAACCACGAACTTATGGGGGGGCATGCCGATGCTTCGCCTGAAGAGGCGCGCGAAATGGTAGGGGCTCATGTGCACAAGGGCACTGAGCTCCGCGAGCCGAAGCTCCCGCTGGAGATTCTCCTGTATGTACTGGGTCACGCGTCGGAGTCTGCCTGCCGGCAGCTCGCTGCTCGCCCCTCTGGCCACGCCGATCGTCGCGGGGAGCGCGTCAAGCATGCCTTCCGTTGATCCCACGCCGGCCTCGGCTATCGGATTCACGAGTCGCATGGAGTGGCGGTCGTTACATTCAACGGCGTCAGGGCCTCGCCCAGCTGTTTGCGGAGAAACAATCGCGCCCGGTGCAAGCGAGCCTTCACGACGGGGATGCTCAGACCCAAGGCTTCCGCGATCTCGCAATTCGACAAGCCCTCGACGTCGCGCAGGACCAGCACCGTCCGAGAGACGGGATGCAATTCGTCGATCGCCGCGGTCAGCGCCATCCGCAACTCAGTCTGGACCGAGGGGTCGTCCACGCGGGCCGACCAGTCGGCAATGGGGCCGACGTGGCCGCCCTGTGCATCGAACGACGGCAGCACCTCCTCCAAGGACAGATCTCGACCTCGACTCCGCCACCCGCGCAGCTTCTGGTAGGCCGCGTTCGCGACGATCCGGTAGAGCCAGGAGCCGAAGGCCGACTCGCCCCTGAAGGTGTCGATCTTCCGGACCACGGTCCAGAACGCGTCCTGGACGACTTCCTCTGCATCCTGCTCGTTTCCCGTGATGCTCGTGGCCAAGCGATACGCGCGCTCACCGTACGTGGCGACGAGACGCTCCGCCGCCGTCGGCTCGTGCAGTCGAAGCGCCTCGAGGAGGTCGAGATCCCGGTCTGCGCACGGTCGACGATCGACCGTGCTCGTTTCGAGCTCGAGAACCGCCGTAAGACTCATCTCTCTATCCTCCATCTCGAGAGTCGGCCAGCATCTCAGCGTCGCCGAGCCAGAATCGCTCCCCGCTCAACGTAGCGCGGCCCGAACCGCATCGAGCAGCGCCTCACTGCGGAAAGGCTTGTCGAGGAAGGCGACGGCGCCGGCCCGCAGGGATCGCCGGCGGAGCTCGTCGTCGCCATGGCCAGTCAGGATGACAACGGGAAGGTGGGAGTCCGCGACCGCCAGATACCGGAGGAGGTCGAGGCCGCTCATCCCGGTCAGGCGCAGATCGAGCACCAGGCAACGGGTGTTCCCTCGCTGAGCGGATCTCAAGAACTCTTCCGCAGAGGCGAACGTCTGGACTCCGAAACCCACGGACCGCAGGAGATTCCCGAGGGACCGGCGCAGCGATTCGTCATCGTCTACAACGGAGACCGCCGTTCCGTCGCGCTCGTCCATACGTCCTCGCTGTCCCTCAGTGAACGTTTGAGTCGAATCGATCTACTTCCAGGCTAGATGTTCGAGCGGGACGCGTCTACCCGACCTTGGTGGGGATGAGGCACTCCCGGTGGGGGGAATTTCTAACCGCGGCCGCAGCTTCTGCGGCGTTCCTGCCGCTGTCCGCTGCGCCCTCGATCGCAGAAGACGAGCAACGGATTTTTGCTCAGATCTTCGCCACCGGTAGCACGCGTATCGGCCGTGATCGTCACAACAGAGAACGAACTCGGCGCATCGACGCGCCGAAGGGGAGAAGCGTGAGGAATTTCTTTACCACGCTCGGCGAGGCCGGGGGGACGCCATGAATCGAATTCGGGGCACCACAGTCATCACGGGACTCTGTGTCGCGCTGGCCGCCGGTGCCGCCTGGGCAGAGAGCAGCCCGTTCGTCGGCCGGTGGCACTGGAACAGGGCGCAATCCACTCTGCCACCCGGCGAGCCGTCGCCGAACGACCTCGTGAGCGAAATCTCGCGAGCGGATGGCTCCGTAGCATGGTCGGTGACGATCGTCACGCCAGACGATCAGCCCCATGTCGTGACGTTCGATGCGGCAGCCAACGGCGAGCCGCATCGCGTCAGTAGCGATACGACCGCATCGGTCCGTCTGTCCGCTGACGCTCTGCAGGTGATGTTCCAAGGCCCGGCCGGTCGATCGGACGCTCAGACGTGCACTGTCTCGGGGGACCACTGGAAGATGACATGCAAGGGCGTACTGACCGACGGAGCCGGCCACACCGCGAGGTACGTCGACGTGTACAACCGGATGTGAAAAGAGGTAGTGATGAATCGCAGCCGAGTATGGACGAGGACAATCCTGCTGTTGCTGGTCGGCGTCGGTCTGGGCCTGTCCGCTTGCGCGGAGCCCGTTGGTTACGCGCCGGATGATTATGGCTATGGCTATGACATATACGGCGATGGCTGGGTCGGTGGCTGGGGTCATCACGATCGCGATCATGATCACCACTGGGATCATGGTGGGTGGGGCCACGGCTTTGCGCACGGGCACGCGGGATTCGGCGAGCATGGCGGCTTCGCCGCGCATGGCGGCGGAGGTGAGCATGGCGGCTTCAGCGGGCATGGCGGTGGCGGCGGGCATGGTGGTGGTGGCGGAGGCCACCGTTGATCCTGCTGTCGGAGGGATGCTGAGCCTCGTGTAACGCCGGGGCTCCAACGACCCTCCAAAACGAAACAAGGACCTCGTTTCTGGAGGCAGAGATGAACTTGAGACGCCATGTGCTCGTTGCGCTGACGGTGCTCAGTCTGGCGGGCTGCGCGACGGCTCACACGAGCGACACCCCGATGAAGAGCAGCGGCGACGCGATCGACCCCGCGGTGCTGCCGCCAGATCTCAGCGACGACGTGATCGGCGGGATCCAGACCCGAGAGCTCAACTCGGTCATCCGAGGGCGCTGAGTCACGGTGAGATGCTCGAGCACGGTCTCGCCGCGACCGACCGCCGGTGGCACACCACCCGGCGACAGTTCATGAGCGCCGCAGGCATGCTCGGTACCGGGATGGGACTCCACATCGCCGACGCTGGCGGCAACGAACTCGGCGACGGCGATATTCCCCGGCGACCGCTGGGTCGTACCGGCGCCCAGGTGTCGGCGCTGGGTGTGGGCGGTCACCACCTCGGCGATCTCTCCACCGCCGACGAGGCGATCCGCCTCGTCCAGGAGGCGGTGGACGCGGGCATCACCTTCTTCGACAACTGCTGGGAGTATTACAACGGCAAGACCGAGAACCTTCTGGGACGGGCACTCCGGGGCCGGCGGGACAAGGTCGTCCTGATGACCAAGGTCTGCACACACGGCCGGAGCGGGCGGCTCGCACTGGAGATGCTCGAGGAGTCGCTGCGGCGGCTGCAGACCGATCATCTGGACCTGTGGCAGATCCACGGCATCGTCTACGACAACGATCCCGAACTGGCGTACGCCAAGGGCGGCGTGCTCGAGGCGTTCGATCGCGCGAAGCAGCAGGGCAAGGTCCGCTTCGTCGGCTTTACCGGCCACAAGGCTCCCGCCTTCCATCTGAAGATGCTCGAGCTGGGGTATCCCTTCGACACGGTGCAGATGCCGCTCAACCCGTTCGACGCAGGCTTCCACAGCTTCGAGCGACAAGTCCTGCCCGAGGTCAACCGGCGGGGCATGGCGCCGCTCGGCATGAAGAGCATGGGCGGCACCGCCTGGGCGGTGAAGAGCGGCGTCGTCAGCGCCGACGAGCTGCTCCGCTACGCGATGAGCTTGCCGGTCGCCACCACGATCAGCGGCATGGACTCGCTCGCCGTGCTGCGCCAGAACCTCGCGATCGCACGCGGCTTCACGCCGATGACGGCGGCGGCGATGGACGACCTGCGCGCCCGCTGCGCGCCGACGGCGGCCGACGGCCGCTACGAGCCGTACAAGGTCTCGCTGCGGTACGACAACCCCGTGACGCGCATGCCGCATGGCTTCCCGATCGATCCCACGCAGCGCGAGGTCGTGGACACGCTGAAGTACGGCAACGGCACGTGGGAAACGAAGTAGATCGCCGGAGCTTCCTGCAAGGCCTTGCCGGCGCCCCGTTGCCGATCCCGCGTCGGCCGCTGGGGCGCACGGGCGAGCGCGTCTCGATCCTCGGGCTCGGCGGCTATCACCTCGGCACCATGCCCTCGCTGCAGGACGCGATCGCCCTCGTCCATGAGGCGATCGACGCGGGCCTGACCTTCTTCGACAACGCCTGGGAGTACCACGACGGCCGGAGCGAGGAATGGCTGGGCCACGCGCTGCAGGGCCGGCGCGACAAGGTCTTCCTGATGACCAAGGTTTGCACGCACGGCCGCGACGGGAAAGTCGCGATGCGTCAGCTCGAGGAATCGCTGGCGCGGCTGCGGACGGATCATCTCGACCTCTGGCAGATCCACGAGGTCATCTACGAGAACGACCCCGAGCTGCACTTCGCGCCCGGCGGGGTCGTCGAGGCCCTGGCCCAGGCCAGGAAGGACGGCAAGGTGCGATTCGTCGGATTCACCGGCCACAAGAGTCCGGCGATTCACCTCAAGATGCTGGCGCACAGCTTTCCGTTCGACACCGTGCAGATGCCGCTCAACTGTTTCGACGGCACCTATCGCAGCTTCGAGCAGCAGGTGTTGCCCGAGCTCGAGCGGCGTGGCATCGCCGCGCTCGGGATGAAGAGCCTGGGCGGCGACGGCCAGCCGATCCTGCATGGCGTCGTCACCGCGGAGGAAGCGCTGCGCTACGCGATGAGCCTGCCGGTGGTCACCACCATCAGCGGCATCGACTCCGTAGACGTCCTGCGCCAGAACCTCGCGATCGCGCGCGGCTTCACCCCGATGACGCCGGAAGCGATGCGCGCGCTCCGCGGCCGCTGCGCCGGTTACGCCGCGGACGGGCACCTCGAACTGTTCAAATCGACCAAGCGGTACGACGGGGCGGTGGGCCGCCAGCAGCACGGCTATCCGCCGGCGGACCAGCTCCCGCTCTGATTATGGCCACCGCAATTGCCCTCGATGTCAACGGTCGATCGGTCACCGTGACGGTCGACGATCCCCAGATGCCGCTGCTCTACGCTCTCCGCAATGACCTGGGACTCCACGGTCCGACCTTCGGCTGCGGCCTCGCCCAGTGCGGCGCCTGCACCGTGCATCTCGACGGCAAGGCGGTGCGCTCCTGCGTGATGCCGCTCGCGGCCGTCGGGACGCAGAAGGTCGTCACGCTGGAAGGTCTCGGCACGCCGGAGCGGCCGCATCCCGTGCAGCAGGCCTTCATCGACGAGCAGGCCGTGCAGTGCGGCTACTGCATCAACGGCATGATCATGCAGGCCGCCGCCTTTCTG
>Ga0209267_1002924_pt1 | contig 10780 bp, 9 predicted proteins | sample GraSoiAngelo_137_FD_185894 | JGI IMG/M metagenome (GOLD analysis project Ga0209267, IMG submission 185894) | Grasslands soil microbial communities from the Angelo Coastal Reserve, California, USA - 14_0929_09_30cm (SPAdes) (version 2) | ecosystem: Environmental > Terrestrial > Soil > Grasslands ... | reverse complement strand
CACGGCCAGCCCGCGCACATCGATTGCGCCCAGGGCCAGATCGACATCGTACTTTGCAGCAAGTTTCTGCACGAAGATGGCGTCGGCCCGGCTTGATCGGCCGCGCAGCCGGTGATTCAAATGGCAGACGATCAATTTGTTGTAGCCGCATTCGACCAGCCAGTGCAGCAACGCGACCGAGTCGCGGCCGCCCGAAACGCCGATCAGATATCGCGCGCCAGGCGAGAGCGGGCGAAGCGAGCTCGCATTAATTTGAATCCAACGCATGTGTTCGACGCGTCCAATCTTCGACGCCAATCATGAACGTTCAACGCTCAGTTGGTTAGACAAAATTGTGAGTGGGCGGCGTCTTAAAAGTAAAGGAACCGAAATATGAAAAACCGATCAACTTACGCGCTTCTGGTTCAATCCGAAGAAAAGAGCCGAAACATTATGGAAACGGCGCTCTACGCGCTTTTCGCGTTGAGCGCAGTCGTTTCGATCTGGCAATTTGCTCAGCAACCGAGCTCGCTGCCCCTGGAGCGAGTTGGGACGGTGAACGAGCAGCGGATTGCGTCGTAAAAACAGGGCTATTTGACAATGAATGAACGTTCATTCATTGTGTTGGCCCAATGTCCGACACCCAGCTAGAACCTAGTCTCGATCGACGCACTCAGATCCTCGATGCCGCCGTGGTCTGCTTCGCCAAGCGAGGCTTCCACCAGGCCAGCATGCACGATATCAGCGCCGAAGCCGGGATCAGCGTCGGCCTGATCTATCGTTATTTTCAAAATAAAGAGGCGGTGATTTCGGCCATGGCCGATCGGCACAAACAGGAAATCCAGGAAATCCTGGAACGCGCCCGACAGGCGCCCGGATTACTGGAATCGCTCGAGGTCCTGTTCACGGCGCACTGCGGCGAAACCGAACCGCAAGTAGTTTCCGCTTTCGTGGTTGATCTTTTTGCCGAAGCGAGTCGCAACACGCACGTCGCGGAATTGGTGCGCGATGTTTGTGAAACGTCGATGAACGGCGTGATTGATTTGATCGCGCAGTCGCCGGCAGCCAAGGCCACCAATTTAACTCCGCGCGAAATGGCTGAACTGATCTTTGCCGTCAATGACGGCATGTTGATGCGCAACGTGCTCAAGATTGGTTCGACTTCTCAAGAGCGACGCGAGCAACAATTGAAAGTCGCACGCAATTTATGGCGGCTATTATTTAAGGACCGGAGCAAACCAGCTTATGCATGACGTAGCAAAACCGAGCATCCCGGATCGCGGGAAAAAGGTCGCGCGTCGAAAGCTGCGCGGCTGGATCTATATCGTCAGCGCCGCGCTCTGCCTTATCGGCGTCGTAACAGCGCTGAAGGCGCTTGGTGCGGCAATACTTGTTTTGTTGGTTGTCCTTGTCACTCTCTTGGCCGTTTTGTTCGGACTAATTGCGGTTAATCGGTTTAGAGTGAGACGCACGACGGCAGGTGCTGTGTTTGCCGTGCTGTTTCTTTTCTTCGCGATCGTAGACGTCAAGTTACTTCAATTCTTCAAGATGAGTTCGGCGCCGATGGTGATGCCGGCGACCACCGTGACGAGCGCGTCGGTGCAGGAAGAGCATTGGCCACCCATTCTTTCAGCTGTCGGGTCGGTTTCCGCCGTACAAGGCGCGATCGTTTCGGCTGAGTTGGGTGGTGTTGTCGCGGACGTTAAATTTCAAAACGGCGGCGTCGCCAAGCAGGGCGACGTGCTGGTAGAACTCGACACCTCGTCGGAGAACGCACAGCTGCGCACGGCCGAAGCGGACTTGGAATTGGCCCGCGCAAATCTGCAGCGAACGCGCGATCTGGCTGCGCGCAAAGTCGTTTCCAAGTCAGAACTCGACGCGGCTGAATCCGCCTTTGGGCAGAAAAAAGGCACGGTTGATAACATGCGCTCGATGATCGGAAAAAAGGAAGTGCACGCCCCGTTCGATGGCCAGCTCGGTATTCGCCAAGTCAACGTGGGCCAGATGATTAACGCCGGTCAGCAGGTCGTCGCGTTGACGTCGCTTGATCCGGTCTATGTCGATTTTGCATTGCCGCAGCAGGAACTCTCCAGGCTCGCAGCGGGATTTGAGGTGCGCGTCCATACCGACGCCGCCCCGGGCGAGGAATTCAAAGGCAAACTTACCGCCATTAACTCAATGGTGGACACGGTAACGCGAAACGTGACCCTACAGGCGACGCTGGCCAATCCCGACCACAAATTGCGGCCAGGAATGTTCGCGAAGGTGGAAGTCGTGTTGCCGGAAAAGCACAAGACGCTCGTCATTCCAGGGTCGGCGGTCTCGTACGCGCCCTACGGCGACTCGGTTTATGTGATCGAAAAGAAAAAGGATCCGAAGAGCGGCAAAGAATCGCAAACAATTCGATCTCAAGTTGTCCGGGTGGGCGAAGCCCGGGGCGATTTCGTGTCGATCATCGAGGGTCTGAAACCAGATGAGGTGGTGGTTAGTACTGGCGTTTTCAAGCTGCGCAACGGAATGCTGGTGACGATCAACAACGATCTCGCGCCCAAACCGCAGGTGAGTCCAACTCCAGTGGACTCGTAGGATCGACATGAAATCGTTTACCGATCTTTTTATTCGCCGTCCGGTCCTCGCGATGGTGGTCAGCTTTATCATTCTCATCGCCGGTTTGCAGGCGATGAAAACGATCAATGTGCGCCAGTATCCGCGCAGCGATATCGCGGCGATCACGGTGACGACCATTTACGTCGGCGCGGATGCGGAACTGGTCCGCGGCTTTATCACCACGCCCCTCGAACGCGCGATCGCGGCCGCGGACGGGATCGATTACATCCAATCGCAAAGTCAGCAGAGCGTTTCCACAATCACGGCGCGCTTGAAATTGAATTACGACGCGAACAAAGCGCTGTCGGACATCAGCTCCAAAGTAGATTCCGTCCGTAACTTCTTGCCGCCCGAGTCGCAGATTCCTGTGATTACGATTATTCCGGCCGACTCGCAGATCGCCTCGGCCTACTTGAGCTTTACCTCCAACATTCTTCAGCCTAACGAGGTCACGGATTACCTGGTCCGACTGGTCCAACCTCGTCTAACTGCGATCGGTGGCGTGCAGCGAGCCGACATTCTCGGTGGTCGCACCTTCGCGATGCGCATCTGGCTAAAGCCTGAACGGATGGCGGCATTGAATATCAGTCCGGGGCAAGTCCGCGACGCGCTCTCGCGAAACAATTACCTTGCGGCGGTCGGCAGCACTAAGGGTTCGCTCCTTCAGGTTAACCTCACCGCGAACACGGATTTGCACAACGCGGATGACTTCAAGAAACTGGTCGTCCGCCAGGACAAAGGAAACCTGATCAGATTAAGCGACATTGCGGACGTCGTGCTCGGATCGGAGGATTACAACACCGAAGTCCGTTTCTCCGGGGAAAAAGCAGTATTCATGGGCATCTGGGTCCTGCCGAATGCGAATTCCATCGACGTAATCAAGCGCGTGCGCACTGAGCTGGAGCAAATCCAAAAAGAATTGCCGACCGGCATGAAAGCCGAGATGGCCTACGACGCGACCGCCTACATTAACGATGCCATCCACGAGGTTGTGAAGACTTTGATCGATACATTACTCATCGTGATGGTGGTAATCTTCTTGTTCCTCGGCTCTTTCCGATCGGTGGTTGTGCCGGTAGTCGCGATCCCGATTTCGCTGATCGGCGCGTTGTTTTTGATGCAGTTGTTCGGCTTCACCCTCAATCTCCTCACCCTGCTCGCGATCGTGCTGTCGGTCGGATTGGTGGTCGATGACGCGATCGTTGTGGTCGAAAACGTCGAGCGCCACATGCGTGAAGGAATGTCGCGCATGCAAGCAGCGCTGGTTGGCGCGCGCGAATTGGTCGGTCCGATCATCGCCATGACGATCACGCTCGCCGCGGTTTACACACCAATCGCGCTGCAAGGCGGATTGACCGGCGCGCTTTTCCGAGAATTTGCGCTCACGCTCGCGGGCGCCGTTTTCATTTCGGGCGTTGTAGCTCTTGTCCTGTCGCCGGTGATGTCGGCGAATCTGCTGCGCGCGGAACATGTCGAAACCGGCTTCAGCGGTTTCGTCACTCGTACTTTCGATCGGTTCCGCGATTGGTACGGCCGTAATCTCGATCGCACGCTGGCGGCGCGTCCGGCTGTTTATACTGTTTGGATCGGGTTGTCCCTTTTGGGTGCTCTGTTTTGGTATATGTCGCCGCGCGAGTTAGCTCCGCAAGAAGATCAAAGCGTGATCTTCGGCATCATGACTGCGCCGGCCAATGCAACGATCGACGACACAATTCGTTATGCCGATGCCGCCGGCAAAATTTTTGCCGCTGTTCCGGACACACGGTTCACCTTTCAGCTGACATTCCCAGACAACGGTTTTGGCGGAATGGTTTTGAAACCGTGGGGCGTGCGCAAGACGCCGACAAAAAATTATTTGCCGCTCATCCAGCAAAAGCTCGGAGCTATTCCGGGAATTCGAATGTTCCCGGTAATGCCGGCAGCTCTTCCGGGTGCGGATAATTTTCCGGTGAGTTTCGTTATTACTTCGACGGCTGATCCCGAACGAATCCTCGAATTTGCCCAGCAACTCCAGGCCAAAGCGATGCAGGCGCACATGTTCCAGTTCTCCGACATCGACACAAAGATCGATCAGCCACAATCCGAAATCGTGTTCGACCACGACAAGGTCGCATCGATGGGGTTGGACATGCAGAAAGTCGGCAGTGATTTATCCGCAGCTATTGGCGGCAACTATGTTAACTGGTTCAACATCGCCGGCCGCAGTTACAAGGTGATCCCGCAGGTCAAGCGAATCGATCGTTTGAATCCGGAGCAGCTCGAAGACATTTACGTCACTGGTCCGAACAATCAGCTCATTCCGTTGAGCACGGTCGCTTCAATCCGTCACAAGACCGTTGCGCGGTCACTTAATCGCATGCAGCAGCTCAACGCCGTCGCGCTCAGCGGTGTGCCCACAGGTTCGCTCGATACAACATTGAAGTTCCTCGAGAACGAGGCCCAGAAGATTTTGCCAAAAGGCTACATCGTCGATTACACCGGCGAGTCTCGTCAGTTACACACCGAAGGCAGCAAGTTTGGAGCGGTCTTTACTCTCGCCGTCATTTTGATTTTTCTGGTTCTGGCCGCGCAGTTCAATAGCTTCCGCGATCCATTAATCATTCTGCTCGGTTCGGTACCGCTCGCAATTTTCGGCGCACTGCTCTTCACCTTCCTGAAAATGCCATTCGGCACGTTTTTTACGGATCATTTCACGACGACGCTCAACATCTACTCTGAGGTCGGTCTGGTCACGCTGGTCGGGCTGGTTTCGAAAAATGGAATCCTGATCGTGCAATTCGCAAACGAAATGCAGCGAGAAGGCCTGGGCAAACTCGCCGCCGTTGCCAAAGCCGCTCGAATCCGATTGCGCCCGGTCATGATGACCAGCGTTGCGACAGTTGCAGGTCACTTTCCTCTCACGTTGGTGACTGGCGCCGGCGCGGCTGCTCGAAATTCCATCGGTCTGGTGCTCGTCGGCGGCATGACGATTGGAACAATCTTCACGTTGTTCATCGTGCCTTCGCTCTACATGCTTATCGCCAAAGAGCACCACGAGAAGTCTCTGATGGATGCGGAATTAGAAGGCGCCACCGAAGATGTCGATCTTGTTCCCGAACCGGCGCTGGCGCGAGATGGCGACAGCAACGGCAACGGCTGGAAACACGAATGACCGAGCTCGCCACCGAACGAGTCCGTGTCGCCGCGGCGACCGGACCAGAGATTGGCGCGAGCGCAATGGTCGATCTTGTGGTGCGCGAATCGGATTGCGCAAGCGCGCTAAAATTGAGCGACGATCCGCGCGATAATTTTCCAACGGTCTTCGCTACGACACGCATGATCGCGTTGATGGAACTGGCCGGCGCGCGCATTCTGCATCCGCTTTTGCAATCGGGCGAAATGTCGGTCGGCGCACATGTCGATGTTAGCCACACCGCCGCGACGCCGATCGGGGCCAAAGTCACTGCCAGGGCGACTTATCGCGGGCGCGACGGAAAACTTTTCGTCTTCGACGTTATCGCGCACGATCCCGCCGGCGAAATCGGTCGCGGCACGCACAAACGCGCCATTGTCTCGCGAGCTCGTTTAATTGCCGGCGCGGCGAAGCGACGGTAAGTCGCGTCAAGAAGCGCAGGCATCCCTGGCATGATCCTCCAGGACTAAACGACTGCGAGAAAACGCGACCAGCAAGTGGCCCGCTGCTGAGGCCGAAGAATTATTCCCAGTTTAGTTTGTTGTCTTCCTAGCTCGCGACGTCCTTGAAAGCAGTCCCGATGCTAGGGCTAAGATCGACATCGACTTTTTCGCGGTCATAGTTGGCGGCAACTTATGAACCGCAAATTTCTCGCGCTTTCCATTGTACCGCCGCTGGCAGTTCTTTTTGCGGCAGATTCGCAGCGGACATTCAAATATCCGTTGGCTCCGACGAGCAACCAGGTCGACGATTATTTCGGAACGAAAGTGCCGGATCCCTATCGGCCACTCGAAAATCCGGATTCGCCCGAGTCGCGGAAATGGATCGAAGCGGAAGACAAAATCACGTTCGACTTTTTGAAAACAATTTCGCAACGGGACGGAATTAAGAAGCGTCTCACTGAAGTGTGGGATTACGAGCGTTTTGGCGTCCCGTTCAAAGAAAAGGGCCGTTACTTCCTCTCCAAAAACTCGGGATTGCAGAACCAAAGCGTGCTCTACACATCGACAAATGTATCCGAACCGCCGAAACAACTTCTCGATCCAAACACGCTCGCGAAAGATGGCACGATCGCATTGAGCGGGCTTGAGGTGAGCGATGATGCAAAACTTCTCGCCTACGGACTCGCGACTGCCGGTTCGGATTGGCAGCAATGGAAAGTGCGCGACGTTGAGACTGGCAAAGACCGACGCGATCAACTCGACTGGATCAAATTCTCGGGCGCGTCATGGAAAAAAGACGGCAGCGGTTTCTTCTACAGCCGCTACGACAAACCGGATGAGAAAAACAAACTCCGTTCGCAGGTTTACAATCACAAGCTCTTCTTCCATCAACTCGGCACGCCGCAATCGCAGGATAAACTCATTTACGAGCGGCCCGATCAAAAGGAATGGCTCTTCAACGCCGAGGTGACCGACGACGGTCATTATCTCATCATCACGGTGCAGCGCGGCACCGATCCGAAAAACCGGATCTTCTACAAGAACATTGCCGATCCAAACTCGAAGGTGGTCGAGCTGCTCGATAAGGCCGACGCGAAATACGCTTTTCTCGATAACGATGGGCCGACATTCTGGTTCAAGACGGATTTGAACGCGCCGCTCGGCCGCATCACTTCCATCGACACGACCAAACCGCTCCCGCCACAGCCGAAAGAGCTGGTGCCGGAGTCTAGCGATAAGCTCGAAGCCGTCAGCGTGGTTGGCGACCGCTTCATCGCGGTTTATCTGAAAGATGCGCGCAGCCTGGTGAAATTGTTCAAGCCGGACGGGTCGCCCGATGGCGAGATCGCGCTGCCAGGAATCGGTTCGGCTGGCGGATTCACCGGCAAACGCAAGGATCGCGAGACGTTTTATTCGTTCACCAGTTTCACCACGCCGACGTCGATCCTTCGTTACAACTTCGACAATCGCCAAAGCGGGCTGCTCTTTCAGCCGAAAGTGAAATTCAATCCGGACGATTACACGACCGAGCAAGTCTTTTACAACAGTGCCGACGGCACGCGCGTGCCGATGTTCATCTCCTACAAAAAAGGAATGAAACGTGACGAGCAGAACCCGACTTACCTTTATGGTTATGGCGGGTTCGATATTTCCGAGACGCCTTCATTCAGTCCGGCCAATCTCGTTTGGATGGAAATGGGCGGCGTCTTCGCGCTGGCGAATCTGCGCGGTGGCGGCGAGTACGGCGAGAAATGGCACGAAGCCGGAATGCTGCATGTGAAACAAAACGTGTTCGACGATTTTATCGCCGCGGCCGAGTACTTAATCGACAATAAATTTACATCGACATCGAAACTCGCAATCGGCGGCGGGAGCAATGGCGGCTTGCTGGTCGGCGCATGCATGACACAAAGGCCCGATCTTTACGGCGCTACGCTACCCGCGGTGGGCGTGATGGACATGCTGCATTTCCAAAAATTTACCATCGGCTGGGCGTGGACTTCCGATTACGGCAGCTCCGAGAACAAAGACGACTTTCCGTTTCTATACGCTTACTCGCCGTTGCATCACATCGTCAAAGGTTGTTGTTATCCGCCGACGTTGATCACGACCGCCGATCACGATGATCGCGTCGTGCCCGCCCACAGTTTCAAGTTCACCGCGAGACTGCAAGCTGCGCAAGGTTGTGACAAACCCGTGTTGATTCGGATCGAAACCAAAGCTGGTCACGGCGCCGGCAAACCGACCACAAAAATCATCCAAGAAACCGCCGACCGCTGGGCCTTCCTCGTTAAAGAGCTCGGCGTAAAGACTCAGAAGTAACGCAGTTGGTGCCGAAAGTGCGACGGTCATAGACCGCCGCTACAGTCCCAGGAATCAGCGCCGAGCCATTCGTGGATCGAAATGATATTCTATCGGCCCGTTTATTTTGATTCTTTTGAAGTCCGGATGGTTCGGGTTGAGCAAAAAATTCAGCTCGCTCGTGCTGAGCAAACTAGGCAACGCTAACGCAACGGAGCTGGCCCGCCGCGCCCATTCATCGCCGATGCGCATGCTCGCGCTCGTCGGCGGTTTCGCGTTCCAGTCGGGCGGAAGTTTCTTGACCGGAAAGTACTCCGTGAAATTGTCGTTCCACTCGAGCCGGAAGGAGAAGTATCGCTCGATTGGAGATACTGGCATGGTGTGAACGAAGAGCTCGAGCGCTGCGAGAGATTCGTGTTGGCTCACGTAAACCACGGCAGTCCCGCGCGAGTTCCACCTCCCTCCGTAAACCCGGCTGCCTTCACCCGTGAAGGCGGTCTTGATGCGTGCACCGCGAACGATTCGCCAGCCCGATGGCATCAGGAGTAAACGCCGTAATCGATTCGCCCCAGAAGATTTTCGACTTCGCGCGCGCCCACTTCGGTGCTCGCGTAATCGAGCGGCACAGCCGCGCCGAGTCCGCGCTGCGGAAATTTCAGCCATTGCCGCGCGCGCGCGACATCACCAAAAACCTTTGTCGCGTGTTGAAGAAGTCGCCAAAAGCGCACGACGCGGTCCGATTCTTGGGGCGAAAGCCGATGCTCGGTCCGCCGACGCTGTAAGGTCGATCGCGAGATCGAGAGCCGTCGCGCGAGCGAGTCCAGCGGTTCATCGATTTCGCTTCTCAACATCTCGAGTTCACTGAAGGGAAGTCCCTTCGCGACACGTTGAATCACGTCCGCTGGCGCAAAGCTTTTCGCCTTCGGCGACAGTACCGCGGTCGATTTAGATCCGTACGCGTGACGAGCGTGCTCTCGAACTACGCTCTTGGCGTGTTTCTCGCCGCTCCAAGTCGGGACTTTCTTTTTCGTGGTCTTCATTATCGAATCTGCTCGATACCCAATTGAATTTATTCCATGGTTCAAATGGGCAAGTCAAGCAAAACTTAACCGCGGATTACGCGAATTCCGCAGATTGTTATGTCGCTTGACGGAGCATCAGCGACTACCGACGCGGGCAAATAAATCTACAACGTTTAGACGCGACCCTTTTGCTCTTCCCGACCCGGGAGAAAGCAAATCAATCGAAGCGACAATGCATTGTTGTCCGGAAAGGGTCTCAACCACACGGCGTCACACCATCTATCCCCGGCGGGAATCGAACCCGCATTTAAGGTTTAGGAAACCTCCGTTCTATCCGTTGAACTACGGGGACAGGGTGGAAAGGGCAACGTAGAAAGGCTGAAGAAGAAAATCGAGCGGCTAGATTTCAGAGGTCAGATTTCAGTCGAGCAGAATTTCGATTTCAAGCCCTGCGATTTGTACAGGTGTAATTATCTCTTGTCGGCGGCGGCTTCACTCGCTTGATCCTTTGGAGTTTCGATTTGGACCGATGCGATCTTGCCGGTTTTCGCGTCGACTTGGACCTCCGTAATGTTCTTCGTGCCTGGTTTCGCGATGTCGAACGACCAAATTAAAAGCCCATGCTCCTTTTCGAGCTCGGCGCTCTTGATTACTCCGTTAGGAACTTTCGTGAGTGCGGTCTTTTCTGCCTGACTCTTCGTCACCTTCGTTTCCTTCATCAGTCGAGCTTCACTCGGCTGTGCCTGGACTGTGGTCACTACGCCCACGACAAGTGCAAAGCCGACCGTCAAGATTCTACTTTTTTTCACCTTCATGAATGCTTCGACCCATGTTGGGCTGGAAAGTTCAGTTTCTTAGCTCACCCGATGAAAAAACCGTTGAACTGCGGGGACGATAACATTTTCGATTTTAGATTTACGATTTACGATTTCAAAACAGAATTCGACGGCGATTTGCGATTTGATTCTGGAAGCGGCAACCCCGAAAGCTTTCGGGGGGCTGCAAATTCAAATCAGACGAGCGGCCACCGCGGTCGCGCCATGAGCACCTTTTAGGACCCGATTCGGCTCGACAACGGTGCTGCGCTATCTCGAGTGCTGACCAACAATGCCGCTTACGAGAGAGAGCCGGCCTAATTACGCCGCCAGTTTTTGACGCAACGTCACGATCCCAACCAGCACCAATCCGAGGACGAGCAAAACCGTCGTGCTGCCTTCGGGTATCGTTGCTGTCGTGGAGCTTGACAGTGTGAAGTT
>Ga0209267_1002921_pt1 | contig 10784 bp, 15 predicted proteins | sample GraSoiAngelo_137_FD_185894 | JGI IMG/M metagenome (GOLD analysis project Ga0209267, IMG submission 185894) | Grasslands soil microbial communities from the Angelo Coastal Reserve, California, USA - 14_0929_09_30cm (SPAdes) (version 2) | ecosystem: Environmental > Terrestrial > Soil > Grasslands ... | reverse complement strand
CTGGCGGTTCGTCTGTACTGTCCTATAGGGCCTATGACCCGCGAAACCTCATGAAAATTGCTCAGAGTCAAAGGCAGAATAGGAGAGGCTCGGAGTGGCGAGGTTGACACATCAGTGGAGAAGTCGAGGCTGTTGTACTGTCTGATCCGGAGCGTGCGTGTTGAGCGAATAATTGGGCGTTGTCTTCAGCTCGTTTGCTACCAGCCGCTTCACCAGACGTTCGGCATCGGGGAAGTCCTTCTTGCGCCCGCGCGGTCCGCGATTCGATTGTGCTTGCGCCAGATGTAGCGTTCCCGACTTCGGGTCTGCTCCTTCCCGCTTCTGGCAGATTGGCCTCCAGTACCGTTCCAGGGCCCCCCAGACCGGTTGCCAATATTGCGCCGTGGATTCCATGACTACTTCCACGACCTCCTGCTCGATGAGCCATTCCGCCAGTAGCCGCAGCTGCTCGGGGTTGCTCCCAAACAGGCGCCGCTCAAACTGATACTCACCTTCGATTTCGACATCGGCCACATTGCCTGCAGGCCGCGCGACGCAGGCGAAAATTCAGGAAGAAAGCAAGCGCGCACATGCCGCAAAGCTCCAGCTAAAACGATCGCACATGATCCTTGAGGACGCTAGCGTGTCGCAGTCGCCATGGAGGATTGACAAACAGCACGCGGTGTCTCGCATCTTCCGTATCATCGTCGTTGAACCTGTAGCGATCTTACCAATCACTTGGAGGCCGCGAAGATCAGGCAATACCACACAACGCAGGCAACTGCTATTGCAATCACGCACGCTACGTCGCTGGTACTTACGTCGTTGATCAGGATCGAGATCGCGAATTGCCCGCCATATTTCCTCGTCCGTCTTTTCAATGGCCGTCATATTGGGCTGTGGATTCTCCACGCAACGCTCCTCACTCTTCTGATCCTCAACGCCAAAGCTGCTTGCCCTGCGCAGTACGGCATCGGCCAACGGCGAATTAACGTCGGTTACTTTCGTTGGACAAGCATCGCTATGCGCACTCGGTCCGCTAGTCGACTCTTGAGATCACTTTCCGTCGACGGCTCGTGCTATGTGCGCGTGCCGCTGAGGCGTACGGGATCGTGGTTCGAGCGCTCGCTGCATGTACCGCGCAAGCTTTTGTCGCGCGCGTGCCAGCTGAGCCTTTACTGTTCCGTGCGGCAATCCCAAAACTTGGGCTGTCTCAACGATCGAGAGACCGTCCACGACGCGTAGCTGAAATGTTCTTCGCAAGCTGGGCGAGAGCAGGGCGGTACACTTTCTCAGGTGCGCAGCGAGTTCAGAGGTGCGACACTCATCTTCAGGGCTGGGCCCCGCGTCCGCCAGTCTTTCGCATGGGAAGTATCTTTGCTCCTCGCCAATCTGCTCATCCAACGGCGTATGGATTTGGCGTGGCCGTTTGCGCAACTGCATCCGGGCGCAATTGCAGACAATCGTCGTCAGCCAAGTGGACATCTGCGACTGTCCCCTGAATTGGTGCAGATGTTTGTGGGCGGCCAACAGCGCCTCCTGCACCGCATCCTCTGCGTAAGCTCTATTCCCCAGAAGACGCAAAGCACAACGATAAAAAGACAGTGAACTGAGCGAGAGCACTCTCTGCAGTTCGCGGGCTGCGCTCTGATCGTCGGCCACGTCCAAGTATTGAGCATTCTGTGTACGTGCGTCTGCGTCCGGCATGTTCTTTCGTCCCACGAAAGGAAAAAGCACGTAGCTTGCCAAAAGTTTCGGCATCATGACTCTGCTCTACCTGCAAACATGGGGCAAAAATGGTGTCAATAGAGTCTCCCAAGTGAGAGTGTCCGGAGGTTGACACTACGCCCGGGAGTTCGTCGGTCGCCCGTGGGACAAAGGTTGGCGGGACTGGCAATTGACCGATTGTTTTCACCAGCTGATGCGCGCGTTAAAGGCATTCGCAGATTTGGTGCGGACCACTTCTTTGGCGTGCGTTCATGAAAAGATGGGCAGGATTTTCCGACTGCAACTCCAGCGAAGTTTGACCAAATTCATGCATTCTCACCGCTCTCCAGGACGTCAATTGGAACGAGACCAAAGCCGCTCCAACATTACGAATACACAGGAATACCCTCGCCCGTACCCTCAGAGAGTTGGACCTGAATTTCCGTGCGCTCCGCAAAGCCGAGCGTCGCCCTGTGCGCGGGGCGGATCTTCGAACGCAGAAGAAGATCGCCAGCGGAAATTAATTAGGAACATGCGATTCGTCTCGGGTCGGTAATCTTCGGCTTCGCGCCCTTTCCAAGGGCAGCGCTCTGGCTGATGCGCCAGCATCGTGCTACCCGGATGAAGCCCTTTAGTTACTTTGCCGATCTGTGTATCCATGGGACATTGTCTGCGACGACGGGCAGGATTTCACCTTCCGCGCTCGCTCTGTTGATGTGTTCCACCCGTCGCGCCCGAGCTCGAATCCCAAACGCACGCAAAAAGGTAAAGATGTATGAGTAAACGCTTGATCTGGGTCGACGGCGACAAGTTCACCGGCTGGTGCTGCTCACAGTGCATGTGGGGCCTTACCGCTCCACGTCTCGAAAGCACCGTTGCGGCGCTCGCGTTCAACCGCCTTGCGCAAGAGGACTTTGAGAAACACGATTGCACCAGCGGCCCGCACGGGGAGTCGCGTTCTTAGCGCACAAAGGGGTGGGAGTCCCAGTCGCTGCTAACTGGCGTCGACATCCGCGCCGCGCCACGCTCCCCGCGCGTCTTTTCGCTTCAAAACCACGCAAAATCCGCGACCCAAACCTCCGGAAAAATCAGCGACCTAACCACGAAAAAATCCGAGCCTCAGTCATTTGCGATCCCGGCTGCGGTCCCAGAAGGCAAGCACCCGATGCGTGGGTAGATACACGAGCAGCGGAAGTGCAAGCATGTATGCTGCTAGGTAAATGACCGGCGGCACGATGTGCTGCTCTTTGTAGAACGGTCCCCTCACCCAATTGACGTTGAAGCCAGGTCGCCACAGGAAGCAGATCGGAAGCACAATCCACGCAGTCACGCTTGCGAAGATCCACCCGCGTCGATCGTAGCCAAGCCGCCAGATGCCCCACAGGAGCACGGGCGGCGTCACCACGTGGAACAGGCCGAGCAGGCGTACGAAGAGCGGGATAGCTGTCGAGAACATGTACTCCGTACCGCCGATGAGGTGTTTTCCTGCAGTCAACCTTCCAACAAGATCAATCGTGTAGAGCGTTTGGAAAAGGAGAACCGAAGTCGCCTGCCAAGAGAAGAGGAGGGGACTTTCGAGCCAGAGCGCTAGCCCGATCAGGAGGTTCGCAATATCGCAAAAGTAGAGGAAGTTCTGCGGGCCGTATTGCATCCAGTAGTACGGCATCCACACCCCTAACCAGAGGGTCCACCCAATTTTGAGCCAGAGTGGGATGCGCATCTTCGAAATTGTACCCTTGAGAACCAGCCAGAAAAGTCGTTGAAAAAATAGGGCGCCGCGCCTTTTCGCTTCAAGACCATGCAAAATCCCGTCCTTCCGCTCAGGGAAAAATCGAGACCTGGGACCGGATTGAACCCGCCCGACCCCGAGGTCTAGAATTGTTCTGTCGCCCTTCGAAGAATTGTGGAGGTCAGCATGCCCCACTACGAGTTCTTCTGCCAGAAATGCAAGAAATTCTTCGACAAGATTTTGTCTCTGGTGGAATACGAAGAAGGTAAAGTTCTGTGCCCAAGCTGCGGCAGTAAGAAAGTCGAGCAGCGCTGGTCGACCTTCTCCGCTGTTACGTCGAAGAAGAGCGCCTGAAGACGGAGCCTCAGACGCTGCACCATTTCTGGGCAATTGACCAGCAAAGGGACGAAGCGTACCGTATTTTCAAACATCCCAAATCGCTTCCGCCGCCGCGCCAGCGGCGGGTTCCTTTCACCCTCTAGCCGAACGAAAGGAGCGCATCATGTTTACACGCGTAGTTGAACTCACCAGCAAACCGCGTAAGTCAAGAGAACTCTCTAGCCTGATCAACGACACGATAGTGCCGATTCTGAAAAAACAAGCCGGGTTCGTGGATGAGATTGTTCTCGTCTCGGACGCTGACAGCGATCGGGTCTTAGCGCTGAGCTTTTGGAGTAAAAGGGAGGACGCAGAGCGTTATCAGCGGGAGCAGTACAACAGTGTTCACGAAACTCTGCAGCCCCTGCTCGAGGCCGAACCGGTTGTCCGTACGTTCGAGGTCCATACCTCCACCGGCCACAAGATCGCCTCAGGCAAAGCCGCCTGAGGCAGCGGGTGGATGCTTCGCAAATCAACCGGGCGAGCGTACCGCCTCGCCCCGCTTTTCAACTTCTGTTAGAGAGGAGACACTATGGCTACAAACAACGTGGAAGCGCTTCGTGCAGCACACGAAAGCTGGAACCGCCGTGACTTCGCAGGTCTAGTCCGCAATGCGGCGGAGGGTCTCGTTTACACCGATAATGCCAGGGGGCTTAAGCTGAACAGTCGGGATAAGTTTCTGGAGTGGACCGAAGCATGGGCTAAGGCCTTCTCGGATGGCCAAATCACCAACCCAGAATACATTGACGCAGGAGACATTGTCGTCGCCCGGTTTACCGTCGAAGGCACAAACGACGGGCCATTCGGTTCGTTGCAGCCCACAGGGGCTCGGATGTCTCTGCCGTTCTGCGAAGTATGTCACTTCGACAAACAAGGACGGATTGTGTTAGGCGGGTGCTACTACGATCAGTACACGCTTCTCACCCAGCTCGGGCACATCCAACCGATGGCCGAGGCAGCCTAGAAAACGCACCACACAGCAAAAGGCGCGCGGAGCGCGCCTTTTCGCTTCAAAACCACGCAAAATCCGAGACCCACATCTCACGAAGAACAAGCGACCCAGCCACGCAAAATCCGAGACCCGCTCTTGACAGATTCAATGAGTGTGCTTTGCTGGAGACTTAGGCCTTTACACACATCCTCCTCGCCCGCGCTTACTGGGGTCCGTAGAAAGTGGAAGACGCTCCGCGACTTCTGGATCGCTTATTTCAAACAAACTGGCGCGAACCTCAAGAGCTACGGTCTGGGCGACCCGCCTGATCTGGCCCATTGAAAGTGGAGTACCATAGTGACGAATAGCTGGTTTCATCCTACGTAGTACCCAACGACACCCGGAACCGGGTACTTAATACTTGCTGACGCTCCACGTGTACCGTTCCTGGCGTCTCGGGGAGGAGGAGCCATGCGCGATACCAGTGAGATCCATTCTCACAGGATTCTTTTCGTAGCGGTGTTTGTCGCATTCCTGTGCGTTCTACCCGCAAGGGCGCAAAAGCGACAGGAGCCAACCTCGCCTAAGTACGACCTACATACCGAGACGAAGATAAAAATAACCGTGGAGGAAGTGAAACTGCCGCCCAAAGGCAGCGAGAAAGAAGTTGTCCACCTGCTCGGGAAAAACGGAGCGGACTCGGTCGACGTTTACTTATGCCCGAAGTCCTTCCTCGACGACATGGGCATGAGCTTCGGTAAAGGAGACGAGATCGCCCTCACCGGCTCGAAGGTGAAGCAGGGCGAGGCCGACCTCACCCTTGCGAGGGAAGTCGTGAAGAAGGAGGACACATTCGTCCTCCGCGATGACAAAGGGAACCCCGTCTGGACTTGGCGCCGTTGAAGCCTCTCCGAACGTCACCAATCCGGGAAACTCCGGAATGCCTGCAAGGCGAACAATTCGCGGGTCGCCGCGCTGGCATAGGTCAGCGCGAACATTTCCTGGCCCGCACCACCTCAAAAGCGGTGACCACGTACCAGAATTGGCCTCGGGAATCGTCGGAGAACTCCCGGATCACATAGCCCGACGGCAAGCGCTCGATGCGCCTTTGTTTGGGCACAACGTGCTTGTTGCGAGCCGTGATGAAGACCTTGGAGCGAGCCATCATTGGAGAAGTGCATCCATGCTGCCAATACCCTGAGAGGAAACCATTTAAGAGTCTTGCAGAGGCGAGCCGTCCTTGCCAAATGCAAAGATCTGATAGGAAGAAATCAAAAAACGCGTCAGGCTCGAGTAGATCCGCTGCACACCGCCTACGCTGCCACCTTGGACGCACCGATGTTCTGGTTAATATGGAAGAAATTCGTCGGATCATATTTTTTCTTCAGCTTCACCAGGCGCCCGTAGTTCACTCCATAGGCGCCGCGAATCCGCTCTTCTCCTTCGCCCTCGCTCAAATAATTTACGTAGACTCCTGCGCCGAGGTAGGGCCGCATGGCCTCCCAGAATTCGCGCACCCAGCACAACCCATTCTCCGTCTGCGCCTGGGACGCCCATTGACCCAACATGAGGAAGCTGTGGCGGGCGCCGCGGTGGGCAAAGGCGGTGGCGTCCGCCGCAACCCGCTGCACCGCACCGTGCATGAATTCCAATACGACCGCGCAAGCAGGTGAGGGTTTACGGTTGACAAAGTGCACCATGGCGTCAAGCGCGGCATCCATCCATTTCACGCATGAAGCTCGAGTTCCAGTAATGCTGCTGTTGCGGCGCTGCCCACCAGTCCAACATTTTCTGTACCTCGGTGTACGGCATGGGGCGGAAGAGATCCGCCACCGGTGAACCGAATGAGCGCAGCGGCCGGAGAGCCGCTTCTCCGGCGTCCAGATCGCCGCTGTAACAGCCGGCGATCCCCACGACGGTGTTGCCGTCGGGCAGCGTCAGCATGGCGGCCATCAGGCCGAGCTCGTCCGGGCAGCTCGCACCGTACTCACGGAAAAAGCGGAGCACCTGCGGTGCCTGTGAGATGGGGTACGCCACCAGTCCGGCCAGCACCGGGCCCAGCGGGTGGAGCTGGTATTCAAATGAAGTGACAACCCCGAAGTTTCCACTGCCGCCGCGCACTCCCCAGAAGAGATCATCATTCTCCCGGGCACTGGCTGTGACCAAGCGCCATCAGCAGTCACCAGATCGATCGAAACCAGGTTGTCACAGGCGAGCCCGTGCTTGCTCATCAGCCATCCGAGGCCCCCGCCGAGGGTCAGCCCGGCAATGCCCGTTATGGAAAAGGTACCCATGGTGGTAGCCAGACCGAACGCCTGGGTTTCGCGGTCGAACTCAGCCAGCAAGAGACCGGGGTCGGCGCGGGCAGTGCGGTGCGCCGGATCGACGCGAATGCAGCTTATGGACAGGTGGACCGAGTGACCATCGTCAGGGATCGGCGTACCGACGGACCGCGCGGGTTCGGCTTCGTGGAGATGGCGAGCTCGGAAGAAGGCAACAACCATCGCTGCCCTGAATGGAACGCTCCTCGGCGACCGCGCACTGAATGTAGATGATGCGCGTCCCAGACCAGGGCGCGCTGGCGGCGGTCGGGAAGGCCGGGAGCGGCGCGGAAGCGGCGGGCGCTGGTAAACAACGAGCCAACTAGCCTAGCTTCTCGAGCTGGCCGCTCATCTTTCGCCCATGTCGAGGAATCACTTAGGCAGCCACATCACTAATCTTTAAGGCCTGGGTGGTTCAGAACTGTTTCTTTTGGTCTCGATCAGGGCAATTACGGGTAACGGCAATCTTCTGGCAGCCTTTACACGTGCCGGAAAACCACCTCGAGCGAATTCCATCCGCCTTCACCTGGTGTCGACGAAAACTCCTCAACAATTCATCAACAAAAATAGGCCCTTTTAAGAGCGGTTTACGGTGTTTTGACTTTCAAGCGCCTTCCATGAGAAGGCCGGTAAAGTGTCAACTCTGTTTTTTTTCCGGCGTCGGGTTCTGCTGAAAGCGATGGGGATCTTCCAGCGTCAGGATGTAGGTGAGGGCAATTAACGTGAAACCGACTTCGTTCTTAAATCTTGCTAGTTCCTTACACTCTACGCCGAAAACGCATTGTGTTCAGATCCCGACTAATATTGCCTTCTCCGAAGCACAGGCAGGGGTTCCTGGAGTATGCTCTCCCCACAAAATTGGGGCTAACCCTCCACACGTCATTCTGAGCTGAGGAGGCTGTCATGCTCGACGATTCTCAAACAAAAGAATTGAGGACTTCATTACGAGGCCAGCTGTTGTGTCCTGAAGACAGCGACTACGACAAGGGGCGCAAGGTTTTCAACGCGATGATCGACCGCCGACCGGCGCTGATTGCCCGGTGCACGGGTGCTGTGGACGTCATCGCCTGCGTGCGCTTCGCCCGAGAGCAGGACCTTCCGGTTTCAATCCGAGGTGGTGGTCACAGTATCGCCGGCACTGCGGTGTGCGACGACGGCCTCGTGGTTGACCTCTCTATGATGAAAACCAGCTGGCGGACGTCCTCTTCACTTGTATTGAACGCGAGGTTTCCGACGAAAATGTTCTTCATAGTAGGCTCAACTAAATTATCCGGGGCAGCGTTCGCCTTGAGGCCCCTCCCGCTTGTGATCCAGTATTGCGTCAAGGCACGAAAACTCACGATTCGTCCATCCCAAAAAATCTATGTCCAGGCTTCCCGCCCTGGCCTGAATTCCAGTTGGTCCAACTCTTGGCAAAACATAAAAACTAACTCCCATAGTGACCACCCTTTTAATGCCAAGAAGAAGCAAGGTTAGGACACTCCCAGAATTTGGTAGTTGCTTCGTAGAGCGTGCAAAGCGTACATCACGTCGTCCAGGGCTTCTGTCTCTTCGCCGTTATCGCCGGCTGCCTGAAACAATTCCCGCGCGCGGAGCGCAACTGCCTTCTCCGCTTCTGCAATGCGCTCCGGTAGTTTGCTCTTATCGATCTCAGAAAGTGCAGCTCTGTACAGCTGCCTCCAATATCTGCCGTCCGGCGGGTTGGAAATGCCGGTTCTCATAAATACGTCTCCTCGTTTTCAGATCCTGGCGAAATGTTTGCAGTTTAAGAGCGAGAAATACCGCGACCGTGGCGTGCGATGACGCCTGAGGTGTCTCCCTCCGCCGGGGGAGGCGACACAGGCCGCCTCCCATTTCTCTCACTCACCATTCGCCACTAACAACCAGGCGCTGGCTTCTACGCCGCCTTGCCCTGACCCTTGGCTTCGAGCGTCTTATGGCTGCCAACATTAACCTTGATCTGCTTAGGTTTGGCTTCCGCCTTCTTGGCGAGCCTGATCTTCAGCACGCCCTTGTCATAGTCGGCGCTGACTTGTGCCGGATCCACCGAGCTGGGCAGCGTGAACGACCGCGTGAAGCTGCCATACTGCCGCTCGACGCGACGGAAGTTCTCCTCTTTCTCTTCCTTTTCGATCTTGCGCTCGCCATGGACGGAGAGGGTGTTCCCCTCGACGCGGACATCAATGTCCTTTTCGTCGATGCCCGGAACTTCAAGCTTCAGAGTAATGGTGTGCTCGTCCTCATAGATGTCCACTGGTGGTGCGAAGCTGGTGGTTGTCAACGCCTCTTCCGGGCCTTCGGGGCTATACGACTCACGGAAAAGACGGTTCATGCGGTTCATGCGGTCTTGCATGGTGGAAAACTCACGGAGAGGCTCCCAACGGGTCAGTAATGTCATAACGTAATTCCTCCTTCGGAGGGAAAGCTAAGAGGAACAAACTTCAGATGGGCTGACTTAGTTCAGTGAACCTGAAAGAGTAAGAAGAGACTTGCTCAGTAACGAATGCTAGGCTTGTGCGCTACCGGTGTCAAGAAGGGATAGTGTCCTAATTGTGTGCTGGCTACTTCCTGAACACCTCGCCCTCGAAATGCCTTTCAATCTCCTCACGACTAAGCGGATCTTTTGCTTTGGTTAATTATGATGGAATAAACGACTTTGTTGCTTTCAATTTGTGCGGCATAAAAACCCTATCATCCGGCAGTTCTTGGATCGTGAATTTCACTCTTCTGCCATCCGCAACTGTCTTAATCCACTCCGCGTCTGGCATTCTGGGTTCTCCCGGGAGGAGTCTTAAGAGTGGTTTGCGTTCGGCCGTTGGTTTGTGTAGCAGGATGCGTCTAATGGATGGCGGCATTTTTCGGCCAGTCTCTTCGCGGAAAATTCTCTCGATGGGAGTTTCGACTTTGGCCGTTCGGCGGAACATACATCACTTCGGCGGTAATCATACTCCCCGGAGTCGAGCCGCATCTTTAATGTTTTGAAGTATGGCAGGGTCTTTCTCGGCGGCGGCTCTACGGCAGAGGTCTCGGTAGGCTTCGATAACTTAGCCTTGCTTCGCCTCGATTGCGTCCAGTGTACACTCAATGAGAGACGCGATACGGACGTTACACGCTTCTTGCATGATTGGCGTTCTTCCGTCATATCAGCCATAGAACCCCTTTCACGGCCGTTGGGGGGATTGCTCCAAACGAGCGGAACACGCTGGGCACCGAGGCAGTTTGGCTCTTAAGGACATCACGAAACTCATTGAGGCAGGAAAGGAAAAGGACTATCTCACCCACGACGAGGTGAATGGACTGATTCCACGCGACGTCCAGTCCCCGGAGGAGCTGGAGGACCTCCTCGCCACCATTGGCAGCCAGGGCATCGAGGTGCTTGAAGACCGGCAGAAGCTAACTTCCTCAGCGCTGAAAGAAGAGGGTGAGGAGGAAGTGGAGCCCATCGGCCTCGATCTGCCCCTAGGCGCTCTTGAAACGATTAAAGACCCGGTACGGATCTACCTGCGAGAGATGGGCAGGGTGCCTCTGCTCACCCGCGAAGAGGAAGTGGAAATTGCCAAACGCATCGAGCGCGCCCAGCAGCGCGTGCTGAAGGCCCTTTCCCGCTCGCCTATTGTGATCCGCCAGATTCTGGCCACTGGCGAGGACTTGAAATGTGGCGTCCGCTCGATCAAGGAAATTGTCGTCTTCAATGACGAAGAGATTACCGAGCAAATGCTGCAGGACCGCGTCAAGGACA
>Ga0209267_1002918_pt1 | contig 10791 bp, 7 predicted proteins | sample GraSoiAngelo_137_FD_185894 | JGI IMG/M metagenome (GOLD analysis project Ga0209267, IMG submission 185894) | Grasslands soil microbial communities from the Angelo Coastal Reserve, California, USA - 14_0929_09_30cm (SPAdes) (version 2) | ecosystem: Environmental > Terrestrial > Soil > Grasslands ... | reverse complement strand
TCAGTTTCTGTGCGGAAGAGAGTTCATCGCCATCGAATAAATTTCGCCAGGGACCGCGACAGCCGCATCGAAACTGGTAGTCGCATGAATACTCCGCGAGAGCGCCCAAATACTGGGGGAGGGCAAGCGTAATCGGACACTTGACAAGTCCGAGCTGAGAGGTGCACAGTTACTTCAGTTTCCCCGATTTTCCTTTGCAGCTGTTCTTGCTCATGGCTTCTCTCCAGGTATTTTCGGTAGCCCGGGCCATCACTCGCTGGTGAGCACATTCCTTTTGTGTGCGTGGCCGGTGATTCGAAGGAGAACGACAATGAACAAACAGGGCCCATTTTCAGGGAACTCACTTCAGGACAAGTGGCTCAGCCGGCGCAATCTTATTCGTGGAGCGGCAGGGGCGGCGCTGGGAGCCGGCCTCATACGTTCAAAGCCGGCTCATGCTGACGACGATGAGGATAGGCACGGCGCCGCGTGCAACCAGGTCAATCCGATTCCTGGGGGCCTTGCGCCATTTAAGCCGTTTGGGGTTTTTATCCACCATAACCCGCTGAACGCCGCAACCCCGCTCGCCAATATCAGCGACCCGTCGCAGATTACAGACTTCGACGGATTTGTGGGTTTGACGAACATCCGCGGGGGTGGGACCGGAACAGACACCATGACCGGCATCACCACGCCTCTGGCCTTCCGGGCGGACATGGGCTTCAGTCAGGGCAAGTTCATCGGCACCGACGGTCGCCATCATGAGGGCACTTTCGCCTTTGTTTGACTTGACCTCTACACCGGTCCGGCCGGATCGGCCAACATCCCTCAACAAATCCACGACTACAACGTGCACATCGACTCCAACGACGTGTTCTGGATGGTCCCGGTGGCGCACCATGCCGTCGAGGTTAACTTCGACGAAGCGCGGGCTCGCCTGCGCGTGAGCGGGCTAAGGGTCTTCGATGACCATGACATCGGCAACTCGCTGACCCTTGGGTTGGGACTGCCCGGCGACATGGGCTTCCCGTATCCGCACATCGATCCTGTGGCCCCCGTCCGCGCGACAGTCTCCTTCGACGTCGAATGGAACGGAATCGTCGCGATGGCACAAATTCATAACAGCGCGCAGAGCTTCAAAGGTTCGTTCCTCAGCACGGGAGCCACGATTAGGTGGTCCGTCGAGCAACCTGGCTTCCGGTTCGAGACGGAGGCGCCGGACCCTGGACGGAACCTGGTTTCCGTGCTAGGGCGTGAGCAGAACGGCGTCTTCTTCACGTAGGCCTATTCGTCTGGCAACACGTTCGGCCCAGGCGCGGCCTCGAATCCTGGCGGTGACAATTTGGCTGCGCGCGTCGTAACGCGAATCAGCCGAGCGGTTGTGGGCTATGCGCGGCTCCTTCTCGCCGCGAGCGAGGTGTTCTGTGGCCCGATGCCCTGAGCTGCGGACGTACTTGCAAATGAGCAGATTTCGATGCCATTAGTGTGACGAATGTTTCGACCTTCGCACAGCTTGACTTGAACAGCCTGCTGACCGCGGGTCCCGCTGGCAGGTTTGCTTTCAAACTCTGAGTTTCCTAAATCAATTGCCTGACTAGCACCAGGCCGGATTGTCGATTTTCAGACAGAGGTTTCGCCAATGATTTCTCGCCGGACCATGGCTTAGGCACCATCGTTATGCAGTCGCAGCGTAGACTCAAGAGCCATTTTCTGATGAGCAAACGCCTTTCCTGGTAACCGGCCAAGGCACGGTTCACGTTTTCTGCAAGCATCTTTCACCGGTCGACGAATCAGCCTGCAATCCCGAACCGAAGGGCTTGCACCAAGCAGAAAGAAATTCTTTCATGTCGGGCACAACGAATTGGCGAACTACAGCCATATTCCGGCGCCGACCGACTCACGGGGACTCAAATGGAGGAGATATGTCGGGTTTTCGGTGCTTAATCCACGTGACATTCGGTCTCGCCGGTCGTCTGATACAGCCAGGGGGATGCTATGACCTCATTCTGGCGCGACCTTCGCCATGCTTTGCGGTTTCTTCGCCTCAGTCCCGGCTTCACCCTCGTCGCCGTCCTGACCCTTGCTCTCGGAATCGGCGCCAACACCGCCATCTTCCAGCTCATTGACTCCATCCGCTTGCGCACCATTCCGGTCAAGAACCCCCAGGAGTTGGGGACGATTAGAATCGCAGACCGCCATTGGGGCTCCGGCCAGTTCTCCAGCCAGTATTCCCAGCTCACCTTTGCCATGTGGGAGCAGATCCGCAAGCGCCAGGAAGGCTTCGCCGAAATTGCCGTTTGGTCCGACCAGCGGTTCAATCTGGCCACGGGCGGGGAGGTCCGCAGAGCAAAAGGCATCCACGTCAGTGGCGACTTCTTTCACGTCCTTGGCGTAGAGCCGATTCTGGGGAGGCTGCTTGGTCCGGCGGATGACCAGCCGGGTTGCGGCATCTCTGGAGCAAACATCAGTTACGCATTCTGGCAGCGAAACTTTGTCGGAGATCCTTCGGTGATCGGAAAACGGCTCACCCTGGATGGCAATTCCTTCCAAGTGATCGGAGTCACGCCGCCTGGTTTCAATGGCATTTCCATAGGCGACACCTTTGACGTTGCCGTGCCGATCTGTGTTGAGCCCATACTTAGCCCGCGCAACAACCGCCTAACGCGCCGTCATGCCTGGTGGCTCGCCACCATCGGCCGCTTGAAACCTGGATGGACCATGACGCGCGCCAACGCCCAAATCCTCGCGGTCACGCCCGCCATTTTGCAGGAAACGATTCCGACCGTTTATGATGCCGAAGCAACGAAGAAGTATCTCGAATATAAGCTCGGCGCGTTTTCCGCCAGCACTGGATTTTCGGAATTGCGCTCGGAATCCGAGACTTCCCTGTGGTTGCTCGTGGGAATCTCCGGACTGGTCTTGCTCATCGCTTGTGCCAACCTGGCGAACTTGATGCTTGCGCGCGCCAGCGCTCGCGAGCGGCAAATCGCCATCCGCCGTGCCCTCGGAGCCACACGATGGCGCATGGTTCGCGAATTGCTCTCGGAAAGCTTGTTGCTCGCAGCAGCCGGGTCAACTTGCGGACTGTTTTTGGCTTTCGCGATAAGCCGCTTGCTTGTGGCTTTCATTAGTACAGAGCAGAATCAGATTTTTCTGGATCTCGGAATGGATTGGCGCGTCCTGGCGTTCACCGCCGGACTCGCGGCCCTGACGACCGTTTCCTTTGGGTTGGCACCTGCCCTGCGTGCCACCCGAGCCGAGCCCGCAATGCTACTCCAGTCGGGGAGCTGGGGAGCAACTGTCGGCCGCGAGCTCTTTAGTCTTCGGCGCATTCTCATCGTCTCGCAAGTGGGCCTCTCTGTTGTCCTTCTGATGGGTGCGCTACTTTTTGTCCGGAGTTTGCGCAACTTGACCACCCTGAATGTCGGCTTCCAGCAGACCGGAATCTTGGTCACCAGCGTTGATTTCACGCGGTTGCAGCTCCCTGAGGAACGCGACACCGAATACAAACGTGATCTCGTGAAGCGCGTGCAGGCCATCCTTGGTGTCGAATCCGCCGCCCACGCCATGCTTGTCCCATTTGGGGGCAGCACCTGGAATGACGACGTCATCAACGAAGGTTCTGACCAGGACGCAGGTGTCGCCTGGGAAAATTTTCTCGGCCCAGGCTATTTTAAGACCGTTGGAACACCCTTCCTCGCCGGACGCGACTTCGATGACCGCGACACCTCTACTTCGGCCAAGGTCGCCATCGTGAATCAGGCCTTTGCGCGCAAAATCCTCAAAGTCGCTGATCCCCTTGGCAAGCACTTCCGTATCCACGAGGCGCCGGGGAAGCCCCGCCCACTCTACGAGATTGTGGGAGTGACAGCGGATAATAAGTTTCAAGACATGCACGAGGAATTTTTGCCGTTCATGTATTTCCCGTCCACCCAGGAGGAAAAACCCAGCCCGGACGATCACATCCTCATTCGCTCCTCGCTTCCTTTGACCAATCTCATCTCTTCGATGAAAGAAACGATTGCCGATGTGAATCCCGGAATTGATCTTGAATTCTTGGTTTTCAAGACACGCATTCAAAACTCTCTGATTCAGGATGAATTGATGGCCACCCTTTCGGGTTTCTTCGGATTCCTGGCCGCGCTCCTGGCTGCGATTGGGCTCTACGGCGTTATGTCCTACATGGTGATCCAGCGCACCAAGGAAATTGGGATCCGTATGGCGATTGGCGCCGAGCGTTTCGACGTGCTAAGAATGATTCTTCGCGAAGCCACTGTGCTCACCGTCACAGGCTTGGTGATTGGCACTGGCTTGGCGCTTGCCGCGGCGCAAGCCGCCAAATCTCTGCTATTCGGTTTGAAGCCTCGCGACCCCCTCACTCTTGTAATGGCGGTCGTCACCCTTTCCGCCGTCGCCGCTCTCGCCAGCTTTTTGCCGGCCTATCGCGCCTCCAAACTCGATCCGCTGACAGCCTTGCGTTATGAATAGCGGAAGCCGACACCAAGGACTTAGCAAGTCGGTTCAGGCGGCGGCAATCAGATGCGAGTGAAAGCTATGGAAGCTTTGCTTCAGGATTTGCGCTACGCGTTTCGCATGCTGCGGAAGGCTCCCGCCTTCACGGCTGTAGCAGTGATGACCCTGGCGCTTGGAATTGGGGCGAACACTGCGATCTTTACTGTTGTGAATGCCGTTCTGTTCCGTCCGCTGCCGCTGCGGCATCCTGGCCAGATAGTGCGGTTGCAGGAGTACCATCAACACCCGGCGAACGTGACCGGAGCGACATTTCGCGATGTGCGCGAGCGCAATCGTGTGTTTACTCAAGTTGCGGCTTATCGCATTTTTTCCCAGAACTTGAGCGACACGCGGCAAGCGGTGCCGCCGGAGCAGATCGACACGGCATTCGTTTCGCAGGATTTCCTACTGCTGCTTGGGGTAACGCCGTTCCTGGGGCCGGGATTCACCCAGGAACAGTTCCGCAAGAATGCCGAAAGCGTGGTGATCCTCAGTTACGGACTTTGGCGGCATCATTTCGGATCGGACCGCGAGACCGTCGGCAAGATGATTACCCTCCATGGGGAGCCTCACCGGGTTGTCGGTGTAATGCCGATGGGATTCTCCTTTCCGGAAACGGTCCAGGCGTGGGCGCCACTCACCGAAGATATGGTCTTTCCGCAGAACCGACGTGCGCACCTATTCACGACGCTTGCGCGCGTCAAAGCCGGCGTTTCGAGGGAGGCTGTGCAGGCCGATTTGCAGGCGATTTCCCTCCAAGTTCAGCAAGAGAATCACGACGTCGATCCTGGATTCACATTCCGTGCGGAGCGCCTGCAGGATAATCTCGTCTCCAGTGTTCGCCCTATTCTGTTGATTCTGTTGGGTGCGGTTGCCTTCGTGCTCTTGATTGCATGCGCGAACGTGGCCAACCTTCTGCTTTCGCGGTCAGTGTCGCGCCAAAAGGAAATCGTGGTGCGTGCGGCTCTGGGGGCCACGCGGTTTCGGCTGGCACGGCAACTCTTGACCGAGAGCATGTTACTCGGGCTTCTCGGCGGAGCGACTGGATGCCTTCTAGGGCTGTGGTCGGTGAAGGTCATGTATGCCGCGTATCCTGGTGCCATCCTGGCTTGACGACTCCGGTGATCGACTTGCAAGTCCTGCTCTTCGTATTCGCCGTTTCATTGCTGGCATCGATTCTGTTCGGAAGCATTCCCGCCATGCAATCTTCGGAACTGAACTTACAGGTACAGCTTGTGGAGGGTGGCCGCAACACCGCCTCGGTACGCCGTCAGCGCTTTCGGTCATTCCTGGTAATCTCGGAAGTGGCGCTCGCCATGATGTTGCTCGCTGCCGCTGGCCTGCTTATCCGAAGCTTCATTCTGTTGCAGCGGGTTGATCCCGGTTTCGACACTTCGCATCTCGCCGTGGTTCGGCTGTCACTGCCAGACTCCCGGTACCCTGAGCTCCGAGAGCGGACACAGTTTGTGAATTCCGCTCTGGAGCGCCTTCGGGCGCTGGCTGGAGTTCAGTCGGTTGCCGCCGCCGGAACGCTGCCGTTCGATCCGGTACCTGACACCGACCTGGAAGTCGAGGGTCACGTCTACGAGCCTGGGAACGAACCGGACGCGGAGATTCTAACTGTCAGCCCGGAATATTTCCGCACCATGGGAATCCGCCTGCTTGCCGGAAGAACGTTTACCCCGCGGGATATTCCGGAGAGTCCGACCGCTTTGGTGATTAATCAAACCATGGCACAACGCTTCTGGCCCGGGGAAAATGCGCTGCGGAAACGCGTGGTAATGAAAGATTGGGGGCCACCACTGCCCGGTGAAATCGTGGGCGTAGTGTCGGATGTCAAGCAAGACTCCCTGGAGACGAGTACCCAGCCCGCAATTTACTACAGCTTCGCCCAGTTTTCTCAGAGCACGCTGACCACCTACGTCATCGTGCGATGCGCTTCGGATGCGCTCAGTCTTGCGGCGGCCATTCGGGATCAGATCTGGTCGGTTGATCGCGACCAACCCGTCAGTGTATTGCCCATGGACCAAATCGTCTCGGGATCGCTGGAGCGCCGCCGGTTCGTACTCATGTTGCTGGGCATGTTCGCCGCACTTGCACTGCTTCTGTCCGTGGTTGGCATTTACGGAGTCATTGCATATTCGGTGGGCCAGCGGACGCATGAATTTGGCATACGCATGGCTCTGGGCGCTCAACGGCATCAGCTTCTGCTGATGGTGCTGAGCCAAAGTGTCGGGACCTCGCGGTCGGCCTAACCATCGGAGTCACGGGAGCCTTAACTGTGACTCGATTGATGGGAAGCTTGCTGTTTGGAATTGGCCCGGCTGATCCGCTGATCCTCTCGTTGATGGCGGCGATCTTGCTCGTGGTTGCCCTGATCGCCAGTTATGTCCCTGCGCGGCGGGCGGCCAAGGTTGATCCCATGGTGGCACTACGGGACGAGTAGGCCAAGCGACGCATTCTACACAGATCCTCAGACGCCAACAGGATTGCGGGCGGATGGTCGGCAACTCTTGCCGTGGGATTACTTCAGATCTCCCCGTAATAGAACCGGGATCGTCAACCGAGATTGCCGGCCAGTTCCGCGGTAGGCGATAATATGCGCATTTATAATAGTTAAGGGAGTAGGACGGTTAGGATCTGATCGTCCCGTAACCCATATGGGCATTGCCCAGAACGAAAAGGCAGTTCGCTTCCGCGCACTTCACGACGGCCCAGGCGCCTTCGTGATTCCAAATCCATGGGACGTCGGCTCCGCGCTCATTCTCGCCGGACTTGGCTTTCAGGCGTTGGCCACATCTAGCGCTGCTTCCGCATGTGTTCTTGGTCGAAAAGATCACGGCTTGACACGGGACGAGGCGCTCGCGCACGCGCGTTCCATTATCGACGCGACGGATTTGCCCGTCTCCGCGGATCTGGGAAACGGGTTCGGTGAAGCTCCAGAAATTGTCGGCGAAACGATCAGGCTGGCAGCCGAGGTCGGACTCGTAGGGTGCACAATCGAGGATGCGACTGGAAAGCAAGGCCATCCGCTTTATGATTTTAGCCTGGCTGTCGAACGGATTGCCGCAGCCGCAGAAGCGGCACGCGCACTCCAATATCCCTTCATGTTGACTGCACGAGCGCACAACCTGGTCTATGCCAATCCGAACTTGGACGAAACTATCAGCCGCCTGCAGACCTTCGAAAAGGCCGGAGCCGACGTGCTTTTCGCCCCCGGCCTGCCTGACCTTGCTGCAGTCGGCGCAGTCTGTGCAGCCGTGTCGAAGCCGGTCAATTTCATGGCAGGAATCAAAGGAAAGTCATTTTCTGTCGCTGGACTTGCCGCGGCTGGCGTCAGACGCATCAGCCTTGCGACCTCACTCTATCGCGCGGCAATGACCGGCTTTCTTGACGCTGCCCGCGAGGTGAAAGACGCCGGCCAGTTCGATTTTCTCAACCGTTGCGTGACAACGCCGGAGCTAAACGAACTCATGCGGATTTGACCGCACGGTGGGCCAGCAATGCGTTAGGGTTGCCGCTTCGAGTACATCGCGAGTGACTTTCCCGAACTCCGTTTTCTGGGCCGCGATAGTAGCGCAAGCGTCCGAAATCCCGCCGGCCTCCCTGCCGGCCACGCTGCGAGCGTGTGGGCGCAGACACATTTGGGTGTTCTTCAAAACTCCTGTTGACGGCCAAAAGGAATTTGATACGCTCTCTTTTTGTCCTGTTGACCGTCTAAAGGAGCGCATGCCAACTTCCAAGAGCGAAGTCTTGCAAGGAACTCTCGACTTGCTGACGCTGAAGACACTCGACTCCGTGGGACCGATGCACGGCTTCGGGATTGCCCTGCGCATCCAGCAGGTCTCCAAAGACCTGCTGCAACTGAACCAAGGAACGCTTTATCCCGCGCTGCTGCGGCTGGAGCAGCGGGGGTGGCTCGCCTCCAAGTGGGGCGTTTCGGAAAATAACCGCAAGGCTAAGTTTTACTCTCTGACTCGCGCCGGACGCAAACAGCTCGAGGAGGAAGCGGAAAGTTGGGACCGTATGTCCGCAATGATCAACCGCGTGTTAAGGACTACGTAGCTTATGAGCGCGACCCTCCGCAGCATTGTCCAGCGTCTCACCGCGCTCTTCCGCCGCCGCCGTCTGGAGGACGACCTGGACGATGAGCTGCGTTCGCACCTGGAGATGTCGGCTGAAGTGAACCTGCGCAAAGGCATGTCTCCCGCCGACGCTCGCCGTGAAGCGCTTCGCAGTTTCGGCGGCGTTGAGCAAACTAAGGAAATCTATCGCGAACAAAGGGGGCTGCCCATGATTGAGACCACTTGGCAGGATTTGCGCTTTGCCTTGCGGATGCTGCGCCGCAGCCCGGGATTTTCGCTGCTGGCGATTTTGTGCCTTACCCTCGGCATCGGCGCCAACGCCGCCGTCTTCAGTTGGATCGAAGGCATCCTCTTCCGCCCCTATCCCGCTGTCGCGCATCAGGAGCGCCTCGTCGCCATCGGCGGCACCTCACGCGACGAACCCCGGGGCACCCCCCTCTCCTGGCCTGATTTCCAGGACCTACAGCGAAGCTGCACCCTCTGCGAGACGCTCTTCGTCAGCAAAATCACCGGCACCACGCTGAGCATCGGCGATCGTGCCGAGCGCACCACCGGCAGCATCGTCTCCGCCAACTACTTCGACGCCATCGGCGTTCCCCCCATGCTCGGCCGCGGCTTCCTCCCCGGCGAAGACCAGGGACAAAGTGCGCATCCCGTGGCGGTGATCAGCCATCAGCTTTGGCAGGGCCGCTTCAAACGCGATTCCGCCATAGTCGGAAAAACGCAGCGGCTGAATGGTGTGATTCACACGATCGTCGGCGTCGCGCCGGAGGGATTTTTCGGCACCTTCGTCGGCTGGGGCATGCAATTCTGGGTGCCCGCCTCCATGGAAGACATCTTCGAAGCCGGCGGCTACAAGCTCGAAGACCGCGGCGCGCGCTGGATCGAAGCCTACGCGCGCCTGAAGTCGGGCGTCACGTTCCAGCAAGGGCAGCAAGAATTCGCCGCAATCTCCGGCCGCCTTGAGGTCGAATATCCCGCCACCAATCGCGGCCGCGCCATTCGATGCTGGCCTTTGTGGCAAACGCCCTTCAACAACGCGGGCACCCTGCTGCCCACTCTGGAAATCATGCTCGCCGTCGTCGCCTTCGTCCTGCTCATCGCCTGCGCCAACGTCGGCAATTTGCTCCTGGTGCGCTCCTTCGCGCGCCGTCACGAAATGAGCGTGCGCCTAGCCGTCGGCGCCGGTCGCGCGCGCCTCTGGAAACAACTCCTCACCGAAGGCCTCGTGCTCTCCCTGTTCGGAGCCGCCGGCGGCCTCTTGGTCGCGTACTGGTGCCGCCACGCGCTCGTCCTGCTCTTCCCCGCGCGCGGCGGCGTGCAGATGCATCTACCCGGCGAAATCGATTGGCGCGTCCTCGCGCTGAGCGCCGGCGTGTGCCTCGCCACCACGCTGCTGATGGGCCTCGTCCCCGCCCTGCAAACCGGCAAGATCGACCTCGCGCAGTCTATGAAAATGGAATCTGCCGGAGTGGTCGGCGGCCGCGCGCGAGCCTGGGCACGCTCGGGACTGGTGCTGGTGCAAGTGTCGCTCAGCTTCGTGTTGCTGGTCGGTGCCGGCCTGCTGATGCAGAGCCTGCTCAAGGTCCGCACCGCCAGCCCCGGCTTTAATACCCGCGGCGTGCAGGATACCGCCATCGACCTGGTCTCCGCCGGCTACACTCCCGCGCGTGCGCAGACCTTTCAGGACGCGCTGCTCGAACGCGTCCGCAACCTTCCCGGCGTGGACTCCGCCGCCTTCGCAAAAATGACTCCGCTCAGCTACGTCAGCTCTGCCACCGCGCCCATCGTCGTCGATGGCTACCAGCCGCGGCCGGAGGAATCGCCCACCGTGGAGTACAACGAGGTCGGCGACGACTACTTCGCCACCATGGGCATTCCGCTTCTCGCCGGCCGTGAATTCACACGCGCCGATGACGAAAAAGCCGCGCTCGTCGCGGTGGTCAACGAAACCATGGCCCAGCGCTACTGGCAGGGCCGCAACCCTCTCGGCGAACGCCTGCAACTGAAGGGGCGTTGGATACAGGTCGTCGGTGTCGCCAAAGACTCGAAGTATTCCAGCGTCCGCGAGAATGCCACGCCGTTTTTCTTCGTCCCGCTGCGGCAAAATTCGCTGCGCGGCAGCGTGCTGAACATCCGCACGCCGCTCGCTCCGCAAACGATGGCCACAGCCATCGCGCGCGAAGTGCATGCGCTCGACTCCAATCTGGCGCCG
>Ga0209267_1002917_pt1 | contig 10792 bp, 8 predicted proteins | sample GraSoiAngelo_137_FD_185894 | JGI IMG/M metagenome (GOLD analysis project Ga0209267, IMG submission 185894) | Grasslands soil microbial communities from the Angelo Coastal Reserve, California, USA - 14_0929_09_30cm (SPAdes) (version 2) | ecosystem: Environmental > Terrestrial > Soil > Grasslands ... | reverse complement strand
TAGGATCTGGAGAAAGAAAGTGCTCATAGCTTTTCATTGCATTGACCAACTTCACGATGTCCGCCGCAGACAGGTTCTTCGGATCTCTTCTTTCGGCCTCTTTCTTGCTCAATTTGCGTTTCCGTTTGCCGGGCCTTTCCTCTACCTGGAAACCAGCATATTCCAGGAAGTTTCTAGCTGTCGTGTCTCCGATTCGTTGGAAAGATTTGCGTAAGAATTCCGGTAGCGTCTTGGCCGTGGTAAGCTTCAGCATGCGTTGAACAGTCTCTACGTCGACTCCGTAGGGGTGCGGAGACGTTTCCGTAGGTGCAGGTGGCACTACCGTGGTCCCCCGGGTGAAGTGGTATAGTCGTCCGCGTGGATCTACAAACGTGAGATTGGCGTAGGGGACGATGATGGCTGTTTGCTTGAAGTATTCGAGGATCCTCGGCATTGCTCGGGAATAGTCCGCTTCAGTTTTGAATTCGATAATGGTCCCTTTCCAGTGAGAACTGTTTGGGCGAGTCTTCTTCTTCAGCACAATCGGCTTGTTGTGCTGAATGTCTGTCTGCAGGCCAATCTCAGTGATTTTCTGCTTGGGATTGGTACTGGAGCTGATCTGGGCCTCGCCATGAGTGGTTATCTGCCCGTACAACAATGCCATCTTCCCGCCGAGCCCAAAGGTGCCCCGGGTCTGACGCAGTTTGTATTTCGAACCGTACAGCACTTGGCCGAACGCCGAAGGTATGACCTCACCAGGAACGCCTATTCCATTATCCTCAATACGCAGGACATAGGTCCCAGGTCCATCCAGCGGCCCGGATTCATGTAACAGCCGAACGTAGATGTCGGGAGGAATGCCACCTGTTTCGCAAGCGTCTAGAGAGTTCTCGACAAGTTCTCTTATCGTGGAATAGATTGAACGCGAAGGGCTTGTGAATCCTGCGATGTCCCGGTTGCGATAGAAGAAGTCGGCCGCGCTTATCTCTTGGAAGACTTCGGCGACTGTCATTTTTCCGGCCTAGAAATCGCGGCGGCCGCTATGCCTTTTTCTTGGCTGGCTCTGACCCTTCCCACAGTCCTAGAGCTTTCTCCTTCTTGACTTTCTTTCTCCTCTTCTTAAGAATCTTATACACGGTCCCGTGTTGCCGGCCCTCGATCAGTTTCTCCAACGCGTCCTTTGCCATAGATACAGATTCGAAAGTTCCGATGATCGAGATCGTGTGTCCGCTAACCGAGATCAAGGTCCCGGTCAATTCCTCAATATTCCGCCGGGCCCTTCCCTCTTTGCCAATGATTCGGCCGTCAACTCGTCGAATTTCAGCCTCGTTCTTTCCGAAGTAGTCGTGTAGATCGACAATATCGAACGTATAGTCCTCGTTAAAGAGAGAGAAGGCTCGAGGCGGGGAGAATCCCCGTCCTATTGCCAGAATCATATCCTTTGCTCTCAAAGCGTAGGAAGGGTCGGGAGAATCGGGTTTTACTCCAATATCCACGGACCCGGAGTCGCTGTCAATCTTCAGGTCAACAAACAGCTTCTGTTCGATCGTTGACTTCACTGATCCCTTGGGGCCAACGAGTACTCCGATTCTCTCTTTCGGGATCAGAGCACTCATTCTCGTCTCTGCCATCATTCTATCTCCGGAAACACCTTTTCGAAGGGGCGGGTCTTGACTCCTAGTCCTTCGAAGTAATGGTTCAAGTTTTCTACGTCTCTCTTCAAGAACAGCTTCGCTTCGGGATGCTCCATTGTTACTGCTTGTGCAAAATCTATGAAAACTGGGTATCCGTCTGGAACGAGGATATTGTACTCGCTTAGATCTCCATGAACCAGCTTCACCTTGTCGTGAAGGTCTTTCAGCATTTCAACGGTCTTCTTGTACCATCCAGCTGGCGCTTCGAGGGGTACCTCGCGGAGATGTGGGGCAGATTTTCCTTCTTTTCCGATGAATTGCAAGAGGATGACGTTCTTCTCGACGTAAATGGGCGTGGGCACCTTTATCGCCTGTCCCGCTAGCTCCAGGTTCTTGTACTCTTTCAGAGCCCACATATCAACAAGGGATCTTGTGTCGTGAGGAATATCCTTGAACCTTGGATCTCCTTGAATGTACTTCAATCTGCCTTGTCTGAAAATATTGGAGGATGTCAGGAATATTTTGACCGCTACCTCATTGCCTTGCTGGTCGAGTCCGTGATAGACCCGGCTCTCCTTGCCTGCCTTGAGGACCCCTGTTATTTCTTTCAGTTTTCCGATGTTGAGAATCTTCAGGATTGTCAGAAGTGTTCGTTTGTCGAAGACTTCTTCGAGAGTCTCCAAGTCCTCGCTTGACTTTATCCTGACGCGTCGCTCCCGGTCGTATCTCTCTTCACGCCTCTTGAGCCGCTCATCGACTTTATCGGACAAGGACTTCACGCAACCTGATGGAAGAGCGTCATCTCCCAAATACTTGTTAGTACAGATATCATATGAGGTTGTTCATGCAATTTTGATTGGACTAAAGTCCATACCTCAGTTCGGAGATCTCAGTCGAAAGACCTCCAAGGATCGATTATTGATCCTTCGAAAGCGCAAGAAAACTTCAACTCCACAAAGGAACAATAGTCGTTACTCAACGGGCCGAGAAGCTGGTCAGACCGAGGTAAAGTTTTCCGAGTTCCTCGTGCTCAAGGAGCGCCTTGGTCGTTCCATGAAAGATGGTCGTGCCGTTAACCAGTAGGTATGCCGTTTGCCCTATTTCTAGGGCTCGTGTGGCGTTCTGCTCCACGAGGAGGATTGTAATGCCTGAGTTTTTGGAAAGATAGGAGATCGTATTGAGAACTTGGGTGGCAATGATCGGCGCTAGGTTTGCCGTGGGTTCATCAAACATGATGACGTTGGGCTTTCTCAATAAGGCCATGCTCATTGCGACCATCTGTCTCTCTCCTCCGCTGAGGTTCGACACCTTAGTTCTCATGTATGCGGAAAGCCTGGGAAACATCTCTAGCGCTTTCCTCCTTCTTTCTTCGAAATCTTCACGTTTCACAGTGTATCCCGCCATCTTCAAATTCTCATCCACGGAAAGATGCGTGAATGTGCTTTCTGTCTGTGGGAGGTACGCTATTCCGAGTCGTGCGATTTCATGTGGAGGGAGATTGGATATGACCCGTCCGTCGATCGTGATCTTTCCCTGATAGAGTCTAGTCAAACCGGCGATAGTCTTGAGAAGAGTGCTCTTCCCGGAACCATTCGGGCCAACGATTACTGTGATCTGGCTAGGTGACGCCTCAAGCGACACGCCGTTGAGAATCTGTAGGTTCCCATAGCCTGCAGAAACATCATCAACCTTGAGCAAGCTAGCCACCCAGGTAGGCTTCAATTACCCTCTTGTCATTCATCACATCGTTCGGGGGTCCCGAGATGATGAGCTTTCCGAGGGCCATTACAAACATTTCATCAACGTATTTTAGCGCGACATCTAGTCTGTGTTCGACGATGAAGAATGTCAAGCCCAACTCGTCTCGGAGCCTCAGAATTCTTGAGAATATCTCGTGGGCGAGGGTCGGATTCACCCCTGATACGGGCTCATCAAGCAATAGAAGCTTGGCATCTGACATCAAGGCTCTCCCGATTTCAACTAGCTTCATCTGTCCACCACTGAGAGTGTAGGATGGTTGGTCCCACAATTTTGATAATCCAAGAAGCTCAAGGATTCTTGCGGCTTTCTCGACAGCACGGACCTCGCTATCCTTCCAAGTTCTGCTTATGATAGACCTGAGAAATGATTCACCCGGGTTGTTCTTCTCCGACACGAGTAGGTTTTCCAAAACTGTTAGCTTCCAGAAGAGCGCTGGTATCTGGAACGTCCTCCCCATTCCCAACCTGTATAACTTGAAGGGTGGATAACCAGTAACATCTCCACCTTCGAACAGGACTTTTCCAGCATCGGGCTTGTACAGCCCGCTAATGACATTGATGAGAGTAGTCTTTCCCGACCCATTCGGTCCAATTAGAATGCTAACCTTTCGCTCCAGCACATCGAGAGTAACGCCGTCCAGTGCGCGTAGATTACCGAATAGCTTGCTAATGCTTTGCACGGACAGGATGTTCGATGCCATGTGAATGATACAAAGAAAAGAGAAAAGGGGAGAGGGGGTTTATCTCTATGGAGGACTGGACCAGCTTAACGTGTCGGTGTTTTGAGCCGCTGTAGGTAGAGCGGGCGTCCATGTGCCGGCAAAGACCCAATTCGAGCTAACGACTTTCCAGATCTGGTATTGGCTAGGTATTAGATCTCCGCTTGGTTGCATCCCATCCCAGCCCTGTACGCCATAGTAGTTTGCTGCCACGGTTAGCATTGCAGCTTGTATTTTGGCCCCATCGTTGACTCCTGCTTGGAGTGTTGCGAGCGCGGCAAGCCATGTGTCGTCGTATGCACCGAGGCAGTAGGAATCGCAGATCAGGCTCGGGTTCGCGGCTTTGAAAGCATTGAACAGAGCTATTGTCTTGGTATTGTTAGACTGGGCATAAAGCGTGGAAGGCAGTATCACCTGTGAAACAAGCGAGCCATAAGTTGCATTGACTATTACTGAGTCTTGAGATTCTCCATCCGTACCGAACCATGGAAGTGTCGACCATGGAAAAGTAGTACCATAGTTGCTTTTGGCTTTGACAATGAGAGATCCGAACTCTTCGAACGCGATGACGTCTATGGCTATACCATTCGCACCGTAAGCCGCTACATTGGCGTTGAAGTCATCGTTCAAAGTCTTGACGTAGGTTGAAAAGTCCGTGGTGTCGGTTGGATAGTATATCGTGTCAATGACTTTGACGGTTGAACCTCCGAGGTATGTGAAGAAGCTCGAGGTCGCGTTTGCCAACCCTTGACCGTAAGTGTCCTGTCTGGAGACTATGATGAGTGCTTTCGCGCCCCGGTCGAGCATCATTCTAGCGTCCGCATGGCCTTGATTAGCATCGTTGGGTGCAGTTCTGAACAAGTAGTCATCGGCAATACCGAGTTGAGGGGCAGTAGATGATGGGCTGATCAGAACAACGTTATGCGAGTTTGCGTACCCCAAAATGAATTGGGCTGCTCCGCTGTTCAAAGGCCCGACCACCACTTTAACGCCCGATGCCGCGAAGTTAGTTAGAGCCGTAAGGGCTTGTTGATTGTCCAACGCGTAGTCGGTGACAGCATTCGTGAATTTTAGACTGCATCCCGTCGACGTTAGAAATGAGTTAATGTCATTAATTGCGATGTTGGATGAAGCTTGTGCCCGTTTGCCTTGACTTGACAGATCCTTGCTTAGGTCGAGTAGTTCTCCTATCGTGATGGTTTGCCCAGAAGTGCAAAGCGCTGGATTGCCGGTTGATCGAGGCGCTCCAAAGTAACCGACAGCGGTGCCTGCTCCGATTCCGACGAGGAGCAAAATGATGGCGATGACGAGAGAAACTGTCTTCTTCGAGGGTGTACCTTGTGTTTGTGCTTGAGGTTGCAATTCGAACGGGGCTCCGTTGGAGATCAATATAAGCTATATTTGGGTTTGAGACTGGTTATCTGATGACTCTAGGAATTGGTTGATCCGATCATAACAAGTTCAGTTGTCTACTCATCCCTGTTTGGGTTGATGGCCATAGGTCTAACGCTCACGTACCTTACAACCAAAGTTCCAAACTTTGCTTATGGTTCGATTGTCACCATTGGTATATATTCCGCACTATCCTTCTACAGCCTTTACGGAATTAGTCCCTACGGAGCTTTACCTGTCGCGTTCATCTTGGGCTCCCTTACCTCGGCGGCCATATACCTTGGCATTCTGCGGACGCTGGCGAGAAGGGGGTCCTCACTAGTTGGACTCATGATTGCAACACTTGCAATCGACATCGCGTTTGTCGGGATTTTTGGATTATACTCGGACTATCTTTACACCGCCCACCGCGTCATCTATGCCACGAACTTTCCCCAATTACCGGGCGACTTCTCTCTGTTTGGCGTACCCGGAATAGCGTTCGCGGCCCCATATTCTCTGGCTATGATTACATTAGGTCTGTTTGCACTTTTGACGGAGACCAAATTCGGTGTTGCGATGCGCGCATCGATTGAGAATCCAAGCCTCGCCAGGGTTCTGGGAATAAATGTCGAGGCAGTCTACATTTTCGCCTGGATGCTGGCTGGGGGCTTTGCGGCTATGTCGGGCGCATATTATTCCCTCTGGTTGCCGGGGGGAATAGATGTGGGTTCAAAGCTTATCGTCGAAATCTTCGCCTCTAGCGTTCTGGGAGGGTTAGCAAGTATCTACGGTGCAGCCCTAGGAGGAGTTATTATCGGTGCCAGCGAGATCCTAATAACGACTGCCGGAGTAGACGTCTTTGGGTCTTCAGTCGGTATCTACCAAAAGGGCATTCCCTTAGTCTTTATGATAATAACGCTCTTGGTTTTGCCCCAAGGTCTAGTTTCTCTTAAGGTCGGGAAGGCAGTTCGATTGATTCGGACGTTAACATTCGCTAGACTGTTGAAGTATCTCCACTTGCGAGGAAACTAGTTGCTGAGTGTTCCATCCGTAATTATCTTTGGTATCGATATTGTAACTTTCTCTGTGGATCTGCTCGTAATATATGCCATCTATCTTGTCGTCAGTCTGACGCTTAACCTAGAAGCGGGGTACTCCGGCATTCCAAACTTTGGCAAGGCAATGTTCGTGGCAGGTGGGGCAGCGGTAGCAGGTTCAGTATCTGGTCGTCTATCAGCGTTCATCGTTGGCATAAACTTCTCGGGTGACTATAGCAACAGTGCACCGGTAATAATCAACAAGCTAAACGCGGCGCTTTCACTCAACCCGATCCTATCAGTCGAGATTCTCCTGTTAGGGGTTGCGCTTGCGGCGGGAATCGGCGCAGCCTTGGGCTATCTCGCCTCTTATCCTGCAATAAGGCTGAGAGAAGACTACCTGGGTATGCTACTTCTTGCATCAGCGCAGTTCTTTCAGATATTTCTACGCAGCTACCCGCCTGTGATAGGTGGAGTTCAGGGGATTGAGGTTCCAGATTTCTTTGGATGGGCAAATACGGGACCTGGCGCAAGAGACATCGTCATTCTTGGGGTTGTGATCCTCTTCGCGGTATCGGTCTACATTTACTGTGAGAGGGTAGCTCGATCCCCGCTGGGTAGAACGCTTCGGGCGATACGAGACAACGAGGTGGCCTCCCGGGCCCTTGGAAAAGACGACGTTGCGATCAGGAAGCGCGTAATCGTTGTGGCATCAGCCATCAGTGGAATGGCTGGCGCGCTTCTCACTTTCTATGTGGAATCCGTTGGTCCTGACACCTGGTCGAGACAAGATTGGACGTTTCCGTTTTGGGTCATTATCATACTTGGTGGCGCGGCAAACAATTCCGGCGTCGCATTAGGCGCGTTTACATACGCTTTCATTCTTAAGACTACTGACAAAGCCAAGTTCCTCTTGCAGGGTATCTTGCCGTCAACTACCTTTAATTACCTTCAGTATCTGACTTTCGCCTCTCTCTTGGTTCTAGTGCTGGCTCTTAGACCTGAGGGGATATTGCCTGAAAAGCCATCGTTGACGCTGAAGCGTCAAAGCGTTGCTGCCATTATCGAAACAAGGGCGACCGCACCGCACCAAAAGCGCGAGGATTCCTCCTTGAAGGAGGACGGATAGAAGCCGAGAAATCCTCTACGGAGTTACAAGCACGTTGACCGAACGAGAATCATCCTCTAACTAACGAAATAGGTTTTCCAGTGACGAACAAGAGTCGGACTAGCAGACCCTCAAGAAGGAATGCTACGAACGCGACGAACTGCTGACTCTAATCCAAGTGGAAGGGCTTTCCTTCGGCCAAAACCCTAGGGGGAACATGCTCCTTCCATCTTCCGAGCCATTCAAGGTCTTCCTTAGATTCTCGCAAGTCGTCGGGTAACATTTGTGGAATCTCGTCTGATATGGGATACCATCGGTCACATTCCGGGCAGACGAGTAGGCCCTCAGTGATTTCCTCCCTCTCTTCAAAGACGTGAAGTTCGAGTGGGTAGTGCTTGTCTATTGGACAGGCAAGGATGTCCAGAAGTCGTCTCTTCAATCCTAGTCTGGGATTGAGGGCCTCTGATTGCAAGATAAGGTTTGACTGTGCCTAGTTCGTATTCAGTGTAACGAGGGTCTTGGATTTACCCGATTTCAGCGCGGCATCGCATACACGAATTGCCTTGAGCGCGTCCTCTCCTGAGGGTGCTTCCTTGGTGTCTCGGAGAATTGTTGTCATGAAATTTTCAAGTTCGACCCTGAGTGGTTCTGCCCAGGGGGTATAGGGCTTGACCAATCGTTCGGAATTTTCAACTGTGATCTCTTGGGTGATGTAGTCTAGGCTTATTGTGGCATCGCTTCCAGTGATGATTAGGGTCCGGACCTTTCGGGGTGTCAGCCAGTTCGCATCAATGAACCCCGTTGTACCGCCATTGAAACGCAACATCATCTCCGAGTAGTCCTCGTATGCATGCGTCCTGAGTGATCCTGTCTGGGCGAAGATTGCTGAAACTTCTTCTTCCAGCAGGTATCGCATCGCGTCAATGTCGTGAATCGCCGTGTCTTTGACGACGCCAACATCTCCAATCCGTATGGGCCATCTGGCGACCCGGCGGCCGGTCGCTATGATCACATCCCCAACTGCCTGCTGGCTCAACATTTTCTTCACGGCTCGCACGCCAGGGTTGAATCGTTCGATGAACCCGACCAGCAACTTCACACCGGCTCTCTTCGCCGACTTGACAAGCCTCTCTGCTGAGCGCTCTTCTCCAGTCATTGGTTTTTCGACTAGGAGATTCTTGCCGGCCTCAATCGCTAATGATCCAACCTTCAGATGAGACTTCGTCGGCGTGCAGACGGTCACGGCGTCGAGTTTAGGGACTCGGAGAAACTTGCCGAGGTCAGTATAGCATTCGACACCATACTTGTTGCCGATCTCCTTCGCCCGCCTTTCATCCTTCTCGCAGACGGCGACTAGATCTGCCGTTCGGCTCTGGCGCAGGATTCGTACCTGGTTTTCACCCCAGAAGCCAGTGCCAATAACCCCTACGCCGACGCGTTTCATTCGTCGAGAGTGCCTCTTCCTATAGTCGTATAGAAGAGGCCGGCCTTCTCAACATTTGAAGCTTCCAGAACTCGAGTCAGATCACAGATCGCCCCCGGTCGATTCATTTCATTTGCAATTTGATTTGCGTCAAGCTCGATGGTGGATGATTTCGGAAGTGCAACTACGGTGCAGTTCGCCTCCGCGACTGCTCGCAGTAGGCTACTCTCAACCCGAGCATGGTCCCCGACCATCTGTGCCCATGGCTGTGACCCAGTCTCACCGGGGTAAAGTGATATTCGTGCGCCTCTTTTTCGAAGTGACTCTATTATTGGGAGCGACTCAGGCTTAGACCAGGGATTCTTGAGCAGCCCATCTGTTCCGATAATTGCAACCCTCGATCTCCTAAACGGATATCCGCAGCGGCTTAGTGCTCTCCTTATCATGTCCACAATCTGAGATTGGTATTCTCCGTTTATGCAGTGGGCTGCTCGAACGAGTCTTGGCCCGTTCCTTCGCTGCGAGCTCGATAGAGCTATGCTTGTTCCGATCGATTCTCGCTCTGGAACCGGGTTCGACCTCTCTGTGAGGGTAATTCGAGAATCTCTGCAGAGCTCCAGCACTTCATCATAGTTGACACCATGCGCTTCTGACATCTTCGCTAGCTCCAGTTCAAGTGCTCTGGCCACCTCTCGGCTAACGGCGGAGTAGAGACCGGATGCTTCCGCGACCTCCACTGTCGAAGTTAGGCTTAGTGTTGGAAAGACTCGAAGGAGTTCTTTTTGGAAAGCGGTTGAGACCGCGTCATCGAATCCCGCCAGTACTTTCCGTTTTTCCTTGAATTCTCGGATCCTCTCTCCCGCCCAGAATAATGGAATGTAGTAGAGGGTCATGTCAACTCCGATCTTTAGTCCCCCATGTTTTTCCATCGTTGACTTTACGACGGCGGATGTGTAGCGCGGTTTGCAGAGACCCGCGAAAGCAATACTGGTCCCGAATGCGAGTTCGGGGGCCAGGTTCCTGATGGTCATCTCAAGCTCGTTGGTCTGGTCAGGACCGGAGGCGTGAGTCGTCAGAATCAGAGTCCTAACTTGGGATAGGGGCAGTCGATGATAGTCTGGCGTTATCCTGATTTTCCCTGACTTCTTGAAGATCCCAAGGAGCCAGAGAGCCTCTTCTAAGCCCGGCCGGTTCGCGTGTGTTCTGCCGTCGTCCCCGAAGGGTCCTACAAGATAGTTGGAAATGCCAGCTTCGGCATAGAGAACGGAGAGGAGAAGGGCCTCTGGATTATCGCCGATGATGGCAACGGAATGGTTTTCTTCCATGGAACTGATCAGTTGGTTCCGACAAATCAGGCAGGAACGGTCGAGGATAGTTCGCGATCTGCTTAACCGATTGCATCTACTCTGTTGAAAGATTTCCATCCAATCAGCAACAAGGTTGCCTGCGTTTGGCGCAAAATCTGTCAGCGCTGACCGTGAATGTCGGATCTTGGACGTCTTCTAGCTCTTATCTGCCCATGACGTCTCACAGAATTTGATCTGGGATCTCCTAGCATGAAAATCTTGATCGACATTCGAACCCCGAAACACGCCCTGTTCTTCGAGCCGTTCTATCGAGAGTCGCACGGTGACGATCAAGGTCGAGGCAGACTAATCGATGCCAATTGAGCCTCGCCCTAGGACACTCTACAGAAGCAGGAATCAAAATATAAGCGGAGACTGGGCGCAGCCTCTGAAGAGATGTGCCTGCAGGCAG
>Ga0209267_1002916_pt1 | contig 10793 bp, 11 predicted proteins | sample GraSoiAngelo_137_FD_185894 | JGI IMG/M metagenome (GOLD analysis project Ga0209267, IMG submission 185894) | Grasslands soil microbial communities from the Angelo Coastal Reserve, California, USA - 14_0929_09_30cm (SPAdes) (version 2) | ecosystem: Environmental > Terrestrial > Soil > Grasslands ... | reverse complement strand
GTGCAGATGTCGAGGAAGCCGCCGCCGTGCGGCGTCCCCCGCCCGCCCTTGATCTCGGCGTTGATCGCGCGCGCGACCTCGTCGCGCGGGAGAAGGTCGGGCGTGCGCCGGTTGTTCTTCTTGTCCGCGTACCAGCGGTCGGCTTCGGCCTCGTTGTCGGCCGTCTCGCCCTTGAAGAACTCCGGGATGTAATTGAACATGAAGCGCTCGCCCTTGGTGTTCTTCAACGTCCCGCCGTCGCCGCGCACGCCCTCGGTGACGAGAATGCCGCGCACCGACGGCGGCCAGACCATCCCGGTCGGGTGGAACTGCACGAACTCCATGTCGAGCAGGTCGGCGCCCGCCCAGAGCGCGAGGGACTGGCCGTCGCCCGTGTACTCCCACGAGTTCGACGTGACCTTCCACGCCTTGCCGACACCGCCCGTCGCGAGCACGACGGCCTTGGCCTTGAAGAGGACGAACTTGCCGGTGTTGCGCCAGTAGCCGAAGGCGCCGCAGACGCGGTCGCCCTCCTTCAGGAGCCGCTCGACCTTGCACTCCATGTAGACGTCGATGCCCTGGTGGATGCCGTGGTACTGGAGCGTCCGGATCATCTCGAGGCCGGTCCGGTCGCCGACGTGGGCCAGGCGCGCATAGCGATGGCCGCCGAAGTCGCGCTGGAGGATGCGCCCGTCCTTGGTGCGATCGAACAGGGCACCCCAGCGCTCAAGCTCGAGCACGCGCTCGGGCGCTTCCTGCGCGTGCAGCTGCGCCATCCGCCAGTTGTTCAGCATCTTGCCGCCGCGCATCGTGTCGCGGAAATGGACCTGCCAGTTGTCCTCGGGCCAGACGTTGCCGAGCGAGGCGGCGATCCCGCCCTCGGCCATGACCGTGTGCGCCTTGCCCAGGAGTGACTTGCAGACGAGGCCCACCGACACGCCCTGGGCCGCGGCCTCGATCGCCGCGCGCAGCCCGGCGCCGCCGGCGCCGATCACCAGAACGTCGTGCTCGTGTGTCTCGTAGTCCGGATTCGCCATCAGATGATCCTCCAGTCTCGAATGACGCCCATCGAGACCAGTCGGATGTAGAGGTCGGTCAATCCGACGCTGAACAGCGAGAGCCAGGCGAACATGGGGTGGCGCTCGTTCAGGCGCGTCAGGAAATGCCAGGCGCGATAGCGCCCGGGCGCCTTCGAGAACGAATTGACGTGGCCGCCGCAGACGTGTCGGCAGGAGTGACACGAGAACGTGTAGCCGGCCAGGAGCACGACGTTGATGCACATGACGAGCGTCCCCACGCCGATCCCGAACCCGTTCGGGAACCGGAACGCGAGCAGCGCGTCCCAGGTCAGCATCACGATGAAGAGCACCGCCAGGTACCAGGTGTAGCGATGGAAGGCCTGGAGGATCAGCGGGAACTTCGTCTCACCGGAATACCCGCGCTTCAAGTCGGGCACCGCGCACGCGGGCGGCGTCAGCCAGAACGAGCGGTAGTACGCCTTGCGGTAGTAGTAGCAGGTCAGCCGGAAGAGGCCGGGCCCCGCCAGAATCAGGAACGCCGGCGAGAGCAGTCCGATGATCGGCACGTGGATGTCGGGCAACCCGAACCCGAAGCTCTGATGCAGACACGTGCGGTAGAGACACGGCGAATAGAACGGCGAGAGGTAGGGCGCCACGAAATAGTGCGCGTTCTGGAAGGCCGCCCACGTCGAGTAGACGATGAACGAGCCGAGCACGATCACCACCGTGATCGGCAGGCCCCACCACGGATCCGTTCTCAGGTGCGACGCCGCGATGGGGGGCCGCGCTTGCCCGAGCACCCGGCTGCTCATGTCTCCTCCCGCGCATAGGCCTTCATGCCGTCCTGATAGAGGTCTCCGCCGTGGCAGTCGTTGACCACGATGGCCGGAAACCCCTCGACCTCGAGCCGGCGGATCGCCTCCGTACCGAGGTCCTCGTAGGCCACGATCTCGACGCGCTTCACGAACCGGGACAGCACCGCACCGACGCCGCCGATCGCGCCGAAGTAGACGCCCTTGTACTGCTTGAATGCGTCCTTGACCGGCTGCGAGCGGACGCCCTTTCCCATGGTGGCCTTGAGCCCAAGCTTGATCAGCGCGGGGGTGAACTTGTCCATGCGACTACCGGTGGTGGGGCCGATCGAGCCGACGACGTCGCCCGGGCGCGCCGGCGACGGCCCGGTGTAGTAGATGATCTGGCCCCGGACGTCGATCGGCAGCGGCCGGCCCTCCTGGATGAGCGGCCAGAGGCGCCCGTGCGCGGCGTCGCGCGCCGTGTAGACCACGCCGCTGATCCGCACGCGATCACCGGTCTTCAGTGACTCGACGTCGGCGTCGCTGAGCGGCGTCGTGACGTCCTTCAGACCGTCGGCCGCGGTCGTGACGCTCATCGTCAGGAGACGGCGTCCACGATGGCGTTCAACGTGGGGCTGGGACGCATCGCCTTCGACGCCAGCTCGGGATTGGGCCGGAAGTACCCGCCGAGCTCGACCGGTCTGCCCTGCGCGGCCTTCAGCTCGGCGAGGATCTTGGCCTCGTTCTCCTTGAGCTGCTTGGCCACTTTGGCGAAGCGCGCCTGAAGCTCCTTGTCCTGGGTCTGGGCGGCCAGCGCCTCCGCCCAGTACATGGCGAGGTAGAAGTGGCTCCCGCGCGTGTCCAGCTCGCCCACCTTGCGGGACGGCGACTTGTCGCTGTCCAGGAACTTGGTGTTGGCCTTGTGGAGTGCCTCGGCGAATACCTGGGCCTTGGTGTTGCCGGCCGCGCGGCCCATGTGATCGAACGACTCCGCGAGGGCGAGGAACTCACCGAGGGAATCCCACCGGAGATGCCCCTCTTCCAGGAACTGCTCGACGTGCTTGGGGGCCGAGCCGCCGGCGCCGGTCTCGAAGAGAGCGCCGCCGTCCATGAGCGGCACGATCGAGAGCATCTTCGCGCTGGTGCCGAGCTCGAGGATCGGGAACAGGTCCGTGTTGTAGTCGCGCAAGACGTTGCCGGTCACCGAGATCGTGTCCTGGCCGGCCCGCATCCGCTCCAGCGAGAAGCGCGCGGCCTCGGCGACGGACAGGATGCGGATGTCGAGCCCGCTGGTGTCGTGGTCTCGAAGGTACCGGGTGACCTTTTCGATGAGCTGCGCGTCGTGGGCCCGCTTCTTGTCGAGCCAGAACACCGCCGGCGCGCCGGTGATCCTCGCCCGGGTGACGGCGAGCTTCACCCAGTCACGGATCGGGGCATCCTTCACCTGGCAGGCCCGCCAGATGTCGCCGGCTTCGACGGTGTGCTCGATCAGCGTCTTGCCCTGTGCGTCGACGATGCGAACCGTGCCGGCCGCCGCGATCTGGAAGGTCTTGTCGTGGGACCCGTATTCCTCGGCCTGCTGCGCCATCAACCCGACGTTCGGCACGGTGCCCATGGTCCTCGGGTCGAACGCGCCGTGCTGCTTACAGTGCTCCATGGCCTCGTGATAGAGCGGCGCGTAGCTGTGGTCGGGGACGACCGCCTTCGCTTCACGCAGCTTGCCGTCCGGCCCCCACATCTGCCCGGAGTCCCGGATCATCGGGGGGATCGAGGCGTCGATGATCACGTCGCTCGGCACGTGCAGATTGGTGATTCCCTTGTCGGAGTTGACCATCGCCAGCGGAGGCCGCTTGGCGTAGCACGCCTGGATGTCGGCGTCGATCTCGGCCTGCTTGGCCGGCGGCAGGCGCTTGATCGCGGCGTACAGGTCGCCCAGGCCGTTGTTCGGATCGACGCCGATCTCTTTGAAGGCCGCCGCGTGCTTGTCGAAGACGTCCCGGAAGAACGTCCTCACGGCATAGCCGAAGATGATCGGATCCGAGACCTTCATCATCGTGGCCTTGAGGTGGATGGAGAACAGCACGCCCTGCTTCTTGGCCTCCTCGATCTGCGCCTCGAGGAAGCTCACGAGCGCCGCGCTGCTCATGAAGGTGCCGTCGATCACCTCGCCGGCCTTGAGCGCGATCTTGTCCTTCAAGACCGTGACGTTTCCGTTCTGGTCGGTGAACTCGATCCGGACGGTGGTCGCCTCGGGGACGGTCACCGATTTCTCGTTGGTCGCGAAATCGCCGCCGCTCATGGTGGCCACGTGCGCCTTGGAATTCGGCGTCCATGGGCCCAGCTTGTGCGGGTGCTTCTTCGCGTATTCCTTCACCGCGCCGGCGGCTCGACGGTCGGAGTTCCCCTCCCGAAGGACGGGGTTCACGGCGCTTCCCAGGACTTTCGCGTAGCGCGTCTTGATCGCCTGCTCCGCCGGGCCCGTCGGATTTTCGGGGTAGTCCGGAACCTTGTAGCCCTGCCCCTGCAGCTCGCGAATCGCGGCCTTGAGCTGCGGGACCGACGCGCTGATGTTCGGCAGCTTGACGATGTTGGCTTCGGGCCGCTTCGCCAGCTCGCCCAGCTGCGTCAGCCAGTCCGGCACCCGCTGGGCCGCGGTCAGATTCTCTGGGAAATTGGCGAGAATTCTCCCGGACAGGGAGATATCAGCCGTCTCGATGGTGATGCCGCTCCCGCCGGTGTATTTCCTGATGATCGGCAGCAGCGAATAGGTGGCCAGCGCGGGCGCTTCGTCGATTTCCGTCCAGATGATCTTCTGTGGAGCCCCTGTCACAGCGTGGCCTCCTTGTGCCGGTGCGCGTGGCACTCGATCGTGACGGCGACGGGCAGCGACGTGATGTGGCAAGGATACGTGAGCACGTGGATGCCGAGCGCGGTCGTGTCACCCCCATAGCCCTGCGGGCCGATGCCGAGCCGGTTGGCCCGCGCGAGCAGCTCCTTCTCCAAGGCGTCGAGCGTGGGATCCGGATTCGCGGAGCCGACCTCGCGGAACAACGCCTTCTTCGAGAGGATCGCCGCCTTCTCGAAGGTGCCCCCGACGCCCACGCCCAGGATGAGCGGCGGGCAGGCGTCCGGGCCCGCCATCTTCACGCAATCGATGATGAAGTCCTTCACGCCCTCGATGCCCGCGGCCGGAGTCAGCATCGTGTACTTCGAGCGGTTTTCGCAGCCGCCGCCCTTGGCCATGATCGCGAGCTTGAGCTCGGCGCCCGGCGCCACCTCGACGTGGATCACCGCCGGCGTATTGTCGCCGGTGTTGACGCGGTCCAGCGGCGACCGGACGATCGAGGCGCGCAGATAGCCCTCGCGGTACCCCTGGCGCACGCCCTCGTTGATCGCGTCGTAGAGCCCGCCGCCCGTGACGTGCACGTCCTGGCCGAGCTCGACGAAGCACACCACGAACCCGGTGTCCTGGCAGTACGGAATGCGCCGGGTCTGGGCCATCTGCGCGTTGTCCTTCAGAATCTGCAGCACCTGCTTGCCGGCCGGGGAGCGCTCGGTGGTCAGCGCCCGGTCGAAGGCGCGCAGCATGTCCGGCTCGAGCTCCAGGTTGGCGCCGATGCAGAGCTTCTTGACCGCGTCGACGATCGCGCTGACGTGAACGTCTCTCACAACGCGACTCCCGGCATGTTCGCCATCGCGGCCTGAGCGCGCCGCGCCATCTCCTTGGGCGGCACGTCTTCCTTGTGGGTGGCGAAGCTCCACTGGTTGCCGAACGGATCCAGCACCGAGGCGAAGCGGTCGCCCCAGAACATGTCCTCGGGCGACTTGAGCGCCTTGCAGCCGGCGTCCGCTGCGCGCCGGAACGCGCTGTCCACGTCGCGCACGTAGAGGAAGAGCCCGACGGTGGTCCCGCCCAGCGACTGCGGCGACTTGCACGCGCTCATGCCCGGGAACTCGTCGCTGAGCATCACGATCGAGTCGCCGATCTTCATCTCGGCGTGCATGACGCTCTTGCCGTCGGGGCCGGGCATCCGCACCGTTTCCACCGCGCCCAGCGCGCCCTTGTAGAAGTCGATGGCCCGCGCCGCGTCGCGCACGGTGAGGTAAGCGGTGACGGTGTGGTAACCGGCCGGAATCGGCTTGACCCTCGCTGGTGGCCTCCGGGCGGCGGACTTCTTCTTCGGCCTCGCCTTCGCTCGCTTCGCCATCCGCGTGACTCCCTGGACTAGAGCTTCAGCTTGTCGACGAGCTCCCGTACCGCATCGGCCGATTTCTTGAACGCGGCCTGCTCGTCGGGCGTCAGCTTGATCTCGATGACCTGCTCGACGCCCGAGCGGCCGAGCTTCACGGGCACGCCGACATAGAGGCCGTTGACCCCGTACTGCCCCTCGAGGTAGGCCGCGCACGGCAGGATCTTCTTCTTGTCCTTCAGGATCGCCTCGACCATCTCGACGGCAGAGGCCGCCGGCGCGTAGTACGCGCTGCCGGTCTTCAGGAGCGCGACGATCTCCGCGCCGCCGTTGGCCGTGCGCTGCACGAGCGCGTCGATCTTTTCTTTCGACAAGAGCTCGGTGATCGGGATGCCCGCCACTGTCGAGTAGCGCGGCAGGGGGACCATCGTGTCGCCGTGGCCGCCCAGCACGAACGCGGTGACGTTCTCGACCGACACGCTCAGCTCGCGGGCGATGAACTGGCGGAACCGCGCCGAGTCGAGGATGCCCGCCATACCGACCACTCGCTTGCTCGGAAAGCCCGACTTCTTCCAGGCGAGCTGCACCATCGCGTCGAGCGGATTGGTGACGAGGATCAGGATCGCGTTGCGCGAGAGGGCGACGATCTTCTCGACGACCCCACCGACGATCTCGGCGTTTTTGAAGAGCAGATCGTCGCGGGTCATCCCCGGCTTGCGGGCGAGGCCCGCGGTGATCACGACGATGTCGGAGTCGGCCGTCTCGTCGTAGCCGTTGGAGCCAACGAGCGTGGAATCGTACCGATGGATCGGTCCGGCCTGCGCCAGGTCCAGCGACTTGCCCTGCGGGACGCCCTCGATGACATCCACCAGGACGACGTCACCCAGCTCCTTCTCGACCACGTACTGGGCGACGGAGGCGCCGACGTTGCCGGCGCCGACTACCGTGATCTTCGGCCTGCCGGAAGCCACTAGCGCTTCGCCTCGAGCGTGATCTTCTCGTCCTGCGCGATCTTCACCGTGCTGGCCATCAGTTCTTGTCTCCAAGTGCGGCGAGTGCTGCCGCCGAGCAGGCTCTGAACCACCCGATGTGCTCGATCATGAGGTGAAAGCGAGCATTTGCCGCCGATCTGGTCGATTTCAATGACGCATTACTCTAACGCGCCGCGCCGACAGGGTCAAGAACGCGGCGATTTCCCGAGCGTTTCGAGGAGCCGTCGAGCGATCAGCCGGCCACGCAGCGTCATCACGGCGCGGCCCGTCCGCGCACGCGCCGCCCGGGGCCAGCCGAAGTAGCCCGCGCCGCCGGGGCCGAGCTCGCGAAAGTTCCGCGCCCCACGGGCAAGCGCGCCGCGAAAATCGCACCAGGCCGGCGCCAGCCCGCGGGCGATTCGCTCCCGTACGAGCTTTCGATCGACCGACAGCATAAGAGCCGTCTCGAGCTCGCCGGAGTGCCACTCCGCACCTGGATTCGGGCTCCGCATGAGCGCCTGGACCCGGCTGTTCACCATCGGCGTCGGCGGTCGTTTCCCCGGCTCGAAACCCGCGACGAGCACGCGCAATCGTCGGCGCCGGCCGAGCTCTCGCCGGGCGGCGGCGATCGCCTTCAAGTGATCCGGGTCGGCTTGATAGTTCGTCAGGACGAATCGACGAAAGCCGTGGCCGGCGAGCCCGGTGACCACTTCGACGATGAGCCGGCGCAACGTCGGCATCGAGAGCGAGACCGTGCCGGGCCAGCCTATCGCCAGGGTGCTGACGCCATACGGAATCGCGGGCGCGAGAATCGGACGCCATCCGGCGCGGCGAAGATGCGGCGCGATCCTGCGCGCTAGCTCCTCGGCGCCTCGCCAGTCGACCAGCAACGGCAGATGCGGACCGTGCTGCTCGATCGCGCCGAGCGGCAGGAGGACGACCACGCGCGGATCGCGCGCGAGCTTCTCGGCCTCGGGCGAGGTCAGGCCGGCCAGGTGGATCAACGGGACAGACCGAACATCCTGAGAACCGCGAGCCGACGCAGCCGCCGGATCGAGTCGGCGGGCGAGAGACCCATCGGGCAGACCTCGGTGCAGTTGCCCTGGCCGTGGCAGCGCGCCAGCGCATCGCCATCGAGAAGCATGCTACGCCGCTCGTCGCGTCCGGCGTCGCGGTGATCGAGCTCGAGCGTGAGCGCCCGGTTGAGCGCCGCCGGCCCGGGGAATCGCTCGTTGTGCCCGACCATCGAGCACGCCGACAGGCACATCCCGCAGCCGATGCACTCGATCGCCAGGTCGATCTCACGGCGTTCCGCGGAAGCACTGGACACGAGGGCGTACGTCGCGGCTCCCTCGCTCGGCGTGAGGGCCGCGTGCACGTCGCGCAGCTTCGCCGCGAACGGCGCCATGTCGACGACGAGGTCCCGCAACAGCGGGAAGTGATAGAGCGGACGGACGCTGACCGGACCCGGGCCGAGCGACTCGAGGCGCGTGCGGCAGGCCCAGCGCTCCCGACCGTTCACCACCATCGCGCACGAGCCGCACATCCCGACCCGGCACGCGTAGCGGAAGGCGAGCGTCGGGTCCTGGCCGCGCTGAATGTCGACGAGCGCGTCGAGCACCGTGGTGTCGGCCGCGGCGGCGACCCGGTATTCCTGGACGCGCGCGGGCTCGTCGGGGGTCCAGCGAAACACGCGGAGCGAGGCTGACGAAGCCATCGGCGGCGCTATACTACCGCCACTTTCATGTCGTCTCGCCACGACCGGCTCGAGATCCTCGATCGCTACCTGCGCATCCCGACGATCAGTCGCCAGGTGACCCCGGAGATGATCGAGGCCGTCCGCGGCCTCTGGCGCGGCCTCGGCCTCGAGCTGACGCCGCTGGCCGCCGCCGATGGGCGCGGCACACCCGCGCTCTACGGCGAGCTACCAGGGCCAGAGGGCGCTCCGACGCTTCTTCTCTACGGCCACTACGACGTCCAGCCCACCGGTGACGTGGCGCGGTGGAAGTGGCAAGGCATCCAGTGCGAGCCGTTCGTGCCGGCCTACTTCCTCGACGGGCGCGCGGTCGAGCCGCGATTGATCGGCGACGAGGCGCTGGAAGACCTGGTGCTGGTGGCGCGCGGCGGGGCCGACAACAAGGGCCAGCACCTCTCGAACATCCTCGGCGCCATGGACGCCGTCCGGGCCCGCACCGCCTGCTGGAAGGTCAAGATCATCCTCGACGGCGAGGAGGAGCACGGCAGCCCGAACCTCGAAGCGATCGCGCGCGCTCATCGGGCGAAGCTCGCGGCGGACGTGCTGATCGGCTCGGACGGGCCCAAGCAGAAGAACGCCCCGACGCTCGTGATGGGCGTGCGCGGGCTCCTCACCGTGAACATCGTCGCCGACAACGGCCAGCAGGCTTCGGTCCACTCCGGCAACTACGGCAACATCGTGCCGAACCCGGTCCTCCCCCTCGCCCGGCTCATCGCCGACATCGAGGAGCGTGTGCGGGCATGGTCGGCCGAGCACGAAGCCTTCCGGCGCGAGGCGAGCGAGGTCTTCGCGAAGTGGGAGGACAAGGCGGTCTGGACGCCTTTCTTGAAACCGACCGTGAACATCAACAGCTTCATGTCCGACGGCGCCTCGCTGACCCTTCGCCGGACCATCATCCCGCGCACCGCCCACGCGCGACTGGACATCAGGCTGACGCCCGACACGCCGCTGGCCGCGATGCGCGACATCGTCCAGCGCGCGGTCGCCGATCACCAGAGTCGCGCGCCGGGTATCACGTTCTCGGTCGAGACCGACGGCCAGCCCGCCAGCTACACCTCGCCCGCGCGCCCGGAGTTCGGCTGGCTTCTACGCTTGCTGGAGGAGCACGGCGGGGAAGAAGCGGTGGCGCTGCCGATCCTCGGCGGGACCTTGCCGCTGCACGTCTTCACGGACGTGCTGGGGATCCCGTGCCTGTGGATCCCGGCCGCCAACAGCAACAACCAGCAGCACGACATCAACGAGCACTACGTGCTCAGGCACTTCTACCGCCAGACCGCGCTCTACGCTGCGATCGTGTCGTCGCGGCCGATGTAACCCGTCGAGCTCAATACCATCGCCACACCCAGACGGCGGCGAACACCACGATCGCGAGGATCAGCGCGAGTCCGAACAGCGCGCGGTGCCAGCGGTGAGCGAGGCCGAAGTCCAGGAGGATCGTGCGGACCCCGAGCAGCGCGTGGACCAGGACAAGCGCGAGGAGAGCCGCCTGCACGCCGCGGCGGAACGGATTCGCCAGATGCAGCGCGATCACGAGCAAGAGCGCCACGGCCGCGGCGCGCTGGATGAGCCACGCCCACATGCCGGCCTTCGTGTCGCGCCAGCCCTCGGCGGTGCTCCACTCGCGCTTGAGGACGCGGCTCACTGCCCCGCCAAGCTAGAGCTGTCCCTTCCGGTACGAGCGCTTGGCCGCGATCTTTCCGTTGTGCAGGGTGAGCAAGTCGCAGCCCTGAACCTCGAAGCGCGTCCCTCCGCGCGGCGTCCCGGTCGTCAGCCACTCGACGGTGGCGAGCTCGGGACAGGCGAAGTGCCGGATCTCGTCCCAGCGGATGTCGGGCACCCGCTGAAACATCTCGGCGAGGAATTCGCGGACCGCCGGCTTTCCGACGGCGCGCGAGCCCCACGGGTCCTTGCCGAACGACGCCTCGAAGATCACGTCGTCGGTCATCATGGCCAGAATTCCCTCGATGTCGTGTCCGTTCCACACCGTGTTGAATCGATCCACGAACGCCTCACCGTCGAATGCCATGGCCGTCCTCCTCAGTCACCGATTTCTACCATCGACGAGACACGTGCCGCACCGGCGG
>Ga0209267_1002915_pt1 | contig 10793 bp, 8 predicted proteins | sample GraSoiAngelo_137_FD_185894 | JGI IMG/M metagenome (GOLD analysis project Ga0209267, IMG submission 185894) | Grasslands soil microbial communities from the Angelo Coastal Reserve, California, USA - 14_0929_09_30cm (SPAdes) (version 2) | ecosystem: Environmental > Terrestrial > Soil > Grasslands ... | reverse complement strand
GTGGGGGTGGGCGTGGGCGTCGGGGTCGGTGTCGGCGTGGGCGTGGGTGTTGGTGTGGGAGTGGGCGTTGGGGTTGGCGTCGCAGATGGCGACGGCGAGGGCGATGCGCTGGGAGTCGGCGATGTCGAGGCACTGGGGCTGGCTGACGGTGACGGACTCGCACCTGGCGAGGCAGAGCCGCTCGGGCTGGGCGACGCTGAACCACTCGCGGAAGGGCTGATACTCGGCGAGCTGGATGGGGACACGGTGGGCCTGAGCGCGACGATGGGCGACCGCGACGCGTTTGGCCGCGCGGCGAAAAACCGAGGAGGAAGGTTGAAGGTCGGAACCAGCAACCAGAACGGGGCGTGTGGATCGTCCGCGAAGTAAAGGCTGGCCTCCGCGTCCGCGGCGCTCCCCGTGGCATCGATCCGGAACGGGCCGATCTCCCAGTCCGCCGGAATGGCCCGCACCAGAAAGAAGACCAGGATCAACCCACCGAGGAACAGCAGAAAGCCGACCTTCCGGCGCCGGCGACGAGTCCTGGTGCCGGTCGAGGCCTCAACGGCATCGCCGGCCTTCTGCGATCTCACCGGCAGGGCGACGGCGTCCAACGCGACGCCCACCTCAGTTAGGGCGGCGGTGCCACCATTGGGTTCGCGGCTTTCGTCAACCGCTGTCGGTTTGCCGTCATTGGGCACGATGACCACCCCTGCCTGGGCCGGATTCGAAGCGGCTCCATCGGTAGGTTGGTTCGCCTGATTGACCTCAGGTGCCGTCGACGGAGTGACCTTGGTCTTGGCCGGACCACCAACGAGCTTGGCCAGCCGTTCCTCCAGCCTTTCTTTATCCGGGCTGGAAGGCGCGTCCTCCGGTTGCATAGCACGCCAGGGTATAAGGCGCATCTGCGCCCACCCTATCGCCCTCCGATTACGACGCCTGTTTCACGCGTGGCCGTTCAACCATGCCGCTGTGACAGGCTTGCCACGGAGGGTTTACGACGTCGTTGCAGCCGGTTATGCCGTGCATTCGGCGACGTGGCTCAGCCAGGTGGCCACGCCATGGTGCGGCCACCGAGGAGATGCAGGTGCAGGTGATAGACGCTCTGACCGGCCTGCGGTCCCTTGTTGACGACGATCCGGTAGCCGTCGCGATCCACCTTCCGCTCGTCGGCGATGCGGTTTGCCACCTCGATCATCCGGACCAGCATCGGACCGTGGCCGGCCTTGAGATCGTGGACGGAAGGGATGTGCTCTTTGGGAATGACGAGGACGTGGGTTGGCGCCACGGGCCGGATGTCTTCGAAGGCGACGATTTCCTCGTCGCGAAAGACCTCTTTCGCCGGGATCTCCCGGGCGAAGATCTTGCAGAACAGGCAGTCCTCAGCCACCGGCACAGCTTACCCGCAGGTAAGACCGTCGCCGCAGCTGGCCAGTGGTCGGATGGTTGCGAGCGCACCCAGGGCTTGACCGCGGGCGGGTGCGTAAACAGTGATGTAGTTGTCGCTGAGGCCGCGCATCCGGTTGGGGAAGCGGCGGTCCCAGATCACCTCCAGATCCCGTTCGACGAAACGTGCCTCTGCGTTCTTTGCTGACCGGGTCGTCCACCGGCAGGCCGAGCCGGGGCGCGGCCGTTCCGGCTCTGGGTGAATAGCGAAAGACGTGCATCCCGCTCAGGCCGGCCTCCGCAACGACGCTCTGGGTATCGGCAAAATCGGCATCCGTTTCGTCAGGGAAGCCGACGATGGCGTCGGCGGTCACGGCGATATCGGGAGACTGCCGGCGCAACGCGGCCACAAGGTCCAGATAATCGCGCCGCCGGTAGAGGCGGCCCATCCGCTTCAACACCTTGTCGCTGCCGGATTGCAGGGGGATATGAACATGACGGCAAAATCGCGGGGCGCCGGCCAGCTCGACCAGTTCCGGCGTGAAGTCATTCGCATTGATCGAGCTGAGTCGTAGCCGGGCGGGCGCAATCGCCTCGAGCAGTCGCCGCGCGAACGGGGCCAGGGTCTGCCCCCGCTCGCGTCCGAAGGCGCCCAGGTCAACCCCGGTGAGCACGATTTCGCCATATCCCTCGGAGACCGCCTGGCGCGCCCGCTCGATGAGGCCCGTTTCCTCGTCACTGCGGGATATGCCGCGGGTTCGCCAGACAATGCAGTAGGTGCAGCGGTGATTGCAGCCGTCCTGCACCTTGAGGAAGAAGCGGGAACGCGCGAAGGTCGTCGAGCCAGGCGCCGCGCCCGTGGCGAAGTTCGCCGACACGTAGTCGAAGATTTCACCCTTTCGCGCATTCGGGAAGGCGACATCCGCGCTCGGGATGGCCGAGACGCGTGGATGGGGATTGTCGACATGACAGCCGGTCAGGATGAGGTGAGCCTGCGGATGCCGGCGGCGCAGTCCGTGCACCATCGTGCGGAGCTTGCGATCCGCCTGGGCGGTGACCGTGCAGCTGTTGATCACGCAGATGTCAGGGTTGTCCGCCGAGTCCGATACCGAGAAACCCGCCCGTGCCAGCCGGTCACCGAGATCCACCATCTCAGCAAAATTGACCTTGCAACCGAGCGTTTGGATCGAGACATTCATCGTTGCTGGACGAGGATAGCAGCGGCCACGATTGGTGCCAGTCGCGCCCGCAGGATCCGGGGGCCGAGGTTGACAGCGAGACCACCGCGTTCGCGCAGTTCCGCCAGTTCGCCGTCGGTCCACCCGCCTTCCGGCCCGACCGCCAGCGCGTAGGCAGGCGATCCATCGAGCGCATCGAGCAGCGGCAGGGTCGCCGATGGCTCAAGCGCCAGCAGCCGCGCGCCGGCCATCTGTTCGAGGCCGTCCCTCAGGGACATGGGCCCGGTGACGTCTGGCACCTCTCCACGATGGCTCTGCTCGGCGGCGGATCCGGCGATCACCTGCCAGCGCGTGAGCCGGGCGGCCGGCGGCCGGCCCACCGACCGCGCGGCCTGCACCGCGACAAAACGACGGATGCCCACCGCCGTCCCACCTTCGATGACGGCATCGAAGTCGGGGTTTGGCAAAACCGCCTGCAGCAGCGCGACCGCCGTGCGCGGCTCCCCCTGGGCGGGCCGGTCGCCGACGATCCGGCCCACCACCCGCCCGCCTTCGACCTGAACCACCTCGAGATCGTATTCACGGCCACCGGCAACCGCGACCCCGCGCTCGCCGCGATGGACGCGCAGAACCCGGGCAAGGTGATGACCCTGTGGCCCTCGGATGCTGACCTGCCCGTTGGCCATCTCGGACTCATCCACGAAGGTCCAGAACATCCCGCGCCCCATGGTAGCCGGGCCCGGACCCCACGATGGAAGGCCCTCGAGCTCGCGTTGTATTCGCCAGCATGCGACCCGCGGATGTCCCGCTGCAGTTGCATCGTGCGACGCTCAGGGTCGCCGCGATCTCCTTCTGGGGACTGGCCAGCATCGTGATGGCCACCAACTTCGTCGGGGCCGACGTGCACGTCAACTACACGACCGAGTGGATCGTCACCGGGCTTGCCTGTGGCACAGGGGTTGTCTGCTGGTTGCTGCCCTGGGGACAAATCCCAGCGAGGCGTTTCATTCCCGTTGTGTTCGGCGGCATCGGAATGCTGACGGTCGGTCTCTTTGCGACGGGGGGAACGCATTCACACCTCTCCGTCCTGTTCCTCGTCATCGTCGTGTTCACCGCGTCGATTCTCGAGTTCCGTATCGCCGCCGGGGCCCTGGTCGCCTCCGCGTTCGCCGCCGGGCTTCCGCTCGCGCTGCAGGGTTGGGATGGCTTGTATGCACGCTCGCTGGTGTTGTTGGCGGCGTCCATGGTGATTTGCGCTTACATCCCGGCCCTCATGCGCAAAGCGCTCCGCGAAGAGAATCAGCTCGCGGAGCGGCGCCGCATGGAGCTCGAGGCCAGCTACCTCTCGACCATCGAGGCGCTTGCGGCGGCGCTGGACGCGAAGGACCGCCAGACCGAGGCGCACTCGCGCGAAACGGCTGCGCTGGCTCGAGCGGTAGGCCATCGCCTCGGACTGAAGGAGGAAACGCTCCGCTTCCTCGAGTACGGAGCGCTGTTGCACGACATCGGGAAGATCGGTGTCCCTGGCTATGTCCTCAACAAGCCGGGTCCGCTTGATGTGGAGGAGACCGCCATCATGCGGGAGCACCCGGTGATCGGCGAGCGCATCGTCGCCTCGGTCCCCTTCCTCAGCCGTATCCGCCCGATCGTCCGCGCGGAGCACGAGCGATGGGACGGTAATGGCTATCCGGATGGGCTCAAGGCTGAGCAGATCCCGATCGAGGCTCGCGTCATCCATGCCTGCGATGCCTTCCAGGCGATGTCGAGCGACCGGCCGTACCGGCGCGCCAGGCCGCGTGAATGGATTCTCAAGGAGATTGCCGCCCAGGCCGGCCAGCAGTTCGACCCGCGGGTGGCGGAGGCGCTACTCGCAGTGATTGCCTCGGGCGAGGTGAGCGTCGCCGGCACCGCCGAGATCGCAGTCCGTCCCGACAAGCGCCTGCCTGAGGCGCACTCCTGGACGCAACACCTCGACGCCATCCAGCAACTCGGCGCGCGTCTCGCCAATATCGGCAGCGTACCCGAGATCTCGGAAACCATCGGCCAGGCCATCACGACGCTGCTGCCCTACGACCAGTGCCGCATCTACCTGCTCGAGGACGACGGCCAGACCCTGAGCCCGGTCTATTTCAGCGACACCCGGCGTTCCGAGTACGACGGGGTGACCGCCGAGACCCTCGCCATCCAGGTCGGCGAGGGGATCACCGGCTGGGTCGCCGAAACCAAGCAGGGGGCGCTGGTTGGCGACACGGAGCACCATCCGAAGGCGGTCCACATCCCGAGCACCACCGAAGCCGACGAGTCGATGCTCGCCGTCCCGGTCATCTTCGAGGACAACCTGATCGGCGTCATCGTCAACGTCAAGGTCGGCCTCCATCAGTACAGCGGTGATCACCTGCGGTTGCTGACGATCCTCGCCAACCAGGCCGCTGTCTCGATCTCCAACGCGCGCTTGATCGAGCGGCTGGCCGCCACGGCGCGGACCGACCCGCTAACCGGGCTCTCGAACCGACGCGCCTTCGAACAGGCGCTCGAAGAACGGTTGGGTGCCGCGTCCCCCGAGCCGTTCTCGGTGATCATGCTCGATGTCGATGGGCTCAAGCAGGTGAACGACGCCCGCGGTCACGCGGCAGGAGACGCGGTACTGAAGCGGGTGGCGGCGGTTCTGACCGGACACCTCCGCCAGGCGGATGTGGTTACCCGCTGGGGCGGCGACGAGTTCGTCCTGCTGATGCCCGGAATGGATCAGGTGGGCGCCGTCTCGCTGGCGCGCCGGGTCGGTGGGACGTTGCGAGATGCCGACGACCCAGCCGGCGCCATCTCGGTGTCGATCGGGACCGCGTCTTTTCCCGCGGACGGCACCAGCCCGGACGGCTTGCTGGCGGCGGCCGACCGCTCGATGTATCTCGACAAGCGACAGCGGGTCGCCTGATCGGCGGGCGGGGCGAGCCTACTTAGCTCGCCGCGACCCGGGCCCAGTCGTCGATGTTCCAGGTCAGGCCGCTCGGGCCGGGGTCGGCGCGTACCACGTAGTCCATCACGTCGGCCTTGAAGCCGCGACCCGCCATCTCCTGCGCCGCGCGGCTCGACAGGATGATCACCGGCAGATGCCGAGTACCGTCCGTCGCGCGAAGGCGCTGCAGCGTGGCAATGCCCAACTCCTCACCCATGCGCAGGTCGAGGAAGATCATGTCCGGACGTAGGGCCGCCGCCTCCTGCATCACCTGGTCGTCGTTCGACACCACCTTCACCTGATAGCCATCGAGCTCAAGTTTGAGCTTGTACATCTCGGCGACCGCCGGATCGTCCTCGATGAACAAAACTCGGATCGTGTCTTCGACGGGGTGCTTCATTGTGGCCATCTGGGTTTCCCTTGCGATGAACCGCTGCCGCCTACCGCCGCTCACACTAGAGGTGTCGCCGATGCCTGTCAATAATGGGTTTGCGTTCTAGTCCCGCTGGTAGGGCTGACGGACCTCTTCGGGTAGCTCGTACCAGCTGACCCGGTCGCCGATCCTCGCCCGCACCTTCCATCTGAGGGACTTCGGCTGCGTCTCAATCCGCTCCCAGAGCTGATCCAGGCGCTGATTGACGCGGCCGGCATCCACCTCGAACTGGGTGGCGGCCTCGCGCACGCGCCCGACGTTGAGCTGCAGCGTTCGGTACAGACCCCAGTCCTCAGAAGTGAGGTGGGCCAGGTAGTCGGCGTTCATCGCGTCGTCATCATGGTCGGCGATGGGGTGATCGAGGAGAAGCGCGATGGTGTCGACGAGGTCCTTCATGTTGACCTCGTAGACCTGCAGCTTGCTGAGCAAAAGATCCGCCGGGGTGAGCGTCGGACCGTCGTGGCCTAGACGGTTTCCCAGTTCGATGACGTGGCACATCTTCATCCTGTCGAGGAAGACGTCGATCTGTCGACCGTTGACGCCGTCGAGATAAAGCAGTCGCTGGTGCCCATTGAGGGTGTTGAATCGTCGGTCGCCCTGGTAACCGAGCGACTCGAACAACCGCTGCACCGCTGACCGCTGTTTGGAAGCCGCGACGAAGTCGAGGTCTCCATACTTTCGCTTGAGTGGCGGCTGCCGGGCGCTGGGCGAATGCAGGTTGACGGCAGCGCCACCGACCAGCTTCACCGCAACCCTGGCCTGTTTCGCTGCCACTGCGATCCGCTCCGCCTCGGCGATAACGTCGCTGGCGGGGGCGTTGACGTCAGGCGCCGGCTCAGGCATCCCGCACGTCGACAATGATGGTCTTCAGGTCCGTCATCTGCTCGATCGCGCGGTGGCCACCGACCCGGCCGATACCGCTCTCCTTGCCCGCCCGGCCGCCGAACGGGATGTGAGCCTCCCAGTAGTTGGATGACTCGTTCACGTTGACCCAGCCCGTCTCCAGCCGCTGGGCGAAACGCAGCGCGCGGTCGATGTCCCTGGTGTAGACCGAGCCGAGCAGGCCGTAGGGGGAATCGTTGGCGATCGCCAGCGCGTCCGCCTCGTCGTCAAAGGGGATCAGCGGCGCGATCGGGCCGAAGGTTTCTTCCTTGCTGACACGCATTCGGGGGTTCACGCCGCGCAGAACCGTGGCCTCGTAGTACAAGCGCGTCGGAAAGCTGTTGGCGCGATGACCGCCGGTTACGACCCCGGCGCCCCCCGCCAGCGCGTCAGCGACGTGCTCGTCCATCTTGGTCGCGACGCCCTCATTGTTCAAGGGCCCCATCGTCGTGGCCTCATCGAACGGGTCGCCCAGTCTGATGGTCTTCATCGCGTCGGTCAGCCGGGCGATGAGCCGATCCTGAAGATTGCGCTGCACCAGGATCCGCTCGCCGGCAGTACAGCTCTGTCCGGCGCAGAGGAAGCAACCGACAATGATGCCCTCCACCGCGCGGTCGATGTCGGCGTCATCGAAGATCACGATCGGGCCGTTGCCGCCGAGCTCCAGCATGACGTGCTTGCCGGCCGCGCGCCGCGCCACCGAGCGTCCGGTCTCGGTCGAGCCGACGAAACCGACGCCGGCCGTCAGGGGATGGCCGGCAATTTCATCGCCAACCACGGAGCCCGGGCCGGTGACGAGGTTGATGGCGCCCGCCGGCAGGTCCGCCTCCGCGAGGCACTCCATCAGCTTGACCGAAATGGCGGAGGTGGACGTCGCGGGGGCCCAGACGATGGTGTTCCCTCCGGCCAGTGCCGGGGCGATCAGCTCCGTAGCCATCGTCAGCGGCCAATTCCACGGCGTGATGAGGGCATAGACGCCGCGCGGAATCCGCAGCGTGAAGACGAGCTTGTTCTTCGACATGGAGGGGATGACGTTCGTCTCGAGGCGCTTGATGTCCTCCGCCGCGATGCGGAAGTACTCGATGGCTTCGCCGACTTCGCCAAGGGCCTCGGCCTTGTAGGGCTTGCCCTGGTCGAGCGTCAGCCAGCGCGCGAGGTCCTCTCGCCGCGTCTCCATCACATCGGCGACGCGATGCAGCAGCGCGGCCCGGTCGAAGACGCCCAGCGCCGCCGTCGCGCTGCGGGCGGCGGAGGCAGCCTCCAGCGCGCGCTCCGCATCCGCACGAGTGCCCTTCGGCAAGCTGGCAATCACCTCACCGGTCGCCGGGCTCGACGCCTCGAAGCTTTCGCCGCTCTCGGACCCGACCCACTGACCGCCGACGAACATCTTCAACGTCTGAATCTTCTCGACGACCTTCAACGGGTCCCTCCTTGCGCTGCCAGGGCGGGCAGCTCTTTTAGCCTCGTCATCTCCGCGTCGTAGAGCGGCTCCTTGACGACGGTCGCCGGGTAGCGGCTACCGAAGTACTGAACCTCGACGTGGCTACCTTCCGCCGCGCGCTCGAGCGGGAGATAACCATAGATAATGCTCTTGCCGACGGTGTAGCCATAGTTCGCGCTCGTCACGTAACCAACACAGCGTCCATCGACGAAGATCGGCTCCTTGCCGAGCACCGCGACGGCCGGGTCATCGAATGTCATACAGGCGAGCTTCCGCGTGATGCCCCGTTCCTTGATCCGCAGGAGCGCGCTCCGGCCGATGAAGTCGCCCTTGTTGAGACGGACGGCGAAGCCCAGGCCCGCCTCATACGGGTTGTACTCGCTATGGATGTCGGCGGCCCATAACCGATACCCCTTCTCCAGCCGGAGCGAGTCGAAGGCGCCACCCCCAAGCGCGGTCACGCCGAACGCCTGACCTGCCTTCCACAGTGTGTCCCAGAGCCGCAACCCGTACTCGGTCGGCGTGTAGAGCTCCCAGCCCAGCTCACCGACGTATGAAATCCGAATTGCGTAGGCGGGGACACTGCCGATCGTCAGCGGCCGGGCGGCGAGATAGGGAAACGCCGCATTGGAAACATCCTGCTGGCTGACGGGCTGCAGGAGATCCCGCGCCTGGGGGCCCCAGACGCCGATGCAGCACCAGCCCGAGGTCAGGTCCTTCAGATGGACGCTCGAATCGCCCGGCAGCTGGCGACGCATCCAGGCCAGGTCGTGCATCCCAACGCCGCCACCGGTGACCACCCAGAAACGTTCGTCATCGACCCGGGTCACCGTGAGGTCGGTCATCATGCCGCCGCGCTCGTTGAGCATCGCGGTGTAGGTCACCTTGCCGACCGGCTGGTCCATCTGGTTCCCGGCGATCCGCTGCAAATAGGCGAGCGCACCCGGTCCCGACACCTCGATCTTCACAAAGGGGGTCGCGTCGAATAGCACCACCCGCTCGCGAGCCGCCCGGTGCTCTACGGATTGCGTCGGTGACCAGAAGCGCGCCGCCCAGCCGGATCGCGTCGGGACGGAGGGACCGTCATCGAGGAGCGATCGGTTCGCTTCATACCATTGCGGCCGCTCCCAGCCCGCGCCCTCGAGGAACATCGCGCCCAGCCCCTGCTGACGCTCGTAAAACGGCGTCAGGCGAAGTTTGCGGGGCGTCTCCATCGGCTGGAGTGGATGAATGATGTCGTACACCTCGCGATAGTTCTGGGCGCCGCGGGCCCGCAGGTACGAACGGGTGAAGGCGTGCGAATAGAAGCGGTTCAGATCTTCTTCGCGAAGGTCGAGGTCGGGCACGCCCTCCACCATCCACTCGGCGACCGCTCGTGCCGCCCCCACGCCATGGGTGATCCAGACGGCCTCGCAGGCCCAGAAGCCGCGTACGTCCAGCGACTCACCGATCAAGGAATGCCCATCCGGCGTGAAGGAGAACATGCCGTTGATCCTCTCGACCAGCTCCGCCGACCTGAGCGCCGGGTAGAGCTCGGACGCATACCCCATCGAGGGACCGAAGAGATCGTCACGGAAGGGCGCGCAGGACGGCATCACCCCGTCGTCCCAGGTCGAACGAAGCTCCTGCGGGTCAACGAGGACGGGTTCATGCCGGTAGGCGCCGATCAGGAGGCTGCGGTAATCCTGGCGGAAGTACATCGAGCGGTCCTGGTGGCGGACGATGGGCATGGATTGCCAGCCGGTCTCGCCCGACAACTCGGGCAGGGGATCGCTGACGGCGACCAGGTGTTGCAATGGCTGCAGAGGGATCGGCACGCCGGCCATCCGGCCGATCAACGGGCCCCAGATGCCGGCTGCACTGAGCACGTGCTCGGTCGCGATCCGGCCCTGGTCCGTCTCCACGGCTGAGACGCGCCCCTGCTTGACGTCGATCCCGGTAACTCGCGTGTTTTCGAGGAAGCGGGCGCCTTCGGGCTCAGCCAGCCGGGCCAGCGCCTCCGACGCCTGGACGGCCCTGACGGTGCCGTCGCTGGGCACGTGGATGGCGCCGTAGAGATGATCGGTGCGCATGATCGGGACCAGGCCCTTGATCTCTTCCGGGCCGATCAGGCGGGTCGTCAACCCCCAGGACGTCGCATGGCCATGCTTGCGCTTGAGCTCCTCCCAGCGCTCCGGCGTGGCGGCCACCTCCAGGCTGCCCACCTCCCAATAGACGGCGTCGCCGTCGAGCCGGAGTTTGCGATAGGTCTGAACGGTGTCCATGGCGAAGCGGCAGGTGGTGCGGGCGACGTTGTTCTGAAACACCAGGCCCGGCGCGTGCGAGGTGGAACCGCCAGCCCGGAACAATGGTCCCTGGTCGAGGACGACGACATCGCGCCAGCCGAGCCGGGTGAGGTGATAGGCGGCGCTGCAACCGACGATCCCGGCGCCGATGATGACGACCCGGGCCTGGTCCGGCCGGCGGTCAGACCCGGGCATGCAGGATGGCGTCCTTGCGGACCTCGACGAAAGCCTGGAGCTGTTCGGCGACCCCCGAATC
>Ga0209267_1002911_pt1 | contig 10798 bp, 7 predicted proteins | sample GraSoiAngelo_137_FD_185894 | JGI IMG/M metagenome (GOLD analysis project Ga0209267, IMG submission 185894) | Grasslands soil microbial communities from the Angelo Coastal Reserve, California, USA - 14_0929_09_30cm (SPAdes) (version 2) | ecosystem: Environmental > Terrestrial > Soil > Grasslands ... | reverse complement strand
GAGGGCGTCGACCGCCTCGGGCAGCGCCACGGCGTCGGCCGGATGGAGCCGCACCTTGCGGATCGGGCTCCGCGCGCTCGCGATGCGGGACTCGCCCTCGATCACGGTGCCGTCGGACAGCTCCGCCTGGAGCGTCACGTTCTGGCCGGTCGCGGGCAGCACCAGGCCCCGGATCGCCAGCAGTCGCCCGACTCGCGCGACCGCTTTCGAGAAATCCTGCTCGAGTTCCGTGAGCGCGGTCAGGATGAGATTGCCGAGGCTGTGCCCGGCCATCTCGCTGTCGCCGGCGAAGCGAAAGGCGAACACGTCCGCCAGCGCCGGATCCCCCCCGGCGAGGGCGAGGAGGCAGTTCCTCACATCGCCGGGGGACGGGAGCCGATACGTCGCGCGCAGCTTGCCGGAGCTGCCACCGTCATCGGCGACGGTCGCGACCGCGGTCAGCCGCGTCTGGTCCCGTTCGGGATCCCAGGGGTACGACTCGAACAGTCCCGCGCGGAGACCGTGCAGCACCGTCGGCAGCCCCGTGCCGCCGCCCAGCGCGACGATGCGAAGGTCGGGGAGGCCACCCTCTTCAGGCGGGTTCACGCGCGACGCCTCGCTGGCGATCGTGACGACCGAAGCTGCTGCCATGGCCTAGAGCTCCTTGGCCGCAGGGGGAGCGACCAGTTCCGGAAGACAACGCGCCAGCGACTGACGCAGGACGGCCCTCTTCGTGTACGCGTAGACGAACGTGTCGCCCTGGACGATGTAGGACTGAACGACGCCGCATTCCTGGAGCCTCAGCAGGGCTTGTCGCGTGGAGGGTACGTCCCGGTTGATCCACCACTCCGCGATGCCGCGGGCCGTGTCGGCGGCCTCGTTGTGGCGCATCAGGTACTGCACGATCTCGCGGCATACCGCGTCGCGCTCGAGAAGATCTCGGAGCGCCGGCGTCACCCTGCTGCGACTGGCCTGAGGCGCGAGCTTCAATGCGGCGTGGTGAGAGAGCACGATTGGGGCCAACGTCGTAACTGGCCGCACTCTCTACGTTCTGCGAATCCGGAAACGCTGAGATCGCGAGCGTCCCCTAAAAGTTTGCGCGTCGGCCCCGCAAAGTTTGCCGGGGCGTCGAACGGAGGGCCGTCTAGGAGCCGCTCGGGACGAGGCCCCGGTCGGAGCCGGTGGAGGCGTCGACGTCCCGGCCGTAGGCTTTGAGCTTGTATTGCAGGCAGCGAACGCTGATCTGCAAGAGCCGTGCGGCTTCGGTCCGGTTGCCGTGGACCTTGTGGAGAGTCCTGAGGATGTGGCGGCGCTCCACTTCGCTCAGCGGCAGCCCGGCCTCGAACAATCCCGAGAGCACGGGCGAGGGAGCGGCGACGGCGCTCGACGGGTCTCCGGCGAAGAGATCGCGGTCGGTCAGCGTATCGCCCTCGGCGAGCACGACGGCCTGCTCGAGGAAGTTCTCGAGCTGTCGCACGTTGCCCGGCCAGGGCAGGGCCATCATGCGCTTGAGCGTCACGGGCGCGACCTGTGTGACGGGCTTGCCGTACAGACCCGCGAACCGCTGCAGGAAGTGATCGACCAGGCGTGGAATGTCTTCGGTCCGCTCGCGGAGAGCCGGCACCTTGATCATGAAGACCGCGACCCGATAGTAGAGGTCCTCGCGAAACGTGCCCTGCGCCACGGCCGCCTTGAGATCCTTGTTGGTGGCGGTGATGAGCCGGATGTCCGTCCTGATGGGTTTGCTCCCACCCACCTTGGAGAACTCACGCGTCTGGATGACCCGGAGGAGCTTGGCCTGGAGGCTCGGGCTCAGCTCACCGAGCTCGTCGATGAACAGAGTCCCGGTGTGGGCCAGCGAGAAGACGCCTTCACGATGCTCCGTCGCGCCGGTGAACGCGCCCCTCACGTGACCGAAGAGGTGGCTCTCCATCAAGCCTTCGGGGATCGTGGTGCAGTCGAGCGTGATCAGCGGACGATCACGCCGCGGGCTCGCGTAGTGGATCGCGCGCGCGATCAGCTCCTTGCCGGTGCCGCTCTCGCCGTGGATGCAGACGTTGACGTCCCCGACCGCCACCTTCGCGATGCGCGCGAAGATGTCGGCCATCTGCGACGACTCGCCGATGATGCCGTGATACGCCGGCCGGATCGGCGCCGGGAGTGATCGCTCGGCGGAGGTTTTCGCCGCGCGCAGCGCCTGCTTCAGCACCTGCTCGAGCAGCGCGGTGGAGCTCGGCCGCGCGACGCAATCGACGTTGGGCAGCTGGGTCAGATACTGGATCTTGGTGTCGTCGAGCGCGTCGACGAACGCGAGCACGCGGCCTCGATAGCCCGCGCGCTCCACCCGGACCGCGACTTGCCAGCCCGTGAGATCGGGCGTGACGTTCACGATCAAAAGATCAGGGACGCGATGCATCTCGAATGCGCGCGAAAGTTCGTGCAGAGTGCCGGCGGACGCCGTCGTGACTGCCATCGAAGACAAGACGCGGCGCGCGGCTTCGCCCAGGATCATGCTCTCGTCGACGATCACTACGCGCACGTCTCGCCTCCGCAGTCCCGCAATTCTGACAGGGTGTGCTTTGTCAAGCAAGAGCCCCGAAGCCCGAATGACGCGCGCGCTCGTCGTCGCGGAGCCTCCGCAACGGCGTCCGGTAACTCGCCTGACGGAGCCGAGCTGCCGCCGCGTGGATCCCACCCACGAGCTCGAGCGCGTTGCGCAACGCGGCCTCCTCGGCCGCTCGATTCGGCCGGCCGCTCTCCGCGCGGCTCGAGCGCGCGGTCGGCGTATCCTTCGACTCGCTCAGGACGTCGCCATTCCGGAAATGCCCGACGCGACTCGGAATTTTTTTGTTCCGCTCGCCCGGGGGCCGACTCGTCGCGCTTGGGGTGTGCCGGTGATCCTCGCGAAACATCCGGAAGAGCTTCAAGCGCCTCAGAGCTCGGACGGCCCCCGATTGGAGCGTTGCCGCGCGCTCGACGATTTCGCCGAACCGATCCTGGATGGCCCTCACGACGTGGCGTGACTCGGAGCCGTCGAGATCCAGTGCATGCGGTCGCGGCGCGGTCGGGTCCACGAGCCTGACAAACGAGCAAAGCCAATACCATTGTGCATTTACGGCGCAACCTTCCGGATCGCTTGCATTTTTTGCGTACCCGAAGTTGTTGCGCGGGGCGGGCAGTGGAAGAGACTTGATCACACGGCGAGGATATCGAGGGAGCCAGAGTGCCGCGAGCCTCTGTGAAATCAGCTAGATCGGCTGTTTCAAGGGCGCGGTAATCGGCTGATCAAAAGCTGAACAGGACGTGCGCTCGAGAGCGCAAAGCTCACCGAGCCGACAGTGCTAACCTTGCTCAGACGGCACCCGCGCAGGCGGGCGAGTCTCAGAGTCGGGGCGGCGGGTCGTCTTCGGGGAGGGTCAGGATCACGTGCGATCGCACCTGGAGCTCCAGATCGACCTCGCGTCGGGTTCGCCGGTCTGAACGCCGACGTTCGGGCTCCTGACCCCGGGGCCGTCGCCGTCGCTCTGCGCGACGGCGATCCAGAATGACCTCGACATTCCCGTCGTCGCGAAAGCGCTCCAGCAGGTACTCGAACAGGCGAGCCTCGTGGCGCGAGACGAGAAACAGATGTCTGGCCATGTGCTCGTCTATTGTCTGTCGACACTGTGCGCGGCAGGTCATTTTTTCCTCGCGGATCGAATGCGGAGCATTTGCAGTGCCATTCACGAAGACAGCGAATAATCGGGTTGTTTCTAGACAGCGCCGAGCTCCGTCCGCTCGATTTGGAAGATTTTCCGACGGGGAGACACGATGCTGAAGGTGATCGTCGTGGTCGCGCGCGACCGCCCTGAGCTCCTCGGCTACTTCGAGCGAGTCTTCGCCGGCATGCCGGACATCAAGGTTCTTGTGGACCGGCGGATCCTGCCGCCAGGGGGCCAGCCCGGCACGGCGGGCAACCCGGGTCAGCAAGAGCGCCGGGACATCTACGACGATCTCCAGCAGCGCGGCTTCGTGATGATCCGCCTGGGCTGAGCCCGGTCCACCGACTGGCTCGTCCACCGACTGGCTATAATGCGACGACCGGAGGGTCGGGATGCTTCTGGCGTGGGCGGTCCGGCGGAATTCGTATTTCGATTCGATCGACCTCATGCGCGTCGCCGAGCAGGTGAGGCAGCTGGCGGGTGTCGCTGAGGTCGCGGTCGTCATGGGGACTCCGGCCGGGCGCTCGATGCTCGCAGAAGCCGGCATGTGGCCGGCGGAGGCGCCGGAGTCCGGGCCCTCGGACCTCCTGGTCTCGGTCCGGGCGAGCACCGAGACGGTCGCGAACCGGGCCCTCGCGAGCGTCGACGAGCTTCTGAGCGCCAGCCGCGACACCGAGCAAGCCCGCTCCGATGTCCTGCCGCGGACCACGGCCGGCGCCGCGCGCAGGAGGGCCACGACGACCGTGGCCCTCATCGCGGTTCCGGGTGCCTACGCCGCCGTCGACGCCCACCAGGCGCTCTCCGCCGGGCTCCACGTGTTCCTGTTCAGCGATGGCGTTTCACTGGATGACGAGGTGGCGCTCAAGCGCCGGGCGCGCGATCGCCGGCTTCTGGTCATGGGCCCCGAATGCGGGACCGCGATCATCAACGGAATCGGCCTGGGCTTCGCGAACCGGGTGCGCCGCGGTCCCATCGGCGTCGTCGGCGCCTCGGGAACAGGGATCCAGGAGCTGACCAGCCTCATCCATCGCCTCGGCTCGGGGGTCTCCCACGCGATCGGCACGGGCGGGCGGGATCTCCACGCCGCCGTCGGCGGGCTGACCACCTTGCAGGGTGTCGCGGCCCTGGGCGCCGACCTCGATACGCGGGTCGTGCTCATCGTCTCGAAGCCGCCCTCGCCGGCCGCCGCCGATGCCGTGCTCCGAGCCGCTGTCGAGACGGGGAAGCCGGTCGTCGCGTGTTTGCTCGGGTATGACGGCGCGACGCCGGCGGGCGTTCGCACGGCGCCGACGCTCGAGGAGGCGGCGACCACCGCGGTGAAGCTCACCGCGGGTAGTGTCCGAGACCTCGAGAGGTCGAGGGCGAAGGCCCCCGGCGCGCGCGGCGCGATCTTCGGTCTCTACTCCGGCGGGACGCTGTGTGACGAGGCGCGGCGCCTCGTGGGCGATGGTCCAGGGCACCGCTTCGTCGATTTCGGCGCCGAGGAGTACACCCGCGGGCGCCCGCACCCGATCATCGATCCAAGCCAGCGAAACGTGGCGATCGTGGGCGCGGGCGACGACTCGGGTGTCTCCGTGATCCTGCTCGATCTCGTGCTCGGCGACTGCGCTCACGCCGACCCGGTCGGCGCACTGCGGCCCGCCCTCGCCGAGGCGCGCGCGCGGCGTCGCGGGCGCGAGCTGGCGGTCGTCGCTCACGTGGTCGGTACCGACCAGGACCCGCAGGGTCTCGAGCGCCAGGAGGAACAGCTCCGGAAGCTCGGCGCGGTCGTATGCGCCAGCAACCGGATGGCGGCCGAGGCGGCGCGGGCGATCGCCGAGGGACGCGATGTCGTCTGAGGCCGACCTCCTCCGCAATCCGCTCGGGGCCCTCGTCGCCGGTCCCGAGATCTTCGCCTCGGCCCTCGCCGCTCAGGGCGTTCCCGTCACACGGGTCGACTGGCGGCCTCCGCCGGCGCCGGGCGAGCTCGGCGCGCTCTGGTGCGATGCGGTCGACGCCGCCAATCGCGTCACGCTCGATCGCATCCTCGCCGCCCATCAAGTTCTGGTCGACGTGCGCCCGGCGAAAGAGGTGGTGCCGGGTATGACGCGCGAGACCGTGCTCCACGCCGGCCCGCCGATCGCGTGGGAACGGATGAGCGGCCCCCTGCGCGGCGGGATCGTCGGCGCGCTGATCTACGAGGGGCTGGCGACGACGTGGGAGGACGCGGAGAGGCTCGTCACCCACGGCGCGGTTCGCTTCGATCCCTGTCATCACCACGCGACCGTCGGACCGATGGCCGGCGCCACGACCGCCTCGATGCCGGTGCTCGTCGTCGAAAACCGGACGACCGGCAACCGCGCCTATTCGACGATCAACGAGGGGCTCGGCAAAGTGTTGCGCTACGGCGCCTACGCTCCCGACGTGATCGATCGCCTGCGCTGGTTCAGGGACGTCGTGGGCCCGGCGTTCGGGGAATCGATCCGGCGCGCGGGTGGCGTCGACCTCCGAGCGCTCATCGGCCAGGCGGTGCAGATGGGCGACGAGTGTCACAACCGGAATCGCGCGGCCTCTGCGTTGCTCATCAAGGCACTCGCGCCCGAGATCGCCGCGCTGGAGCTGCCGGCGAAGGAGCGCAGTCGCGTCCTGGCCTTCGCGGCGTCCAACGAGCACCTGTTCCTGAACGTCGGCATGGCCGCGTGCAAGGCCGCGCTCGACGCGGCGCACGGCGTGCCCGACTCGACGATCGTGACGGCGATGGCGCGCAACGGCACGGACTTCGGGATCCGTGTCGGCGGGCTGGGCGACCGGTGGTTCACGGGGCCGGCGCAGACGCCGCAGGGGCTCTACTTTCCCGGGTTCAGTGCCGGCGATGCCAACCCCGACATCGGCGACAGCGCCATCACCGAGACGGCCGGCCTCGGCGGCTTCGCCATGGGCGGGGCGCCGGCGGTCGTTCAGTTCGTCGGCGGCACGCCGGCCGATGCGCTCGAGTACACGCGGCTCATGTACGAGATCACGCTCGGCGAGAGCACGGCCTACCGGCTGCCCGCGCTCGACTTCCGCGGGACGCCGACCGGAATCGACGTGCGCCTGGTCGTGCAGACGGGCATCCTCCCGCAGATCGACACCGGCATGGCACACCGCGAGCCCGGCGTCGGTCAGGTCGGCGCGGGCCTCGTCAAGCCGCCGCGCGAATGCTTCGACCGCGCGTTCGAGGCTCTCGGGCGAGCGCGCGCTGACGCCGCCGCCGGCTCGACGTCGCGCCGCTCCTGAGCCGATGACCACGCGCAGCATCGGCGCGCGCATCCCGCGCAACGAGGACCCGCGGCTCCTGCAGGGCCTCGGCTGCTTCGTCGACGACGTGAATCCCCCCGGCGCCCTTCACGCGGCCTCGCTCCGGAGCCCGCACGCCCACGCGCGGATCGCCCGGATCGACGCGACGGCCGCCCGCCGCGTGCCCGGCGTCCATCTCGTGCTCACGGCCGCCGATCTCGGCGAGCTGAACCAGCCCGCGCCGCTGTTGATCCCGCACCCGACCTTGACCCACGGCCGCACGCAGCGGCCCCTCGCCGTCGACGAAGTCCGCTACGTCGGAGAGGTGGTGGCCTTCGTCGTCGCCGACAGCCGCTACATCGCCGAGGACGCGCAGGCGCTCATCGAGGTCGAGTACGAGCCGCTGCCGGTGGTGACGGATCTGAAGTCCGCGCTCTCGCCCGGGACCCCGCGCGTCCACGCGGACGTGCCCGACAACCGCGCCGCGCGCTTTCGCCAGACCGTCGGCGACGCCGAGGCCGCGCTGGCGCGCGCGCCGCGCGTGCTGAGCGAGCGGCTGACGATTGAGCGCAGCTGCGGGAGCCCGATCGAGGCGCGCGGCGTGGTGGCCGAGTGGGACGCCCGCCGGCGTGTCCTACGAGTGTGGGATTCGACGCAGGCGCCGCTGCCGATCAAGAACGGTCTGGCCGGTCTCTTCGGCTTGCCCGAGTTCAACGTGGAAGTCGTGGCACCCGACGTCGGCGGCGGCTTCGGGACGAAGATCATGCTCTTCTATCCCGAGGAGATCCTGGTTCCGCACGCCGCGATCACGCTCGGTCGCCCGGTGAAGTGGACAGAAGACCGCCGCGAGCACCTCATCGCGGCCAACCAGGAACGCGGCCAGCTGCACGACGTCGAGGTGGGATTCGACGAGACCGGACGAATCCTGGCTCTGAGCGATCACTTCGTCCACGATGCCGGGGCCTACACGCCGTACGGCATCGTCGTCCCGATCATCACGTCGACCCAGCTGCCCGGACCGTATCGCCTGCTGAACTACACCGTCGAGTTCGAAGTGGCGTACACGAACAAGGCGGCGGTCTCTCCCTACCGGGGCGCCGGCCGGCCCCACGGCGCCTTCGTGATGGAGCGCACGATCGGGCTGATTGCGCGCGAGCTCGGGCTCGAGCCGGCCGAGGTGCGGCGCCGCAACTTCGTCAAGCCCGACGAGTTTCCGTGGGACGTGGGGCTCACGTTCCAGGACGGCGCGCCGACCCGCTACGACAGCGGCGACTATCCGGCCGGCCTCGCGATGGCCGTCGAGATGATCGGCGCCGCGGATTTTCGCCGGCGCCAGGCCGAAGCACGCCGGGCCGGGCGTTATCTCGGGCTCGGGCTCGGCTGCTACGTCGAAGGCACCGGGATCGGCCCGTACGAGGGTGCGCACGTCCGTGTCGAGCCGAGCGGCAAGGTCCTCGTTGCGACGGGCCTGACCACCCAGGGCCAAGGGCACGGCACGACGTTCGCCCAGATCGCCGCGGACGCGATCGGTTGCAGCCCCGCCGACGTCTCGGTCGTCACCGGCGACACCACGAAATTCAACTGGGGCGCCGGAACCTACGCGAGCCGCGGCCTGGTGACGAGCGGCAACGCGATTCACCGCGCCGCGATGGCGGTTCGCGAGAAGGTGCTTCGGCTGGCGGCGAGCCTGCTCGAGGTCTCGCCTCACGACCTCGAGCTGGCCGACGGGCGCGTGCGCGTCAAGGGCGTGCCGGGCAAGGAGCTGACGCTCGGCGCGCTGGCCACGGTCGCAAACCCAATCCGCTACGCGTACGGCAAGGGCGCGGCCGAGGCGGCGCTGCGGCTCGTGAAGCCGCGGGAGGGCGCCGTGCTCCAGGAGGACGAAGAGCCGGGGCTGGAGGCGCGCGGTTACTACGCGCCCCCGCACGCCACATTCGCCAGCGGCTGCCACGCCGCGATCGTCGAGGTCGACATCGACACGGGGAACCTCACGATCTTGAAGTACGTCGTCCAGCACGACTGCGGCACCCTGGTGAACCCGATGATCGTCGAGGGCCAGATCCGCGGCGGCGTCGCGCAGGGCGTCGGCGGCTCGTTCTACGAGCGGATCGTCTACGACGACACCGGTCAGCCTCTCACCACGACGTTCATGGACTTCCTGATGCCGACCGCGCTCGAGATCCCCGAGATCGAGATCGGCCACATCGAGACGCCGTCGCCGCTCAACGCGCTCGGGATCAAGGGGGTAGGGGAAGCCGGCGCCATCCCCGTGCCGGCGCTCGTGGCCGAGGCGATCGACGATGCGCTCGCGCCGCTCCGGGTACGGGTGCGTGAGATGCCGCTCGACCCCGATCGGCTCCGGCGGTTGATCGAGAACGCTCGGCGTGGCTCTTCCCCGTAGCGTCGCGACGCCGTCGGTTCTTGCCGAGCTGGTGATGCTCGGCGCCAATGTCGTCTATGGCACATCGTACGTCGTGGCGCGGGTGACGCTCGAGAGCGTCCCGCCGGCGACGCTCGCCTTCTCGCGGCTCCTCATCGCATGGCTGGCTCTGGCGCTGCTTTCACGGGCACAACCCGCCACGCTACTTTCCCGTGCCGACCGGCGGGCGATCGCGTTCATGGGGATTCTCGGCTTCGCCGCCGCATACGTCTGTTCGAACTGGGGAATCGCGCACTCCACGGCGACGAACGCGGCGCTCTTGATCACCGTCGAGCCGGTCGCGATGATTCTCCTGAGCCCGTGGTACCTCGGCGAGCGGCTGTCCCGGCGTGGAGCGGTCGGCGCGGCGCTCACGATCGTGGGGACCGTGATCCTCGTCGTCGACGGGATCCCGGGCGTGACCGAGCGGCTCGTGCCGCACTGGGCAGGTGACCTGGTGCTCGTCCTGGCGGGGGTCGCGTACGCATCGTACTCGCTCCTGGGGCGCCGCGTCCTCGAGCGCCACGCTCCGCTTGCCGTCACGACGCGATCGCTCATGTGGGGCGCCGCGGCCCTCATGCCGCTCGCCGGGCTCGAGTGGGCTTCTGGGGCACGGCCGGCCTGGACCACCGCGGGCGTCGCCGGCACGGTCTACCTGGCCGTCGTCATCACGGCGCTGGGCTACGTCGTCTGGAACTGGGCTCTCGCGCGGGTCCCGGCCCCGCGGGCGGCGATCTTCCTCAACGTCCAGCCGATCGTGGGCGCGCTCCTCGGCACCGTGCTGCTGGGCGAGCCGGTCTCGGCCTTCACGGTCCTCGGAGGCGCCCTGGTCGTGACCGGCCTGGTAGTAGCGTTCGGACCTGGTGCCGGGTAACGGTATACTCGGAGTCGATGGCCGAGCCTCGCCGTTATCAACTCCAGAAGGACGCCGCCAATCGCCTGATCGCCGACCTGCTCGACGCCGAGGAAGTCCCGGCCGAGCGCCGTGGATACTTCCAGCAGCTCCTGACGACTGCGCTGAAGCTGCACGAGGACGGTGCCGGGACGGGCGACCTCAAGATCACGAACGCGGCGTTCAAGGAGCTGCGCTACGCCTACAAGGTCTTCGCGCCCTACGCTGGCGTCCGCAAGGTGACGGTCTTCGGCTCGGCGCGCGCGACCTCGAGCGAGGAAGCTATCGCCAGCGCACGCCTCTTCGGCAAGCGAATGACCGAGGAGGGCTGGATGGTCGTCACCGGCGCGGGCGCGGGCATCATGGGTGCGGCCCAGGAAGGGGCGGGCGGCGAGCAAAGCTTCGGCCTGAACATCCGCCTGCCGTTCGAGCAGGAGGCGAACCCGTGGATCGCTTCCGACCCCAAGCTGATCACCTTCAAGTATTTCTTCACCCGCAAGCTTTTCCTCGTCAAGGAAGCAAGCGGTGTGGCGCTCTTTCCCGGCGGCTTCG
>Ga0209267_1002909_pt1 | contig 10804 bp, 2 predicted proteins | sample GraSoiAngelo_137_FD_185894 | JGI IMG/M metagenome (GOLD analysis project Ga0209267, IMG submission 185894) | Grasslands soil microbial communities from the Angelo Coastal Reserve, California, USA - 14_0929_09_30cm (SPAdes) (version 2) | ecosystem: Environmental > Terrestrial > Soil > Grasslands ... | reverse complement strand
GCTGTTCGAGGCGGCCGAGGCTGGACCATCACCCGCGGCATTGGTCGCCACCACTGTGAAGGTGTAGGCCGTCCCAGGCGTCAGCCCGGTGACGGTCGCCTGGAGCGTGCTGCCGTCCGGCGTGCTCGCCGTCTTGCCGTCCGGACTCGAGGTCACCGTGTACTTGGTGATGGCGGATCCGCCATCGCTGGCTGGCGCCGTCCAAGTGACGGTTGCCTCCGAGCTTCCGGCTGTGGCCGTCCCGATGGTGGGCGCCCCCGGCGTGGTATATGGGGTGACGCTGTTCGAGGCGGCCGAGGCTGGACCATCACCCGCGGCATTGGTCGCCACCACTGTGAAGGTGTAGGCCGTCCCAGGCGTCAGCCCGGTCACGGTCGCCTGGAGCGTGCTGCCGTCCGGCGTGCTCGCCGTCTTGCCGTCCGGACTCGAGGTCACCGTGTACTTGGTGATGGCGGATCCGCCATCGCTGGCTGGCGCCGTCCAGGTGATGGTTGCCTCCGAGCTTCCGGCTGTGGCCGTCCCGATCGTGGGCGCCCCCGGCACAGTAGATTGAATCGTCAAAAGATGAGTCACGTCGCTGCTTCCCGTAAAGTTCGCTCCCGTCAGTGGAGGCGTGTACTGGGCGTCGATTGTGTAGGTTCCGACCGGCTTGCTCGAAGGGTATGTGTAGGTCGTGCTGGCGTGCCCGCTACTGAAAGTGACTGCGCCTTGCGATCCGAATACCACCCCTCCATCTTTGAGAGCGAAATCAACTGTGCCCTGGTTGACGTCGGCGCCAGTGCTTGACGAAACGTCGGCAGTCAGACTGACCGAGCCGGCGCCGAAGTTCGCGCTGGCCGCTGGGGCGTTTGTCTGGGTACCCGCCTTGTCGACCGTGAGGGTGGCGGTCATGTCTGTGCCGCCCGCGGCAATGCTGGCCGGCGCCGGCGTGTACAGTGTGTCTCCGCCAAAGCTGGCTTTCACGCCAGTGAGATGCGTCCCGGCTGGAATCGTACCGAGCGGGGCGCTCGCCACGGTCGCGACTCCCACATTGGGACTCGTGTCGCTGGTCGTTGCCGGTATCGGGGTATTGCTCTCGAGCTGGAAGGAAACGGCCTCATTACCAAGCCCAGCACCAAGCCAGCTGAGGGTGGCGCTTAGCGGTGCTGTACCACCATAAGTTCCGGTCGCGGTATCTGGCGCCAAAACGGTTACGCGAACGGCGGCATAGAAGTCCTTGGTTGCGGGCACCATCTGGTTGTTTTCATCAGGAACACAGCTGGTCGCACCGCTCACCCGCAAGTGGTTAAGCCCGGCCGTGGCGGTGCCGTAGTTGAGTTGATAGGCCCCACTGGTCCAAACCCGCTTAACCAAGGTAAAGCCGGCGACCGCGGTGACGTCGTGAACGGCGGCGCCGTTCGTTCCGTCGTCGAAGGTGACGAGAAGCGGGCTCGTCGGGTTAATCACCCGGCTGAAGGTGAGCTTGTCCGTCATTGTCCCAATACCGAGAGCTCGCGTTCCATTCGGGTCGTCGCTGGCGGTCGGATTATTGCCAGTGATCTCGATCTTGCCCCCGGGTGTTGGCGGGTCGGTAAGCACCGGCTGCTCGCTAGCCAGGGAATCAGTCACTGTCACGGTCGCGGTCGGGTGCGCGGGGCTGCTGGCCGTGCCCGGCGTGCCGCCCCACCAGACGGCGGTGGCGGTCGGTGCGCCTCCCGTGCCGGTGACGTCGGAGGCCGAATTGCTGAGGACGTTGCTTTCTGTGATAGAGCTCGTTCCATCGAAGGAAATGCCATTGACGTCGTCGTGAATTCCCATGCAGTCCATCTTCGTGTTTGCCCCCGAGCTGATGACCGCGTAATGGCCTGCCCCGTGGATGTTCTTGATGACGTCTCGCGACAGCGTCGCCACGGAACCCATGAGGTTGATACCGTTGCCTGTCACATCGTCAATCGTGATGTCGGAGAACGTGCTGAGCTGGTTGGGATCGGTCGCATCCGTCCCGGCGTTCTTGACCGTGAAAGCATCGCCCAAGACGTGCGCGACGGTCGCCGGCCCTGTAACGGTCAGACCGGCACCGGAGATGGTCAGTCCAGACGAGGCATTCTCGATGGACCCGCCTTTGAACTGGCTTGGCTGCGCGTCGACGTTGATGCCACCCCAGTCAGTGCTCGCTAGCGTGCAGGGACTTGGAGAGAGCACCGAGGGGCAAGCGGAAGGGAGCACTGGATCGTTCAGGCTGGTAAAAGTCGTGCCCGTCGCGTTCAGTGACCCGTTGATCTTGATCGATCCCTTGAGGACCTTCACAACATCGTTCGCGTTCGTAGTCAGAGTCTTATCGACCGTCAGAGAGCCGTCCAGGAAGAATCCGAGCGGATTTTCGGCCGCGCCCGGAATTGGCGTTAACCAGCCAAGGTCGTTCGTGTCCTCCCCGTGAAAGGCCAGGGCATTCAGTCCGTCGCTACCGCCCGTGTTTCCGGTGATTTCGGTCTTGAAATCGCCCTTAACACCGTTCAGATAGATCGCCGGATAGGTAACGGCACTATTCCCGGTGTTGAATACATGGTTGTCCTTGAGAGTGAGGTGGTCTGCGCCCACTAGACGGATGCCGTAGGTGCCTGCCCCGGCGCTCGCTGACGCCGCCGCGACGCAGGGATCGACGGCCGTGGCGCCGATGCAATTGTTGGTGATATCCGTCGCCAGGCCGGCCAGGCCACTCGCCAGGATCGCGTCCTTGCGGGTATTGGTGACGTGGACGTGGTCGATCTTCAGGCAATCACCACTGGCGGGACAGGCCACACTGCTGAAGTAACTGGCGACAATCCCGTGCGACCCGGTACCTGCGATAGAGCTGTCGCTAGCGCCGTCGCTGACTATGAAGATCGGAGTATCCGACGCATTGACCCCGTCGACGCTCGCCTCAGATATTGCGGTCCCCGTGAGGGTGAGCAGCGGGCCGGTCGACGGGCCTGACGCCGCGTCTCCACTGTCGATCGTGATGGCGGTGACGCTGAAATCCAGGGCGGCGTCTCGAAGTGAACCATTACCTAGATTGCCTGCGCCGTCGTCGCTCAGCACAATTCCTCCCCAGTCGCCGCGGCTTCCGGTGCACGATGGGGTGAAGACCGATGGACAGGAGAAGACGCTGCCCGCTGTGGCGCTGCCAGCCCCGCTCATGTCTTTGAGGCTCGTGAATAGCTTGGCTCCGGCGTCGTCCGCCTTCAACGTGCCGCCGTTCAAGGTGATCGGGCCACCCAGACTCTTGACAACGTCATTCGCTTTGACCTTCAGGGTCCTGGGCCCGTCCATGGTCACTGAACCGTCGAGCATGTAGCCCAGGGCGTGGGTCGGCGAGAGTCCCGGAGTGACCCAGGTCAGGTCGCTGGTCACCGTGCCGTGGAAAACAAGCGCGTTCACGTAGTTGGCTGTTCCCACATTCCCTCGTACGTTTCGCACGAAATCGGCCTTAACGCCGTCCAGATAAATCGCCGAGAACTGGTTTCCTCCGCTGCCGGAAATGTTGTTGTTCCGCAGCACCAGGCTGTCGGCGTTCTGCAGATGGATGCCAAAGCCGTGCGCGTTCGCGATGTGGTTATCGGCGATCCAAACTGGATGGCCGCCCAGGACTTCAGCGAGGATGGCATCCGATCCGGTCTCCTTGAACTGGACGCCACTGACGCGAATTGCTGCGTCGAGAGCCACTGAGGACGCCAGGTTCACACGAAGGCCGTGGAGACCCTGGCCGGGCTTATTCCAGATGGTTGAATCGGTGACCGAGACCGGCGTGTCTTTGGCATTGATTCCATCCCCCGAGGATGGTCCGACGGAACTGTGGGAAACGGTCAGGCCGAAGACCGAGCTTCCGGCGGTACTCACCGCCTTGCTGTCGATCGTGATGCCGGTCGAGGCGTTTCGGATACTCGTGTTGACGAAAGCTCCGCTGGCATCGCCTGTCAGAATCAATCCACTCCACGCGCCGGCCACCGGCTCGCTTCCGGGTGAGCAGGTCGGGAGCAGCGACGACGGGCAGGCGATGACGCCGGCCGCGTTATCCGCCAGGCTCGTGAAGATTTTCTGGCTGCTGGACCCTGTGCTGTCGGCGCTTAGCGTGGCGTCGTTTGGTGTTGCCGCCGCGGTCAGTTTGATGAAGCCCTTGCCCACTTTGACGATGTCGCCGGCGGCGAGCTTTAGCTGCCCGTCCACGAGGAGCGAGTCGTCCAGCACGTAGCCCAGAGCTGGTGGGGTATTGACGTTCGAGCTGGGCCGGGCGGACTGCCAGGTCGTCAGGGCGCCGGTTGCCTCGCCGTGGAAGGCCAAGGCATTGACCCCGTTGTGAGCCCCGGTGTTACCGAAAATCTTGGTCGTGAAGTCGCCCTTGACACCGTCCAAAAAGATCGCGGGGAATGATGCCGCCGGATTGAGCGCAGGCGGGTTCCCGGAATTCACAACCGTGTTTTGAGAAACGGTCGGATCCGCGGCAGCCTGGAGATATATCCCGGAAGTCCCCGCCCCGCCGATGTGATTGTTCTTAACAGCGACGGTCTGCTTGGACAGAGAGTCAGCGAAGATCGCCTCCCGACCGGCGGTGCTGAACGTCACGCCGTCGACCGTCAGCGCCTGGCCCGGGACAGCATCCGAGAAATCTGCCTTGACCCCGTGCTGGCCGATGTTGCTGAAGGTTCCGCCTGAGACCGAGATCGCCGCCGACTGGGCATTCACCCCGTCGCCGGTCACAGACCGGACATTGGTTCCCGTCATAGATAGGACCTGTGCGGTTCCAGCGTTGGCCGGATCGCCGACGCTGATGCCCACAGCCGCAAACCGAACCTCCGAGGTTCCAGCAGCGGCGGTCAACGAATTGAGCCCGGCGATATCGAGGGTCAGACCATTCCAGTCCCCGGGCGCCGCCGCCAGGCACGCCGTCGAGGGCTGCGGCAACAGCGGTACGAATACTGTGCCGCAGGTGGGAATCCCATTTACGTTGTCTCGCAGGCTGGTAAAGGTGGAGTCGGTCGAGCTGAGAACACCGCCCTTGACGGTGATCCCCCCGCTGAGAGCCTCCGCCACGTCGCCGTTGAGCGTGAGATTTCCGTCAACCTCGAGCGAGCCATCCAGCAGGTAGCCAAGGGCCAGGCCATTCTTGCCCACGGTCTGCCAAATCGTTGGGGTCGTGGCCTTCCCATGAAGCACGACGGCATTGAGACCATTCCCGGTGCCAGTGTTTCCACGGATCTTGCCAGTAGTGGTGCCGTTGCCGAAATCGCCCAAGACGCCGTTCAAGTAGATGGCCGAGTGTCTGGGAGATGCCGTTCCGCTGGACGAGATGTCGTTTCCAGTCAGAGTCAGGTTGTCCGCGCCCTGTAGTTGAATTCCGTAAGATCCGGCGTTCTTGACGACCGTTCCCGTGATAGAAACTGTCTGACCACCGAGACCCGTGCCCAGGATCGCTTCATTCACGCTGCCCTGAAAGGTGGTTGGGCCGTGAATCGAAGAACCTACAGTCAGGCCACCGCCGAGGTGGGCAGGCGCGTTGGTGAAATCGGCGGTGACGCCATGGTCTCCCACGCTCGGACTGGCGCACCGACCGAAGTTGGGATCAGTTGGGACCGTGTCGATCGGGCACACGAACGTGTCTCCACTGAGAAGGATGGGGGTGCCCAGCGCCGACACGCCGTCTGAGAAAGTTGGCCCGATCCTGCTGTCGGTGACCACCAAGGCGTATCCGCCTGCCAGCGAGGTCGCCCCGCTGGTGGCGTTGATGGCCTTACTCGGGTACGCGATCGTCGAATTGACAATGGTCGCGGTACCCGTCCCGTTTGCGCCATCGACGGCGATCCCAGCCCACTCATGCGGCGGGAGTGTCGTCGGGCAGCTCTGGGCAAAGACCGACGGACAGAGCTTGAGGCCGACCGAATTGTCTCGGACGCTGGTGAAGGTCTTTTGGCCGGCGCTGCTCGCGTCCAGGATTCCGCCGGAGAGCGTGATCCCCCCGTCCTTGACCTTGACGACATCGTTGTCTTTGACCGTGAGCGTATGGCCATTCGCGTTCAGGGATCCGTTGATGAAGTAGCCCAGCGCACCCGTCTGGGCCGTGTTGATAGTTGGCGTCTGCCAGGTGACGTCCGCACCGGCCTTGCCATTGAAGGCAATCGCGTCGAATCCGTTTTGGAACCCGGTGTTGCCGGAGGTCCCCCCGTCGAAACTCCAGGTGACGTCATTGAGGTAGAGCGCGGGGTACTTCAGTCCCGTGCCCTGACACTGGTCTGCGATGGGGGTTGCCGAGCCAGTGCCGCTGCAGTCGAGAACGTTGTTTTGCAGCGTCAGGTTGTCCACGCCGAGCAGCTGAATCCCGTACGCCCCCGTTCTGAGGATCTGGTTGCCCGTGATGGAAACCGGCTGGTTGTGGCCTCTCGAGAAACTTCCGAAGATGGCCTCGTTCCCGATCGTGCCGCAAATCGGCTTGGTGGGATCGCACACCACGCTCGGCGGTGAAGCCTGAGCACCGAATGGTGCGGAGCTGCCGAATACGATCCCCTCAATATGTAGCGAGTCGGCCGTCGGTGTCGGAGCATCCCTGGAGAAATTCGCCTCTATGCCGCGCGACCCGATGTTGTTGATTGTGCCGAGCCGGCCGTCGCTCATCCCGGTCACCGAGACAGGGGTGTCCTGGATGTTGATCCCGTCGAAATACGAGGGGCCAATTCCACTGTTGTTGATATACAGCCCGTACGGCTGGACCACGGCGACGCCGCCGACCATCCGCTGCGTGCTCGTGGCGCCGCTGTTGACCGTGATCGCGGTTACGGCGTGCTGGATGCTGACGTATTCAAGCCAGCCGTTGCCTTTGTTACCGCCGAGATCGGCGCTGAACGTCAGGCCGTTCCAGGAAGGCACGTCGGGTTCCGCGTCGAAGGTGACGCTGTTCGCCGCACTCGTGTTCAGGGTCGACATCGATCCACCATCGACGTCGATCCCGACCCCGTGCGAGAAAACCTGGACCGGCCCGTTGCTTCCGTCGATTACCAGCTGCGAGCCGGACGGAACAGTGACCCCAGCGGCGCACGAGATCGTGTCCGGCAGGATCACCTGTAGCGAGCTGTTGGCGTCTGCCTTCCACAGGGTTGGACCCGAGGGCAAGTCGCCGCAGGGGATGGTCACGGATGTCGCCTTCCCTGTGACGTGCGTCAACTGAGGAAGGACGCGTGCGGCAGCAAGGGTGAGCAGCAGGACGAGAAGGGCGGCGAAGCCCCACAAGCCCATCAGCCGAGCGCTGGGAGATTTCGGCGCTCGGCGCCGCAAGAGCACGTCTACGCCCAGCCCACACCCTCCTTGACGCGCCCGTTATGGCCGCGGGCACACTTGTCCGACAGTGGCGAGGATCGAGATTATGCGAGCGTTTTTAGGCCGTCAAGGAATTGGACCCAATCTCGGGAGCATCATGCCCCTTTGGGCGCGGGCTCTTGCCCAAACGGCTCGGCCCGCTAAAGCAGCTTCCACAAACCCACCCCGTCGGCTATCAGGAAGGTGGCAGCCGCTGCTACCTAGAGTGCTTCCAGGGCTGGGGCGGCCTCGCCGGTGTAGGCGGACGCCTGCATCCGGAACAGGCGGGCATAGCGCCCGTTCAGGCGCATCAGCTGCTCGTGGGTCCCCTCCTCCACCAGCTGGCCCAACTCCAGGAACAGGATTCGATCCGCCCGGCGGACGGTCGAAAAACGGTGCGAGATATAGACGGCGGTGCGGTCCTGGCTGAGCGATCGCAGCCGTTCGAAGAGCTCGTACTCCGCCTGGGCGTCAAGCGCAGAGGTCGGCTCATCCAGCACCAGCACGCGCGCCTGGCGCATGAATGCGCGCGCAATCGCAACCTTCTGCCACTCCCCGCCGGAGAGATTCGCCCCCTCATCGAACCATTTGCCGAGGACGGTGTCATAGGCTTCCGGCAGGGCCGCGATCATCCGGTCGGCACCGGCCTTGTGAGCCGCTCCCTCGATCCGCGGCCTGTCCTCGAGACCGTCCAGCGAGCCCAGGCCGATATTCTCCGCTGCCGTGGCCTGATACGTCACGTAATCCTGGAACATGGCTCCGATCACCGAGCGGAGCTCGTCCGGGTCGTAATCGCGGATGTCGTGCCCGTCCAGCAGGATGCGGCCCTCGCTCGGGTCATAGAGGCGACAGAGCAGCTTGATCAGGGTCGTCTTCCCGGCGCCGTTGCGGCCGACGATGGCTACAGGTTCGCCGGCGGCGATCGTAAAACTGACATCATGCAGAGCCTGCCCGGCAGCGCCTGGATAGCCGAACGACACATGATCGAATTGGATCTCACCGCTGACCGGCTGAGGCAGCGACCGCGGGTGCTCGGGGCGCGAGACTCGACTTGGCATAGCGAGCAGCTGGAACAGGTTGCTCAGGTATAGGTTGTGTTCGTACATCGAGCCGAAGCCGCCAAGCAAACCCTGGATCGATCCCTGGACCGAGCTCGCGGCGGCCGTGTAGAGGGTCAGGTCCCCCAGGGTAAGGCGGCCGGCCACGGCCTGGAGCGCAACATATAAGTAGGTTAGGGAGCCGGCCAACGTCGTTATCGCACCCCAGAGATATCCGGCGATGTATCGCGCCGTGACCAACCGCTGCTGGCGGTTGTAGTAAGTCTGAGCCAGTAGCCGGTAGCGATCGATGAAGAAGCCGCCCAGGTTGAACAGCTTGACTTCCTTGGCAAACGTGTCGGTCGTGACCAGGGTGGTGAGATAGAACATCCGGCGGAGCAACCGCGAGCTCCAGCGAGCCATGTTGTAGCCGCGCCACCCGTAGCGAGTGTCGGAGATGAAAGCCGGCACTGGCGAAACCAGGGCGATCACCGCCAGCCAGGGGCTGACCCCGATCAGCAGCGCCACCATCGAGACAAATGTGAGCGCGGTCTGGACCAGGCCAAACGCGCCCGAAATCATGGCCACCGGCCGATTGGCCGAGTCGGTCTGCGCCCGGCGGAGGAGGTCGTAGGAGGCCGGGTCTTCGAAGAAAGGAAGGTCGAGCGCCGCGGCGTGGGTCATCACCATCAGCTGGATCCGCATCGACACTCGTTCCTGGAGAAGTTGCTGTGCGATGTTCCGTGCCGTGCTGAGAAGTGAGTTCGTGGCGTAGATGACAAACTGGATGGCTGCCAGCAGCACGATCACTCCAGTGGCGGTCAGCACCGGTGAGCGGAGGGTGGTGAATAGGAACGGGACGGAGAGGCTAGCCTGGTCCGGTAAATGTCTCTGGTGGATGATGATGGCCTGCACAACCGAGTTGATCAGAAGCTTGGCGGCGTAGGCGCTGACGGCGGGCATCAAGCCCGCGACCACCGTGGCCGCAGCCAGCACCAGCGTCAGCGGCCGGCTCGCCTCCCAGACCAGACGAAATACGCGGGGGAGCGCCGCCAGCGTGCCCGAGGTGGCCTCCCGCGCCGAGTTCCAGCGGCCGCGCCAGGTACGCGGCTTCCGGTCGCGCGGCGGCTCTTCGATCTCGGCCGGGCCGCTGAGCCCACTCCTCGAGCGCGGGCATCTTCCCATTCCCCGGACGGGGTTGCGGCTAGCCTTTACCTAGCAGGCGTAGTCGCCGTCGAAGCTCCTGCCCTGGTAGCTGGCGGTGTACTGCACCAACCAGACGCGATCACCCGTAAAGCTCTGGCTGCAGTAGGCCGGCGCCTGCTGGGCCGGCACCGCCGTCGCGACCCAATCCCCGGCGACCCCGGTGACCTTCCTCGAACCCACCACGCCAGCCCACTGCCCAGCCGTGGAATAGATCCCGACCGGAACCGACGGTGGCGAGTTTTGGTGAATAGTATCGACGAGTCCCTGGATCGTGTACTGGTTGAGGGCCGTGTTGTTGGACCAGCTGTTCGCTGTCTCAACGTCCAGCCACCAGCCTGACGGATACGTCGCGCCTTGCGAAGCCGCATAGGCCATCGATTTGGACGCCTCACTGCAGCCCACGGCCCAGGCCTTGCGCTGGGAGCTGTTCCCGTTGACGGAGTGCGACAGCGTGGCGCACTGGGTCGTGGTGTGATTGGCATCCGTATAAACGGTCGCGTAGCCGGTGTTGATGTAGAGGGCCGGACTGACTGTCCCCTGGTATTCCTGACCGAGGCAGCCGTTACCCGGATGCAGCGTAGAGATGAAGGGCCAGCCACCGTCCACGCCGATCACTCCGAAGTTCCAGGCCTGGGAGGGACTGGCAAGGCTGGGCGGGATGAATACCGGCGGCCCGCATTGCGGATAGCTGATGTCATAGCCATAGGTTGCGCTCGTATACGCGAACGCCCCGACCTGGTTGGGCAGGAGCCCAAAGATGGCCGCCCCCACGGGTAGCGCGAACTTAAGCCGGTGAAACAAGGTTCCGAGTATCAGGCCGGGCTCGCCGTTTTGTCAACGGCCCCCCATTTGCTGGTTTTCGACCTGAATTCGGCTCAGGACATCAGAGCCAACGCCTTAGGCAGGAGCGACGTCTCCAGTGACATGTACAGCCAGGCTTCGTAGCGGTCATGGGACCAGCCCTGCTCCCAAACCAGGATGTGCTGAATCTCAGGCGTCGCCAGGATCCAGTACTGGTATGCGGCATGCTCAATGGTTAGCCCGTCGCGCATGGGCCCAGCCTCGGCGAGGATCCGCACGAACTCTCGCTGTCCGCGCAGCCGGTCGTGCTGCTGCGGCTGACGGCCCCAAGCAGGGTTTGACACCGCCAGGCAGTCCTTGACTCTATGGCAGTGACGGCGCTGGTCTCGTCGATGGCGGTGGATCATATCGCCGCCTTCGGGGTCCCACTGGATCTGCTTCCGTATGGCTGGGATCCGCCT
>Ga0209267_1002903_pt1 | contig 10819 bp, 12 predicted proteins | sample GraSoiAngelo_137_FD_185894 | JGI IMG/M metagenome (GOLD analysis project Ga0209267, IMG submission 185894) | Grasslands soil microbial communities from the Angelo Coastal Reserve, California, USA - 14_0929_09_30cm (SPAdes) (version 2) | ecosystem: Environmental > Terrestrial > Soil > Grasslands ... | reverse complement strand
CGCGTCTACCCACTCCTTGGCTTGCTCGCTGGCTACCTTCTGGTCATGCTTGCCAATCCAGTCAGGCTGGCGTTGCGCGATGGATTTCGCTGCATCGCGCGCTACGAACGTATTTGGCTTACTTTCGCCCTTCTCGGCTTTGCCTATTTTGTTTTTCAATTCGTTACCTTTAGTTCAGTTCCGCGGCCCTCCGAAATCGATTTCGCGGAAATCATTTCTATTGCTAACTGGAATTGGTCACCGCTTTCGGACGTCTGGCGTGAAGTCCCGCTCCCGACCGTTGAAAGTGTGGCCGGCATTTTCGATAATGCTACTACCACTTATCCGCTTTCCGCTCTCGCCGCTATCCTATTTCTCGTTAATTGGCGGGAATTGCATCGCACTTTCTGGCGCGCCTTATTCAAACTTTACCGTTGGTGGAGCATTCCGATCTACTTCGTTTTCCTCGTCAGCACCCTGGCGGCGCTCCTGAAGCCGCTCGTCTATTGGCGGCTGTCGAATTGGAACAATGAAGTCTCTACCGCGCATCTTTTGAAAATCTCCGCCTCCATCGATGCGCTCTCGTTCATCTTCGAATACCTGGCCGGAGTTTATATTCAAGTTTACCTTATCACGGTCTGTCTGGCCTGGATCAAAGGGTTGAGTTTTCGCGAAGGCCCTCTTTTTGCCTTTGCCATGCGCAGATTCAGTTACGTCTTGGAATGGGCCGGTATTGTTGTCGTCGTCAGCATGCTGGTGCTGCGGCTGCCAATGCTCCTCGCTTATTTTATTAACGTGCCGAACGTGCTGGACTATCTCCCGCTCCAACGCGTTTTCATGAGCGGGTTTATTCTCGCCTTTTGTTCGGTGCAAATTTCCCTCGTCCTTCACAACGAAACTTTGCGTGAAGCCTTTCGGGCCCACCGCCAATTGCTCAGACGCGATTTCCGGCGCCTGGCGTGGTTTTGTTTGATCTGTGGACTCAACTTTTTCTCGATTCTGGTGGTCGATGCCATGGTGCGCAGCGCCATCGCCGACCGGGCTGTAGCCATGATGGTGTGGAAATCGATTTTCGTTTTTTTGCGTGCCTTGGTCACCGGCTGGCTCCTCGCTTCCTGGGTTGTTTTCTTCCGCCAATGCGAAAGCGGTCGAATCGCACAGGAAAACTGGATTCGTTATTAAAGGAATGAAAACCAGCGATGCCGCCATCGAGATTACCCGTGCGAGCAAATCCAATCTGGCCTTTGCTTTTATTGCGATGAGCGGCGCACGCCGGCGCGACATCACAACCTTTTATGCTTTTTGCCGCGTCATCGACGATATCGCGGACGATGACCGGCGTGAACAGGAGACGAAACGGCGCGAGCTGGCGATGTGGCGCCAATCATTGCGCGGCGAATTTGCCAATGAACCAGCACTGGCCAAGCCGGTCCGCCAGTTGCTCTCAACCTACCCAATTACGCCGGAGATGTTGGAGGAAATCATTACCGGCGTAGAGATGGACGTCGATATTCGACGTTATGCGACCTGGGACGAACTGCGCGTTTATTGCCATCGCGTCGCCAGCGCGGTTGGCTTGGTTAGCATCGAAATTTTTGGTTACAAAAATCCACAGTGCCGCGATTACGCCATCGCGCTCGGTCTAGCGCTGCAAATGACCAACATCATTCGCGATGTGGCGGCGGATCTGAAAGCCGATCGTATTTACCTGCCGGCGCAGGATTTGGCGCGATTTCATTACCCCGAAGAGGATTTGCGCAACCACCTGGCCGATTCGCGATTCGTTCAATTAATGAATTTTGAGGCGGCGCGAGCTGAAAAGTTTTTCGCAGACGCCTCCAGACTGCTTCCGCCCGAGGATCACCGTTCTATGCTTCCGGCTGAAATCATGCGTTCGATTTATCAGGCGCTCCTTCGACGAATGAAGCTGGACAACTTCCGCGTTTTCGAAAAAGGTTATCGCTTGAGTAAGTTGGAGAAGTCAGGGCGAGTGACGGCGCAGTTCCTCAAGTGTTTTTTGAATTTACCGCGCCAGGTATCCGTCTAACTTTCTTAAACCAAAACCTATCAATGAATATGAATATTATGAATATGAAAACGAGATTGATTGCAGTTGTATCTGCCGTGGCGGTGAGTTGCCTTGCGTTTATCGTATCCAATACGGCGGTGGCTCAGATGAAGGAAGGAACGAGTTATCAGCAGCAAAACCCGAAGGGACCTAACTCAAGCCAGGTTTCTAAACAAGGCGCGGGTGGCGCCGCTGTCGCAACGCCGATCACTCCGCAAGAAGCCGCCAAAAAGTATCCGGCGCCGAAGGGGAAATATCCGATGGGCGAAAGAGATCCCCATAACGCTGATGGCGTTGTCAACAGTCCCTATCCGCCCCGGACGGCCTTTGACTGCTCGAGCGTCCCCCACGGGGGTCTTGTTGTCGATACGCATGTTAATAAGGTCTTTGTCAGGCCATAGCTCGGTCGTCATTTGAATTGGCCGACGGAAACCAGCGGAGTTTTCGAATATCACCGTCGAAAACTTTCCGTCACTTCCGGGGTTCAATTCGTCAACGAAAATCACTTATGAAACGAAATTTGTTCGCCGTTGTTTCAGGCATTGCGCTGAGTTCTTTCATTCTCAGTTCCTGTGACACTCCGACCGGAGCAGGCGCTGGCTACGGCGCGGCCGCTGGTGCCATCATCGGCGGCGCTGCCACCGGGCATGTGCGAGGCGCCGCCATCGGAGCAGCGGCCGGTGCTGCAACAGGAGCGTTAATTGGACATTCCATCCAGGAAGACCGGGCGCGCGCTTATGGGCCCGTGCCACCAGGAGGCTGGCCGCTGGCGCGCTACACCAACACTCCTGGAGTTTTCCGTAGTCCATATACCGGGCGCCGCTACGACCTGAGCGGTGTGCCGCCGGGCGGGCTGACCCGCGATATTGATACGGGGCAACTGTTCCGTCGTCCCTCCCGCGGTTACTACTAACAGTTGCAATTTCGGGCTGATCTCTCACGCGAGGTCAGCCCGATTTTCGTTGCGACGAGTCCCGGGAGCGACTCTCTCACGCCTTTTTGTGCGAAGGCCGGGCGCAATTGGGCATTGGGATTTTCTCATTCCTTCGTCATTAGCTCTTGTCGCCACTCGTCATCTTATCGGCCGGGCGACAGAGATGGCAGATCATGTCGCAGAAATCGCTCTCAATTCTTCCGCAGCGAATCAACGATCCTCTGCACACGCTCATCCATCTTGAGTAGCTCCGGCCAAGGCCGATGATAATTTTCGCCCGGCAATTTGCGCGTGGCATCAATGCCCATATGCGATCCAATGTTCTGCTCGGTCGGCGCGTGATCGAGTGAATCGCTCGGATTGCGGATGATGGTGCTATCACGCACGGGGTCAGTGTTGGCACATAAACGGAAGAGCACTTCGCTGGTGTTGTGCACGTCGCAATCTTCATCCGCCACCACGATATATTTGGAAAACATCATCTGCCCCATTCCCCACAACCCGTGCATTACCTTGAACGCCTGATAGGGATACTGCTTCCGAATGCTAACGAAAACTAGATTGTGGAAAACGCCCTCCGGCGGCAGGGTCATATCCACCAGCTCGGGAAAATTCATTTTGAACACGGGCAGAAAAATCCGCACCGTCGCGTCGCCCATGTAAAAATCTTCCATTGGCGGCGGGCCGACGATGGTTGTCGGATAAATGGCGTCACGCCGGTGCGTGATCGCGGTCAGATGAAAGACCGGATAATCCTCAACCGCGGTATAGAAACCGGTGTGATCGCCAAACGGCCCCTCCGGTCGCATTTCGCCGGGTTGGACAAAGCCTTCCAAAACGAAATCGGCATCGGCGGGGACTTCCACGTCGATGGTTTTACATTTCACCAGCTCCACCGATTTCTTGCGCAAAAATCCAGCAAACAAAATTTCATCGAGTCCGTCGGGTAACGGCGCGGTTGCAGCAAAAGTGAGCGCGGGATCGCCCCCGAGCGTGACCGCGACCGGCATGCGCTCGCCCCGTTGATAGTAAACCTTGCCGTGACGAGCGCCGACCTTGTGCACCTGCCAGTGCATTGCCGTCGTGCGCTCATCGAAAATTTGCATCCGATACATCCCGACATTGCGAGCACCGCTTTCGGGATCGCGTGTATGCACGTTGGGAAAAGTGATGAAACGTCCGCCGTCCTTCGGCCAGCACTTTAGGATGGGAAGATCGAGAAGTGATGTTTGATATTTGGTCCGAGCCGGACCGGCGTAGTTTGATGGTTGATTTGAATCCAATATGTGGACTACCTCCTGGCACACGCCCTCTCTCACGCTCTTCGGCCGCGCATGGAGTAAATGAATCCCTTGTTTCAAGAGGGCGAAACCTTCACGCAAATCCGTCGGCGGCTTCGCCTTTAAGATCAGCTGAATTTCCTGGGCGAGATCGGCGACGTCATTCACCCCGAGTGCCATGGCGATACGCTTGCGCGAGCCCATCGTGTTAATGGCAACAGGAAAGGCCGATGTCTTTCCATCTATGATCGGCTTCTCAAACAGCAACGCTTTTCCGCCGCCGGGCGATTTCATCTCGCGATTTGCCCATTCCGCGATCACCAGGTCGGTATCGACCGGTTCGCTCACGCGTTGCAGTTCGCTCGCTCGCTCGATCTGCTCGAGAAAATCCTGGAAGGACCGAAACGCCATTGCAGGTTAATGTGCGTTCCGATTCAAACGGCGCAATGGCCGAACTGAGCCGCGGTCAGTAACGATAGGGCGTGACCAGATGTTGGAACGCGACCACGCGACCATTCACGAAGGTCACTGTCTTATCTGGATACTGCACGGTTGGCGGGATGTAAGAAAAGTAAAATGGGTCGTAGAAAGGATCGCCAAAAACGACGAAGCGGTGACCATGATGTGTGCGAAAGACACCAACGCCGCCGCCATAGAATCCCGGATAACCATAACCAAAACGTCCGTAGCCGTAGCCATAGCCATAGGGATAGGCGTTAGCGTAACCGAAATAGACCCAGGTTTCGGTGGCATGGCCGCGTGCGAAACCGTTAACTTTTTGCCCCGGAGAACCCCAGGCTAGCCAAACCGCATTCTGCGACATACCCGGTGCGATCTGGCCTTGAGCGACGAGCTGTTGCTGGCGAGGCGGCAGGCTGGCGTAGAGATCGCGATGCTCGGAGATGCGCGATTCGGTAGTGGAGCATCCGGTAAAGAGAAACGCGCCGGCTCCAGCAACGGTCAGCAACGCCCAGGAGAAAAGTCGGCGCTTAATCATATAAAAATCATACGAGGACACCATAATGAGTCAATCGTGCCCATTCCTTGATTCAACACCAGCGCAATCGTAACGTTGTGCCTCATGGAAGATCGCTTTGGCCATCGCATTTCCTATCTGCGCGTTTCGGTCACCGACCGTTGCAACGAACGCTGCGCCTACTGCATGCCGCAGGAGTTGCAGGAATGGTTGCCGCGCGCAGAAATTTTGTCTTACGAGGAAACGCTGCGTCTCATCCGCATCGCCGCCGGGCTCGGCGTCACCAAAGTTCGCATCACCGGTGGTGAACCTCTGACGCGACGCGGCATTGTCGATTTCATTCAGGAAGTTCCGAAAATTCCCGGCGTTCGCGATGTCGGAGTTTCGACGAATGGAACGCTGCTGGCGCGGGAAATTACACCCAACCAAACGATCGCGTCCGCTTTACGTGTTGCGGGTGTCCGCTCGCTCAACGTCTCATTGGATACCTTGGATCGAAGCGTGTATGCCCAGATCACTGGGCGCGATTTTTTTCCTTTGGTGTTACAGGGAATCGACGCTGCCGTGGCGGAGGGTTTCGATCAAATAAAACTGAACACGGTGCTGATGCGCGGCCGCAATGAAGACCAATTCATTCCACTGATCGATTTTGCCGCATCGCGGAGTTTGATTCTGCGCTTCATTGAAATGATGCCAGTGAGCACGACCGAAGTATTAACTGAGGGAAATTTTCTACCCGTGGCGGAAGCGAAACGCGTAATTGAGGCGCATTACGGCAACCTGGTCCCCGAACCAACTTTCCACACCAACGGCCCCGCCACTTACTATCAAATTCCGGGACGCACCCAACGCATCGGATTTATCGGCGCGATGACCAATCTGCATTTTTGTGAGAGCTGTAACAAACTTCGCCTGACCTGCGATGGTAAACTTCGACCATGTCTTGGCAGTTATCTGGAGTTCGACATCATGAAACCTCTGCGCGCCGGCGCGAGCGCTGAGGAGCTACGGCAATTTTTCCTTGAAGTAGTCGACCGAAAACCGCAGCAGCACGATTTTCGGGAGAACTATCAACCGAATCGGAAGATGATCGCGATCGGCGGATGAAGATTGGGTGGAGTAATGGAGTGTTGGCCTGCCGCGCCGTAACCTTAGTGAAGGCGGGAGTAGTGGAGTGATAAAAGCGTGAAGCGCCTCAGTCACATCGACTCCGACGGGCGGGTGCGGATGGTGGATGTTTCAGAGAAACCACATAGTTTTCGCACTGCGATCGCGACCGGGAAAATAAAAATCAAGCGCGCGACTGCCAACGCAATCTCGCGTAATCGGATCGGGAAGGGGAATGTTTTTGCAACGGCGCAAATCGCGGGAATTCAAGCAGCCAAGCGGGCCGCGGAATTGATTCCGCTATGTCATCCCCTGCCGCTGAGCAACGTCGAAATCGATTTCGAAATGAAGAACGGCGTGGTCTGCGCAACCTGCACGGCATGCACCACCGCGCAAACCGGTGTCGAAATGGAAGCACTCGCCGGCGTCGCGATCGCTCTGCTGACGATTTACGACATGTGCAAAGCCATCGACAAAGAGATGGAGATTTCCGGCGTGCGGTTGGTGAAAAAAGAGAAGCGTCTCGTATGATCGGTCATCCCGAGCAAAGTCGAGGGATTCCGATGAAACGGTTCCGCCGCGGGATTCCTCGACTTCGCCCGGAATGACGAGAAAAGAAATGCAAATTGTCGCCGGCATCATCACCATCTCCGATCGCGCCAGTGGCGGACAGTACCAGGACCTTGGCGGCCCCGCGGTGAAAGCGGCCGCGGAAAAATGCGGCTGGGACGTCCTCGCCGAGGCGATCATTCCGGATGACAAAAAGCGAATTCAGGAAACGGTCCGTAGTTTTTCGGCCCAAGGATGCGGCTTGATCCTGACGACTGGCGGCACTGGAGTTGCCGAGCGCGACGTGACGCCGGAAGCGATTCGCGAGATTATGCGCGTGGAGATACCAGGCTTCGGCGAAGTAATGCGGGCCGAATCAATGAAGATCACGCCAAACGCGATTCTCTCGCGTAGCCTCGCAGCCATCGTCGACGGCTCGCTCGTGATCGCGTTGCCAGGCAAACCAAGTGGAGCCGTGGAATGTCTCGGTTTTGTTGAGGGTGCGATTCCGCACTCCGTCGCGCTGGCGCAACACAAGCCTACGTCTTGTTAGCGGTCATTCGGAGCGTAAGTCGAGAGATCCCGCGGCGAAAGCTTTAAGCTAACTTCATCGGGGATCCCTCGACTGCGCTCGGGACGACCGGGCTGGCGTCCCCGTCGCTACTCCGGCCAGATCAGCAACCGCATCAGGCGCATCCCATTTTCCGTTAGATGGGCATGATCGCCGCGACCGGCCAGCTCCCCACGGGTGAGGTAAGCACAATCGATCGCCGATTTTTTGGCATAGGTCAGCGTCGGTTGCAAGACCGGTTCGCTGCGCGCTTCGATCTCCAGCGGTACTCCTGAGCGCGCAAAACTTATTTCCCAGGATTTTGCATTGGCCGAGACGTTTTTCACCATCCACGGATAGAATTTCCGCAAATCGAAGTGGGGCGAGTCAGGCACGGTCACTTTGTAAAACGTTTCTTCCTCGGCCAGAAATTGCGGGACGCTAAGATCGGGTCGCTTTTCGTGCTCGAGAAAAAACCGCGCGATGTCAAGCCCGGCCAGATTAATCCCATTGTAAATGCCATTGTGATTTGGATCGCGAAAGTTGCGATCGTGCCACGATTCGAAATCGCGATTGAACATCAGGTTGAGCTCGAGATGGACGTGGGCCCGCGCCTGATTCAATCCTTCGCCCGTGTAACCCACGCGTGCGATGCGCTCGCCGCGATTCACCCTTTGACCAACGCTCACCGCGATCTCGCTGAGATGACCGTAAAGACTGTAGTAAGGCGAGCCATCCCAGTCGTGCTCGATCACAATGTAGCGACCGTAGTTTGAATAACCCGGCACCTGATTGGTATGCACGACCTTGCCGTCGGCGATCGCCCGCACACCATCGAGCGGCTCGCCCCGCGCATCGCGATGCAGGCACCGGATGTCGATCCCTTCATGGAATCGGGTGTAGACCAGACCCTGCGCCGTCGGCACCGGATTGCGCACAAATCCGTAACGGCCGCCTTCCCAAGGGGTCGATTTTTCGCCGTGAAAATCGCGCTCAATGTATTGATAAAAGTCCGGACCACCCCCGCGAAAAAGCGCGTCGTTATCGGTCGGCAGGCTGATTTCGATTTTCGGGTTTTGTGCGAGCAACGAAGTTGAAAGCACGATTACAGCCAGCACGATCGCCAGCACCCGCCACGTCATTTGCGTTTTTTCGCGTCTATCTGCCGCCACGTTTTTTGCATCGAAGCGATGTCGGCAGCAGTTAAGCCGGACGCAATAAAAATCTGGCCATCGGAAACGCGTCGATCGACCAAGAACTCGGTGATAATCCTTCCGTTAATGAAAACCAACAAAGTACCACCGCGGCGCTCGACGCTAAGAGTATCGAGAGCGAGTCGGCCATGATCGTCGAGTTGCAGCAAAGCGCCGAAACTCCCATCGCTCGCCGCGTAAGACCGGAAGGCGGAGACGTCATGCTCGGAAATTGCGGGTATTTTTTCGATAAAAATGTTTTTGCCGGAAATCGGCGTGGTCACGGGAGTGGCAAAAACGCTTCCATCGTTTTCATTTCCCTGCGCGTGCACCCGCACCGTGCAATGTTTCGATTTGGCTGATGCGAACGCCAGAATCAACAATAATCCCGTCGCCAACACGCGAGTCATGCGCGATTGATAAAGGGTTTGACACGTTTTGCAACGTTTGCTGAAACACCCGCACATGAAATGGGTCCTCGGGATAATGATCGCGTTCCTTGCGCTGTCGAACGCAACCGCGCAGGCGCCTTCGCCGGCGGAGCGAAGTTTCTTCAACCGCATGCTGCATCCCTTTGGTTCTTCGAAAAAGAAAACCCCGAAATATCAGGATGCACGTTTGCGCGGTTTGCTGCTGGAAGTGCAGGTCCTGACGGAACCGATCCGGCTTTCAGAAGTGCGCCAGCTACGCGTCCAGGCGAAGTTGAGCAATCTTGGCGGTTTTCCGGTCTCGCTTGATTTCCCGACTTCACAACGAATCGATATTCAATTACTTAATCCTGCCGGCGAAGTGCTGACCCGATGGTCTGAGAACCGCGCTTTTACTGAGGAAATCGCCAATCTCACGATCAATCCACGCGAAGACGTTGTTTACAACGAAACGATCGCCACCCGCGAATTGCAGCCCGGACGGGTTTATAGTGTCGAAGTTTTCTTCCCCAAATATCCGGAACTACGCTCACGGCAGAAGTTCATGACCGCGCCGTGAAGGGTGGAGTAATGGAGTAGTGGAGCAATGAATTGAACAACACTCCATCACTCCAACATTCCAATACTCCAGTACTTTTCTCCGATTACCACAGTCACCCGCAGGGCCACCGGGTCCAGCGTTACACTCAGGCGCTCCTGCAGCCGTGGATCGATTCGGCGCGGGCCAAAGGGATCATCGATATCGCCTTCACCGATCACGATCGTTATCATGCCGGCGTCGATTTCGATGAACTTGATCGTCTGCGCGAAAAAAATCCTGACGTGAAAATTCGCGCCGGGATCGAGCTCGATAACGATCCGGAGACGAGTGCCGCCGGAAGAAAATGGATCGAGCAAAATTGGGAGCGACTCGATTTCGTCCTCGGTTCCGTTCACTACCTCAGCCGGGCTGGTCAGATGTTCGATAGCATACCCGATGGCGCGCAACAATTCACCGGGCACGACATCGATGAACTTTACGCCGATTATTTTCGGCGCGTCCGGGAAATGGCGGCGAGCGGCCTAATCGATTGCCTCGCGCACCTGGATTTAGTGAAAATCCACGGGCACCGTCCGCGCGCGCCGCTGACTGAGTTCGTTGAAGAAACGCTGGAACTGATTCGCGCACGCAATCTCGCCATCGAATTATCAACCGCCGGCTGGCGGAAGCCGGTGAACGAGCTTTATCCGTCAGATGAGATTATTGCGTTGGCGATCGAGAAAAAGACCCCGTTCATCGTCGCGTCGGATGCGCATTCATGGGCGCAGCTAGGGGAAAATTACGAACGGCTCGCGCAGAAGATGACTGCGCTCGGCATTCGCGAAGTGTGCGTTTACGAAAAACATCGACGCATCGCGCAGCGGTTGTAGCTATGGAACACGGGCCTCTGGCCGTTGCGCCCAGCGGACATTTTGTCCGCTGATTCTCCTTGTTGTACAGGGATCGGAGTAACAACGCAGCGGAGTGGAGCTCCGCTGAGCGCACAGACTAAAAGTCTGTGTTCCTATAAACCCAGCCCCGCCACACCCATTCCGCCTGTAATCTTTGACATCTCCGAGCTGGCGATCGCTTTTCCCTGTTCGATCGCCTGCTTGACCCCACTCAGCACTGCGTCTTCGAGAAATTCCACATCCTCGGGATCGACAATCTCCTTCGCGATCTTGATTGAAATCACGTCACCGGCGCCATTGGCAACAACCCTAATTTTTCCGCCG
>Ga0209267_1002901_pt1 | contig 10821 bp, 12 predicted proteins | sample GraSoiAngelo_137_FD_185894 | JGI IMG/M metagenome (GOLD analysis project Ga0209267, IMG submission 185894) | Grasslands soil microbial communities from the Angelo Coastal Reserve, California, USA - 14_0929_09_30cm (SPAdes) (version 2) | ecosystem: Environmental > Terrestrial > Soil > Grasslands ... | reverse complement strand
CTAAACTACTCCCTAGTGTACCGGACCCTTCACGACCCGCGGAACAAACCAGTCGTAGGATACCAGCTTTGGAACAGCGCTCAACAACCCCACAGCTATCCACAGAATCGAAGAGGGTCATACAACAGGAATAGGATACTTGCCTGCTTGCCAGCTACGACCAATGAAGTGATGGAAAAGACAGGGCTTTCATGGGCCGCCAGCTGGCAGCATCTTGACAAGCTGAGGAAGGGCCGCCTGGTAGAAAGGGAAGGGGGTAGGCTCGGAAAGTGGAAGAGAGTGACATAGAGTTCACGCTGGAACGGCCAAGAGGAAAGTCGAAGGATGGAGAGTCATACCGTCAAGAAAGGCTTGGAATATTGAAGCTCTAATGGTCTAGGACCGAAGGATTACTCACGGTCTTCTTCAAGCCATTTGAGAGCCGTTCCAGAAGTGAGTCGGTTAGCCCGTCTTAGACTCTGGGATAAAACCCCGCGTCCTTTAGAACCTCATTAATTACTGGTTTCGCTTCTAGGATAATAGCTTCGATGATGGCGAGGCTTTGATCTGTTTCGTAGAAATTGATATGCAGAGTTTCAGCTTTCAGGAAGAAGTCATAGAATACAGGTTTGGCCATCTTCTTCATTAGAACCCATTTTGCGGATAGCTCTGTAGCGTACTCTCTGATATTTCGGTGACCGTAGAGCCTGCTTCCTTCCTTCTCGTAAGCATGGGCTTTGAGGGCTTGGGCCATCGAACCCCAAAGAAACTCGCCGGCCTTATGGTACTCTTTCTCTGAGAAGGCTTTCCCGGAATTGAGAGCATAGATTATGCTCTGCTCAGCGTAGTGCTGAGCCTGCCTACTAGTCAAACTTCCACGACGTTGAACTTCTCAATGGACCCGGTAAGAGCGTTAATTATGACCCTGGCATGTCTGGGTTTCAATACCGAGATGTCCAGCTCTACTAACCACCGAGAGTCTTGTCGACTGGCCCTGATGGGAAATACGAACCCGTAATATTTCTTCACATAGTCTACTGCTCGCTTCGTAGCCTCATCGGCTGTCAGCGGAGGAACTTTTTGCAAGGCGGCCGATGATCACCTTTCTACTCTTTGAGCGTTTGTGCCTACTCCGGTTACGACAGCCAGTTAAGCTCGCCTCGGTCCCACGAGATCCTGAAGATTGTCACCGCAAAGATACACGGTAAGCACTCAACCATTCCTCGTTCATACGAAGAACAAGACGCAAGAGGGTAGAAGCTATTGCGTCTGCGAGACCTGTAAGCACGGCCTGCAGGGTCAATGCCTCGATAAGCGCTGCAGGTGTTGTACGATGATGGTCAAGCCAGCACGATAGAAACCGGTGATAGTAAACGGTTCCCGGCTAGAATCCGTCGTTCCACTCGCGCCAATCGTTCTTGGTCATCCGTGGACCCCCTTTCTTCTGGTCCTCTAGCGTGGCTTCTTTGTGAAACTGGTCTATCCTCTCTCTCAGCTCTCCGAGCTTGTCATATAGCCGATTAAACTCGGTCCGGTCTTTGCTTCCCGATTCCATTTTGTATGCGAGCCATGTTTCCTCGTACTCGTTGCAGGTGTCGCATAGGTAGGCAGGGCAGAACTCAGGTCTCAGCCGGACCGACTCAGTATCTCGAACGCATCTCGCGCAACGCATGACGCTCTAGGATTCATGTTGCGTCGCTCTTGAGTTGAGAGAGAATGATGGAACTGTTCAGGGATAGCCGTCTAGATGCAGGTCCCTGAACGATGCTGAACGTCCCAAACACCTTAGACTTAATTCGGGGGAGTAGCTAACCTGGACCTATGCCGGTAACCCTATCCAACGGATCAGTTGCGGCGATTATCATAATTGTTGTTTCGGCTGGGATAGCCGTAGGAATCATTCACGACCAGAGTATCAAGGGGGTCTACAGCTCATTCAGCTCTCAGGTATCGGCTCTCCAAGAACAGACAAAATTCACTTTTGTTCAGGGAACCGTTTCGATGACGTCGCAGCATCCTGACGGAACACCGGTAAGCATCTTCTTCGACGGACCAGATGGATCGGCGCTTAGTTCAATGGTAGTGGTCCATTCCACATCTGGCTTCCAGTATCAGTACAATTATCAACTCTTTCTAAAATCAGGCGTTACGTACGGAGTTAGGGTCAATTTCGAAACAACATTCTCCAGCGCCCAGCACAGTTGTGCAGGTATTCCTGTTGTTTTCACTCCAAGCGGAGTTGACGAGACGCAGGATTTTCAGTGCTGAAGAATCGAATCGCGCGATTAACTGGCATGAGTCGTTGATGGGTCATCTCGGATAACTCTCCCTTTTCAAATTGATTATTTGGACAGTCTGATTTCCTAGCCTTTCCGGAAGAATTAAAAACGCATTAGCTACGAAGCCGATAATCTGACCTTCTTGACAGTTCTGACCGTCATATCCCTAATCGCGCTCTCGCTAGCGTCTTCCCCGGCTATGAATTTCGGCGTGGCCTCGGCTCCGTGGCCCACCTTTCATGGGAATCCTCAACATACGGGTCTTTCACCCTTCACTGGACCCTCTGCACCGGTGCTTGAGTGGAAATTTGCAACAGGGACGGGAATCAGTCCTTCACCAGCCATAGCGTTTGGCACTATCTACGTCGGGGGGAGTGACGGAAATCTTTACGCACTCAACCGAGATGGAAGAGTGAAATGGAGTTTTCCAACCGGTGGCACAATCGATTCGACCCCTGCCGTCGGTTCTAACGGCATCGTTTACGTAAATGTTCATTTTTGCTGTAACTCTGGAGCAGGAGCCCTTTACGCGATAAATCCGGACGGCTCATTGAGGTGGATGTTTCCACCCGTAGGATGCCCTACATCATGTGTTGATTGGATCTATGGCTCACCGACCTTGGGCTCGGACGGAACCGTTTACATCGCAATGAGTATCAACAACTATTACGGAATCCGGGCCATCAAACCAGATGGGTCCATGAAATGGTTTGTTTCGACTAGTGGTATTGTCTACGATTCGCCTGCCGTTGCGTCAGACGGAACAATCTACGCTGGTGTTGACGATCCTCCAGGCCAATCTGGCTTCTGCGACGGGGGACTATGCGCGGTCTACCCGAATGGGACGGTACGATGGAACGCGCACATCGGCCTGGTGTTGTTCTCCTCTCCGGTTGTTGGCTCGGACGGAACAATCTATGTTGGAACCTACCACGGCAACTTCACCGCGGTCCGCCCTGACGGAACGACCAAATGGACCATATCCGGGACCATAACCGGTGAAACCTCCTTCTCTACCGCAGCCATAGGCCCTAGCAGAACCATCTACTTCGTCGCGAACGGATCACTCTACGCCGTAAGTCCTGGCGGCAGTGTTTTGTGGAAATTCTCCACCACCAGTACCCTAACTCCGGAGTCGCTGTCAGTAGATGCGAAGGGAGTGGTGTACGCAGGTAGCACCGATGGAAGCCTCTACGCGATCAATCCGGATGGCACTCTGTCTTGGAAATTTTCTCTTGGCGGTAGCCTAAGTTCCTCGCCAGCTATCGACCTGGCCCGTACTATGTATGTCGGAAGCGACAACGGCAATCTGTATGCAATAGGCAACTAGACTTCAATTCCCCGAATCGCAAGATTTTCTTCTTCCATTCCGAATAGTATCAGGTGTACGTGGAATGTTCTCCTGTGAAGAACACGGCTGAACGTGGGGACGGTTACGAGCTGGATGAGAATCCAGGAGTGCGACTACGCCAAGTCGAAGGAGATCCTACTTGTCTGTCCGAGTTTTAGGATCTGCGTACTATCTTCGGGGCTTTGCCGATCCGGGATTCTTCCTGCTGGTCCTGTATTCCTGTTCCGCTAGGACTCATGTTTCCGAAGCCGGGTGTCTGCGTAGTAGTGTTTCCCATCTTGGCAAGCTGAGGCGGCCAACTAGGCTGTGTCGCCTGTCCGGGTCCGCGTCCTTCTTCTTCACCTTCTTCCTCCTCGCCATCCGATTTGATCGGGTTAGCCCTAACGAAATCCTCCCGTGGTGTGCCTGCCTGGATTGGAGTTGAGGCTTGTCCAGTCGGCGCTAGGAACTGGCCATAGGACATGTTGTAGCCCCTGTTCGGGTCTATCGGCTGTGTCGGTACGGCTGCTGGGCTGAGTTGGCCGGTTCCATTGATACCTGGACCCCGCATCTTTTCTTCGGGCCGTTTCTCAGTCGAGCTGAATGGTAACGCGCCTATGCTTCCGAACGGCGTGTTGAACACAATCCGGTTCTGCATATACGGGTCAACCTGTCTTACCTTGTCGCTCCCATAGGTCTGCTGTGGAACCGTGTGAGTAATGTCTTTGCGGAGAACACTGTCAACAGGCGCGTCTATCGCGCGGCTATCTCCGGGGCGTGGAACACTAGGCATCAACGGCCCCTCCGCTATCATCTCCATCGTCTTAGCTACTGGTTTTACCCGGAACACTTTTGCTATCGGATCTTCTGTCATCGTGATTCTCCCCTCAACCTCGCCCTTTTCTCCTGTTCACGCATAAGCATCTCATACCACAACAATCGCCGCGGGTCCATCGGCACAGACGGGGCCGAGGCCGTGTTCGCAACAGCCGGATTTTCCTCGGTAAATCCGACGGCTGGGGGTCTGTCTCCAACGGCTTCGCGTATCGCTATCCTGTTCTGTTTTTCCCGTCTGACCTGTGCCGTGCGTTCTTTGACAAACTGGTTGACTTCTTCCGGTGTCGAGGGTGGCCCTGACGATGGAGACTCTTGCAGATCCAACGTCTGCTTCTCCATTCCTAGCGGGTTGAAACTGTGAAGGTTCACAGCCTCCCGCCACTCGCGCAGGAGCCTGAAACCATCCTCCTGCTCACCAATCTCCACCCGACTACCCGGAATGTACGGCTTACGCGGCAAGGCTCCACCCCTAACCCCTATCAGAATCCGTTTTTTAGCCTTGACCCCAGGACCCCTCTTGAAACACGGGTATATGCGCGGCTGCTAGGGGGTTGCTCTCCACAATACCCGTGTTGTGGTTCTAGATGGAAGCGTGACGGTTGGAACCTGCAACAGTCCTGTCATTGCGAAGTTGGCTAGGACCCTTGAAACAGCCCCGACTTCGCCTGTGCTGATCAGTTGTGATAGTTGCCGGGGAAGCTCGCGGCCTAGCAATGTACGGAGAGCATCACGCATGTCTCCCAGCTTGTGATAGTTGCGAAGATGATTCTCTAGAACGCCGGGCGAATCATGTAGGCAGACCGGGCACGGGACGACAGGCGTAGAGTTGACGGATGGAACCGTGGCCTTCTGAGGCTTTACAAGACCAGCAGGTTTCGAGACAACATGGCTCTGGAAACGTTCTCGAGTTCTCTGTCTCCGCGACAGACCAGCAGAACGAGCAGAACTCGAAAGATTCCCGCGAGGCACTAGCCCCGACGACCCCGACGAGCCTTACGAACCACCTGATCCAAGCTAGGACCCGGAGGACCCCACTTCCACAACCTACCCCGAGACATACACAGATAGAGCCATCAAAACAGACCCTTTAGCCTTGAGAAGTATCAAACCCCCCCAGAATACAAAACCTAGTCTGCTGAGACTAATGTCCCTTAACGTGTAGGCTAGGTCGGTTTCGCACTATGCCTAGATAGCGACTGTTCGTATAGTGATATACCAATACCCTGTTCTTCTTAGTATGCGGTTGGGACGGTAACTAACTATGATTAGCTACCTGACAGGAATATCATATAGTGATATGGACAGGCTACTAGACAGATACCCGAGACACTAGAACAGTAACTTGATGAGGGCTTAGTATGATCCATGCTCTAGCCCATATCCGTATAGTGATAGGTACTGCCATTAGTAATGAATGATAAGCCCAGTGGTTCTTGAGCTGGGAAGGTTTGGCGGTTCTCAAGTCTAAAAAAGCGGCTTGTGCGTATAGTGATAGGGAACTTTCTTGCCGGAGCGTGGGATGGTTCGACAGGTAGGTTTGAGGTTTGATCATCCGCTCTGGATGGATTATCGCCGGATCTGTTCGTCTGAGCGTGTTCGGCCTAACGAGTTGTTAGAGATGGTTATTCGTGACGCTGTTGTGTCGGGTAGTGTGAAAGCATTGATTGACCGGGGTTCTACAGTGTCCGGTTCTCAGGCTGTCGCGGATAAGGTCCGGCTGGAAAGGCTTCTTGGCGATATGCAGCGTCTGATGGAGACTGTCTATCGTGAACTCGAACTTTGGTATGAGGATAAGGGTGAACCCGGGGATCACGTCGAGGAAGCTGACAGGCTGACGAACCAGATATTGAGTATTCTTCCCCGGATCTCCGACCAGCAAGCGATAGAGCAGGCCGGACTAGTCCTTGGCCGAGCAGCCCGCTACCGGAACCGGATTCTGCTAGCTATGACTCCACGCTCAAAGACCGAGTTTGAACTCATACTGAAGTTGGGCTTGCTCGAAAAGGACAAGATGGACGCGGAGGACGCTAGGACATTGGCCGAGGAAATAGCGGCTGACAAAGCCAAGGCTGAGGCTGAAACCGAATAGCCCCGTATCACTATAGGTTTATACGCTACCCGTATCACTATAGAGGGTAGGCGTATCACTATGCCTAAGATTAGTCGTGAAGAATCCGCTAAGATAGAAGCTAGGGTCCTAGAGGCTGTTGAAGCTTCTGAGGGTCCTGTCACTAGTCAGGTCATCGCTAAGAAGCTAGGCTTGAACTGGCAGGCTGCAAAGGTCACCCTGTTAGAGCTAGCCCTACTCGGGAAGATTGATGCTGAACTGACGACTTTAGGCTGGAAGTTTGCCAAGAAGCCGAGTCAGACCGTCCACGCGAACAATCACCGAATAGCCGTTCCCAAGAACGGTAACGGGGTCCATGCTCGTATCGAAAAGGTCACGCCTGAGAACGTATCGAACGCCCGGATAGTCGAGGGTCTTAGCAAGATTTACGGAAACGACAGGGTTCAAGAAATCCTAGTTCAGGCTCAAGGCTCTTACTATTTCAGGAACCCGGCCTGTCAGAACACCCCGGAGATCTACGAGCTATTCCAGAACGGCGATATTGACAGTGGACTAGAAGCTCTGGGGCTTCACTCTTGGAGTATCGGCCGCCCCAAGATTGGAGGCTTCTAGATGTCGCGGAGTATCACGCTTAGGAATGATACAGGCTTCAACCTTAGACTAGACGATTTCTCTGCGCCCCTCGACACATTCACAGAACAGGTTTTTGTCTGCGACATGTGTACTAGCTGGCGTGGACACTCAGAGACAGAAGCTAGGGAACATAGACGTTAGTTGAACAGGGGCAAGTCGCCGGATTCTCAGTGGTTTCACCTAGTCAGGCTTTCCCGCTAAGACAGTCTATCCCTGCAACTGGGCCTGAAAGGGTCCTGCCCCTATGTCGGCGGCTAGACAGGTTCAGGCTTTCGGGCCATCGTTCTGTGCCACTTGATGTGGAGGGGCATGTCTAAGACTTGGATGTGACAAGTGGGACATGTTTGGGCTACTGTTGGGAGATCGAAGCGCATGACTTCTCGGAATTTCCTTCTGAAGGAGTGATCGAGATCATACAGATTGGAAGGATATAAGGATACGAACCTTATGTTGTTCTTTCGATACTGTGCCATCTTCCACCTCATTTTCCGGATGTATTCGTTCCTCAGCCGCGCGTCAGGCGAATCGATTAGACCCCAGTATTCAACGATGAGATTGTACTGTGGAAGGAAGAAGTCTGGTCTCGAAATTTTGGATTTGAAGATGAACCAGTCATTAGTCATTGCAGTGGCTTCATAGTGGTAAGCGATGCTTTGGTGCGTAAGGTAGTCTGCGATCATCCTCTCACCCTTGCTCCTGACCGTCTGACCCGTTAGCGTGACTGATGGCGTTCCGTACTCTTCAGAGCCTTCGAAGAGATCATTCAACCAGGAGAGGAAGCCCAAACCGGATAAGGGTCTCTCAGCAGCAACGCCGCATTAAAGCCGATCCTTCTTCCAAGAACCTCATGAGGCCCGATTGAGTAGTTGCGGACGATTCCGGTATATTCGAAGTGGGCCTATGGTAGCCCGGGGGAGATTCGAACTCCCGTCGATGGGTCTCTTCCTAGTTTGGGGTCCAAAGCCCATCATTGGCCGGGTCACTTTTTTCGACCCTTGCTAGTCCACTACACCACCGGGCTACAGGAGACCCGGGTCTTCGGCCAAGTCCCAATAAGCTTTCTGCGCAACCGACTAGAAGAGATTCTTAGAAGTCTAGGCCCTTTTTTGGTTACGCTTTAGTGGAGAACTTTGCCGTAAGTTGAACGCTACCACATGCGGGTGTGTTACATGGCCGCGACGGGCTGCTGTATCCATCAGACCAAGAATAGAACGTGTATGTTGTTGTGCCTTCGGAGAAGATCGAAGGAACGGATAGTGTGTGATTTCCCGGGGATACTAGGTAGGAAAGCCCTAGGCTTGCAGTGTGCGTTGTGAACGTGTTGTGGTAAGGCCAGTTGTCTAGTGAGACGGGAATGGATATTGATCCCTGATCGGCCATTCCAAAAAACTGTTAGCTTACTGAAACTTCTCGGGCCGACCATGTAGACACCGAGGTCTCCAACGTAGACTCCCCCGTTAAGAGGTTCGCAGCATCCGCCGGTCAGGCGGAAACGCATCATGGTTGTCGTCGTCGGCACTTTGAGCTGAGGAAGGATCCATTGACTAAGGAAAGTCTTGTTAAGAGGCGCAGAAGTGCTAAGGTGGCCGCTGTATTGAGCTGCGCTATTCCATCCGTTGTTGTAATATTCGACGTATAGTGTGTCGCCGGGATTTGTGTCAACCCACAGGCTGAAGTTCAGGAGTAAGCTTGAGTAGTTTAGCCAGACACGGTCGAAGGAGAAGTTGAGGACCATTTGCGAATTCGCAGCATGAAAAGGCCCAGACCAAGCACACTCACTTGGGTGGTAGCATCCATTAGGCGGAGATGGACCGTGGGATACGGTCCAATAATCTGTCGGATTCCAGACATTTGGATTGAAGTCACCCATTCCAAAGTTCTCGAGCATAACCTCGTCCTATCGGAAAGCAGAGGCAGGGCTAGGTAGTGTCGGGGCAGGCTTCAATGCCGAGTAAGCGTAGAATATTCCGCCAGCAACGATCACAACAACAAGCGCGACGGCCAGAAGTCTTTTCCAACGTAATCCATTCAGCTCGGCGCTCTGATCGGTCGACAACGTGTGTGCCACTCATTGTATGAAGAGGCAATTATTCCTTATGGAGACATTTCTCCAATTGAACTCAATATTGGCTCCATACAACTCTGGGTAACTCTCTTTCAACCTCCTAGAGGGCAAGAATAGTCTGTTCTGTCTCTGGACTCGTTGTTCTAAGGGTTGGAGTTAATTCGCGGCATTAACAATGACCTAGATGGTCTTCTCATGGCTCGTCGCTCGTTCATGGACACTTGAGATGTGTTCCGTTGCAGGCTTCATTGAACCATCGTTCTCGACCGAGATTGATATTCCTGCTTCTGTTTGTTGTGGGGTTGCTATCCATCTTCTATTTTCCATTCAATTCCTCGTTCAGCCCTGCCCTTCTCCTATTGGGAGTCTCGATCCTCTGTCTCCCGTTTCTGATGGCTATGGAAGGGTTCTACGTTGTCTCTGGCCGAGTCCGGAAGAGGGAGTTGCCTTTGGTGTTGGCTTTTGGAATCGCAGCTACCGTCATATCAGCCCTATTCAATACGACACTAACGATGGTAGGACCCTGTGCTCTTGGCGTGTCAGGAAGCGGCTTCCCACTACCATGGTATCTTACCTTCACGCATTACACGGGACTTGACGGGCCTCCGTGCGGACTCAGTCCCGATCTCACCACGTACTGGCGCGCCTTCGCCTTTTTCTCGTTTCTTTTCGACGCGATCTTCTACGCGGGTCTTGCTATGTCAAGAAATGAAATCTTCACGTGGTTCAAAGGGAGTGGATTGCAGAGCCAAGGGAGCCTCCCTGCGAGTCCCAAGGAAAACGCCTAGAACACGGCTGAAGGTCCAAAACGATGTCAATGTCAGCTAGAGATCAATAATCCGTCTTAGATGGATTTTGATGGGTCCGCGTTTAGAATATGGTCAGCTCCTGACCCTATAGAAACAATGGGTATGCGTGCTAGTCTCGCGACACAGAAACCGTTTTCCAGAAAATCCTAAAGTTTCATAACCTGAACGTGCGGAACCCCGCCTATTGTTATGACCGCGTCCGGATGAACCAGTCCATTATTGATGGCCGCATCCACTATCTTTCTACCAACAAGATTCAGCATGTCAGCGCCGACCATCAAGACAACCGCTTCCGTCAGTCCTACAACGGCGCTCCCGTAGAATTTAGATTCAGGCGCTAGTCTGAGTCGTCCTTCGCGGAAGATGCGACCCATACACTCCTCGTCGCAGCACGCCACCAGCAAGCCCTTCTCAGTCTTGTAGGACGTGGCGTAGACGAGATCCAAGAAACACCCCTTATGTCGTCAATATTGACGATCGCGCGCCACACGCTTCACAGACCAGGAAGGACAAGCGTCCCTCCCGGACGACACGAGTATCCGGTCTGTGACAGACGGGACAGATGACAAACCTGTTCGAGTAGACACTGATCAGCCGGTTGATCGTCTCACGTGAAAACCTGCCCTGGAAGTAGCCCCGACCACCCTCATACGACCCCGCAGTAGCCATCTCCTTCGCCAAATACTTCAGCACATGATGCGGATCACGGTTCAGCCGATCAACAACATCGGAGAAGTTCACAACAATCGTCCTTTGCCCGATTATCTGTACCATAGCGATTGGAAGCTCGAAGCGCTCGCCAGTGCCAGTGGATTGTGTAA
>Ga0209267_1002900_pt1 | contig 10822 bp, 8 predicted proteins | sample GraSoiAngelo_137_FD_185894 | JGI IMG/M metagenome (GOLD analysis project Ga0209267, IMG submission 185894) | Grasslands soil microbial communities from the Angelo Coastal Reserve, California, USA - 14_0929_09_30cm (SPAdes) (version 2) | ecosystem: Environmental > Terrestrial > Soil > Grasslands ... | reverse complement strand
GCACGCTCGGGACCATGGTCTCGTACGCCGGCAGCTACGACAGCCAGGTGGGCATTTGCGGCCTTCCAGCCGGCAACGGCCATGGCGTAATCGCGCATCTCGTCAACAATGAACGCGCTCCGGCCTTCACGCTGGTGAATCCATCCGGCGGCGTCAACGGCTACTTGTCCCAGGTCGGGGGCAGCGTCTTTCCCCTCCCCAACGGATTCCTGCAGTGGGGGTCCCGATCGACGAGCAATTTCAATTCTCAGTTCATCGGAGCTGTCGAGGACTCCGGAAGACCATTGGGGACGAGCAGGGCGCCATCGGGCGCGACGTTCGACATGTACAGTCCCATCGAGGAGAGCGTCGCCCTCGACGTGGGCGGGGGCGCGGCATTTGCGGGCACCATCCACGTAGAGGGTCAACCGGACCAGCGGCGAGTGATGGTCTTCGACGCGAACGGCGTGCGCTGGGGACCGCGCGCGCTGCTCGACCGCAGGGTCTTCGGGCTCGGCGTCGACCTGAACAGCCGGGTGCTGGTGATCCAGAATGGATACGCACAGTGCAGCGGCTGCATCCTCGGGCAGTGGTTCGAGCGCGACGGCACGCCGCTCACCGGCAGCTTCACGCTGCTCGCGGGCTTTTCTCCGGGGCCGGCGACCTGGTTCGAGACGGCGCCGCTGATCGGCGGCGGTCTCGCGGTGCGCAGGATGGACGCGGACCATTCGACACAAACGCAGGGGTTCCACAGCCAGTGGCTGATCACCGTGGAGAGCGGCAGCGACCAGATCCACGAGGCGCCGGACTGGATGAAGGGCCGTCCGGACACCGATCTCGCCCTGGCACGCGGAGGCGCGGCCTACGCGGTCCTTTCGAACGGAGCGTTCGGCGCGCCATGCACCCAGGACGTCGAGCTCCTCTCGGCGAGCGGAAACTCCTGTGCGCGGTGGACGCTCGAGCTCACCTCGGGCAGCACTTGCGACACGCTCGAGCTCCGACTCGGCCTCGACGGAACGATCCTCCAGCGTCTTCCCCCGGCGCTGGAAAGCGTCCGCGACAGCATCGGCCGGACGAGGACCTGCACGGTGCGATTCTGGCCCGCCGCGCTAAAGTAAGCGGGGCTCACAAAGTTCGCCGGCCGCTGTCCAAGCCATTCCAAACCTCACCGGGACAGCAGCACCGGGAGGCCGGCCTCGCGCAGGACGGTCCGCGTGACGCCACCGAACATCCACTCGCTCAGGTGGGAATGGCCATAGGCGCCCATGACGAGGAGATCGGCGCCGAAATCGGCAGCCCGCGACAGCAGGATGTGGCCCACGTCCTCTCCGCCGGACGACAAGCGCCGCACCTCGAGTTGCACGCCGTGACGCGCCAGGTGGCGAGCGATGTCTGCCCCGGGCTCCTCACCGTGACCCGGGTGACGCTGAGGGTCGACGACCAGGACCTCGACCGCCTCGGCCCTTGTGAGCAAGGGCAGAGCATCTCCCACGGCCCGGATGGCCTCGCGCCGGGCATTCCACCCCACCACGACGCGTCGGACCCGGGATACCGCGCCGTGCGGCGGGAACATGATGATCGGCCGGCCGGAAGTCAGCACGAGGGACTCCACGAGGCCAGCAGGGCCGGCCATCTGGCTCGCAGGGTCCGCGCGGGCGATCACCGCCAGGTCCGCGTAGTGCACGTGCTCAGCCCCGTCATTGCTCGAGGAGGACAAGGCTCTCCACTCCGATCGGATTCCCTGAGCACGGACGATGTCCGCGAACCTGGCTCGGTGGCTCGCCTCGATGCCCTCGAGTTGTGCTCGATGCGCCTCGATCACGCCGAGGATGCCCGTGCCGCGCGCGAACGTCTCCGACGGGGTGACGGCGGGCTCGGGCTGGATGAAAACGCCGATCAAGTGGGCGCCGTGCTCCTGGGCGAGCACCCCGGCAAACTCCAAGATGCCAGAAGCCTCGGTCCGACCATCGACGAAGACCACGATTTCCCTGAGCGCGACCTTGTAGGGTTCGACAACCACCGCAGCGTCGTCTCCGGAGTAGGCAGTCGAGAGCTGATCGGACATGTGAGGCTCCCTCGAGTTGGTCCAGTTCGTTGCCGTCGCTTGACCTGCTCCGCAGCCGGCGGAGAGCAAGCGCCGCGACCGCCAACTCATTCGATGCGGGCAGGAGCAGGGAGTTGCGGGCGGTCGAGGTTCACATTTCCGGGCGGGTGCGGCTCCGCCTACGGTGGTTCGGCTGCCCGGAAGGGTGTAGGGCACTCCTCCGTGCGGGCCAAGGTCTTGACGAATCTCGCGGATCGCAGAGCGAACCCGAGCGCCAGGTAGAAGCGGTGCGCATCGTGCCGGTGCTCGCCGCTCGTGAGCTCCAGCCGTTCGCATTGACTTTCGCGCGCGAAGCATTCGGCGACCCCGACGAGGCGTCGCCCGATTCCTTTCCCGCGCAGCTGCGGATGCACCACGAGGGACGTGATGCGTCCCAGGTTGCCTGGCGTGTGGAGGAGAGGGATGGCGTGGAAGCTGAGAAGGCCAGCAAGGGCCTCTCCGGCGTCGCCGAGCACGCCGGAAGGCGCTTCGGCGACCCAGACGCGATCCGCTGGTGAATGGCGAAGCGCTGCGAGCTTCTCCAGGATGCGCGCGGCCTCGATCGAGTAGCCGAGGTCACCAAGAAGAAGCGAGATCGCATCGGCGTCGAGTTCCCCTGCGAATCGGATTTCGACGTCGAGATTGGTTGCAGACCGATCGACGTGCGGTGGGTCCATTGCCGCAGCTTATGATGAGACGCGCGGCCGCGGCAGGGGCAGAGCGAGGCAGCGGAAGCAGAAACAGGCTCGCGCGGCCATATACGCCTCGACCTACGCAAAGATCGGGACCTCCCCGTGGTCGAGGTCTTAGAGGGTCGCCTCAGCGCACGTTCGGAAACAGCGCCGTCGCCAGTGGAATGTCGAGGTGCGGCAGCGCCGCCGCGCGAATACCCGCGTCGGAGACCGCATAGACGAACGTGGTTCCGGACTGGTCCGTGGACATGACGCTGCGCCGGACCCAGGGGCGATACCACCACGTCCAGTCGCCGCTGCCCTGCTGGATGTAGAGGTCTCCCATCCCCAGGGAGCCCAGCGGATTGATGCCGCCCGCGGGATCGACCGAGAACACGCGCACGTCGCTCACGAACCCGGTCCACCACGGGGAGGGAGCAGGCTGCACCCAGTCGCTGAACGGGATCGCCAGGAGTCCCGGCTTCGTTTCATCCGGGCGATACCAGTTGAACGCGTGATGATCCCAGAGCGCTTCGCTGTAGCCCCATGACGTGCCGACCAGAGCCTGTCTGGTCCGGCTGGGCTTGGCGAGGTCGGTGACGTCGAACAGGGACAGCTCTAGCGACCGCTTGCTCCAATCGGGGCGGCCATCAGTCAGCAGCGGGAGCTCCACGCCGATCGCCAGCAAATGGTTCGCGTCGATGGGCTGCAAGTAGGTGGAGAATCCCGGTAGCGTCAGCTCCGCGACCTTGCGCGGGTGGGCGGGGTCAGTGAGGTCGAGCGTGACCAACGGATCGACATAGCGGAAGGTGACCGCGAAACCGCGGGCGTCGAAGAATCGTGTGGCCATGAGCCGCTCGCCCGCCTCCAGCTCGGGGATCTCGCCGATGAGCGCAAGTGTGCTTCCCCCATCCGAGGCAGGCTGCGGAGCCAGGATGCTGAGCCGGCTGCCCAGCTCGAGGCGGAACGAGCCCGGCGTCGCGGGATCGGGGTCGGAGAGCTTGACGGTGCTGGTGGCGACGCGCAGGTAGCCTTCGTGCTCGTCCATCGCGAACTGGTCGGAGACGTGCCCGTCGACGCCGCCGGAGCCGAAATAGCGCGCCTCCGACGGGTCGGCGATGTCGAAGCCGTGCACGTACGTCCAGTCGCGCTGGCCGGCCATCGGCCACCACCACCAATGCTGACTCGCGAGATACAGATGGTCCTTGGTGGCATAGAGCACGCCCGCCTCGCCGACGATGCTGGCGCGTGAGACGCCTGCGTCGAGGTGGGCGAGATCGAGCGTCGCGATGGTGACCAGGCCCAGCCGCTCTGGCGCGTTGGAGACATAGAAGTCGCCGCAGTTGTAGCCGACGTCGATGGCGGTGCCATCCGGGAGCTTGCGCTTTCCCTCGGGAAACCAGCTCTGGAGCGGCGTCGCGCGGATGATCGCTTCGTTCGCGTCCTCCAGCGCACCGATGGCTGCGGCGAGCTTGTCCTTGTCCTGAAAAAGCGCCGGGTCGTACTCGGGCCACCAGCGGATGGCCTCGGGCCAGCGCACGGTATCGCTGAGGACCAGCCGGATCGAACTGCCGACGCGACGCGACCCGGTTGAGTACCCGGGCAGGTACACCTCGGAGACCGCCTTCGGGTTCGAGAGATCGCTCACGTCGACGACGGTGATCTTGCTCGTGGCCCACCCCCAGTAGCAGCCCTGGCTCGGGCAGGGAATCGCGGTGGCACCGACGGTCGCCCCGCCGCTCGGTGGCCCCATGCCCCCGCCTTGCGGCACGGTCCAGATGCTCGAGAACACCACCACCCGGTCGCCCTCCAGGAACATGCTGCTCGGCCAGCCTTCGATCTCCAGCTTTCCCGCGACCGCCAGGCTCTGCGGCGGCCAGCTGGTCGTGGCGAAGAGGGTCCGGCCGGCGAGGACGAAGATGCGGGTCCCGTCGTTCTTGACGAAATCCGCCTCGTCCACTCCGGCGACCTGGGTGTTCGTGGTGCTGTAGCTCGCGGGCCCGGCGCCGGCGGCTGGTGTTGCGGCTGCGCCGCCGGCCGCAGGCAGGGCGTAGACGAATCCGCGCTTCCACTCGTCCATCTGCGCGCGCATCTGCCTGGTCGCCGTGTCCTGGATTTGACGGGTCAGGGACTCGCAGGTGGCCGCCCGCGCGAGGCGGACACGGGTCTCGATCCGGGCGGGAGCGGCCGGGTCCTGCTTCCCGCAGGCGGCGAGCAGTGCGAGCATGACCCACAGGCTTCGGACACGCATCGATTGACTCCTGACGAAGTGGTCATCCGAAAGGAACGCGAGTCCGCCAGTTCGGGCAAACTTCCAGAAGTTTGCCACCGATGGCGGTCTCGCGGTCCTCTCCCTTAGCGGGTTTCGTCCGGGAGTCGGAAATGCGGCTTGGTCGACAGTTGCTGCTGGCGCTGGCTGCGCTCCCCTGCGCGTGCGATTCGCAGGCCGATTCGAGCTATCTCGGCGAGCCGCTCATCACATTGCCCGGGTACGTGGCGAGCGCGGGAGCCGCGCCGCTCGAGGCCGCGATGCTCTGGCAGCGCGGCCCGCCTCCGTCGGCGAACGATCAGGAACTTGCCACCCGCGCGCCGGTGCGGACCGGATTTCCCGCCAGCTTCACGCTGCATCTCTACCAGCCGCCGCCCGCCGCGGCCCGCCGGACGCTGGCTCCCGGCGAGGTGACGTTCGCGCGGGCGAACGCGGGCGCGGTGCCTTACGGCATTTCGGCCGGCGGGGTCAGTGCGCTTCCGACCCCATCCTCGAACGGCGCTTACGGTATCGACCCCAACCACTGGGTGCTCTACCTCGCCGCCGACGTCCCGCCCCGGTCGCTCACGGAATGGTGGCTGGGCGCTGCGCTGGGAGCAGGCTTCCACTTGATGCGCGTGACCGCGGTGAACCCGCAATGCATCTCGCAACAGCAGCTGGATGCGTGCGTCGCGGACCTGGTGCAGCGAGGGGTGCCCGATGACGGAACCGCGAACGAGGGCACCGCCCGATCCTTCTGCCGCGCGCCCTACCGGCTTTCGCTGGCCCCTCCCGGCGACCCGCTGGTCCTGGAGCTCGGCACGGTGGGCCTGGGCGGCCCGGGCGGGCCTTGTCCATGAGCCTCGACGCCGGTGCCATCGAGCGACTGTATCGCTCTCACGGCCACATCGTGCTGCGCCGGGCGCGGGCCCTTCTGGGCAGCGAGGAGGATGCGCAGGAAGCGCTGCAGGAGGTCTTCGCCTCGCTCCTGCGCGCTCCGCACAGCCTGCGCAACGCAACTTCGGCAGTCGGGTGGCTCTATCAGTCCACGACGCATTTCTGCTTGAACCAACTGCGCAACCGCCGCACCGGGGCTCGGTTGCTACAGAGCGGCGTCGCGCCGGCGCCGGCGCACGTCGCCGGCCGCGGAGGAGAGGCGCTAGCCGAGCTGCGCAGGGTACTTTCGCGGCTGCCGGCCGATGTGGCGGCGGCCACCGTCTACCATCACCTGGACGGCATGACGCACGCGGAGGTGGCCGGGCTCCTCGGCTGCTCGCGGCGGAAGGTGGGCTACTTGTTGGAGCGCGCCCAGCGTTCGCTGGCGCTCCTGGAGCAGAGCGCATGACGACGTCACTCGCGAATCAGGCCTGGGATGCCTGCTCCTCGGCCTTGCAGTTCGATCGCTACCTGGCGGGAGAGCTGGAGCCGCCTGATGCGGAGCGCTTCCACGCGCACGTCGATGCTTGCGCCCGCTGCACGTCGGCGCTGAACGAGTTGCGCAGCGGGGCCAAGGAGCGACTCCCACCGCTGCGTGTGGTGCCATTTCCCCCGCGCTCGCGGTTTCCGATCCGCGCGCTCGCCGCCGTTGCCGGCCTCGCCGCGGCGGCATCCCTCTTGCTCGTGGTCCGCTCTCCGGGCACGCGCTTGAAGGGAACGGGATTCGCGCTCGGCATGTATGTGGAGCATCGGGGCGAGGTGAGGCGCGCTGGTCGAGGCGAGACGGTAGCGCCCGGGGACGCCGTGCGGTTCGCGGTGTCGGCGCCCGTCGACGTCTTCGTCGCGGTTCTCAGCCTGGACGCGAACGGACATGGATCCATCTACTTCCCGGCGGGCGGCCGCGCCGAGCGCGTGCAGGCCGGCAACGACGTAGCGCTGCCGCTCGGAACCCGGCTGGATGCGACGGCGGGCGAGGAGCGAATCCTGGGTCTGTTCTGCGCGTCCCCGGTCGAGCTCGAGCCGCTGCGCCTGCAGCTGGAGCGCGGTGGTCCCGAAATTCCCGACGGCTGCCAGGTGACGCGGTGGAGCTTCGTCAAGCGCTGATCGCGCTCCCGCTCGTACTCTTTTCCGCCGCCGCCGCGGCGCAGGTCGAGCGCTTCGCCGTGGTGGTCGGCAACGACCAGGGGCAGCCGCCCGATCTTTCGCTCAAGTATGCCGAGACCGACGCGGCCCGGGTCGCCTCCATGCTTCAGGAAGTGGGCGGGGTGCGGCCCGAGAACCTCGTCCTCTTGCGCGGGCAGGACGCGGGAACCGTTCGCAGCGCGCTGATCGCCGTCAACGATCGTGTCCGGGCCGCCGGCGATCAGGGCATGCTGATCGTCTATTACTCGGGGCACGGCGACGCCGGCGCGCTGCACCTGGGAAGCAGCTCGTTGGAGCTGCGCGAGCTGGAGCAGCTGGTGCGGGGTTCGGCCGCGAGCTTCCGCCTGCTCATCCTCGACGCCTGCCGCTCGGGAGCGCTCACGCGCGTCAAGGGTGGATCGCCCATTCCACCGTTCGACATCCAGCTGGGAGAGCGGGTGGCAGGCGAGGGCGCCGTGTTCCTCACCTCCAGCTCCGCGTCCGAGGACAGCCAGGAGTCCGACGAGATCAAGGGCAGCTTCTTCACCCATGCGCTCGTGTCCGGAATGCTCGGCGCCGCCGACGCCAACGGCGACGGCCGGGTCACGCTCGACGAGACCTACCGGTACGCGTACGACGCCACCCTGCGCGCCTCCAGCCGCTCGATGGCCGGCATCCAGCACCCGAGCTTCGAATACGACGTGCGGGGCATGGGCGACGTGATCCTCGCCACGCTGGATGCGAACGCGCCCACGCGCGCCTTCCTTCAGTTCCCGGAAGGCCGGACCTGGCTCGTCTTCCAGGGTTCGGCGGAGGGCTCGGTGCTGGGCGAGATCGGCGCGCGCGATCGGGCGCGCCGGCTGAGCGTGCGGGCAGGACGCTACTTCCTGCGCGGCCGCGCACCGGACGTGCTCCTCGAAGGAATGGTGGATGCGTTGCCGGGCGCGACCGTCTCGGTCGACGAATCCGGCTTCGAGCGCACGGCCTACGCGCGACTGGTGCGCAAAGGCGGCGGGGCTGCCACCGCAGTCGCCTCACTCGAGGCCGAAGCGCGCGTGCGCAGCGCGCTGGTGGGAGAGACCGGGGCGTGCCCGGGCGCCGCGCTCGGAGTGGCGGTCGCGCTTCAATCCTTCACGCTGAAGCCCCGGTTCGGTTGGTGCCGGGGCGGGTTCTCGAATCCAGGGATCGAGGCCACCGTGGACCAGTATGACCTGGAGCTGTCCGCGGTCCACGTCCGCGACCTGCACGTCATCTCGGTCGAGCTCGGCCTGACGATGGGTGGTTCGCTGCTCGTGCAGCGCTTCCGGACGCAGGGCGTGGCCCCGCGCCGGACCACCGCGGCGCTGCAGCTCTCGCCGACGGTGGGGGTCACGCGCGAGCTTGGCGCGCGGAGCTACTTGTTCGTCCTCGGCGCTGCCTCCACTTACCTCTTGAAAAGCGAGAGCTCCGGGACTCCCGGATCGTCGTTCGGACCGTCGTTTGCGGTTCGGGTCTCGATCGGGGCCGGTTACCGGCTCTGAAGCGAACGCCGGCGCCGCGACTGGGCCTTCAGAGCTCCTGGAGCACCTTGTGGATGAGCTGGACGCAGATCGAGCCCTCTCCGACGGCCGATGCGACCCGCTTCACGCTGGAGGAGCGCACGTCTCCGACCGCGAACACCCCCGGTATGCTCGTCTCCGTGAGATACGGTGGCCGGGAGAGAGGCCAGCGCGCTTCGATCAGCTCGTCCGCCCGTAGATCGGCGCCCGTCTTGACGAAGTTCTTGCCGTCCAGCACCAGGCATCCGCGCAGCCAGGACGAATTGGGATCGGCTCCGGTCATGACGAAAAGGTTGCGGATCGGCCGCGTCTCCACGGCCCCCGTTTCCACGTGACGCCATCGGACGCGCTCCAACCGGTCCTCGCCTTCGAGCGATTCGATCCGGGTCCGCGTTCGCAGCTCGACGTTGCGGCTGCTTTCGATGCGCTGGATCAGGTAGCGGGACATGCTCTCGGCGAGGCTGGGCCCGCGCACCACGACGTGGACCCGCGGTGCGAACCCGGAGAGGAAGACAGCGGCCTGTCCTGCCGAATTGCCGCCGCCCACGATCGCGATCTCGCCGTCCGTGCACAACTGCGCTTCCATGTGCGTCGCGCTGTAGAAGATGCCGGCGCCCTCGAAACGCGAGAGCGCGGGCACCTCAAGCCTCCGGTACCTGACGCCCGTGGCGATCACGATCGTCCTGGTCTGCACGACCTCTCCGTCGGAGAGGTGCACCTTGTACGGCCGCTCATCGCAGTTGAACCGGACGGCGGTCCGCGCGATGGCCACCTCCGCGCCGAATTTCTCCGCCTGGGTGAGCGCGCGGCCGGCCAGCGCCAATCCGGAGATCCCGGTGGGGAACCCCAGGTAGTTCTCGATGCGCGAGCTCGTCCCGGCCTGTCCGCCGGGCGCGGTGCTCTCCAGGACCAGCACATCGAGCCCCTCCGACGCGGCGTACACGGCCGCGCCGAGACCCGCCGGTCCGGCGCCCACGATGACGACGTCCCTCACGGCCTTGGCGTCCAGCTCCGGTGACAGGCCGAGCGCCGCCGCCAGGCCCTCGATCGACGGGTTCCTCAGGACGTAGCCTTCCTCGCAGACGAGAACCGGCACTTCGTTGATCCCGACCTGCAGGCGATCGAGCAGCGCCTGCATTCCGGGCTCGGTCTCCACGTCGTGGTACGTGAAGGGTTCCCCGTTGCGGGTGAGGAACTCCTTGAGCTTCAGCGTGCTCAGGGAATGCTGGGAGCCGAGGAGGACCAGGTCGTTATCGGTCTGGGAGATCAGGGCCGTGCGCCGCAGGATGAAGGCGCGCAGGAGGATCTCGCTCAGCTCGGGATCGCGTTGCACCACGGCGCGGACGCCGTCGCGGTCCAGCGCGATGATCGACCCGTCGGTGGCGACGCGGCCGCGGGCCCAGGCGACCCGCGACGAGAGCATGTTGATCTCGCCCGTGAACTGGCCCGGCCCGAGCGCCGCGACCGATTCTTCGTGGCCGGCGACCGGGCGCAGGAGATCGATCCCCCCGCTGATCACGACGAACATGTCGGTATTCTGGTCGCCGGCCTCGAACAGGACCTCTCCGGCCCGGACGCTGCGGCGTTGGCCGATACTCGAAATGCGCGAGAGCTGGGCATCGTTGAGGCGGGGAAAGATCTGCTCTTGGCGGTCCATGTACCCGGGTGGATACGCTCCCGCTCAGCCCGGCGCAACCACTGCTGGGCGGTGCATCGGGCGCCAGCGGCGAGCGCGTTGATGCCAGCGTGAGGACGGGGAAGGGCGAAGTCAGCGTCGATACGCAGGCGCTCTGCGTCCGAGTCGCTTCTCGAGCCAATGGTGGGCGTACGGATCGTCGTTGAACGGCGCCACCTCGCGGAAGCCGGCGCTCCGGTACAGCGCGATCGCCTCGCCGAGCGCCTTGTTCGTCTCCAGGCGAAGCGTGGTCAATCCAAGCTCGCGAGCCTGGACCTCGAGGGCGTCCAGCATGCGCCGCCCGATCCCCAACCCGCGCACCGAGTCGGCAACCCACATGCGCTTCAAGGAGCCGACGCCCGGCCCGATGGCCTTCACGACGCCACAGGCCACGGATTCTCCGTCCACGGAAGCCAGAAGGAATGCGCCGCGCGGCGGGACCAGATCAGGATCGTCGGCTGGCAGGCTCGCAGCAGGATCGAACCCGGCTTCGAACCGGTGGTCGAGCTCGGCGAAGTACCGGGCGACGCACCAGCGCGCGGCCGGGCTCGCCGGATCGGCCCGCTCGAT
>Ga0209267_1002899_pt1 | contig 10824 bp, 9 predicted proteins | sample GraSoiAngelo_137_FD_185894 | JGI IMG/M metagenome (GOLD analysis project Ga0209267, IMG submission 185894) | Grasslands soil microbial communities from the Angelo Coastal Reserve, California, USA - 14_0929_09_30cm (SPAdes) (version 2) | ecosystem: Environmental > Terrestrial > Soil > Grasslands ... | reverse complement strand
GTGGCGGTCGCCGTCGTAGTGGAGCGCGACCTTGCCCTCCAGGACGTAGAAGAGCTTCAGCTGGCCCGGCTTGATGATGACCTTCTCGGTCGTGAAGCCGCGAGACTTCGGACCGAGCGTCGAGACTACCGCGCGGATCTTGCCCTGAAAGAGGCCGGCGCCGAGTACGGCCCACCGCTCCGACGACCCATCGAACGACACCACCGGGTAGTCGCGCTTGTGCGAGATGACGATGCTGCCGGCCGGCTTGCCGTCGAAGAGCGCGGCGATCGGCACGCCGAAGGCCGAGGCGATCTTGCCGAGGGTGTGGAGCGAGGGCGAGAGCCGGCCCGATTCGATCTGCGAGACCATGCTGGGCGTCAGGCCCGCCTTCTCCGCGAGCTGGCGCTGCTGCAGCTCGCGCTCGCCGCGCAGCCGCTTGATGCGCTCGCCGAGCGCCGTCACGCGACTTCCTCCGACGCGGCGCCACCGTCCCCGAGCCCGGCGACCGCGGCCACCGCCCGAGCGACGAAGACTCGCGTGACCTTCTTGCGGTACGGATGGGTGAAGTCCGTGTTGTCGAGCGGCTTCGCGGGACCGGCCGCCAGGTCGAAGACTCGCGTGACCTTCTTGCGATAGGGATGGGTGAAGTCCGTGTTGTCGAGCGGCTTCGCGGGACCGGCCGCCAGATCGGCGACGTGCGCGATCAGCTCCCGCGTCACGCGCTGGCCGACGAGTGCCGCCGCGGCCTTCTCCGACGGCCGCGGCTGGGAGGCGACAGCGCCGAGCACGATGCGAGCCTCACGGACCACGTCGCCCTCCATCCTGGCCGCCACGGCCACCCCGAGCACCGGGAAATCGAACGAGCCGCGCCGCCGAAGCTTCAAGTACACCGAGCGCCAGCCCTCGGCCGGAGGCAGCTGGATGTCGGCGACGATCTCGTCGGGACGCTTGGCGAGGTATTCGATCCCGTCGTCTTGATAGAGCGCGGCCATCGGCACCGTGCGCTCGCCCTCCGCGCCAACGATCCGCAGCTTCGCGCCGAGCGCCCAGAGCACCGGCGCGGTGTCCGACGAGGACACGGCCCAGCACCGTGAGCTCCCGGGCGCCACCAGACAGATGTCGCCGTCTTTCTTCATGCAGAACCCGATGGCCCGACGCCATTCGTAGGACTGATTGTAATAGTTGCACCGGGTATCCACACAGACGTTGCCCCCGATGGTACCCATGTTCCGGAGCTGAGGCGAGGAGACCAGCCCGGCGGCCGTGGCGAGCGCCGGGAAATCGCGCACGATGTCGCGGTGCGCAGCGACGGCCGAGAGGGTCGTTCCGGCGCCGACCGTGAAGCCGCCGACCATCGAGCCTCTGATGCCGCGCAGCTCACTGATCCCGCGCAGCCCGACGAGCACCTTGGGCTCGAACTGCCGCCGCTTCATGTTCGGGTAGAGATCGGTGCCGCCGGCGACCAGCATCGCATCGCGTCCGTGCTCGGCCATCAGCCGCGCGGCGCCGTCGAGCGTGCTCGGCGCGAGGTAGGTGAACGCCGGCAGCCTGATCATGAGGCGAAGGGTCTGGAGACGACTGCGTCGGCCGGTCGCCCGAACGCGGATTCGACCACGAGCGGCTCCTTGAACGCGAGCAGCGGCAGCCGCTCCGGTCCCACCCGCGCCGGCTTGCCCGCTCGTTTCAGGTCGAGCGCCTTGAGGATCTTGTCCGGGGTGATCGGCACCTCGTCGATGCGGACCCCCAGCGCGTGATGGATGGCGTTTGCGATCGCCGGGATCACCGGCAGGAGCGGCCCCTGGCCCGCCTCCTTGGCGCCGAACGGGCCCTCGGGGTCGTCGGTCTCGACGAGGATCGTGTGGATCTCGGGCGTCTCGAGCGTGGTCGGACTCTTGTAGTCGAGCATCGACGGGTGCTTGTGCAGATTCTTCCTGAAGACCTGCTCCTCCATCAAGGCTTCGCCGATTCCCATGTAGACCGAGCCCTCGACCTGACCCTCGACCAGCAGCGGGTTCAGCGCGCGTCCGACGTCGTGACCGATCCACACGTTCTCGAGATCGACGGTGCCCGTCTCCTCGTCGACGGTCAGCTCGACCACGCACGCCGAATACGAATAGCACGGCGACGGGCCGACGCCACCGCCCTTGTACTTGCCCGCGCGCTTGGGCGGCGCGTACGAGCCGGGAAAGGCGAGGACGCCGTGGAGGGCTTCGCCGAGCTCGACGGCCCTCGCGAACAGCACGGCCTTGTCCCAGTCGTCGGGCACGCCGATCCTGCGCTCGCGCGCGACGAGCGCCGCCGGGCTCACCTGGAGCTTCTGCGCGACCGCCTCGAAGATGGCATCGCGCAGCCGCTCGGCCGCCTGGATCGCCGCCATCCCGCACATGAGCGTCACGCGCGACGAGTACGAGCCGAGATCGACGGGGGTGAGGCTCGTGTCGGCCGGATGCACGTGGACGTCCTTCGGCTCGATGCCGAGCACCTCCGCGGTCAGGTAGGCGAGGATGGAGTCCGAGCCCTGACCGATGTCGGTGGCGCCGCAGAGGACGGTGACGCCGCCGCTGCGATCGGCCCGAGCGATGACGCCCGAATGCGGCATGTCGTTCCAGTAGATCGCGGTCCCGGCGCCGGTGAGATAGGCGGAGCACGCGATTCCCAGGCCGCGTCTCTTCGGAGAGCGCCGCGCCGCCCGGTCGGACCTTGCGGACATACCGTAGCGCGTGCGCTTGTCGCGCCAGCCCGAGGCTTCGACGACCTTGTCGATGCACTCGCCGAGCCCGATGGTCGTGACCGTCAGATGGTTCGCCGTCTTGGTGAACGGATCGGCGACGATCCGCCGCCTCATGTCGGCGGGGTCGAGCCCGAGCTGCTCGGCCGCCTTGTCGAGCTGACATTCGAGCGCGAAGCGGGGCTGCGGCGTACCGTGTCCGCGCTTGGGTCCGCACGGCGGCTTGTTGGTGAAGATGCGCGCGGCCTCGAACTTGTACACGGGGATCTTGTAGGTGACCGGATTGATCACGCCCGTGTAGAAGGTGGACGCGACGCCGTAGGAGCCGTACGCGCCGCCGTCGAGCCACGTCCGGAGGTGACAGCCGGTGATGTCACCCTCTCTCGTGAAGCCGGTCTTGATCCACATGAGAACGGGATGCCGGCCGCGGTGCGTATAGAAGACCTCTTCGCGGGTCAGCGCGATCTTCACCGGCCGTCCCGTCAGCTTCGAGAGCTGGCAGGCCACGATCTCGTGCGAGAAGGGATCGGTCTTACCGCCGAAGCCGCCGCCGACCGGCGTCGCGATCACGCGGATGTGGGCGGCCGGCGTGTCGAGGACCTTGGCGAGCACCCGGTGGACGTAGTGGGGCGTCTGGGTCGAGGACCAGAGCGTGAGCTTGCCGTCGGGCGCCCAGTGCGCGACGGCCGCGTGCTGCTCCATCGGCAGATGGTTGTTGCCCTCGAAAAAGAACACGTCCTCACGAACCAGATCGGCGCCGTCGAAGGCCGAGTCGACGTCGCCGAACTGGAGCGCGACGTTCTTGTGCACGTTCGGACCGTCGCCGTACTCGTGGATCCTGACCTCGGGATGCGCCAGCGAGTCGAAGATCGACATGAGGGCCGGGAGCGGCTCGTAGTCGATGTCGACCAGCCGGCACGCTCGCTCCGCCGTCTCCTCGTCGATGGCGGCGACGGCGGCGATCGCGTCGCCGACCATCCGGACCTTCTCGGCGCAGAGGGCTTCCTCGTCCTGCGACACGGGCAGGATCCCGAACTTCACACGCGGCAGGTCCGCCGCCGTGACGACCGCGAGGACGCCGGGCAGCGCGCGAGCCCGCGAGGTATCGATCGAGCGAATGCGCGCGTGCGCGTGGGCACTGCGAAGCAGCTTGGCGTACGCCATGCGCGGCATGAACAGATCGTCGGCATACTTCGTCTCCCCGACGACCTTCGCCCACGCGTCGACTTTCGGGAGCGGCCGGCCGATGACCGCGAACTCGCTCTTGGTCATGTACGGGCCTCCTGACGCCCCATCCGCAACGCCGCGAGCTCGACCGGGAGCGGCCGGCCGATGACCGCGAACTCGCTCTTGGTCATGTACGGGCCTCCTGACGTCCCATCCGCAACGCCGCGAGCTCGACAGCGTCGAGGATCTTCGTGTAGCCGGTGCAGCGGCAGAGGTTCCCGGCGAGCGCCTCTTTGACCTCCTGTCGTGTCGGGCTCGGCCGCTCGGCGAGGAGCGCGGTCGCCGTCAGGAGAATGCCGGGCGTGCAGTAGCCGCACTGCGCGGCGCCGAGCTCGGCGAAGGCCTGCTGGAGCGGATGCAGCTTTCCGCCTTCCGCCATCCCCTCGACCGTCGTGATCCGACACCCTTCGGTCTCGACGGGAAGCGCCAGGCACGAGAGCACGGGCTCGCCATCGACCAGCACGGTGCAGGTGCCGCACTCGCCGAGCTCACAACCGTGCTTGGTCCCGGTGAGCCCGAGATCCTCGCGGAGCACCTCGAGCAGGGTCTTGTGCACCGGCACGAGCGCCTCGCGGGACTCGCCGTTGACGTTCAGGGCGACGCGCACCTTCATTGGGGCTCCACCGGCCTGACGCAGATTTACCAGGACTTAAGGACAATTTAAAAATACTGAATCGCCCCGATCCCTGTCAAGCGCGAAACCTTGGGCCACGAAACCGCGGGCGGCTAAGATACCCCCGTGCCATTCGTCAGGACCGACGACCGGGCGCGGATCTATTACGAGGAGCACGGCCGCGGCGGTACCGCCCTGGTGCTCGCCTACGGCATCGGCGGCAACGCCGACATGTGGGACGTGAACCGCGACGCGCTCGCCGCCCAGCATCGGCTCGTTCTCTGGGAACCGCGCGGCCACGCACGGTCCGACAGCCCCGAGGATCCGGCCAGGTATTCGTTCCAGCGCTGGGTGCTCGACCTCAAGACCGTTTTCGACGTTCTGAGGATCCGGAAGGCGCACGTGGGCGGCCTCTCGCTGGGCGCGGGGATCGCGACCCGATTCGCGCTCAGGTTCCCGGCTCGCGTCCGGTCGCTGGTGGTGACGAACTCGTCCTCGGCCGCCGGGCTGCCGCTCTCGGTCGAAAACCTCGTCATGCGCGCGCGCTCGATCGAGATCACACTGACGAAGGGAATGGACGCCATGGCCGAGTTCGCGATGGCGGCCAATCCCAACCTCTCCGAGCGGCTCGCGATCGAGCCGGCCGCCAAGGAAGAGTTCTACGAGGAGTACCGTCGGCTCTCACCCATCGGCTACGCGAATTCACTTCGGGCCCTGCTGGCGATGGACCACATCACCGACCAGCTGCCGCGCCTGCGGGTGCCCGTGCTGCTCATCGGCGGCGACCGCGACCCCTCCCTCGCGCCGATGAAGGTGATGCACCGAAAGGTTCGTGGCTCGAAGCTGGTGGTGCTCTCGCCGGCGAGCCACTTCGGCAACCGCGATCAGCCCGAGGCCTGGAACCGGACCGTGCTCGAGTTCCTGGCCCGGTGCGACCAGCGGGCAAGGGGGTAGCCGGCGATGGATCGCCCACGAGTTCTCGTCGTCGACGATGATAAAGACGTCGGAGAGTTCCTGCGCGATGCGTTGAGCGCGTGGAGCTACGACGTCACCCGGGTGCACGACCCGGCGCTCGAAGTCGTCATGATGACCGGCAACCCGATGGTCGAGACCGCGGTGCAGGCGCTCAAGTCGGGCGCCTACGACTACCTCATCAAGCCGCTCAACCTGGACGAGCTACAGCACCTGATGCACCAGGTGCTCGAGAAGCGTTTCTTGAGTCGCGAGGTACACTCGCTCCGGAATCGGCTCGCCGAGCACCTGGCGGTCAAGGACCTGGTGGGCAGCTCACCGGGGATGACCCGCGTCCGGGAGATCATCGCCAAAGTGGCCGACTCGGAGAAGGAGATCCGTCCCGTCGGCTCGACCAAGACCCACACGGTCAGCGTGCGGGTGATCGCCGCGACCAACAAGAACCTCGAGGCCGTGGTGCAGAGTGGGGGCTTCCGACAGGATCTGTTCTATCGGCTCAACGTCGTCAGGATCGTCGTGCCGCCGCTCAGGGAGCGCAAGAGCGATATCCCAGCACTCCTCACCTATTTCCTGCGGCGGTTCAACGAGCGCTTCCGGCGCGACGTCAAAGGCATCGCTCCCGACGCGATGGCCTCGAACGATTCCGGAACGACAAGGAGCAAGCCGCTCGCGCGCTCGGCCTCACCGTCCGCACGCTGTACCGTCGGATCAAGAAGTTCGGTCTGGTCTAAAGCCACCGCGACGTCCGCCAGGGACCGTCAATTCTGTCAACGTGCGGCGGAGTGCCCGCGACACCCTCGTGCAACTTCTCGATTTCAAAGCCACCGGGACCTCTGGCACTGAACCTGCTCTCTACGTGGAGCATGAATTTCCGGGAGTCAGCGAGCCAACGCTGGATCCTGGTCGCGGACGGCGACGAGGCCTCGGCACGGCTCGTGGCCAGCTTCTTACTCCAGGCCAGGCTCCGCGCGTATCCGACGGCGCGCGGACTCGAGGCCATGCGCCTGATCGGTCGATTTCGCCTGGGCCTCGCGGTGGTCGACGTGGATCTGCTCGACATGCCCGGTTGCGATCTCGTCAGGAAGCTCCGCGCGATGCAGCCGGCTCTGCCCATCGTCATGACGACCGGCGACTACACTCCGTCGACCGAGGTGCAAGCACGCCAGCTCGGAATCGTCCAGTACCTGCACAAGCCGATCGATCTTCATCGGCTCGATCGAGTCGTCTCGCGGATCTTCGCTCCTGACGGCGAGCCGGCATCGCGGATCACCGTCCCGAGCAACGGGAGCGCGCCGGCATGACGCGCCGCGGCCAGCACGCGTGCGTCCTCGCCGGGCTCTTGATCTGTCTGGCGCTCGCCATCGGCTTCGTCGGGTCGCCCCATCCGGTCCGAAAGACCCAGCCGGCGGGCGGCGACGACATCCCGTTCCCGGCGTGGGACGTCCCGATCTGGGAGGCGAAGACCTCGAGCCCACGGCCACGCGTGCCTGCTTCCATGGTGCCCGAAGGCGTGGCCGTCCTTCTCGTGACGGTCATCTGGACCGCATGCCGGGCGCTCCTATCGGGGCGGCTCGGGCATCACCCGATGAGGCGTGCGCTCACCACTTTGATCTATAGCCGCGCCTCGGCCGGCGGGGCCCCCGCCTCGCGACGGCCTGCAGCACGGACCACGAGAGGCCGGCGGAGCTTCGGGTAATGGATCGCACGGGGCCCGAGCAGGGACCGCGCGTGGAACCTCGAGTCGATGCGTCCGAAGCGCTCGCGAGCAAGCTGCGCACCCTGATCCAGCTCATCGAGCTCATCTCCTCCTCCCTCGACACCGATGAGATCCTCCGCCAGATCGCCGCGGCGGCGGTCCGGCTCACCGACGCTCGCTGCGTGTCCCTCTGGGTCGCCGACGAGGCGACTCGCACGGTCGAGCTCCGCGCGTGCTCCGATGCGGCGATCGGCGCGGGGCATCCCCGGCCGCGCCTCACGTACGGTCAGGGGGTCGCCGGCTGGGTGACGCTCCATCACGAGCCCATCAAGGCCGACGACCTTCGCAAAACGCCGATGCTCGCGCGCGACTGGTATGCCGCCCACGGTCTCCTGAGTCTGTACGCGCTGCCGATCCTGTATCAGGAGTCGGTCGTCGGTGTCCTCGTGCTGATGGCCGAGCAGCCCTTCGACGGTCTCCTGAGCCTGTACGCGCTGCCGATCCTGTACCAGGAGTCGGTCGTCGGTGTCCTCGTGCTGATGGCCGAGCAGCCCTTCGACCTCGAGCGCGACGGATACGAGATCCTCGAGGCCCTGATCGCGGAGGCCGGCGCCGCGATCCGCAACAGTCGGCTCCTTGCCGAGAGCGAGAGGCGCCGCCGCACGGCCGAGGCCCTGGCGGAGCTGAGCCGCCTGAGCAGCGAGACGCTCGATCTTGGCACGGTCGCGAGGCGCGTGGTGGAGAGCGTCCGGACCTTGCTCGGCGCCCAGGAGTCGGCCCTCTACCGGCTCGTTCCTGAGACCGGAGATCTGGCCGCGCTCGCGCTCATGGGCGAGCGGGAACAGGCACTCGGCCCCGGAGCGGTCTTTCCGCGCGGCACCGGGGTGGTGGGTCTCGCCGCGCGCAATCGCCGGCCGATCGCGACCCCGAACTTCGCCAACGACGCGCGCATCCAGCACGACCCGTCGATCCTCGAGCGCCTCGAAGGCGCCGCCAACCGGGCGGTCCTCGCGCTGCCGCTCCTGGTCAAGGACCGGGTGATCGGCGCGCTTGCGGTGTGCGACCACGAGGGCCGGATCTTCATGGAGAGCGAGATTCGGCTGGCCCAGGCCTTCGCCGATCAAGCGGCACTCGTGCTCGAGAGCGTTCAGCTTTTCGACGACGCGGCCAGGCGCCGCCGCGAGGTGGACGTGCTCGCCGAAGTCGTCGGCCAGATCAACAGCTCGCTCGACCTCGCGGCCATCCTCTCGCGGATCGTCGCCGGCGCCTGCGAGCTCACCGGCGCCGACGGTGCCCAGATCGCCTTGCGAGAGCCCGGCACCGACGGCGTTCGGGTGATCCACCGGCGCGGCGCGCGCACAGCGGCGGATGACGCGCTCATCGGTCTCCTGATCCAACCCGGAAAGGGCTCCGGCGGGCTCGTCCTGACCACCGGACAGCCGTTCAGGACGACGAACTACGCCGAGGATCCGCGGATCACCCGGGACTACGCCGACCGGGTCGAGGCCGTGGGCGTCGTCGCGCAAATCGTCATTCCCATCCAGGACGGGGAGCTCAAGGGCCTGTTGTACGTCTTCAATCGGACGGCACGTGCGTTCACCGACCGTGACGAGGCTGCGCTCGGCCGCCTGGCCAACCACGCCGCGGTCGCGATCGGCAACGCGCATCTGCTCGCCGAGACGGAGGGCCGCCGGCGCGAGGCCGAAGTCCTCGCCGAAGTGGGCCGGCTCGTCTCGCAGTCCCTCGAGCCCGACGAAGTCGGACAGCGCATCGTCGAATGCGTGTGCCGGCTCCTCGGCTCCGCCATGGCCACGCTCTACGGGATCAGCCTCGACACCGGAGACTTCGTGATGCTGGCGAGCGCGGGCGCCGAAATCAGGAACCGCACGCTCCCGCGCGGCACCGCGGCGGTCGGTCTCGCCGTGCGCGAGGGCCGGCCGGTGTCCACTCCGGACGCGCTCTTGGACCCGCGCATCACCTTGGCCCCCGAGACACGCGCCGCGCTCGAGAACTTTGAGCACCGCGCGATCCTGGCGCTGCCGCTGGTCGCCGGCGAGCGGGTCTTCGGCGCCCTCGCGTCGCTCGGTCGCACCGGCCGCGTCTTCACGCCCCATGAGATTCAGCTCGCGCAGACGTTCGTGGACCAGGCGGCCATCGCGCTCGACAACGCGCGCCTGCATTCCGAGACGACGCGGCGGAAGTGGGAAGCCGAGGTCCTCGCCGGCGTGGGCCGGCTGGTCACCGAATCACTCGACGCGGACGAGGTGGCCGGGCGCATCGCCGACAGCCTTCGAGCACTCCTCGGTGGCCTCTCATCGGTTCTCGTCCGGGTCGAGCCGATCAGTGGTGCGCTCATCGGCCGGCACATGTCGGCCGACGGCTCGGGCGTCGACATCGTGTTCCCCGCGGGGATCGGGGCGATGGGCCGCGCCGTCAGAACCCGGCGCCCCGTCGCCACGACGAACCTCCTCACCGATCCGCGGATCGCGCTGACGCCTGAGCTACGCGAGGCGCTCCAGTCGCGGCCGCACCGGTCGGCGCTCGCCCTGCCGATGATCGTCGACGACCGGGTCGTCGGCGCGATCGCCGTCGGCGATCACGAAGGGCGCTCTTACGACAGCGATGAGGTGCGCCTGGCGCAGGCATTCGTCGATCAGGCGGCCATGGCGCTCGAAAAGGCGCGGCTCTTCGAGGACTCGGAGCGCCGTCGCCGTGAAGCCGAGATCTTCGCCGAGCTCGCGAGCCAGATCACCGCCTCGCTCGACCTCGACATGATCTTGAAGTGGGTCCGGGAGGCGGCGCGCGAGCTGTGCCGGGCGGATCTCGGCGTCATCGCCACGCGCGACACGATGACTCAGACGATGCTGGTGCGCCACTGGCCGGGCGCCCCCGAGCCCCCCGTGGCGCCGTCTTCAACCGTTCGCCGCGGCCCTTCACCGACCGCGACGAGGCGCGGCTCACTCGGCTGGCCGCGCAGACGTCGATCGCGATCCGTAACGCTCAGCTGCTCGAGGCGCGGCGCGCCTATCAGGCGCGACTCGAGGGCCTGCTCGACGTGAGCCACGAGCTGTCGCGGATCCAGCCGGTCGAGGAGCTGCTGGGGGCGATCGCGGCGGCGTGTGGCCGTGTGCTCGAGTCGGAGTCCGTCGGCTTTCGCCTGGTCGAGGGCGACGAGCTCGTGGTCGCCGGGCTCTGGGGCGACGCCAAGGAGACGATGTCGACGCGCCGAATCAAGTTCGGCGAGAGCCTGAGCGGCATCGTCGCGGCTACGTGCGCGCCCCTCCGGCTCGACGACGTAACCGAGGACACACGGCTCATCCCGGCCCACCGGAGCGCGGTCAAGCGCCTGGGCTATCGCGCGTTCCTCGGCGTGCCCATCAAGGTCGGTGAGCGCGTGACCGGCGTGCTGTCGATCCGGACCCGGCGGCCCGCCGGCTTCTCGAAGGACGACGAGAGGATCGCGACCGCGTTCGCGTCGCAGGCCGCAACCGCCCTGGAAAACGCGCGGCTCTTCCGCGAGGTCCAGGTGGCCGCCGAAGAGGTGTCGCGGGCTCAGGAGGCGCTCCTGCAGGCCCAGAAGATGGACGCGATCGGCCGTCTCGCCGG
>Ga0209267_1002897_pt1 | contig 10826 bp, 13 predicted proteins | sample GraSoiAngelo_137_FD_185894 | JGI IMG/M metagenome (GOLD analysis project Ga0209267, IMG submission 185894) | Grasslands soil microbial communities from the Angelo Coastal Reserve, California, USA - 14_0929_09_30cm (SPAdes) (version 2) | ecosystem: Environmental > Terrestrial > Soil > Grasslands ... | reverse complement strand
GATCTTCACGACCACCTTGTTCTCGCCGGCGGCGGCGTAGAGCGTCTTGCCGTCGGAGGGCAGTGCCAGGCCCATCGCGTCGCCGCCTCCGTGGATGATCCGGCCCACGACCTTCTTCTGGGTCGCGTCGATGACGGTGACGTCGCCCGCCGTCTCGCCCGAGACGTAGAGCAGCTTGCCGTCGCGGGAGAAGATCGCGTGAGCCGGCCACGTGGAGACCTCGACCCGGCCGTCGACCTTCTGCTCCTTGAGGTCGTAGAAGATCACCTCGTCGTTGCTCGTGTCGCTGGACCAGTCGAGGACGAGGAGATAGCGGCCGTCGGGGGTGAACGCGAGGTTGTACGGGTTGCCCCCGATCTTCACGCGGCGGACCAGCTTCCCCGACTCGGCGTCGATCAGCCCCAGATCGTGGCTCTTGTCGTAGACGACCCACGCCGTCTTGCCGTCCGGATGAAACACGATCCGGTTGGGCTTGCCCTGGCCGAGCTGAACCGTGCCCACGACCTCGAGCGTGTCGGTGTCGATGATCGAGGCCGACTCGGACTTGGTATTGGTGACATAGAGCGTGGCCCCCATCGCCGGCGCGGCAATACAGAGCGTCGTGGCGGTCAGGAGCGAGAGACTCAGAAATTTCACCACAGCGTCCTCTCACTTGATCTTCTCGATCGTGGTCACCGCCACGTTCGGTGGTACTCCCCGCAACGTAAATCGTACCGCGTCTCCCACGGAAACGGCCTCCTGAATCTTCGGGGACGCGACGCGAAAACCCATGGTCATCGCGGGCATGAAGCCCGGAATCTCGCCGTGCGTGAGCACGAGCACGCCGAGCTCCGGGAAGATGGCGCGCACGACCCCGTCGACCGTCCACTGGCGCTCGATGCCGCTCTCGGCGGCGGCCTTCGCCTCGGCCAGCTGGCGCTCGAGCCGCCCGATGCGCAGGCCCCAGAAGGCGTAGCCCCAACCCACGCCGACGACGAGCGCCACGTTGATCAGGAGCACGGCCTTCCAGGCCCGCATCAGTGCACGTGCTCCTCCGGCGGAGCTTCGCCCGCGGTCTTCTCGTCGTTGAGCTGCTGGACCTGGGCGACCAGCGTGTCCAGGTCCATCGCCTCGCCGCTGCTGCGCGTGATGGCGCGGACGTAGCCCTGGCGATCGATGAGGAGCTCGACGTGAGGCGCCACCGCGAAGAGCCGATAGGCGGCCACGATCGTCTCGGCGCCTTCGGTGACCACCGGAAAGAGGACGCGCGGGTCGTCTCCCAGACGACGGATCGCGTCGGGATCGGCGTCGATCGGCACCGCGATGACCTCGACGCCCAGGACGGCCAGGGTCCCCTCGCGTCCCGCCAGCTGATTCATGCGTGGGCGTGAGCCGGGCAGGGCATAGAGCACCACCAGCACGTTGCGCCCGCGATAGTCCTTGAGCGCGCGCGGAGGTGTCGGCCCGACCGTGAACGTGAAGTCCGGCGCCACGAGCCAGCGCCGGTCGCGCTCGATCGTCGAGCCCATGCCGCGCGCGCCGAATCCCGCCGACAGTGCCCGCAGGAAGTTGATCAGCTCCCAGCGCTGGTCCTCGGTGAGGCGCGGGCCGAATCCGGGCATGCCGGATCCGGGGATCCCGTGACTGATCCACCAGAAGAGGTCGCCGGCCGTGTGCTGAGCGGTATGAGGCGCGCGCAGGTCGGCGGGCGGTCGCGGCAGCGCTCGGCCGTCGGGCCCGTCGCCGGCACCCCGCGCCCCGTGGCACCCCGCGCAGCTCGCCTGGTAGAGCGCAGCACCGGCCGTGATCGCGCCGGCCTGATACGGCACCGAGGGGCGTAGATACGTCGTAGGATAGGCGTCGATGGTGAGCGGGGGAAGCGCGAGCCCGGCCCCGGCGCCGAGCGCGATGAGCGCCAGCGCCGCGAGCGGCAGCCGCCAGGCTCGAACGGCGAGTCCCGTGATCAGGGCGACCAGACCGATCACGCCGATCTGGCTTCCGATCAGCGCCCGCGTCGCCTCGGCCGCCCGGCCCTCGAGCGCGGCGAACGACAGCCTGATCGTGAACGGCCACACCGGCGCCTCGTGACGCGCCGGCGGCGTGACGTTCATCGCCGCGACGATGACGAGGATCGCGAGCGCGAGGCCCGCTTCGACCGTGACGAATCCGGCGAGTCTTCGCATCGCCGGGCGTCCGACGGTCGGCCCGTCGCCGCCGAGCCGGGCCAGGAGCACGGAGCGATTGAGCGCGGCGAGGCTCAACGCCAGGATCAGGAGCGCGAGCTTGGCGAGCAGCAGGCGCCCGTAGGTCGTGCCCACGAGCCCGGCGACGTTGCCGACGTGGGTGATCGCGAGCCCGGTTCCGGTCGCCGCGAGCACGAGCACGAGCCCGAGCGCGGCGCGCGAGAACCGCCGCGCCGCCAGGACCGCGTGGGGCCGCGCGTCAGCGCCTGCCTCGCCGGCGGCAGCGCGCAGGAGAAGCGCCAGCGGGAGGAGGCCGCCGACCCAGATGCCGGCGCCGAGCACGTGCAGAGCGTCGAGGACGATCGCGCGCGCGGTGTCCGGCTCCACGGCGGCGGCATGGCCCGCGGCGGCCAGCGGCACCAGCGCGGCGACGCCGAGCAGCACCGCCTCGCCCCGCGCCGCGCGCCAATCGGCTCGGCGCTCGACCGACATGCGGATCGAGAGAAACGCGGCGAGCAGCGCGAGGAAGCCGGCGCGCACGAGCCACACGTGGCCCGCCTGGGTCTGGACCAGCACGCGTCCGATCGCGCGAGGCTCGAAGGCCGCGGCCCCTCGGCCCTCGAACAGCGCGGTCTGCGTGGCGAGGACCACGATGCCCGAGGCGAGCGCCACGAGCGCGAGCCAGCACGCGGAGGTGAGCACCGTGCGCTCCCAGCGCTGCGCCGTCGCGCGGTCGGAGCGGCCGGCGAGCACGATCATCGCCGCGGCGCCGACGAGGAGGACCGAGCTGGTCAGATGAAGCCAGCGTCCGGCGAGTCCGAGCGCGTACACCCGGTCAGTGTACCGGATGGGCCACTGGCATTGAGTCCGGCACGTTTCTTCGCTAGAGTGCGGCTCATGCTGCGCGTGCTGGCGATCATCGCCGTGGCCGCTTCGCTGTTGGCTGCGGCCCCGGCCGACGCCCATGTCGGCGGTGTCGAGCGCGCGGTCTTCGAGGCCCCGGAGCTCCCGACCCCCGCGGAACCGATCGGCCCCGTTGCTGTTCTCGGCGCGGACGATCAGGCCAACGTGCCCTGGCCGATCGCGCTCGTGGCTCTGCTGGCGGCCGCTGGGCTCGTGCGGCGGCGCTCGCGCCGACTGGTCGTGGCCGCGCTCGTTCTCCTCGTCGCGATCTTCACGGTCGAGGCGGCGGTGCATTCGGTCCATCACGCGCTCGGTCACGACCCCGTCGCGTGCCCGACCGCGTCCATCGCGGCGCACCTGGACGGCACGACGGTCGCCGCGCTCGCGCTCGACGAGCCCATCCATCGGGTCGGCGCCATCACCGCACCGTCCGAACCGCGCATCGACTCCCTCCGCTCGATCGATCCGTCGCAGCCCCGCGCGCCCCCGCTCCCTCTCGTCTAGATCCCGCTCGAGCAATTCACAAACCTTCAAGGGGGATCCCATGAGAGGGAAAGCTCTATTCGCGTGCGCCCTCGCGCTGGCGCTCTCGCTCACGTCCGTGCACGTGGCCCAGGCTCACGGCCTGATCGGCAAGCGGTTCTTTCCCGCGACCCTGGCCACCGACGATCCCTTCGTGGCCGACGAGCTGTCGCTGCCAACGATCTCGTACCTCAAGCTCCGGGGCACCGAGGAGGCGCCCCCGACGAAGCAGATCAGCCTGAGCGGCGAGCTCTCGAAGCGGCTCAGCCCGGATCTCGGCATCTCGTTCGCCGGCTCCTTCACGATGCTGGACCCTGACGAAGGCGCGTCGGTCAGCGGCTTCGACAATCTGGAAGTCACCGCGAAGTACGTGTTCTTCAAGAACGCCCCGCACGAGCTCATGCTGGCGCTCGGCCTCGGCTGGGACGTGGGCGGCACCGGCAGCAAGAAGGTCGACGCCGAGAGCTTCAACACCTGGACACCGCAGCTCTTCTTCGGCAAGGGCTTCGGCGATCTTCCGGACCAGCTCGAGCTGATGAAACCCCTGGCGATCACCGGCGTGCTGGGGCTGGCGGTGCCCTCGCGCATCCACACCAAGACGTTCGAGACGGACGAAGACGGCAATGTGGACGTGAAGAAACCGCTGAATCCGACCGTCTTTCAGTGGGGGTTCAGCTTCCAGTACAACTTGCAATACCTACAGTCCTACGTGAAGGATGTCGGGATCCCGGCGCCGCTCAACCGGATGATCCCGATCGTCGAGCTGGCGCTCGAGACGCCGGTCGATGGGCGCAACGCCGGGCGCACGACCGGGTCGGTGAACCCCGGCATCATCTGGTTCGGGCGTTACTTTCAGCTCGGGCTCGAAGCCGTGATCCCGATCAACCACGACATCAGCAAGAACATCGGGGCGCTCGCGCAGATCCACTTCTACCTGGACGACATCCTGCCCCAGGTGTTCACGTGGACGCCGTTCCACGGCGTCCTCGGACCGACGCAGCCGTAATAGGTGAAACGACTGCTGGCGGTGGCGGCGCTCCTGCTCGCGCCGAGCTGGGCGTGGGCTCACGCGTTTCCCGACCACTCGGAGCCTCGGGTGGGGCACACGGTGGAGGCCTCACCGCCGGCAGTCCGCATCTGGTTCGACGGCCGGATCGAGCCCGTGTTCAGCACCCTTCGTGTCGAGGACGCTGGCAAGCGCCGGGTGGACAAGGGCGACGCGCGGGTCAGCTCGGCTGACGGCACGCTTCTCGAGGTTGGCCTGCCGTCGCTGCCGTCTGGCCGCTATCGCGTGTACTGGAGCGTCGTCGCCAGAGACGGTCACCGCACCGAGGGTGACTTTTCCTTCACGGTGAAGTGACACTCCACGAGCTCCTCCTGCCCACGCTCGGCCGCTGGCTCGGGCTTCTCGCGCTGGCGATCCTCGTCGGTGGGCTGGTCCTGGAGCTCTTCGTGCTCCCTCGCGACCTCGCGCCGCTCGAATCGGCGCGCCGCCGGCTTCGGCGCTGGATCACGGTCGCCGTCGCGATCCTGATCGTGACCTCGGCCGGCGACCTGATCGCGCGCGCCCGCGTCATGAGCGGGGGAGATCTCTCCCAGGCGATGGCGGCGCTGCCACTCGTTCTGACGCGGACGCATTTCGGCGCGATCTGGATCTCTCGCGCAACGGTGCTGGCGCTTCTCCTGGCCGTGTCGCTTTCACGCGCGCTGCCGGCTCGCGGCGCGGGGCTGGTGTTGTCGCTGGGCATCGTGTTGACCGGCAGCCTCACCGGGCACGCCGCGGACTGGGGTGACCTCTCGCTCGCGGTGATCGTCGACTGGCTGCATGCGGTGGCCGCGACCGCGTGGACCGGAGGCCTCTTCGGTCTCCCCCTGATGCTGCGGCGGCCCGCGTGGTCTCCGGAGCTGGTCGGCGTCATCGCGCGAAGGTTTTCTCGTCTCGCCGGCTACTGTCTGCTCGTCGTCGTCGCCAGCGGGATCTACAATACGTGGGTCCAGCTGCCGACCTTCGCCTCGCTGTGGACGACGACGTACGGCGTGTCGCTGCTCCTCAAGATCTGCCTGGCGTCGACCCTCGCGCTCCTCGGGGCCGTCAACCGATATCTGGTTCTACCAGATCTCGATCTCGACGCGAGCGACACGCGACGGGGCGGGCGGTTGCGTCGACTCGGCCACATGACACTGTCCGGGGCCGCGCCCACCCCCGCGGCAGCCACCGCGAAGCTCTGGCGGTTCCTCGGCCGGGAGGCGCTCGTCGCGGTCGTCGTGTTCGGGTGCACGGCCGTGCTGGGCGAGTCCACACCCAAGAGCCACGAAGGCCACATGTCCCACGCCGCGGCGTACGAGTATACTGGGCGACCTGGTCTCCTAATCTCGCAAGCCCCGGGAGCTGAGCATCCGAGCCGTCTTCTTCGACGCCGGCAACACGCTGCTCCGAATGGACTACGCCGTCTTCGCCGCTGAGCTGGCTCGCCACGGCGTACGCGTCACGCCGGACGCGGTGCAGCGCGCCGAGTGGCAGGCGCGCGTTCACCTGGACGACCAGGTCTTCGCGCGCGCGGCCGGCGCGTCGACCGAAACGCAGGAATCCGCGACCCGCTACATGCGCTTGGTCCTGGAGGGGCTCGGCGTCGCCGACGGGAGCACCGTCGAGCGGGTCGCCGAGTGGCGGCGCACCTACAATCCGCCGCTCGGCGTGTGGACCGCCCACGATCCGCAGGCCCCGGAATCGCTCGCGCTCGTGCGCCGATCCGGCGCTCGGGCCGCGGCCATCTCGAACTCGAACGGCTCGGTCGCCTCGGTTCTGGCGGCGGTCGGGCTCGGACCCTATCTCGACTTCGTCGTCGACTCGGGCGAGGTCGGTATCGAGAAGCCCGACCCACGGATCTTCGAGCTGGCTCTGGCGCGAGCCGACGTCGCGCCCGCGGAGGCCGCCTACATCGGCGATTTCTACTCGATCGACGTCAAGGGCGCGACCGCGGCGGGCCTGAGAGCGGTACTGCTCGATCCCGGCGGCTTCTGGGGCGCCCGCGATTGCGCGATGGCGCCCGACCTTCTGTCGGCGGTCGGTCTGGCGCTCAGCTGGAAATAGGCGAGCGGCGCGCGCTAGGCAGGGAGGGTCACGAACGGGTAGCGGCTCAGCACCGCGTAGATCTCGCGCTTCATCTCGTCGATCTCGCGCTCGGTGTGGGCCTCGAACCTCAAGGTCAGGTACGGATTCGTGTTCGAGGCGCGCACGAGCCCCCAGCCGCGGCCCGGAAAGATCACGCGCGCGCCGTCCGTGTCGATCGTCTCGTAGCGCCGCTTGAGCTCGCGCGTCACTTCGTCGACGACCCGGAACTTCTCACCGTCGGGGCACGGCGCCTTGAGCTCCGGCGTGGCCCGCAGGTGAGGGACCGACGCGAAGAGCCGGGAGAGCGGCTCGGTCGCCCGCGCGGCCATCTCGATGATCTTGCACGAGGCGAGGATACCGTCGTCGACGCCGTAGTAGTCCTCGGCGAAGAACATGTGGCCGCTGACCTCGCCTCCGAGCAGGATCTGGTCGTCGCGCATCTTCCGCTTGAGATGCGAGTGGCCCGTCTTCCACATGATGGGCACGCCGCCGTGCTGGCGGATGTCGTCCACCAGCGCCTGCGAGGACTTCACGTCGAACACGACCTTGGCGCCCGGATGGCGCGTGAGCAGGTCGCGCGCCAGAAGGATCAGGATCAGATCGGCCTCGTGGCGCCCGCCGCGCTCGTCGATGATCCCGACGCGATCGGCATCGCCGTCGTAGGCGACGCCGATGTCGGCGTCGACCTCGACGACCTTGAGTTTCAGATCTTCGACGTTGCGCTCGTCCTCCGGGTCGGGCAGGTGGTTCGGAAAGCTCCCGTCCGACTCGCAGTGCAGCTCGATGACGTCGCAGCCGATGCGGCGCAGGAGCTCCGGGCCGTAGAGTCCGGCGACGCCGTTGCCGGCGTCGACCACGACCTTGAGGCGGCGAGCGGGCCGGATCATCCGGGCGATCGTGTCGAAGTAGTCCTCGCGGGGGCTCCGCTCGCTCAGCCCGCCGGCCCCGCTTTCGTAGTCGCCGCGCTCGATCGTCGCCCGCAGACCCTGGATCTCGTCCTCGGACAGCGGCGCCGCACCCGGGTGCACCATCTTCACGCCGTTGTACTCGATGGGATTGTGGCTGCCGGTGATGTTGGCGCCGCCGTCGAGCTTCCAGTGGGCGGTCGCGAAGTAGAGGATCGGCGTGGTGACCGAGCCGATGTCGACGACGTCGACGCCCCCGGCGCGCGCGCCCTCGACGAAGCCCAGCTTGAGAGTGTTCGACGACAGGCGATTGTCCTGGCCGACCGCGATCCGCCGGCCGCCGTTACGTCGGATCATGGTCGCGTAGGCGCGCCCGACCTGACGAAAGACGTCGGGGTTGATGTCGCTGCCGACGAGCCCGCGCACGTCATAGGCGCGGAACACGTGCGGGTTCAGCATTGTGCGGTCCTCTCGGCTACGTTATTGTGACGGCGCGACGCGCCGCCGACGACGCAGGTTACCATGAAGGAGATGCCATGGCGCTCATGGACGATGCCGAGCTGAAAGCCCTCACCAAGAAGACGAGCCAGAAGCTATTCAACACCTTGAAGGGCGGCTCGGGATTCGAGATGTGGAAACGGTTCGACAAGGGGCTCGCGCGCGAGCTGTCCCTGTTCTTCACGGGGGTGCTCTACAGCCGAGAGGTCATCCCGCAGAAGCAGCGCGAGCTCTGCGCGGTCGCCGCGCTCACGGCGCTGCACCGCCCCAACGAGGTGCGCGCGCACATCCACGCGGCCCTCAACGTCGGCGCCACGCGGCAGGAGGTGGCCGAGGTCATCTTCCAGATGGTCACCTACGGGGGCATGCCGGTCGTCGTCGACGCCCTCGAGATCTACGGGCAGGTGCTCGCCGAGCGCGGCGAGCCCTTTCCGGCGGAAGAGCCCACGCGGTGAGCGAAGCGGCGCTCGCCGCCGCGGTCGACGCAGCGCGGGCGGCCGGGCGGATCGCGATGAAGTATTACAACGCCGGGTTCGAGATCACGCTGAAGCCTGACGCCACGCCGGTGACCCAGGCGGACCGCGAAGCCGAACGGACGATCGTCACGAGTCTCGGCCGCGCCTTCCCGGACTACGGCGTGCTCGGCGAGGAGTTCGGCGGCTCGGGGAGTGTCGCCACGCGCTGGATCATCGATCCGATCGACGGCACGAAGAACTTCGTGCGCCGCATCCCGATCTGGGCCACGTTGATCGCGCTCGAGGAGCACGGCGAGATCACCGTGGGCGTCATCCACAATCCCGTCACCGGCGAGCTCTACACGGCACGGCGGGGCGGCGGCGCCTTCCTCAACGGCGAGCGCATTCGGATCTCCGAGGAAGGCGATCTGAGCCAGGCCTATCTGCTGCACGCCGGGCTGCGCGGCGCGCGGACCACTAGGTACTGGGACGGGTTCATGCGCCTCGTGGACGCGACGGACCGGCAGCGCGGGTTCGGCGACTACATCGGCTACGGTCTGATCGCCGAGGGCAAGGCCGACGTCTACGCCGAGATCTATCCCGAGGGATCCGGGCTGAAGCCGTGGGATCTGGCGCCCTGCAAGATCCTCGTCGAAGAGGCCGGCGGCCGGTTCACGGATCTCGAAGGCCGTCCGACGATCTACGCGAGCTCCGCGCTGGCGACGAACGGCCGTCTCCACGATGCCGCGCTGGCGCTGCTCCGCCCCTGACACTCGCGATCCATCCCGGGGCGCTGGGCGACGTGCTCCTGGCGATTCCGGCGCTCCGCGCCCTCCGTCAGCAGCGACCGCGCGACGAGCTCGTCATCGCGGCTCAGCCGCGGATCGGCCGACTGCTCCAGATCCTCGGTGTCGTCGATCGATCGCTCGACTTCGAGCTGCTGGGGCTCGACTCGCTGTTCAGCACCCAGGCCGACGGCTCGGAGCGTGAGTGGCCGGCTCGATGCGCGGAAGATCTGCGACGCGCCACGCACGTGATCGCGTGGGTCGGCTCGCGAGAGCCGGGCTTCGTGCGAAGGCTGACCGCGCTCGTGCCCGGCTCGATCGTCGCGCCCTCGGTGGGCGCGGGCCGTCCGGTGTGGGAGCATCTCTTGAATACTGTGGGGGGCGCAGCCGGTGAGCGCGCGTTTCGAACGGTGCTCGGCGTGCCGACCTCACTCGGCGACGAGGCGCGTCGCGAGCTCGTTCATCTCGGCTGGCGCGCGAACGATCGACTGCTCTTCGTGCATCCCGGAGCAGGGGGACGAGGGAAGCGCTGGCCGGCGATGGGATTTGCCAACGTGCTCGAGAGCCTCGCGGCGCTACCCCGCCTAGCCGTCGTCATCCATCAAGGGCCCGCGGACGCGGAGGCCGTCGCGGGGCTCCCGGAGCCACTGATCGCGCACGCGATCGTGCTCCGGGAGCCATCGCTCCCGCTGCTTGCGGGTGTTCTGAGCCACGCGGCCGCCTACGTCGGCAACGACTCGGGTATCAGCCACCTCGCCGCGGCGCTGGGCGTCCGCGGCGTCGCGCTCTTCGGCGCCGAGCAGGTGGCCTGGCGGTCGTGGGCGGAGCACGTCACGCCGCTGGTCGTCTCGCTGACGACGCCGGACGCGTCCGACGTCGCGCGAGTCACGGCCGAGCTCACGAGCTTGCTCGCGTGAGGCCACGTCGGTGATCGGGAAGCGGTCCCGAACCGGTACGATCCTCGCGGCGGCCGTGCTCATCGCCGCCGGATTCACCGTGGCCATCGTCGAGCTCCTGCGCCTCCCGAAGGGAACGATCTGGATCGTCGTGGCGGTCGCGGTGGGGGCGCTGGCGGTCATCCGCGCCGCGACGCGCTGAGAGCTCCACGCCGACTATTAGAAGAAATCTGCTCGTGGAACCTGTTCCTCGCCGCCTCGATCATCCCGGCTCGGATCTGGATCCGCGCCGTCCGTGAGCTGGAAGCGCGCGAGTGTTTCCTCCTCCAGGTTGGGCTCTCCCCTGATGGCCAGGTCGAACCAGAGGTCCATGTGCTGCATTTCAATTACCTCCGGGCGCCTCGCACCCATCTCGGTCCGTTACATCTGCTGCAGGCTGGTAGCAGGAGTCGTGCCCATGTCGGAGCAGCATGGAATCAAGCAGTTACAAAGTGACAGGGGCGGCGGGCAGGGCACAATTCCGGAAGCTATCCGGAAATATGCCCGATCGGGTCCTCGGCGAGGACCTCAGCGCGGACGCGTGAGATC
>Ga0209267_1002893_pt1 | contig 10833 bp, 10 predicted proteins | sample GraSoiAngelo_137_FD_185894 | JGI IMG/M metagenome (GOLD analysis project Ga0209267, IMG submission 185894) | Grasslands soil microbial communities from the Angelo Coastal Reserve, California, USA - 14_0929_09_30cm (SPAdes) (version 2) | ecosystem: Environmental > Terrestrial > Soil > Grasslands ... | reverse complement strand
TACAACCGAATACAACAACCAAAACTCGCCAGCGACATTTATCACCATAGGCAGTGAGAGTTGCACTACGACAACACCGACACCCACTCCTACTGCTACTCCAATTGCAACCGCCACTCCAACTCCACCACCACCTACACCAACAGCGACCCCTACGCCCACATCAACTCCGACTCCGCCCCCACCGACTCCTACGCCAACTGGAACACCTACCCCTACAGCTACTCCTACACCTACGCCTACACCGGGACCGAGTACAGCTTGTCAACGAACACTGACGATCGACCATACCAAGGTTCCCAGCACACAGTCCAATTTCACAGTACTAGTAAGCCTCACTGATCCTGCGCTAAAGACAATTGCCAACGGCGGTCACGTAGCGAATGCGAACGGGTACGACATCGGGTTTTACGCCGACTCTGGGGGGAGTACGAAGCTCAAGTGGGAAGTTGAGAGATACGATGGCACAACGGGCAACCTGATCGCATGGGTAAAGATCCCGTCCGTGTCTAGCTCAAGCGATACCGTCTTTTACCTGATGTACGGCGATAGCTCGATCAATACAGATCAGTCCGATCCGCTGAATACTTGGGAGTCGAACTTCAAGGGCGTTTATCACCTTGGCGATGCAAGCACGGTAGTGGGCACTGATTCCACCGGGCAAGCCGCAGGCACCAAACACGGGACGCTTACAGGTGGTGCTGGCAAAATCAACGGCGACATCACTGGGATGAGTGGCAACAGCTCGAACTACATTTCTCTGGCTAATCCATCGTCATTCCCAATCACTACCTCTTGGACTATATCGGCGTGGCTGAAACCAGTAGCTGGGAATCACGTTGCGGTGTTTTGGGGTCAAGACTCCAACAACGGGCCGCATATAGGGATGAATTATCCGATCTTCAATACTTGGCGGGTAGCGTTCTGGGGAGGAGCAACTTGCGACGGCGGCTCTCTCGATACTAACAATCTCCAGCACATCGTGGGCACGTTCGACGGAAGCAACCTGCGCTTATACAAGAACGGCTCGCTTGTCGCCGGGCCGACTTCTGCCACGCCGTCGACTTCAAGTTTGCCAGAGGCCCTAATCGGCAGAGGCGCTCTCGCTAACAGTCCGTGGAGCGGCGATATCGATGAAGTGCGAATATCGGCAACAGCTCGCTCCGCTGCCTGGATTACAACCGAATACAACAACCAAAACTCGCCAGCGACATTTATCACCATAGGCAGTGAGAGTTGCACTACGACAACACCGACACCCACTCCTACTGCTACTCCAATTGCAACCGCCACTCCAACTCCAACCGCGACACCAACTCCAACTCCATTCCCTACCGCGACGCCAACACCTACTGCTACACCTACGGCAACGCCCACACCTACTGTTACTCCGACTCCAACGCCTACCCCGACGCCGACTGCTACTCCGACCCCAAGGCCTGGTTTAGTGGCGGCGTATGGGTTCAATGAGGGAAGCGGGGCAATTGTGACTGATGTGTCTGGTAATGGTAACAACGGAACGATTAGCGGGGCGACCTGGACGGCGTCTGGCAAGTATGGCAATGCCTTGAGCTTCAATGGAACCAATGCGCTGGTGACCATTAACAATGCGGCTTCACTGCAATTGACGAGCGGAATGACATTGGAGGCGTGGGTGTATCCAACCACCATAAGCAACAAATGGCGAGACGTGATCTACAAGGGCAATGATAATTATTATCTAGAGGGGACTTCGAACAATTCCCATCGCCCGGCGTTGGGTGGCACGTTTGGTACTCCTGTCTATGGGACAGCGGCGCTGACGGCTAACACGTGGACGCATCTGACAGGGAGCTATGACGGAGCGACAATGAGGTTGTATGTAAACGGAGTGCAGGTGGCCAGTCGAGCACAGACCGGTGCCATCGCGACTTCGACCAATCCGTTACAGATCGGTGGAGATAGCATTTACGGCCAGTATTTTGTGGGGCGGATCGACGAAGTCAGGGTGTATAACCGAGCGCTGAGCGCCGCTGAGATCCAGAGCGACATGAATACGCCGCTCGTTGCGGCAAGTGATGATTTTAACCGGACGGATGGAGGGCTCGGCTTGAATTGGACCAAGCCGCTACCCGCGTCGGAACAGACGTTGGTCATTGTCAACAACCAGGTGACACCCGACACGGACAACACGCACTGTTATGCGTATTGGTCGGCGAACACGTTCAATCAAAATGAGTACTCCCAGGTGCGCATCAGCAACGTAGGCCCGTGGAACGGCGTGATTGCGCGGGCGCAGCCGATGATTGATCGATTCTACATGGCCTTTGTATTTGGGCCCAATGACTACCGCCTCTATCTGCGAAAGGACGGGCTTTATTATTCCTTGAGCACGGGAAGTACAGAAACATGGGTCGCTGGCGACATCATCCGTTTGGAGGCGGCAGGGTTGAACCCGGTGCAACTGACATTGCTTCGGAACGGCAATACGGTCTTGAGCTACACGGATGCGACAGAGAACCTCGTTGGAGGCAGCCCCGGCATCGGGATCTACTCGCCGACAGGAGCTCATCTCGCGATCGACAACTGGCAGGGTGGGAACTTGGGCCCGCTGGGGCCTGCGATGCCTGAGACGCCGCAGACGCCAAGTATGTCGGGAAATCTCGTAGCCACGGCATTAGGTATGAATCAGGTCAAGCTGACTTGGACACCGTCAATCGGCAACGCCGGTGTGGCAAAGTATGAGGTGCAGCGGAAGGAGCCCGGAAGTACGGGGTTTGTGCATGTGGGCACGACTACAGGAGCGAACTACACCGACACGGGATTGGCTGCGGGGAGTAGGTATAGCTATCGCGTCCTAGTTAGGGACGCGACCGGTAGGCTCGAGGAGTATTCGGGAGTGGTGAGCGCGACAACAGGTTCACCCACAATCGATCCTCAGAGCAATGAGTGAGGCGACTCACCGGGGCGCAACCCGGCGTGGCCGATGGCCCAAACCATCGCTAACCGTCCTTTATCAAGTATGTCATCCGACGTGCTGGAACGAAATCAAACTGTCAGCAACATGATCCCGCGGCTGAAGGCGCAACCAAACACTTTGCGGAACCTCGGAACCTGCCGTTTCTGCGGAACCGGGCTGCGGCATACGTTTGTGGACCTCGGCATGTCTCCACCTTGCGAGACCATTCTCGAGCGCGCACAACTGAACCAGATGGAAGCCTTCTATCCGTTGCACGTGTTTGTATGTGATCAATGCTTCCTGGTGCAGCTACAGGAATACGTGGCGCCGGAAGACATATTCACCGAGTATGCGTACTTCTCTTCCTACTCAGACAGCTGGTTGGCACACGCAAAAGCGTACGCGAAGCTGATGATTGAGCGTTCTAAGCTGAACGCCCAAAGCCACATTGTGGAATTGGGCAGCAATGACGGCTATCTGCTTCAGTATTTCGTAGAGGCTGGTATCCCGGTCTTAGGCATTGAGCCAGCCGCGAATGTTGCCAGGGGCGCGATTGCCAGGGGCGTTCCCACGTTGGTGAAATTTTTCAGCGCTGAACTGGCTGAGGAACTGGCGCGCGACGGCATGCAAGCTGATCTGTTGATCGGCAACAATGTGCTGGCACAAGTGCCTGATCTTCGCGGTTTCGTAAAAGGCATGAAGATCCTGTTGAGGCCAAATGGAATAATCACGCTCGAGTTCCCCCATCTGATGCGGTTAATCGCAGAGAATCAGTTCGACACTATTTATCACGAACATTTCTCCTATTTTTCCTTCCTGACTGTGAAGAAGATTCTTGCGGAATTCGGCTTGACTGTCTTCGAGGTGGATGAACTGCCAACCCATGGCGGCTCACTGCGAATTTATGCGCGGCATGAGCAGGACAATTCTCGTCCGGTGACCCTGAGCGTCCAGGAACTGGAAGAACGAGAAGAGAAAGCCGGTTTTACTCGGTTGGAAACGTACTTCTCATTTGCAGAAAAGGTAAAAGAAACCAAGCGCAAAATTTTGGATTTTCTGATTCAGGTAAAACGGGAAGAGAAATCGGTCGTTGGTTATGGTGCGCCCGGCAAAGGGAACACGCTTCTCAATTACTGCGGCATTCGCAGCGACTTTCTCGATTACACTGTCGACCGAAACCCTTACAAGCATGGAAAATTCCTGGCCGGAACACACATTCCGGTATTCGACACCGGCAGGATTCGTAAAACCAAGCCCGATTACGTGCTGATCCTGCCTTGGAATTTGAAAAAGGAAATCAGCGAGCAGTTGTCTTATGTTCGCGAGTGGGGCGGCAAGCTGGTGGTGCCGATCCCGGAGGTGGAGATCTATTAGTGGTTTTTCGGGAAACAAAGTTACCGGGAGCTTTTGTCATCGAGCTGCAAAAGTACGAAGATGAACGAGGCTTCTTTGCGCGCTCCTGGTGCCAAGCGGAATTCGAAGCGCGTGGCCTGAATCCGCGAACCGTACAGTGCAACATCTCGTTCAACAAGCTGAAGGGCACGCTTCGCGGCATGCATTACCAGGTTGCTCCCTGCGCCGAAGCAAAGCTTGTGCGCTGCACACGAGGGGCAATTTGCGACGTGATCATCGACCTCCGCCGTGAATCGCTAACTTACAAGCAGCATGTCTCGGAAGTGTTAAGCAGCAACAATTACAAGGCGCTGTTCATTCCGGAAGGATTTGCGCACGGTTTTCAGACACTCGAAGACGACTGCGAAGTGTTCTATCAAATGTCAGAGTTTTATTCATCTGAGCATCAGCGCGGCATACGCTACAACGATCCCGCATTCAAAATCAATTGGCCGATTAAGGCGACTGTGATTTCTGATCGCGACAGCAACTACGAGGACTTCAGGGAGGAATAATGCTCACCCGAACCACGGACCTCTCCAGCCTTCGCTCCATGCTTCAGAACTCTTCGCTCGGCGACGAGATCTATTCCCTGATCCGTGAGCTATATCCCATCTGCCGCAGTATTACAGGTGAAGGATTCCGCCAGACGCTTGGTCGCGTACGGAAAGAAATCCCTCTGGAGGTGCACGAAGTTCCCAGTGGAACCCAAGTATTTGATTGGACCGTGCCAAAGGAGTGGAATATCCACGACGCCTACGTGAAGAACAGCCGCGGGGAACGGATCATCGACTTCAAAAGGCACAACCTGCACGTAGTCAACTACAGCGTTCCCGTGCATCGCAAAATGTCACTGGCGGAATTGCGTGCGCATCTTCATACATTGGCTGACCAGCCGGACTGGATTCCTTACCGCACGTCCTACTACAAAGAGAGCTGGGGATTCTGTTTATCTCATAACCAATTGCAAACGCTGCGCGAAGATGAGTACGAAGTGTGCATCGATACCACACTTGAAAGTGGATCCTTGACGTACGGGGAGTGCTACCTTCCGGGCGAGAGCTCGGCGGAAGTTCTGATCTCGTGCCATGCGTGTCATCCTTCACTCTGCAATGACAACCTTTCAGGCCTTGCGATCGCGACTTTTCTTGCGAAGTATCTAGGCGAAGCCGAGCTGCGCTACTCGTACCGCTTTCTATTCATACCTGGGACGATCGGGGCAATTACATGGTTGAGCCAGAATGAATACCACGTAAACGCTGTACAACATGGCTTGGTCCTGACGTGCGTCGGAGACCGCGGACATATCACTTATAAAAAGAGCCGTCGAGGAGATGCGCAGATCGATCGCGCTATGATGCATGTGCTCGAAAATTCAGGTCGCAGGTACGACATTGAAAATTTTTCGCCGTATGGCTACGATGAGCGCCAGTATTGCTCGCCGGGATTTAACCTGCCGGTTGGATGCTTTATGCGCACACCGCATGGAAGATTTCCGGAATATCACAGCTCTGCCGACAATCTGGAGTTAATGGATCCGGCCAGTCTTGCGCATTCGCTGACGACATGCTTGTCGGTCTTTTACGTTTTGGAAAACAATCGATCGTATTGCAGTCAGAACCCAAAATGCGAGCCGCAGCTAGGTCGCCGTGGGCTATACCGCGAAATAGGCGGAAATCGCGACGCAAAGCGCCAAGAAACCGCGATGTTATGGGTGCTGAACCTGTCCGATGGACAGCATAATCTGTTGGATATTACTGAACGATCCGGGTTAGCTTTTGAAACGGTTCATGAGGCGGCCGGCCTGCTGCTGCACCATGGCCTATTGAAAGAAGTTCCGGCGCGATCTGATTCCGGCTTATGACGCATCTGGCTAATCAAGTAGCCGTGGTTACTGGCGCAAATAGTGGAATCGGGAAGGCGATCACTTTGGCCCTGGCTGCGCAAGGCGCGACAGTTTGCCTTGTCGGCCGGAGAATGGAGGCGTTGCAGCTAGTCGCTCAGCAAGCCTCGAATGGTTCCGCGTGCTATCAGGCGGATCTCGGGCTTGATTCGGATATCACAGAGCTGGTCGCAAACCTCAAGCAGGACCTTAAGGCCATCGATACCTTGGTTCACAGCGCCGGAGTCATTCGGTTGTCTTCCTTTGAATCTTCCAGTCCGGACGAACTGGATTGGCACTACAAAGTGAATGTGCGCGCGCCATATCTCCTGACTCAGGGTTTGCTGCCGATGATCAAAGCACGACAAGGTCAGATCGTGTTCGTGAACTCAACCGCTGGCCTTCGCGCCGGCGCAAATGCCAGCCAGTATGCGTCAAGCAAACATGCCTTGAAGGCGGTAGCGGATAGCTTGCGCGAAGAAGTAAACTCAGCCGGCATTCGCGTAATGAGTCTGTTCTTGGGGCGGACCGCCAGCCCAATGCAGGCCAGCGTCCATCAAATGGAGCACAGGAAATATAGCCCGGAATTACTAATGCAGCCGGAGGATGTCGCAGCGGTTGTCATTAATGCCCTGACGCTGCCTCGAACTGCTGAAGTTACAGAAGTCAGTATGCGGCCCTGCATGAAGTCGTACTAATCGCAGCGAGAACTAAAAGACATAGACGTGATTCAGGAGAACAGATTATGAAAGTGGTTTTGTTTTGCGGTGGTTTCGGCATGCGCATGCGCGAATATTCCGAAGCTTTGCCTAAGCCGATGGTGCCGATTGGATATCGGCCCATCCTTTGGCATGTAATGAAGTATTACGCCCACTATGGACACAAAGACTTTATTTTATGTTTAGGTTACAAGGCTAACATTATCAAAAAGTACTTCCTCGAATACGACGAGTGCGTGTCAAACGACTTCGTCCTCTCCCGCGGAGGTAAGAACGTTGAGTTACTGAGTAGCGACATCGATGACTGGAACATCACTTTTGTCGACACAGGGCTTACCTCGAACGTTGGTCAGCGCCTGAAAGCTGTGCAAAGGCAACTTGAAGGAGAGGAGATGTTCCTTGCTAACTATACCGATGGCCTTTCGGACGTACCGCTCCCTGCAGTCATTGAATCTTTCAAGGATAGCAAGAACATCGCCTGCTTTGTGGGTGTGAAACCGCGGGCTACCTTCCATCTCATCACTATGGAGCACGGTGGCGTCGTCACCAGCATCGAACACATCGCGAAATCCGGGGCGCGGATGAACGGGGGATTCATGGTGTTGCGGCAGGAAATCTTCAGTTACATGAACGACGGAGAGGAACTCGTAGAGGAACCGTTCCGGCGGCTCATCGACGCTGGGCGGCTGATGGTCTATCCACATGACGGCTATTGGGCGTGCATGGATACTTTCAAAGAAAAGCAGGACCTTGAAGACCTCTTCGGGCGAGGCAGTGCGCCTTGGGCAGTGTGGAATCGTCAGCACGAAATCAACAAATGATCTCGTGCAATCTGAATCGCTTTAAGCGGGTGCTATGCCTGGGGGCGCACAGCGACGACATCGAAATCGGCTGCGGTGGCACAGTGCTACGGATGATTCAGCAATCGAAGAGCATCGAATTCTACTGGCTCGTGCTGTGTTCCAATCCGACGCGAGCCAAAGAAGCCAGGCGCAGCGCGAACGTCTTCCTGCGCGGCGCACGGCACAAAACGATTGTCGTGAAATCCTTTCGAGATGGGTTCCTACCCTACCTCGGTCCGCCGGTCAAAGAATGCTTCGAGGAACTCAAGCAAGGCTTCACGCCCGACGTAATCCTTACGCATTGCCGGCACGATCTTCACCAAGACCACCGTTTGGTGTGCGAGTTAACGTGGAACACTTTTCGCAATCACTTCATCCTCGAATACGAGATCCCCAAATACGACGCCGATCTGCGCTCACCTAATTTTTTCGTGCCTTTGAGCGACGCCCAGGCGCGCAAGAAAGTGAAGAGCCTGATTCGGTACTTTAACACGCAACAGAATAAGCAGTGGTTCTCCGAGGAATTGTTTTACGGTCTGATGCGGCTGCGAGCCACCGAGGCTGCCTCACCGGCTCGTTACGCGGAGGCTTTTTGCTGCCGGAAAATGCTGCTCGGAACCTTGAACTGAACCGAGTGGCGGGCCTCGGTAAATTCGCCGCGCCGACTTCTATCCATGCATGAGTATGCAGTCATCGGCGGAGGCATCGTAGGACTGGCAACGGCGATGGCTGTGGGTAACAAGTATCCCAAGGCGAGGATTCTCGTCTTGGAAAAGGAGCAGGATCTTGCGCAGCACCAAACTGGCCGAAATAGCGGCGTGATCCATTCCGGCATCTATTACAAGCCAGGAAGTCTGAAAGCCAGGTTCGCGCGGGAAGGTAACCGCTCAATGGTTGAATTTTGCAGCGAGCACGGCATCAAACATGCAGTCTGCGGAAAAGTGATCGTTGCCAGCAAACCGTCGGAACTTCCGCTCCTGGAGAGCCTGTTTCAACGCGGCCTCGATCACCGGCTTGCTGTTACACGGCTCTCGCCTGAACAAGTCCAGGAAACTGAGCCGCATGTGCGCTGCCTCGCCGGCGTCAACGTTCGCTCTACGGCAATCGTCAACTACCGCGAGGTTTCTGCGAAATATGTTGAACTGGTTAAATCAAACGGCGGAACTGTGCGAACCGGCATTCGGGTCGAGCGCTTGCGCAGGCTGAATGGGATTCAAATCATCGAAACACCTCACGGAGACTTTGAGGCCGGATTCATCATTAACTGTGCAGGTCTGTTTAGCGATCGCGTGGCTCGCTACAGTGGCCTCGATCCGGCCGCGAAAATTGTCCCGTTCCGGGGCGAGTACTACCAATTGGTCCCTGAAAGGCGGCATCTCGTAAAGAGTTTAGTTTATCCAGTGCCCAATCCCGAATTTCCGTTTCTAGGTGTTCATTTTACGCGCATGATTGATGACTCCGTGCACGCCGGGCCCAATGCCGTGCTCGCCTTCAAGCGCGAGGGCTATAGCAGGACGGACATCAACTGTGCCGACTTGTTTGAAACCCTTACGTTCTCGGGTTTTTGGAATCTGGCGCGGAGGTATTACCGAGATGGGATCATGGAGATGTTGCGTTCTGTGAGCAAACGTGCGTTCGTCAAGAGCCTTCAACAACTCATCCCCGAAATAACTGAAGATGACTTGGTTCCGACGCATTCCGGAGTGCGGGCGCAAGCGTTGATGCCTGATGGAAAATTGGTGGACGATTTCCTGATCGTGAAGGGAAAAAATTCCATTCACGTGTGCAATGCCCCCTCGCCGGCAGCGACGGCCTCACTTGAAATCGGCCGCTTCGTTGCGAATCAAGTTCCGGAGGTGACGCTGGCTCGGCAATGATCTCTCACCGTCAATCATGGCAAATCCAATGCGCCCGGCCTCGCTACGTCCTACACAACTCGATCTCATTGCGATTGCCCACTCATCGCTGCAGCGTCTTGAGCGCCACCCTAGTCAAGTTCTGACTCAGTCTCTCTTACCGTCAATCTCTCACTACCCAAGATGAAAATCGCTGTAGTCGGCCTGGGTTATGTAGGATTGCCCCTGGCAATCCAGTTTGCGCGTGCGAATGTCACGGTTCTTGGGCTCGACATCGACGCTGCGAAGGTCGATTCCATCAATCAGGGACGCAGTTACATCAAGCATATTGGGTCAGAGGCAATCGAGGAAGTCGTAAAACAATGTAAGCTCAGCGCATCCACCGACTTCAACCGAGTGAGGGAAGTTGAAGCGGTGATTATTTGCGTGCCGACCCCTCTTAGTAAAAACCGGGAGCCCGATATCTCGTTTATTCTCGAAACGGGCCGGACCATAGCGCCGCATCTCTCCAACGGGGCTTTGGTAGTACTCGAATCGACAACCTATCCCGGCACAACAGATGAGGATTTGCGGGCTGTCTTAGAACAAGGCTCGAATATGCAAGCCGGCGTAGATTTTCACCTGGCTTTTTCACCGGAACGCGAGGATCCGGCCAACGAACAGAGTAAGGTGAAACTAATTCCGAAGGTGGTGGGCGGTTATACTCCTGCGTGCCTTCAACGGGCCATGATGCTTTATGGTAAAACGATCGACAAAGTGGTGCCCGTCTCTTCGTGTCGCGTGGCTGAGGCGAGCAAGCTTTTGGAGAACATTTTCCGCAGCGTAAATATCGCGCTAGTCAATGAGCTGAAAATCGTGTACGGCGCCATGGGAATTGACATCTGGGAGGTCATCGAAGCCGCCAAGACGAAGCCATTTGGTTTCATGCCGTTTTATCCCGGCCCTGGGCTTGGCGGGCATTGCATCCCCATCGATCCATTTTATCTCACATGGAAGGCTCGCGAATATGGTCAACATACGCGTTTCATTGAGCTGGCCGGCGAGATCAATACGCGCATGCCCGAGCATGTTGTCCGCGCGGTTGCAGATGCGCTCAACACGCGATGCAAGGCCATCAACGGCTCCAAGATTCTGATTCTGGGTCTGGCCTATAAGCCGAACGTCGATGATGAGCGCGAGTCGCCCAGTTATGCGTTGATGAAGT
>Ga0209267_1002892_pt1 | contig 10836 bp, 10 predicted proteins | sample GraSoiAngelo_137_FD_185894 | JGI IMG/M metagenome (GOLD analysis project Ga0209267, IMG submission 185894) | Grasslands soil microbial communities from the Angelo Coastal Reserve, California, USA - 14_0929_09_30cm (SPAdes) (version 2) | ecosystem: Environmental > Terrestrial > Soil > Grasslands ... | reverse complement strand
GTGCTTCGTAGGGATAATCTGGCCGTGGGGCACTGATCGCGACCGCTTTTGCCTGTGAGGCCGTCATCATCCCGGGCGGTTTAGGCGGGCCGACCACCTGAGGCGCCTTAATCGGCTGAGTCTTCTTATTCTTTTGTGGTGGCGGCGTTTGTTCTTCGTGGAATTCGGGTTGGATTTCCGGCGGTGGCGGCGCTTCCGGAACTGGAATGTCTTCCGGTGGCGGCGTTGGCTCGTCAGCGGGCGGCTGGTCCAGCGTTGCCTCGATCGTAGCCGTCGGGATATCAGAGGTATCGATGGGCGGCGGTTCTTTGTGGAATGCAAGTGCCACCGCAATGCCATGTACGGCCAGTGCTCCTGAGAACGCAGAGATCACCTGCCACTTCGGAGCAGGTTTATATAAAAGTGGGCCAGGGCCTTTGGCTTTCATGGTTGACCTGTGCCGGCCGACGGCACTCCCGCCGCTGCCTGGCTCTTGATTTCAAATGCGATTTTGTAAAAACCTTGCGATCGCAAAATATCGAGTACGCGAATGATATTGCCGTGCACGGTATCGCGATCCCCCCGCACGAACACCTTCGCGTCCGGGTTTTCCTGATGAACTTTTCCCAATATCGCAGTTAGCTCTTCGTAGCTGACCGGCTTTTTGTCGAAGTATGGCGTGCCATTGACGTCGACGGAGACACTGATGTAATCGCGTTTTGATTGCGTCTCGCCCGAGGCTCCGGTGGGCAAAGTCACCTTGATCCCCTTCATGTGCACCTGGCTCAAGCTCACCATCATGAAGCTGGCGAGGAGAAAGAACATGATGTCAATCAAAGGAATGATCTCAATGCGCGCTTTTTTGTGAGGGATGGGTGAGCTGACGTGCATTGGCAATTCCTAGATTGACGACCGGGTCGCGGAACTGGGCGTGGCGCTCGTTTCGATCCCTACTTCCTGCGCTTTAGTTTGGGCTTCGAGCATAACTTCCAGATTCGTTGCAGCCGTCTGCAACTCGAACTCTAGGTTAGACACGCGCGAAGTGAAAAAGTTAAAGGGAATCAGCGAGAAGATCGCGATGCCGAGACCGCAGGCGGTGGCGATGAGCGCTTCGGCAATACCGCCGGTGACTGCTTGCACGGCCAGCTCTTCGTTCCCCAGGAAGCTGAAGGAACGAATCAGACCGGTGATGGTCCCCAACAAACCAAGCAAGGGCGCCAGGGTGACCAGCGTGTCCATGACAACGAGAAAGCGGCCCGCACGTTTGATTTCGATGCCGGCGGCGACCTGCAACGCGCCCTGCAGCGACGCGTGTTGGTGATTCAGCCCGTTCCACATCATTCGCAACACCGGATCGCGTGAACCGCGGGATAAGCGCGAAGCCTCCGTGACGTCGCCCGTCTCAATCGCAGTAAAAACTTTCTCGATCCGTTTTGGATCGCGGCGCATCCACCGGCCGGTCCACCAGAACGCCCGCTCGATGACGACCGCGACCCCGATGACCGACACGATCAGGATCGGCCACATGATCGGGCCACCTTTTTGGAAGTTATCGATCAGGAAATTTGTCCAACCTGTTTTAGGTGGTGGAGCTGGGGGCGCGGCGGGACTGGCCGCGGGCGAAGCCGCCGCGCTCAAGGTTGCAGAGACGGCTGGACTTGGCATTGCGCCGGGAGCGGCGGGTGAGGTTGCCGGCGCACCGGGGACGCCGGGCGATGGCATCACGCCGGGAGCCGCCGGTGATGCCACGGCACCAGGAGCGCCTGGTGATGTGGCCACACCTGGAGGCGGCGGCAGAGCCGGCGTTGTTGCCGCCGTTGGTGGCGGTGGCGGTGGCGGAGTTTGAGCAGCCACATGAAATGTAATAGCGGCGACAGCGGCGAACACAGAAACAGTCAGGAATGTTTTCATAAGCTTTAGAGATTGTGACCGGCCTTGCGATGAAGAGTTCTACTTATCCCAAACGGAGTTGCCAGGAGTCCAGCAAAACTTTTCATAACACGTTGGGACGAAAATTTACGTACGTCTTAATTATCTATCGAATTATCCAGGCGCATGGGATGTAGTGCAAGCGCGCAAAAATCTTTTTTGCACGCAAGTTTTTCCGTTCACCCGGCAGCATTGCGCACGCGATTGAGCAATGCCGGCCAGTCGCCGATGCGCGCTTCCAGTTCATCACCGGCGCGAATTGGGCCAACTCTGGAGGGTGTGCCGGTCAAAATCACGTCGCCGGGTAAGAGCGTTAAATTTTGGCTGGCAAAGGAGACGATGTCGGCGACGGAATAAATCATCTGACTGGTGCGGGCGCGCTGTTTCACTTCGCCATTTTGCCGGAGCGTAATTTCAAGATCGGCCACGTCGACATTCGAATAGACGAATGGTCCCATCGGGGTGTAGGTGTCGAACGATTTACAGCGACCGAATTGTTTCTCGGACTTCTGCAGTTCGCGATCGCTGATGTCTTCACCAATGCCGTAGCCAAAAATAAAATCGCGCGCGTGCTCGACGCTGACGTTTTTTGCACGCGCGCCGATGACGACGGCAAGTTCGGTTTCAAAATCAGTCTGATGTTCGGGAAACGCGATCTCGATTTCCTGTCTGTGCGCGACGAGAGAGGTCGGCGCCTTGAACCAGATTAGCGGCGTGCCGAGCGGTGTTCGCTTCATCTCCGCGATGTGTTCGGCGTAATTCAACCCGACCGCGATTAACTTCGATGGCGAAACTGGAACGCCGATTTCGAGGTCGTGCCGGTCGATTTTTTCGCCGGTTGCTTCAAGGCCAAGCCAGAAGGGCCGTTTCAACACGTTCACCTCATCGCCGATCAATTCGCCGTAAAATGTCGTGCCGCCTTTTGCCGAAGAAAACGTGCCAAATGTTCGCATGTTTTTATTGTAGGGCAACCGCATCGACTGCCGAATGAATTTGACGGCAGGCTGCAATCACTCGTCATCCCGAGCCGCGGAGACGGCAAGAGACCTCACCTTCGGAGCTTAGAGCACACAAGTTAATTCGCGTGATCCATCCCTCGCATTCGCTCGGGATGACGGAACTATTTCGCGATCACGCCAACAAAATCGCGCACCGTCTTTTCTTCCGGAATTGCAAACGCGTTTTCACCGTTGCGGCGAAACCAGAACGCGCTTGATGAGCCGCCATCGAGATTGAGCGCGCGCTGGATTTTGAAATCGCCCAGCGGCCCTGCCAGAATCCTCGCGAGGTCGGCCAAGGTTGTGTCGGAACAAAATCCCAAGGCCGCGCGATCGCCGGAACCGGTTGCGGCGAAGGTCCGGCGGCCCGCGCGCATCGCTTCCAAGCCGCGGACCGGTTTTGCAAGATCAACAAGGAATGGTCCGCATTCGATTGCGGCGGTCGGTTTTCGGCGCACGGAGAATTCAGCGACGCGGAAGATGTGGATGGCGTTGTTGGAAGCGAGCACGCCGCTCATCAATCGGCCGCGCGTCAATCGCGAGGTGACTTTTCCATCAATGATGCGCAGGCCAAGCGGTGCAGTGTTTGGATCGAAATAGCCGCCGTTGATTCCGGCAATGCAATTCGTGCGTCGCATCGCGTCAGACAGGGTGACGCCATCAGCATTATCGATTACGCGTAGCTTGCACGATTTAGTGGAGAAAAGCGCAAGATCGACAATCGCGCGATTATCCGTTCCAGATTCCGCAAGGTCGATATGTCGATGAACAACGTGCCCGTCGAACGAATTTTCGTCGCGCGAATTCTTTTCGATCCACTGCGCAGGCGCGAGTGTCGCGAGCCTGAGAAAGAGAAACGCCGCGCTGACCTGCATTTTTCGCCGCCCAGGCGAAAAATGCACCCGCAGGGCAGCTACTTCTTGAAGTAGCTGAGTAGCCCACCCCTTTCCGTATCGGGCCGAGATAGGTGTTGTCGTAAGTCGTACAACCATTCGCGAGATATGCGATTAGTTTACTCGAAAGGGCTACTCGGCTTCCCGCCGCGCGGATATGGAAATATCCGGCTAAGTCTTCGCACTGTACTTGTCGAGCAAACCTTGAAAGCGCGGATCGGTTCGCAATGAGTCCCAAATCGGATTTATCTTTAGCCCTTGAGCGGTGACGGCGCTTGGCCGGCTCAACAATCCGTCCAGAATCTCAATCGCGCGATCGTTCTCGCCCAGAATGGCGTGAACTTGGGCCACTCCTTCCATGATCTCCGGACCGCCGAATGCGTCCTTGGTTTCGGGCAGCAGTTCAGTCGCGCGCTGCGCCTCCGCTAGCGCGGAATCCCTTTCTCCAAGGCAGGCGAGCACTTTTGCCAAGTTAAGGTGCGCCTCCTCGGAATCGGGATTCCGTTTCAATTTTTCCTCGGCTGCGGTCTTCGCTTTGAGAAAAGCCACACGTGCCCCGGGTTCGTCGTGGAGCGCCCTTCGCGCGAAGCCGATCAAATAGTACTTGCTCCAGAAGTGTCCCGGAAAAGCGGAGAGCTGATCGTCCGGCAGGCTTTCAGCTTGGTCTAGCCCTTCGCGATACTTGCGTTCCAAGAGGAATACGTCCGCGCGGTCACTGGCGATCTTGAGCTTCTGCTCGTTGGTCGTCGGTACCGATTTCAGAGCCTCAAATGCCTTCTCTGCCAAACTGAAATCGCCCTTTTCAAAAATGGCCAGCTTTGACTTGACCTCCCACGCCCCGAGGGCCTTCGGGTTCAGCGCAAGTGCGCGATCGATCGTTTGGTTAGCCTTAGGGAAGTCTCGGAGCACCTGATAGTTGAAAGTGAGATTTTGCAGCGGCCACGGATCTTTCGGATTCAAACTGACCGCCCTCTCCAGGTTTGCAGTGGACTCGGCCCACTTTCCCTGCCGGCGTTGGATTGCGCCGATGGCCAGATAAACTTCCGATTCGTTAGGTAATCCGCCTCGCGCGATTTCAAATTCTCTCAGCGCCGCGTCAAAGTTGTTATCGCCGTAGTAATAGGAGAACCCCAGCGCCAGATGCGCCTCCGCCAGATCGGGCTGTAGCTGCAAGGCTCGCTCGGCCAAAGTGCGCGCTTTCTCGCGGCGCTCGGGCGCGCGATCAAGATCATGCAGGATCCAGCTTTCCAATTGCGAGTAGCGCGCAATGGCGAGAGCAAAGTTTGGGTCCAACTCAATGGCGCGCTCGTAGAGCTGCCCGCTTTGTTTCAGCTTGTTCAAATCCTCAAAAGCGGAGGAGAGATTATGTGCCTGGACAAAAGCGAGATAGGCCTCGCCGTTATCCGTAGGCTTGCGTTCCATTCGCGACTTTTCCGCGGGCGACAGTTTGGCCTGGAGCGCGTCGGTGATTTTTTGGGCGAGATCGGTTTGGATCGCAAACACATCGGTTATATCGCGATCGTAGTCGCTCGCCCAAATATGCTCGTCACTGTTCGCGTCGATCAACTGCACGTTCACCCGCACCTTGTTGCCGGAGCGGCGGACGCTGCCTTCAAGAATGTTCGAAACCCCGAGTTGCTTACCGATCTCGCGAACATTCGTACTCTTATCGCGATAGGGCATGACGGAAGTGCGCGAGATCACTTTGAGTTCACCGATTTTCGAAAGGTTGGTCAGAATGTCATCCTGGATACCATCGGCGAAATAAGCGTTCTCTTTGTCGTCGCTCAAATTTTGAAATGGCAACACCGCGATCGATTTGTCCAGCTTGCGCGCCGAGGCGCGTGGCAAGAGAAAGAAGCCGGTAATAGCCGATAGCATCACGCCGATTGTCAGCAAAATGAATAGATTGCGCCGGCCCCGATGATACGCGGGAAGGCTTGGCGGAGGCGCGGTGACGCGAACACCCTCCGGAGTGACGTCAAACGCCCAGGCCAGGATGAGGGCGATAGGAAATCCGCTTAGTAACAATACGATGAGAAGCCGCTGCGACCAGTTCGGCAACTCCCACGCCGGAAAGACCGCCGATGCAATCTGAATGATGCCTCCGGCGACAATGATGTAGGCAACCGCAACGCGATAAACCTTCCGCCGCTTCACCTCCTCGAAAAAGCCGCTCATAAAAACGTGGTCCATTGCGTGGCCAGTCGTCTCCCCCCACACCCATAGACAACTATGCTCGCGTCTTGTTGAAGCTAAACGATTTCGGCGCTGACTGCGAGGCCCCGATTCACCACGAATAATGCACCGTGTAATGAATCGTCCTTTCTTCGTCGGCTTTGACCGGAATACGAAACTCCATCGTCTGCGCATTCGTTTTCGTGAACGGGTCCGATTTTTCCGTGATGTCCCAGTTGATCCAGCGAAAGAGGTGCTCGACGACGCGAATCTCCACCGATTCTTTCTTGTGATTGCGCAGCTTGATTTCAATCGATTCGTCGAGCCAATGATTGGATGAATCTACTTTCACATTGGTGCGCCGGCGTTCGCCTACCAAATCAAAAGCATTGCCGGTGAAGACGCGTAGTGTTTCGTCTTTCGGAGTGTGGTCGATCAGATTTTCGCCGGTGAATTCCAACTGCTTGTCATCATCCTGTTTGTAGAACCGGACGCGTCCCTTCGGCAGTGGCATGCCGAGATGATTCGCTTCCGAATTTTTGAATTCGCGCATGACCGCGACCTTCGTTTCCATTTCGGTGCCGAGGTCCTGATTATTGCGGAGGTTTTCCATTCGGTAACCGCGCCACTGGTTCCAATCGACCTTCAATCCGTCGTATACGTAAATGCGCTCTGATTTCACCCCGCTGGCGCGAATGAACTCGACCTGTTTCGTCTCGCGATCGCGCAACGTCGCCGGTCGCGCCAGGGTATAGAGATGATAATCTTCAAACGCTTTCTCGCTTACCGGAGGCGGCATCGCCGCTGACACCGCCAACTCTTCATTTCTCAGGTAGCCAGCCACTTCCGCCTGCTGAATTTTGCTCACGTCGCCCGCCATCAATTTGATTTTGGCATTCTCAAAGGTCTTGCCGCTTTGGTTGTCCATCGTGACCCAGCCGACAAAATCGAGCAGGTCGCTTTTTTCCGGGGCGACGATGTTGTAATCGGCTTCCCAACTCATCCCGCCGGTGATGTAGGCCAGCTCGGCGTCCAGTTTGGCCGCCTTGTCGGCCTGCAATTGCCATTCAATGGTTGGCTTTAAAATCGTGTCGTCTCCAAGCGGCGGAAAAAGTGGCTGACCCGGTAAGGTAAAACGCAGTTTACCATCGACCTCGATGATCGGCTGCGACATACCGGCGTTCTGGTAAGCCATCGCCGATTGCGCCATGGCGTAGCGTTGCCCATAGCGTTGCATCGCTTCCTGGCCGTGCCGGGCGTAACCACTGCGGACGATCTTTCCTTGCACCATCGTGTTCGGCTTATTGGGTTCCACGACGAGAAAATCGATCGTCTTGCCTTCAAAAAGCGAGAGCAGCAATTCCTGCGAAACGGGATCGTTCCGATAATTTTGCTCGAGGATTTGCAGGTTGGTTTTGCCAGTTGAATCGCGCAAAATCACCGAATCAGGCTCAAGGTGGGCGGTCGTTTCGGTAAAGCGGACATTGTTTACCCCCTGCTTTAGGTCGACCGGAACCGTGTCGCGCACGACCGCGAAATTTTGATTGTAAATCGTGAGCGCGGGTTGGCTGGCGAAAAGCGAAGATGTTAGCGCGACGCTGAACAGCACCATGGATATTCTTTTCATGTTGCCGAGTTAAACACTCGACGCCCCAAAAACCGACGATGATTTTTTTAGTAGCACAGCCATCTTGGCTGTGGGGCCAACGGCATCTTGCCCGTTGCTGCCCAGACAGCGGGTAAACTATCCGCTCGGCCGGACACCGGAATTATTTCGTCCCGGTGGCGAAGACGGTTTGGAAATTTGGGCTCTGTTTTTCCCGGGCGACTACACGAACATCAATGCTTTTGAAGCCGGCGTTTTCCAGAAATTGGTGCAATTGCACTTCGCTGAAACCGAGCCAGTGATCGGCGTAAAGCTCGCGCGCCCGCTCAAAGGAATGGTTCAATAGGTCGAGAATTACGATACGCCCATTCTTCCTCAAGATTGAATGCGCGCTCTTGATCGCCCGTTCCGGCCGCGGGGCGTGATGCAGAGCCTGACTGAAGATCGCCAGATCGACGCTGTTCTTCGCAATGGGCGGTTCCTGCATGTCGCCGAGGCGATACTCGATGTTCCGGAAACCATGTTTCTTCGCCAGCTGCGACGCGAACTCAACCATCTTCGGCGAATTATCGACCGCGATGACTTTGCGTGCGTTTTTCGCGAGCAGCTGTGCCAGTGTACCTTCGCCTGCCCCCAGATCCGCCACGGTTAGCGGCGGCAATAACGTGATCAAGACGTGCGCCAGCGCTTCCCACGAACGGCCCGGGACGTAACTCCGGCCAAACTTCCCCGCCAACTCATCGAAATATTCGCGTGCTGTGTCCTGGCGCTTGCGCAGCGCCAGCTTCAGGGCAGTGCGATCGCGCGTCGTCTCCGGAATTTCGCGTGCCATCGTTTGCACCAGTTCCTGCACGCGCGCGCGCGCCCCGTTGCGCGAGAAATCTTTCAAACCGTAATACACATTTTTGCCAGCCCGCCGATCGATCACCGCTCCGGCTCGTTTTAGCTGTGCGAGATGACTGGAAATGCGCGACTGACCCATCCCGAGAATTTCCTGTAACTCCGCCACCGACAGCTCTTCCTCTTCGAGGAGGAGAAGCACGCGCAGGCGCGTCGGATCGGCGATCAGACGCAGGAAATTAATCGTTGACGGCATCGTGCAAAAGAACGATATATCTACGTATCATGATTGGTCAATATGTCTTGCAACGACGCGGCATCGTTAAAATGTTAAATCGTTACATCGCCTGACCAATTTACCTTTGTAACGTTGTAACCTTTAACCTGTTTCACGTTTCACCATGTCTCGCCGTTACATTTTTTCCTCCGAATCCGTCACCGAAGGCCATCCCGACAAAGTCTGCGACACAATTAGCGATTATATTCTGGATGCCTGTCTGGAGCAGGACCCGCTCAGCCGGGTGGCCTGCGAAACGCTGGCCAAGGGCAATCTGGTAGTGCTCGCGGGCGAGATCACGAGCAACGCCAAATTTGAGTTGGATGAACACGTGCGTGAGGCCGTGCGCAACATTGGTTATGTCAACGGCGATTGCATTTTTCACGCTGATACCTGCCGGATCATTTGCGAGATGACCGAGCAATCGCGCGATATCAAGCAAGGGGTGGATGAGGCTGCGGCCGAAGGAAAAGGCACGGCCGAACAGGGCGCGGGCGATCAGGGGTTAATGTTTGGATTTGCCTGCAACGAAACCCCTGAGCTGATGCCAGCCCCTATCTCTTTCGCCCACAAACTCGGGCGTGAGCTGACTCGGTTGCGGAAAGAGGGCGAGATTCCCTGGCTCCGACCGGATGCCAAAACACAAGTTTCAATTGAATACCATGGCCACAAACCGGTGCGCGCGTCGGCCATAGTCGTTTCCACGCAGCACGCCGCGGACGTTAAACAAAAGGAAATTCGAGAGAGCTTGATCGAGCTACTGATCAAAAAAGTAATTCCGGCGGAGTGGCTCGATGAAAAGACGACGTACCTAATCAATCCGACTGGTCGTTTTGTCGTCGGTGGCCCAGAAGGCGATGCTGGCATCACCGGCCGCAAGATTATCGTCGATAGCTATGGCGGAATGGGGCGGCACGGCGGTGGTGCCTTTTCCGGGAAAGATCCGAGCAAAGTGGATCGCAGCGCGGCCTACATGGGCCGATGGGTGGCGAAAAATGTCGTCGCTTCAGGGTTAGCCGATCGTTGCGAAGTGCAGTTCGCCTATGCCATTGGTCATCCAGAACCCGTTAGTGTTAGTATCGACACCTTTTGCACGGGCAAAGTGGATGAGGAAAAGCTGGAACGCGCGGTTTGCGAAGTCTTCAATTTCAAGCCGGCCGAGATTATCAAACAGCTCAACTTACTGCGCCCGATCTATCGAAAGACGACCAACTACGGACACTTCGGTCGCGTCGATGATCTTGATGCCATTACCTGGGAGCGGACGGATAAGGCTACTGCGCTGCGTGCCGCAGCGCAGTAGCCTTAAGCTTTAAGTATTAAGTTTTAAGTATGGCTTACCAATCGTTTGAAGATCTTGAAGTGTGGCAGCGCGGGTGTCGGCTTTCGGTATCCATTTTTCAGACTTTTGAAGGATTCAAAAACTTTACCTTAAAAGACCAAATTGGACGCGCATTACTCTCGATCCCCTGTAATATTGCCGAAGGATCGGAACGCGGCAGCACTAAGGATTTCGCGCATTTCCTTAACTTTTCGAAAGGTTCCTGCGGCGAACTGCGCACCCAACTCTACATCGCGCGTAAGCTCAAACTACTGAACAAACCAGACTTTGAGGCCGGCGTTGCGGAAACGAGGGAAATATCCGCAATGCTTGAGGGTTTGCGGCGCTCGATGCTTGCCAAGACCAGGTCAAAACTGAAGCGCTCCCGCCGCAAAAAACTTAAAGCTTAAACACTTAAAACTTAAAGCTCCAAAACTATGTCGAAAAGCATCACCACCGCGGAAGTTGCGAAACAAGATTACAAAGTTGCCGATATAAGTCTGGCGGACTTTGGAAGGAAAGAGATCGGCATCGCGGAAAAGGAAATGCCCGGACTGATGGCGATCCGGGAAAAATACGCGCCAAGTAAGCCACTGGAGGGCGTACGCATCACCGGTTCATTGCACATGACGGTGCAAACAGCTGTCTTGATCGAAACACTGGGCGATCTGGGCGCGAGCGTGCGTTGGGCCAGCTGCAACATTTTCTCCACGCAGGATCACGCCGCGGCGGCGATCGCGAAGTCTGGCGTCTCCGTTTTCGCCTGGAAAGGCGAATCGCTGGAAGATTATTGGTGGTGCACTTATCGCGCGCTC
>Ga0209267_1002891_pt1 | contig 10836 bp, 7 predicted proteins | sample GraSoiAngelo_137_FD_185894 | JGI IMG/M metagenome (GOLD analysis project Ga0209267, IMG submission 185894) | Grasslands soil microbial communities from the Angelo Coastal Reserve, California, USA - 14_0929_09_30cm (SPAdes) (version 2) | ecosystem: Environmental > Terrestrial > Soil > Grasslands ... | reverse complement strand
CCGCTAATGCAATTGTTGGAGCGTATCCACATCATCCTTAAGACCAAGGTATTCCCAGCGCTGGAGTGCAATCGGCACGTTGCCGTTTTGCCACAAAAAATCGTGAAATCCGCGCAGGTTGAAGGCGTCGCCCTGCCGGCGCCGTGCGTCGGCGAGAAATTTGATGATCAGCAGCTTGCCGATCTGATACGAGATGGCTTGGCCTGGACTTGAAGCAAAAAAAGCTGCCTCAGCGTGAGCCGTAGACCCATCCATAGGAACGGTATTCTTGAGGTATTCCGCCCCTTGATCAAGAGAGAATTCCCCGAGCGCGAGCCTGACGTCCACCTCCACTCGCAGCGCGCGTAAGCGCATGAAATTGTCGATGATTTCGCGAGTGCGTGGGCTGTCGTCGAACAGACCTGCTTCCAGCATCATTTCCTCTGCATAGAAACCGATGCCCTCGTTGGCTCCGGAATCGTAGTAATGACGGCGAATCGGATCAGGGTTTGCCCATGACAGCACCAGTTGAAAATAGTGGCCGGGCACGCCCTCATGAACGATCTCACCACGCGGATCTTTAGCAGTCGTCAGAGGGAAATAGCCGAGGCTGGGACTGGGTGGCGCAATGTAACGAATGCCGTTCTCCTTAAGGTGAGTGGGCCCGGTGAAATAGTCGTCTTCACCAATGCTGGAAAGCGGCTCAAGATATGGCGGCAACGCAGCAAACCGATAGTGTTGCACCCACTTGGGCACGGTCAGGATGTCTTTAGCCTCAAGATACTGGCGAACCGCAAGTTCGTCTTTTTCTTCGTGCGCTATCTGCTCGGCTTGATCTTTAAAGAGCGCGAGTTGTGGCTGGCCAATATTGCGATGCTCTTCGTAGGTCTGGAATGCAACCGAGCGCGCCCATTCGTCGCGACCTGCACGAAGTAATTGTTCAGGTGTGTATGGCAACAGAGCAACATTCTTCAGGAAGAAGACATAAGCGTCGCGACCGATCGCGCTTTGGGAGGACATTGAGGGCATCCGCTGCTTCAGCCAGTTGCGGTACGACTCCAATGCAGTGATGGCTTTCTCGGTAGCTGCATCCAGGTCCCGCGCACCTTCGCTATCGAGGAGTGGCTTGAGTTCCTGTACCGACTTCAGTAGTCGTGGACCTATGTCCTGCAGTTGATCGAGGGCCAGACGGGCGAACGGGCCGACCGCTTGCGTGAGATTTTCTTTCGCGTCTTCGATGGTGCCTGGGATAGAAGCCATCGTGTTAACAATGTGGCGTGTTCTCGCAGAATCGAACGGAGGCGGTGGCAGTAGCAGATTAAAGTACGCGCCCAGACTCTGGTCCAGGTAAAAGTTCGGGTTGCGTTGCCAGCCACGGTTCAAATCCAATTCCCACCGAACCCGAGCGATTGCCGAGCCTATCAGCCGATAATCCACCTGCCGCGGAATCGGCGCAGAAGACAGGTTCATTTTCCCCCTACGCGCTTCGAACTCGTCCAGTCGCCGGCGATAACTAACTACTGTTCGGGGTGACCAGTCGGGCCCCCAACCCGGTGGACGTTCCAGACGTGGGATATCATCAGTTGAAATTGGTTGTTCCATGGCTCGCCACGCCCAGAAGTCGCGGGCAAGGTCGTCGAGGTCGTCGGCATGCAGTAACGATGTGCTTAAAACGAAAACCAAAAGCACAACGTTGCGTTTCAAGAAGTGCCCCACAATTCCGCCTCTATGAGAATTATCTACCAGCATGCGTCGCCGCATGCGCGGCCGGACAAATCGAGCCTCGCCTTATGGCGCAGGTTCAGAATTCTTAAGTGCTTCATCCAGAGTCTGGCTACTCTTCGCACCGTTGCCATCAAGCAAGCGCCAGCCGTCATCGTAGTGTCTGAAGCCGACGGTTGATTTGTAATGGGCATCACCGGCATAGAGCGCCGCACCAACTTCGTTGAGCGGGATCCATCGCCAGGTGAAATTCACATCTGCAAAGTTGCCACCCTTGCTGATGCCGGTCACCGCAACCAGTTCCCGGCGCACGGTCGGTATGCTGAAGTATTGCTTACCGCTATCGCTGCTGTGAATCAGGTCGCGAAACGTTTCTACCCCGATCGGAGTCAACGCAACTTCCCAACACGGTGGAGGCGTTACATTAGCGGTGCACCGCACCGTGGTGCCATTGATCCAACCCTTCTGCTGCAACACCAGGTACTCAGGTGACACATAATCCTTGTTAGAAATAAGCCCGGTACGCAGCCAAAAGTGGTCTGTTGATTTGAAAGTCTCTGACCCGGCAATGAGATCAGCCGCTAGTCGGCGTGTCAGGAAATCTTGAGGCGAACACCCGGCACACCCCAGCGAAAGGAGGATCACCGCACCGAAGGAATGCAGTCGTTGTAAGTAAGCGAGCACGTAGTAAGGCCAGTCAGGATTACTGCTGACCGAGGATTGTAACCAAACGGGAAGCTCGATGCGGCAAGAAAGGAACAGCAGCTATTTGCCCATCAAACTTGGGCGCCCATCGGCCGGGCAGCACCGTGCCACACCTGGGACAGCATCCTTCGGAGGTCAGATGGTAGTCCTCGATGAGATAGCTGTGGCGCTTGATCAGCGTCTCGCCGCAGTGGTGACAATGTGTGTTTTCCAAATCTCCAACCAATCCGGGGAGATTACCCGCGTAGACGTAGCGAAGCCCCGCTTCTTTTCCAATTTTCGTGGCCCGGAGCAGATCTCGGGGTGTGGTGTCTTCCGGACTGGTCATCTTATAGTCCTTGTGGAAAGCAGTCACATGCCAGGGAATATCGGGCGAGATGCCGGCAAGAAATTCCGTTAAGCCGCGAAGTTCATCATCAGAATCATTGAAGCCGGGAATAAGCAGGGTAACGATTTCGAGCCACAATCCCATATCGTGCAGACGACGGATGGTGTCAAGGATCGGTCCGATACGGCCGCCCAGTTCGTGATAGTGACGGTCATTGAAACTCTTGAGATCAACTTTGTACAGATCAACCCAGGGACGTAGATATTCGAGCGCCTGTGGCGTGCCATTGCCGTTTGAAACAAAGCCGGTGATTAGCCCCGCTGCTCTAGCTTCTTTGAATACCGCGATCGCCCACTCGCTCGTAATCAGAGGTTCGTTGTATGTGCTGACCAGCACCTTTGCGCCCTGGGCAAGTGCGTCGCGTACCAGCGCCTCAGGAGTGACTTCGAGTGGAGGCGACACGGCATTCGGATCGCGCAAAGCCTGTGACGTAACCCAGTTCTGGCAATATCCGCAGTGCAGATCGCATCCCAACATTCCGAAACTATAGGCAAGCGATCCCGGATAGGCGTGGAAGAAGGGCTTCTTCTCGATCGGATCGCACTGGACGCCGCCGACATAGCCCCAGGGTACATAGAGCGTTCCTCCCCTGTTGTACCGGACTTTGCAGACCCCAGGTTGGCCGTCGGGGATGGGGCAGCAATGTCCGCAGGCGTAGCAGCGCACGCGGTTGCGATCGAGTTTCTCATAGAGGTCTCCCTCGCGAACTTTCTCATCGACGACCTCGCGCAGGGTTGGCATAAGCTCTATTTTACTGGATGGAAGTGCAACACGGCACCTACCCGCCGACGTTCTGCAGCGCTTAAGATCAGGTTTACTGGGCCGGATTTGACTGGTTGGCGAGCTGGTGCTGGTGGATCCATTCGTCAGCCTGCTGCTGGGCGGCGAGCACCTGGGCACGGCTCATGCGAGACGTGAGCACCGCTGCCCGATATTTGCTGGCTTCGTCGCCACCCGCGCGAGCCAGAATGGACCAGAAATAGGCCTTGCTCACATCCTGAGGAACACCGCGTCCCGCCCAGTAATACGCCCCTAAGGTGGCTTGAGCGACTACATGTCCTTGCTCTGCCGCTTTGGAAAACCAGCGAACCGCTTCGGAATAACTCTGTGGGACCTCATCTCCCGTCGCGTAGCGGGCACCCAATGTGAATTCGGCTGTAGTGTCGCCCTGCTGAGCCAAGCTTCGCAGATCATCCAAAGTGCTCGCTTCGGCCCGAGATTTCATCCCCGCAGTTTTAGTGATCTTAGCGGACGTTATTTGTTGCGGTGCAGCCGGGTGATCCCATCTGCTCTCGATTGTTGGAGCCAGCAGGAATCCCAAGACCAAGGCTACCGTGGCGGCAACCGCGATCAACAGAATTAGATGAGAACGAGAGATAGGAATGCCATGCAACCTATCAGGTTCTGCCCTCTCAAGGGGTGCAATTGAAGACTCAGGGTTTACAGAATTCGCGATCTTGTTGGTTACGGACGAGACCACGTTCCGATCTGCCAAACCCTGTGTTCGCGATGCCTGCGGCTGACTCACTGTCGCAGCAATAATGTTCGCGAGCCGCTCCAGAGTCCTGTCCTCTGTTTCTCCGAACGCACACGGAACGGGAGAGAAAACCTCCAATAGTCCTATAACCCTCTCCCCATTACGAACAGGCACCGCAACCATGGAGCGGATTCCGAGGCGACGGCAAGTCTCGCGATCCACCAGCAAGTCGGTTTCGGAATCATCGCAACGCAATAGTTTCCCGCTGCGGACACATTCGCCCGAGAAGCCCGACCCAACTTGCAGCCGCGCACCAACCCCGGGAGCATCAGAGCCCGCGCTGGCGCGACAAACCATTACTGCTCTATGTTCTGCTTGTGACTCTTCAATCGCCAGCGCGATGGCGGCACCGGATGCGCGGCTGAATGCCCGGGCTCGCTCCGCTAATAAATCCAAAGCGGCGTCAACCCCGGATCTAAGAGCATTTACCTCGACTTGCACCGCGGAGAGCGCAGACAGCATTGCGCTGTAATCGGATGCCACGCCGTCAGTCGCTTCCGCTATCCCCATCGCATCGGGAGCCACTGTGTGGGTGTCCGCCCTGGCGACTTCCGATTCTGCTGCAGCGGGACGGTCAGCCAGCTGCTTCCCCTTAGCCGCGTGGTTCGCGCACGCGATCAGTGAATTGAAAAGCAACCATTCCTGTAGTTCGCGAAGAGACGCATCAGGTATCTCAGGAAAACGGATGCCTACCCGTCCCGTTCCATCGGCCCACACTACGAAGCCAGTAGTGTGGATATAACTCTTTGTTTCAGAAAGGTCGAGGCACAAGTTAAAGGTGCCGTTCACTTCCAACGGGGAAGAAGTCTGAATGGCGGCTCCGCTTTCGCTGATGTCGATGATCTCGCTCAGGTCCAGCACCATGCCGCTCGATGGCCCACTGAAGCTGGCATAAGCCGGACTGTGGACTCTCTGGCGTGGACGCCGGCGGCGTTCGAACGGGAAATGTGCCGCATCACTTCTGGCAACCGCCGGGTTGGCTTCCAGGGGCTCCATGGGGGGAAATCTCCCTACATATTACCCCGAGTTGTGCTCGATGTAAGTATCGTTTAGGGGCGGGAGGCCCGAATTAGTCTATCGCCACACGCCTAATCCCGAAGTGGCCGGATCAATGAAAGCCGTGAAATGGCAGCCACCGTCATGCTTGCGAGGAACTGCATCGTAGTCGCGTCGGTGTGATCAAAGGCGTGGGGAGCGGATGAAAGAACTTCAAAAATCCCGAGAGTTCTGCGGAATTGCCGCAACGGCGCCACCAGGATGGAGCGGACACCAAGACGGCGGCAGCTCGCCAAATCCACAAACGGATCGCTCTCTGTGTCGTCACAGAGCAGGACTTCGCCAGTGCGCACCGATTCGGCAGATAGGCCGGAATTGGCCTGCAAGCGAACCCCGAGATCGGGAGCAGTGCGGCCGGTGCGCGCGCGGCAAACAATCTCGTCTCCTTTGCGCAGCGCGATTGCTGCCCCAGTCGCCCCGGTCAAAGCCTGCGCACGCTCAGCAATGATGCTGATCCCCGGTTCCAAATCCAACTCTATTCCAATTGCCATATCATCAAAACTCTGGCGGTTGGCTTGTTCTGGTAAGCCTTGTTCTGGTAAGCCTTGTTCTGGTAAGCCCGTTTCTCTTGTACGCAGGTGATGCCGACCGGGCAGCGAAGTAATGGGCAAGCAGTCTGTCATTTCTCGCGACGCCCGTCGGTCTGCAAACATAGATTGCGACAACACAGATTGCGACAACATAGATTGCGGCGCGGGCGACGAACGAACGGTACGCAGCAGCTCCCTGACCAGCCGATCAAGCTCTGCGTCGGCGATCAAATGAGCGGTTTGCTGATCGCGAAGGGATCCCCCAAGAACGCGGCAGAGGCTGAGCAGACTTTGGCTGCCACAAGCTAGACAAAACCCGGTGTTGTTCTCACAGATGAGTTCGCATTGCACACAAAAAACTGCTGATTGCAATGAGACAAAACTGACATCACTGGCACGAAGACGGCCTGACATCCGCGAGAATTCCTCCGCTTCGAAAATGAGTTAGAAAGGTAAATGCATGCAGCCCAAGGAGAAAGTGTCGGGGGTGGTTCTGGGCTGTGAATAACTCATGGAAACGTTTTTCGTGATGTGCGCTTTGATATCTTCTATCAGAAGATTGTGAGTGGATGTCTTTTGCCTGACACGGTATACTGAGAACCTTTAGAGGAGAACTGCATGGAATGGACGACTCCGCAATTCGAAGAAATCACGCTGAACTGCGAAATTAACTCTTATGTGAACGCCCAACTCTAGACGAGCCTCCACGTCATAGGCCCCGCAAGATTACCTCTGCAATCCGTCCTGACGCCTGGCCGTCCCACAGCGGTATGGCAGTAGCAGCCTTCTTTTTTCCACTGAGAATCCGGCTGGTTTCCGTTTGAAGAAGCGCGATATCGCGTCCTACTAACACATTGGTCCCACTGGAAACCGTGATAGGACGTTCGGTATTCTCGCGCACCGTGAGGCAAGGTACTCCCAAAAATGTAGTTTCCTCCTGAATGCCTCCGGAATCCGTAATCACCACAGTTGCTTTGCGCTGCAGCGCAAGAAATTCCAGATAAGGCTTGGGTTCGAGCAGACGTAACCGGCCATTCGAGAGCGCCTCAAGTCCGAGATCTGCGATGCGCTGCCGCGTGCGCGGATGGACCGGGAACAGCACCGTAAGATCGTTGGACAACTCCGATAACGCGAACAGCATTCGCTTCAGCCAGGGGAGATCGTCTACGTTAGCCGGCCGATGCAGAGTTACCAGAGCAAAGCGCTGCGGAAGTTCTCGGCTGGACTGTGCCTCGGCGAATGGCAAGAGTCTGACTAACGTATCCACCATAACATTCCCGACAAAATGAATTTTCGCGGATTCGACTCCTTCGCGAAGCAGGTTCTCGTCGGCATCAGCCGAAGGAGTAAAGAGCAGAGTAGAAAGCTGGTCAGTGATGAGCCGGTTGATCTCTTCCGGCATACTGCGATCCCTGGATCTCAGTCCAGCCTCAACGTGCCCGATGGGCACAAGAAGCTTGGAGCAAACCAGGGCGGCAGCCATGGTGGAGTTTACATCGCCGTAAACCAGGACCAGGTCCGGTTTGCGCTCCAGAATGATAGGCTCCAGCCGCGCGATGATTTCGGCCGTTTGCTGAGCGTGGCTGCCGGAACCGACGCCAAGATTCACATCGGGTTCAGGCATTTCGAGCTGCTGGAAGAAGACGCCAGACATGTTTGAATCGTAATGCTGGCCGGTATGGATCAGCGTCTGGCGAACTCCGGCTGACGTAGTCAATGCGCGCAGAACCGGCGCGGCTTTCATGAAATTAGGACGAGCGCCAACTACGTGGAGAACATCCATACTAGAGTGCTTCGCCGATTCCAGATCGCGGGTCACAAATCTTGCCTGCCGGACTTGGGAATAACTGAGATTGTAATTGGTCCTTAGGTGCGGTCAAGGAAAGGAACGATCATCACCCGGCTTGCACGGCCACCAGAGTCCGAGTCTGTTCCGGCCGAGCTATTACCTCGCGGGGTTGACTGAAGACCCGATCCAGCGCATCGGCGAGAGCCACCGGGAAAACGGCAGTAAGCAGATTCACGTCCAACTGTAGATCACGTTGCGTGTACAAGCGCTGAATAGTCATCGATCCACGCCGGCGATTTGACGAGGTCATCAGATCAAGAGTGAGATTCCATGACGGTAGGCTATCCCGCAAGCCGGGCTGCCCATTTTTTTTCCAATAAAAGGATGCAGCTTCCCGGCGCGGGTGGAAGATTTCTACCGGCACCTGACCGGGATCATCATTGGGCAGCAGCTTGAGGTTCAAATGGAATGCGTCAAAGTCATTGCTGCTGAAGGCAGCTTCAAGAATTCGACACAATTGATCGTAATCACGCGTGGCTTTCAGTTCCTCGGTTGCGCGTCGAATTGCAAGATTATTGATAAAGATCTGGCGTTGCTCCATGGTTCTCTGAGCTACCCGGCGCAGTTCCCCGAATTCGAGATATCCAAGATGCTGCACGCCTATCCAGATGCCGGTCCCTAGAACGGCAAGAACGAGCCCGAGAGTGCTTCCCGTCGGCCATAATAGAAACAAGCTGAGCAGCGCAAACAATGCTGACACCGCGTATAGGACGATTACCACCTGCCGGTGTGAAAGTCCGCGCTGCAGCAGCTTATGATGAATGTGTTCGCGGTCGGCTGTGAAAAGCGGCCGTCCACTGATCAGGCGGCGGAGCAGCGAAAGCGTCGTCTCAAGGATGGGAAGCCCGAACGAAACAACCGGTATGGCGATGGCAATGATGGTAGGAGCTTTCTGCACACCTTCCAATGCAAGCGCGCTCAGCAGAAATCCTATGAACAGGCTTCCGCAATCTCCCAGGAAGATTGTCGCCGGGTTGAAGTTGTAACGGAGAAAACCAAGGATCGCTCCGGCCAAGGCGATCGTCATCAGAGCAACCAGGGAAGACTGGCTCAATAAGGCAACTACAAAAACGATTAAAGTCGAAAACAGAGAGGATCCAGCCGCGAGGCCATCCAAGCCATCAATCAGGTTAAACGCATTGGTGACGGCCAGCACCCATAGAATCGTAAGCGGCAAGCCTACATACCAGGGAAAGCTGTGTGCGCCAAAGAGCACCGGCAAACCATCGATCCGCAAACCGCCCGCAAATAGCATGCTGGCGGCCACCGCCTGCACTGCAAACTTCACGTAAGGTCCTATATTGCGAATGTCGTCGTAAATCCCCAGCAGAAAAATCAGAATTCCTGGGATTAGGATCGTCCCTAATTTTTGAAAAGGAAATCCGGGTTGGAGCTTGTGAAAATACCAGCTTATAAAAATAGCGGCAGCAACACTGAAGAAGAATGCGAAGAAAATCGCTACGCCACCGAGCCGTGGAAGCGCAGTATTGTGCAGATGCCGATCGAAAGTTGGAGCAGATAACCATCCGCGCTCTGCCGCGAGATTCCTCACGTACCTGGTGAGGACAAACGACAGTATGAGTGAAAGCGCGAAGGTCCCGAGATAAACCGCTGTCAACGAGTCTCCCTCACTTTAAGAAGGGGCGTTCTTCGCTGAAGCATGCTGCGAGCGAAGTTCGCAATCGCAAAACAAACACAGCCAACGAGATCTTCACCTAACCAATAAAGTGGGCTTGATTAATTGCGACTATAGCAACCGGGAAAAGTCAGGCACAATTCTCTTTCTTGGTACGTCTGTGGAAAAATTGCGTAGCGGATAGGACGCAGTTCCCTTCCCCATGGCATCAAGAGCGCTCGCGCTCCCGCCATCTGCTTGCCCTTCACTGTTGATTTAGTGCCCTACTAAGGGTATATATGACGCCACGAAAACACTCGCGACGCTACCGGGGATGCTGTCGCGGGGCTCGGCATTTCTATTCTTGTCTTTATACCTCGTTTCGAAGTTTTAAGAACTAGACTGCCACTCCACACCCTGAGTGCAACTCATCCAGCCCGGCGGCGTGGGCAGGAGGTAGCGGATGGATCCAGCACCCAAAGACGTGACCACCCTCCTAAAGGACTTAAGCGGGGGGAAGCAACAGACAATGGCCGCCTTGGTTCCGTTGCTCTACTCCGAACTGCGGCGCTTGGCCTCGCACTACCTCAAACAGGAACGTGTCGACCATACTCTGCAAGCGACCGCCCTCGTGCACGAAGCTTACCTCCGTCTGATCAATCAGCGTGAAGCTCAGTGGGAGAACAGAAACCAGTTCTTCGGGGTTGCGGCGCAACTGATGCGTCGAATCCTGGTTGATTATGGCCGCGCCCGCCATGCCGCCAAACGCGGAGGCAACTCCGGCAAAGTGTATCTGGAAGAATCGGTCATTGTTTCAAAGCAGCGAACTGCGGACGTAGTCGCTCTGGATGAGGCTCTCATCAAGCTTGCCGAGGTGGATCCCCAGCAGGCCCGCATCGTAGAGTTACGCTTCTTCGGAGGCTTGACCGTCGAGCAGGCAGCCGACATTCTTTCTATCTCCCCAGCGACAGTCAAGCGGAATTGGAACGTTGCCAAGGCGTGGCTGGCGCGTGAACTGGAACGCAACCAGAGTGATGTCTGAGAAGCGGCAACAGATCAATGATCTCTTCAGCTCCGCCTTGGAACAAAGCCCGGGTGAGCGCGAGGCTTTCCTTCGGCAGGCGTGCGGGAATGACCAGTCTCTTTATGCGGAAGTTGAGTCCCTGCTCTTGCATTACGACGATTCTTTCCTGGAAGAGTCTCCCGCCAGTGAGATTCCTTCCTTTCCCGGTCACGCCATGGTGGGAAAGCAGATCGGTGCTTACCGAATTATCCGCGAGTGTGGGCACGGCGGTATGGCGGTGGTCTATCTGGCGGAGCGAGCTGATGGCGAGTACCGCAAGCGCGTGGCCGTCAAGATGGTCAAACCCGGTGCTGGCAAGGATGACATCCTTCGCCGCTTCCGCAACGAACGCCAAACACTGGCAGCACTGGACCATCCCAACATCGTCAAAC
>Ga0209267_1002884_pt1 | contig 10844 bp, 5 predicted proteins | sample GraSoiAngelo_137_FD_185894 | JGI IMG/M metagenome (GOLD analysis project Ga0209267, IMG submission 185894) | Grasslands soil microbial communities from the Angelo Coastal Reserve, California, USA - 14_0929_09_30cm (SPAdes) (version 2) | ecosystem: Environmental > Terrestrial > Soil > Grasslands ... | reverse complement strand
CTCCGCACAACTTCAAACCCGCCTGCCCCGGAATTTGCGCCCATGACGGGTAGTGAGCGGTTCCGTAATTATCTGGTTAGGATAGCCGGTCCTCAGCCTTTCATAACCGCAGCGGCAGTGGCTGGAATTTCACAAGCGGAAGATACGCCGAAGGAATGGCGCGGCGGCGCCGAAGGGTATGGCAAGCGCATCGGAGACGCTTACGCTCAACACTTTATTCGCGGAACTTTGGAGTACGGGATATCGGCCGGGCTGCACGAGGACAATCGCTACTTTAAATCTGGTCAGACTGGTTTCTTGCGGCGCACCAAGTACGCGATAGTGAGCACGCTGCTCGCGCGTCACGACAATGGCAACACATATTTTTCCTTTTCGCGCATGGGTGGTGCTGCCGGTGCCGCCTTCATTTCGCGCGAATGGCAGCCGCGCAGCACCACCACCGCGGGAGATGGTGCGGTTAGCTTTGGAATTTCCATGGGCTCCGATGTCGGTTTCAACGTTGTTCGTGAGTTCTGGCCGGGCCTGAGACGCCACCGTCGATAGGTGCAACACGATGAGGACGACAGTAGCTGGCAATAGGCTGCGTTCGATTCGAGCTCACGATTTCTGAAGTTCAGATTCGCGTAAGTTCACGGAGGAGGTTCCACCATGGCCGCTGCTCCCATTTCTTCCGCTCCAGCCGCTCCGCCCCCTGCTCGGGGAGAACAGGCGACTTCGCGGCTCAAAACCAAGTGGCAGAAGTACGGCACTCCAGCCCTGGTGATTCTGCTGGCACTGGCGATCGTTTTCACGATCACGCACAACTGGAACTCCTGGGAGGGAGGAAGAATTGAGCAGATCACGAATGATGCCTACGTTCGCGGCGATCTCACTCCGCTGAGCACAAAAGTTGCGGGCCTGGTCCAAGAAGTGAAAGTTGGAGATTACCAGCAAGTTCGCAGGGGAGATGTGCTGGTTCAATTGGAGGACCAAGACTTCAAAGCTCAGGTGGCCCAGGCCACTGCAGCGGTCGAAGCTGCAAAAGCTGCAATCGAGAACAACCGCCGCCAGCGCGAGTTACAAGATTCTAAGATCCAGCGGGCGGTTGCCGGAATCGATCAGGCCAACGCACAGATTGCTGCGGCACAGGCGGGTAAGGAAGCAGCGGAGGCAGATGTTACACGCACGCGCGCGGAGCGCACCCGGCAGGAAGCTCTTCTCAAAGCGAACTCCGCGACTCAGCAAAAATTAGAGGCAGCAGTTGCCGACGAGCAACGTTTCGCGGCGCAAGCCGCCAGTCGTGAGACGGATCTGGTGCAGGCGCGGACGCTGCTGCGCAGCAATGAACTGGCAGTCGAAGCCGAGCGGCGCAGCAAGTCCGTTCTCGAATCTCAAGAATTGCAGTTGCTTGCTGACCTTCATGCCAAGCAAGCCGGACTAGTCGTTGCCCAGGTCAGCCTCGGCTACACGGTGATCACTGCTCCCGCTGATGGCAAGGTTGGCGAACGACAAGTCCGGCCAGGACAGCTGGTCTCCCCAGGGACACAAGTTGTGACCTTCATCGATCGCATGAGATGGGTGCAAGCCAACTTCCGCGAGACCCAATTGACCAATGTGAAGGTTGGCGACCCAGCAGAGATTCGTATAGATGTTTATCCGGGCCGTGTCATAACGGGAAGAGTACTTGAGATCGCACCGGCGAGCGGATCACAATTTGCGTTGCTGCCGCCGGACAATGCCACCGGCAATTTCACCAAAGTCGTGCAGCGAGTGCCAGTTAAGATCGCTCTTGACGACTCGGCCCTCACGTCGCAATTACGTCCGGGAATTTCTGCAGTAGTAACAGTGAGAACCAAGCAGTGAGAGAAGCCGAAGTAACAGAAATATGAGTGCTACGTTCATTACGCTCCCGGCAAATCGGCAGTCGGTTGGCCCTCCCCCGGGTCTGGCGGCGCTGCCGGTTGATCTGTCACATAGTCCACTGCTGGGAATTCTGGGTGTACTCCTCGGCGCAGGAATCGTAACTATTACGGGACGATTACTATCGCTGGGCTTAGCGGATCTCAAAGGGAATGTCGGGATTGGATTTGATGACGGTGCCTGGATCGGAAGCGCCTTCAACGTCGCCCTGATGTTCATCGGGCCATTCACCGTCTATTTAGGGGGATTGTTGGGACCGCGTCGAGTTCTGCTAGCAAGTGCGACCGTGTTTACTGTGATCTGCTGGTTTCTGCCGCTGGTCCACAGTTACAGTTTGTTAGTTGTTTTGCTGGCGATTGCTGGGCTGTCCTCCGGCACATTTTATCCGCTGACATTGACCTTCGCTCTGCGGAATATACCTCTCCGCTATCTAGCCCTCGTTGTTGCTCTCTACGCGACCTGTATCGAAGCTGCAGTCAATTTCGCGCCATCCATTTTCGGGTTTTGCCGGAACCATGTTTCCTGGGAGTGGATGTTCTGGATCCCCGCATTAGCTACTCCGGTAATGATGACCTGTATTTACTTCGGAGTGGCTGAATCACCAAAGCCGCAAAGTAAAAAGCAGCCACCGAGCTTTGTGGGGTTCTTCTATCTGAGCTGTGGCTTTGCGTTGCTCTACGCTGCTCTCGATCAGGGGCAACGTCTCGACTGGTGGCGATCAGGAGTGTTCACCGGTTTGTTAGCGGGTGGCATGTTCTTATTACTGGGCTCCTTAGTGCGTCACTTGCGCAGTCCCAATTTTCTTGTGGACCTGCCTTACCTCCGCGAGTGGAACACAATCCTGCTCGCCGGTGCACTTTTCACATTCCGGTTCGTGCTGCTTGCAACCATCCTCATCATTCCCCAGTCATTATCGGTGCGCGGGCTTGATGCCGAGCAATTGGCGCCGGCAGTTGTTTGGACTGCGGTTTTCGAGCTTGTTCTTGCATTCGTCGGCGCTCTTCTGCTGTACAAGGGAATTGATTCGCGCTTGCTAATGGCCATCGGCTTCGCGGCGATAGCTTTAGCATGTCTAATAAACGCGGATTTCACCAGCGCCTGGTCCGCCGAAAATTATTTCCGGTCAGAATTGCTCATGGCCGTCGGGCAATCCTTCGCCATGATGGGGTTGGTCTGCTCGCTCCTGCTTCAGGCCGCCTTTTCCGGAGGATTGGATGCGCCGCAACGGATACTCACCTTCTCCGCATTCTTCCATACAGTGCGATTGCTGGGCGGAGAGACGGGTGTAGCCCTGATCGGGCGCTTCATTGCCGAGCGCGAAAAATTGCACTCATATCTTTTGGGATTACAAGTGCAATCGGGTGAATGGATCACTGAGAGCACAGTGCGACATCTGGCAGCCGGCTTGGCGTCGAAGTCCGGCGGGCTTGCGGTCGCTACTGAGCGCGCCTTGGGCATTATTGATAGCAAGCTCCGCTTGCAAGCCTACAGCCTGACATTCATTGATGCATTCCATCTGGTTGCCTGGGCCTGTGTAGCAATGCTGCTGGTTACCGCGCTTCTGCGCAAGGCCCCGTTGAGCTTCGCTCAGCTGCCCTCGTTACAACAGGGATCCACTTCGATGCAGGAGAGTAGGCCATGACTACGCAGCCTGGGTTGATAGCGGCTGTTCTGTTTCTGGGTCACGCGTGTGCGCTGGGACAGCAAACAGACTCTACTGCGCAGCGCACAATCAATCTTCACCAAGCCGTCGAACTGGCCCTGAAGCACAATCACATGGTGCGGATTGCCGGGTTCAAAGTCGAAGAGAATCAGCATGCCAAAGAGGTCGCAAGAAGCGCGTACTTTCCGGTTGTGAAGAACGACAGCATGTTTCTCCATGTAACTGACACCCAGTTCATTGAGATTCCTGCCGGGGGGCTCGGTGTTGTGGGAAGCAATCCGATTCCTGCGCGGCCATTGCTTCTCAATCAAGGAGCACACACTTTCGAGACCAGCGGGACCGGGATCGTCCAACCACTCACTCAATTGCTGAAAATCAGGGCAGGGAATGATGTCGCGCGCGCGGAGTTGGAAGAGACGCGGGGCAAGGCGCGAGGGATAGAGAACGAGGTTGCTCTGACGGTTCATCAGCTCTACTACAAGATCCTGATTGCTGAACTGCGACGCAGCGCCATCCAGGCAAGAATTCAGGCATCTGAAGACCTGCAGAGCGAGCGGGTTCAACAAGTCAAGTATGGGAGCGCCCTTGATGCAGACCTCATCGAGAGCCGGGCGCAGTCGCTGCAGGCAAAGCAGGAGTTGCTGAGCACTGAGTTGCAGCTTTCCGATCTGCGCATGCAGTTCAACGATGTCGTCGGATTGCCTTTGGCAAGAACGGTGATGCTCGATCCGAGTGTTCTCGACGTGCCGATTAGCTGCGCAAAGGAAGAATGCGCAAGGCTCGCTCTCGCGTCTCACCCCGAGGTGGCGGAAGCGCGCGCGACGGTCGAGAAGGCCGCGTCAGCCGTTCGTCTCGCAAAGTATGAATACATACCGGACATGGAGGCACTTGCACGTTACAGCTACTCCAATGACGTCCCTTTCCTCGCCCGGAACTTTGGAACCTTTGGCATTCACCTAAGTTACGAACTCTTCGACGGAGGTAAGAAGCGCGCCACGCTTCGGGAGCGCGATGCTCAACTTGCGCAAGCAAAAGAGAACCTCGCCCGGATCAGCGATGAAGTCGAACTTCGAGTAGAAACTGCTTACAACAAACTAGATCGGACCCGGCAGATGGTTGCGGTTTCAGAGGAGCTGCTGAGCCTGCGGAAAGAATCCGGGCGTGTCGCCGCCGCGCAGCTGGTAAACGGTACTGTTCTCCGCTCGCAAGCTGAAGGAGCAGTCGCCCAGGAACTTGAGGCTAAAACCCTACTGCTGCAGTCGCGGCTGGATTATGTTCAAGCGCGCGACGAGTTGATCGAAGCAACAGGACAAGCTCCACAATGATCGCATTGTGGCCTATTCGAACTTTCGCTGCTACCGTCCGGCGGTGTCTGTACAAACGACATGGACTGATTGGCGGCTTTGCCGGAATGCCGTCGCCAAAAGATTCTTCCTTTAGCTGATTACGCACCCGTGCCCCCTATTGTCACAAGCCAACGTCTTGGCACTCACCTTGGCCCGAAACCCCGATGCATACCCTCTCGATTCCGCTGGCCTGAGCCTAAGTGCTTTTAGCAGAGGTTGGTGGTCTTGTGGCTCTCAACTCCTCGTCGGATTGGAACGTTGAATGCTCTTCTGAAGGAACAGATCAAGCATGGTGTATCGCTGCTGAGTGAGGAGAATCGCTGCCCATGACGGAGGTGCGCCTATCAGCGGTGACCTGCGTATTATTTGCAGCTCTATGCCAGATCCCGTTTGCGAAGGCGCAAACGAGTGGCGGAGCGGTACTCACGCTCGAAGAAGCGCTCCAGTTGGCTCGTTCCAACAATCGGGACCTCAAGGTGTCAGGACTTGACGTAGGCAAGCAACGTGAAACATTGGGCGAGGCAAAGACGCACTTGTATCCACGATTCGACACCTCCGTGCTTGGGGCCCAGTTGCTCGCGCCGCTAGACTTCACAATCAAGAAGGGACAACTGGGTTCTTTTTCAGCAACGGGGCCTATCCCTGGATCTAACACCGATCTACACACGCCCGCTCGTCCAATCGCGATTGCCTCCGTGACTGCGACCCAGCCGCTTACTCAATTGATTCGGATCCATCTATTTGTCGCGGAGCAGCAACTCATAGTCGATGCCTCACAGTTGTCCCTTAGCGAACGCGAGCAAAAACTAATCGACGATGTTCGCCAATCGTATTATCAAGTTCTCCAGTCGCAGATCCAGTACGAATCACAACAATCGGTAGTGAAGTATCTGGAGGAACTGCTGCAACTCACCGATCGACGCTTCAGCCAACATGCCGCACTTGAAGCTGACAGATTGGGTGTTAAGGCAGAAGTCGCCAAGGCGACCTATCAGCTGACCACGATCGAAGACGCGCTTTCGGATCGTAAAGAAGTCCTCAATCACCTCTTAGGACGCAGCCTTCAGACGGAGTTTACTGTGGAGCCCGTTCCCACGACACTTCCCGAACAAGACGACCTGTTTGCAGCCAGGGCGATTGCGCTCGAACATCGCCCCGAGATAAAACTGGCGGCCAATCGCGTGCGTCAGGCCCAGCTGGCAACCAAGAGTGAGAAGACGCATTACATCCCGGACGTCTCCATCCAAGCCAGCTACTTCACTCCAGCAAATATCAATTTTCTGCCGCAAAACATAGGCGCCGTTGGCGCCTTGCTTACCTGGCAGCCATGGGATTGGGGAGAGAAGCGCCATAAGGTTCAACAGGCTGCCCTTGCAGAGAAGCAGGCGGGCCTCTCTGCCGACGACTCGCGTGAACAGATTCTTATGGAGGTGGACTCGAACTTTCGGCGTCTCCGAGAAGCGCGTGCGCACCTCGCAGTCACAGAGGCAATCCGCGATGCCGAGACAGAGAAATTACGGAACCAAAAGGAAGCATATTCCCAGCAATCGATTCTGCTCAGCGACTTGCTAAAGCAGCAGTCTGCCCTGGCAGATGCGGAGAGCCAATATCACCAGGCGGTCCTTGCATATTGGGGTGCGCGCGCTGATTTTCAGAAAACGCTTGGTGAGGAGTAGAGCCATGAAGGCTTTCCTGATACCGGGGCACAGGTGGAACACGCCGTTCTCGCTCGTCTTGCTATCAGTCGCGGGAACGTTCGCCGGATGTCATCACGAATCCCAGACACCCTCGCAGTCGCCGAGGGCTGTCCGGCTCGCGACTGTATCAGCACCCCAGATGAGCGGAGAGACACTGCGTTACTCAGCGTCCATCCTTCCCTTCGCGCAGGTAGACCTCATGTTTCGCTCCTCCGGCTATGTGACGAATGTGACCCAGGTACGAGGAGCGGATGGGCGAACTCGCGACATCGGAACTGGAGACTACGTGGGAGAAGGCCTCACTCTCGCGCACATTCGCCGGGAAGACCTGCAGAATCAAGTGGCACAGGCGCAAGCCCAACTCGATCAAGCTGTGGCACAACATACCAAGGCCGACCAGGACTTCCAGCGAGCGAAGACCCTGTATTCGACGCAAAGCCTCACCAAGCCAGACTACGAGCAATCTCAGGAAGCCTTCAATGCAACCCAGGCTGCTATGGACAATGCAAAGGCGGCGCTCCTTCAAACCCAGTTGCTTCTCGGAGACGCCGACTTGAAGGCTCCTTTCTCGGGATACATTCTGAGCCGGAATATCGATCTAGGGAGCTTGGTGTCTCCGTCCACGAATGCTTTTACGATCGCCGATATCGGTCGCGTAAAGGTAACGTTTGGCGCTCCGGACTATGTTCTCAGTCGAATACGTTTAGGGCAGGAACTGGCGATCCAGACAGAGAATAATGCCGCTCCTTTGAAGGGGCGGGTTACTAGCATTTCCCCGGCTGCCGACACACGAAATCGAATCTTTGCAGTTGAAGTGACCGTTAGCAATCGCGAGCGTCATTTAAGGCCAGGGATGATAGGTACGGTCGGTCTGGGTGAAATCCCACATTCGTCCATCTCGATCCCCCTTAGCGCCGTCGTGCCGTTCCCTTCGGAACCCGAGCACTTTGCGGTGATGGTAGCGCAAGAGCGCGCAGGTGCATTGGTTGCAAACTTGCGCAAGGTTCAGTTGGGGACGACCCACGACAATGCGGTTTCTGTTGATGGAGTCGAACCAGGGGAGCGAATTGTCTCTCTGGGCGCTCAACTTTTGAAAGATGGCGATGCCATCCAAGCGATCCCTTAAGTAGAGTTCATGGCATACAAAAGCGACCAGGACCGAATCGAGAAAACCCACAATGTTCCCCGCTTCTTTGTGGAGCACCCACAGGTCTCATGGGTGCTGCTCGTCGGTGTCCTCGCGTGGGGTTGGTTTGGCTATCACGGCATGCCCCAGCGCAAGGACCCCGACATTCCGGTCCGGGTGGCGGTGGCCTTTTGTTCTTGGCCCGGTGCCACGGCGCAACAGGTTGAGCAGCTTCTCACTCGTCCAATAGAAGACGCCGTAGCCGAGAACAAGACGATCCATCCCGGTACAGCCTCAGACTATGGAATTCGCTCTGTGTCTCTCCCCGGCGCCGGTTACGTCTACGTCCAGCTCGCCGAAAATATCTCGGACGTAAAGAGGCAGTTCAGCGACATCAACCTCAAGCTGAACGCACTGAACAGCCAACTGCCCCAAGGTGCAGGCCCGATCTCTTTCCAGAGCGATTTTGGGGACACTGCTGCACTCATGCTGACGATAGCGAGTCCGAAGGCAGACCAGATTGAAATCGATGTTCGTGCGCAAGCCATTCAGTCTGCAATCCAATCCGTTCGGGCCAAGAGGAAATATACAGAACACGATGTGCCGGTCACGATCGTCTATTCATTCCCTCGATCCATTTCCGCAGGGACGATGCTCGACGCAGAGCAGATTTTCGAGCAACAGGCGAAAGAAGAGGGGGTCCTGCACGCTCCGCAGGTAATTGCAGGGAGTGGCTTTATCGCCGTGGATGGGGTTTCGGATAAAGACGACGCGAGCATCAATCGCTTCGTAGAAGCTTTCTTCGAGATGCAATTGCAGAGATCAGATTTGCCCCCGGACGGTTGGACGCCAATCATCATCCGTGATCCTCATGACGTTCTCGCCCGGCTGACTACTGTCGCTGGAGGGAAGTACAGCTATGCCGATCTCGACAATTTTTCTGACTTGATCGCGAGAACGGTTCAAGGGGCGCCGGAAACCTCAAAAGTGGAGAGGCGAGGTCTTTTGCCGCAAGTGGTCTACCTGGAGTATTCGCAAGACCGTTTAGCCGAGTACGGACTGCAACCAGCAGCACTCGGACAGGTCCTGCGCGCTCGCAACATTATTGCACCTGGCGGCGAATTCGAGACAGGCCAACGAGAGATCATTATCAATCCCTCGGGTCAGTTCGAGAGCAGAGAAGCAATTGGGAATGTTGCTGTAGGTAAGACTTCGACCGGAGCTCCTGTTTATCTCCGAGACCTGGTCAAGATTTTTCCCGGCTACCAGAGTCCTGCGAGGTATCTGAACTACTACACCTGGCAAGGCCCAACTGGACAATGGCAGCGTAGCCGTGCAGTTACCTTGGCAATCTACATGCGCGATCAAGAGCAGATCGCGAAGTTTGGTCAGTCAGTCGATGAGAAACTTGCACAGCTTAAGCAGATTCTTCCGCCCGATCTCATCATCGCGCATACTTCCGATCAGCCGCTACAGGTCAAGGAAAACATTCATCTATTCCTACGTGCCTTGATGGAAGCGATCATCTTGGTAGTAGGCGTGTCTCTGCTTGGATTTTGGGAATGGCGTCTGGCGCTCATCATGGCTTTGGCGATTCCTATCACACTCGCGATGACCTTCGGGGTTGCGTACATGTTGGGCATCGACCTGCAGCAAGTTTCGGTGGCGACGCTCATCATTGCATTAGGTTTGCTGGTCGATGTTCCTGTTGTAGCTGGTGATGGTATCAAGCGCGGTCTGGCGGCAGGACTGCCGCGACGCATAGCGGCCTGGCTGGGTCCGACCAAGTTGGCCACCGCCATCTTTTACGCAACTCTGACAAATATCATCGCCTATCTTCCGTTTCTCATGCTCACCGGCAATACCGGAGAGTTTCTTAAAAGCCTCCCCATCGTCATGACAACGGCGTTGCTCTGTGCATTGGTTGTTGCCATGACGTTCGTTCCGCTGCTGGGGTATTACATTCAGCGATCGCCAGCCAGGAAAGAACCTACCTTGGAAGAGAAGCGTCACCGGGGCTTTTATGGTTTCTATAACCGACTGGTGGGCCGGGCGATTCAACTCCGCTGGTCCGTTCTGCTCGGTTCGTTCGTGTTCTTGCTGATCGGCGGCTTCGCCGCTTCACACCTCAAATCCCAATTCTTTCCTGAAGATGTCCAATATTGGTTTTACCTCGACATCTGGTTGCCGAATGACGTTCCACTGAGCGCGACAAGCGATACTGCCATGAGGGCAGAGCAGGTGGTACGCGAGGTCATTGAAGGCGCTCCTAAATCGATGACAAAAGAGGCAGGAACAGATCACGTCCTGACTTCCATGACGAGTTTTATCGGCGGTGGCGGACCACGCTTTTGGTTTTCCATTTCTCCCGAAGCGACTCAGACCAATTATGCGCAGGTTATTGTGCAGGTGCGTGACAAGCAGGCTACTCCAAAGCTGATTGGACGTCTTCAAGATGAACTCAATAAGCAAGTCCCGGGAGCATGGATTACGGTGCGACAGTTGCAAACGAATCCCGTCGAAACTCCTGTTGAGGTCCTAATTTCAGGCCAGGCAGATACCGACCCGCGAACGGAGGCCCAGGACATCCGATCCCTTCGGACCATCGCGTCCCAAGTCATGGATATTGTTCGCCGATCGCCTGGAATTGCCGTGTTGAGAGACGATTGGAGCCCCGACAGTCCACAGATGAAGGTAGAGATTGACCCAGATCGCGCTAACCTGGTCGGCATTACGAATGCCGATGTCGCGATATCCACCTCTGCCGCAATCAGTGGAGACCCGGTAGGTATTTATAAGGAGGGGAACAAGAACATCCCGATCGTTGTCCGCCTCCGGTCCCAGGATCGCGCACGGCTTTCGCAGATCGAAAATCTCTACGTCAACTCATCCCAAGAGAATGTGAAAGTCCCATTGCTGTCGGTGGCGACTTTAAAAAACATTCTTGAGACCGCACGGATTCGGCGGCGCGAGCATTTTCGCACTTTATCAATCTTGTGCTTTCCCGCCCCCGGCGTCCTGGCGTCGCAGGTACTCGCGCCGATCGAACCCAAACTGAATGCTCTCAAGAAAAGTCTTCCGCCAGGCTATCAATTGCAGATCGGTGGGGAAAA
>Ga0209267_1002883_pt1 | contig 10849 bp, 11 predicted proteins | sample GraSoiAngelo_137_FD_185894 | JGI IMG/M metagenome (GOLD analysis project Ga0209267, IMG submission 185894) | Grasslands soil microbial communities from the Angelo Coastal Reserve, California, USA - 14_0929_09_30cm (SPAdes) (version 2) | ecosystem: Environmental > Terrestrial > Soil > Grasslands ... | reverse complement strand
TGCGTCCTATCCAAGAACACTATAATCTTGCCTTTGCATATGAGGGAAGAGTTAGAGCCTGAACAGTGGAGGCCCATTATTGCTTCGTCTCTCTTCTACAAGAAAACGCTTCGAACCAGAATCATTATTGGAATAGCAATGAGAACTCTTCTCTTCGCAGCGATCGCTCTAGCCCTCTACTTTGCATTGCAAATTCTACTTCCGCAGCCCTACACGGCTGTACAGAGTAATGGAGCGTCTAATACAGGGCCTCTCGGAGGATTTGTCGGGATTCTATTAGCTCCCATAATCCTATTCGTGGGACCTTCTTACTCTTCGTATACTTACCTGAGGAGAATTAGGCTCTTGGCGGATCAAGACGCTGCAGATGTCGTCGGGGCGCCTCTGTTCATCTCTGTTCTAACCCAGATTCAACAACTCGATACGAACGGTTATGGTAATACCAGCAATCGACGCGGAGCAGGCGGCGGCTATTCCCTTCCTACGCTACAACAGAGATTACAGAACCTCCAGACCTACTCCGGCAAAGCAACCAAGTAGAACCCATCGACGGGAGTTCGAATCTCCCCCGGACCATCACTGTGAGCACTAGAAGATGGAGTAAGCCGTTGTCCTCGAAGACGCTCCTTACGAACTTGTCGACCAGTCTCTGTTTCTTCGGGACTGAACCTTTCGTTCCTATCGTCGCATGGTCCATGGTTGGTTGTTCGCAATAGTCCAGGGAGCGTCTCCTGGCCTTGATGTGATGAATGGTCCCACTCCTTGTCTAAGGCGTCGCAAGTCGAACGTGGGTCCGATGTAGTTCGGGTTCTTGCCTAGGGCTGCTACTGGATGGTATGGGGTGATTTCGTTTCTTGCTGCGTAGACTGCCAGTGCGACTGCCCAAAGTCTGTCGTCGTGGGTCCCGGCCGGATGTGAGAACTGTAGCTGGCCAGTCTTTGAGAGCTGGACTCGCTCGTTGCTCATCTCGTTCATTAGCTCTGGATCGCGTGGGATGTGTAGCGTTCCGTCCTGCATCTGGCGTTTGAGAATGTCCATTATCTTCTGTTTCTCCGGCAAGGATAGAGTGATTCCGAGAGCGTTCTTCAGTCCTGACTTGACCGCGTCCTGTACGAAAAATCCGCCGAGACCCGTCTCGTCGATATAAATCCGAGAAAGGGTCTGCAGCCTCTCATTCAAGAGATTGAGATATCCAGTTACGTTCGAGAAGATAGTGGCTTGGGGGAAGGCGGTAACCTGGGTCACGTAGATGTGTGGTGCCTGTTTCTCGGCTACTGCGACCGTTGAATGGTCAATCTTGAGTGCGGGATCACAGCCTGCAAAGAACTTCCCGGTGCGTGACAGTTTTCCACCGATCACGTCTTCTCTTGTGAACGTCTCAATGTTATCCATGACACAGCTCTCAATCAATTCCCGGGGCAAGTAGGCGTCCTCGTCGTCCGCAAACTCTGCCTCCATCTCCCGCGTCCACCGTCCTGGATCTGTCTGGTACTGTTTCCTGATCCTCTCAAGAAATTCTGGGTCGATAGGCCCGTTCGGCTTCAACGCCTCTCTGTAGCTGACATGATGGCGTGAGAAGTCCCCGAATATTTCGTCGTCGGTAGCCATGTCGTAGAATAGGGTGTCACGGGACCCAGGAGTGCTAGTTGCGAAGAACGGGCCGTTCGTAGTACTCAGTGTGAAGATGATGGCATCATACAATTCCTTGTCGTGTTCGATGTATGCAAATTCGTCCGCCACGACCATGTTCAAAGTCTCTCCCCTGATCGTGTCCGGACTATTCGGCAAGGCCTCAATCACAGACCCGTTTCGAAACGAGAGCTTCCCCTTCCGAGGCAGACCCTCAAGGACGTCGATTCCTAGGCGCGGGATGAGCCGGTCGATCTTGTCAATTAGTTTCCTGCTCTGCCGGAGGCTCGGCGCGACTATGGCGGCCCTGAATCCTCTCTGTGTTAGAGCGTTGAATAACACAACTCCGGCCATGACGAGACTTTTGCCGCTCTGCCTGGACCATCGGGCTAGGATGAGCTTGCTCTTGTCACGGAGCAGCTTTTCCTGATAGGCAGTCGGTCGGAACCCTAACCGCTTGAAGAATTCGACCACATCAGTCTCTTCAGTGAGCGGTCTCTTGCCTGCTTCCTCTCTTTCGTGCTCGTTCTCGAGGTCTCTGTGATAGCGGTCTATTCTTCCGCGAACCGATTCTGGCATGGATGATCTATCGACCTGTCTTTCGTGGGATGTGGCCTGAGGCTTCTAGATCCTTGAGCCGTTTCTCCCATTCTCTGTACTGCTTGTCTTTCAATACCTGGTTGAGGACTTGAGATGTGTTGGTGTGAAGTTGCGTCCATCGTTCGCGGCTTCTTGGGTCCAACTTGAGGTTCGTCATCATCGCGCGAGACATTTCGAGGCTTTGCTCAAGCTGCTCGACTATGCTGGACCTAAGCTCGTCTTCGTCCCGCTCCTCTTCTCGGATCAGGACCCACCCTCCTTTTCCTGCGTCATTTCGCGGTAGAGCCGGTCTATCTCGTCGTGAAGATCCCTTCCAACTCGTCGTCTTGGTCTTGGACTTCGTGCTTCCAGCCACAGACAGAGAGATCTCGTGGCGATGCTGCCATAGAGTCTGGCCTGCGCAGGATCGAGCGATCCTTCCTTGGACCCTTCTTCCAACTTGTCAAGTACGATCCTTGTCAGTCTCTTGATATTGGCCAGGAGTTCTATTCTATCTGTGTCCGCTCCGCTATCGATTTGCATGTTCGTTCAACTCACTGGTCTACATATCTGAAAGCTAAGGCTTGTATCCGGTCGTATTCGTATTTGCAGATCAAGGACTCGTTGGCGAGCCGGTTCACCCAGCTTCGCGAATCGGGCTTGTCGGTAGATGAGGCATGGAATGTAATAGCCGTTGAGACTCTGGCAGACGCCGGGCTAGTCGAACCTGAGCCATTACAGAAAGCTCGGGTCCATACCGGATCTAAGCCTGGTCAGATTCCAGTTCTTGAAGCGAAGCTAGTCACGACGATAAGAATCGAACCGGCAGATGACGACAGGATCAAAACCCTACTCGCGAGAGCAAGACAGGAAGCAGCCCTTTCAAAGGCGGACGATCCTGACCAAAGCTCGATCATTCGTCAGGCCTTGCGCCTTGGAATGGACGAGCTAGAACGAAGAAGCATTCGGAAATAGAACTTGTTCCGTATGGCCGATTTGAAACTTCGACCAATCGTGCTAGTGCCCAGTGCCTATGATAACCGAATCTTTACTGATAGTTCTTGCATGTTATCTTCACTGAAGGATGGCTGGCTTCAGTCTCGAAATTAAGCGTGGCGGGGGCAGGCTAGTGTCACCGTTTGTTCCTCCCGCGACTACGCTGGTAAGCTTTCTTGTTGGGTGTCTTGGTTCGACGTGGGATATGATCCTCCGCTTTCTTCTTGTCTCTTGGTACATTGTGCTGATTGTACTGCTCAAACTCTTTCTTCAATTCTTCAACCACCACAGTTGAGGTGGTGTCAGACGCTTGAGCAGAGACAGCAGTCGTCGAAGTCGATGAAGGTTTTTCTGTTGACGATTCTGCCTTCCCTCAGTTCTCTCATGTATGTTGGATCGTTAGTAAAGTCTCTTTCTTGCTAACCGCGCCTAGGTGGTGACACCTCAGGTACACAGTCCCTTCACCTCTTTCCCCTACAGTTACAGAAGCAACGGCAACGATCTGGGTCGGGCTTCATATCGCCGTGAAAGCTCAATTCGAAGTATCATTATCAGTCCTTCCACCTTCTCGGGGACTTGATCGTTACCAGCCCAATTATGGTAGGCTTCGACTGCGTCCCTAACTTAGCCGGGTGCGAGTTTAACATACCCACTCCGCAGTTTCCCGAGTCAAATCCTACCGCCGAAGCCTTGGATTCTTTTTTTCTTTAGTTTTCTTTTTTGTTAACTATTCTAGACCCCCCCGGGTGTACCATTTTCTCGCGAGACGCCGCGTAAGATCCTGGGTCTTTGGTGGACCGGGCGGGATTTGAACCCGCGGCCTTTCGGTCATCCCAGGCGGAACGCCTATGCGAACCGAACGTTCTACGGCCTGACGTTCGTCAGTATACCAGGCTGAACTACCGGCCCCGAAACGTCCGTTCCTGATATCCATCTTAAGACTTTAGCCGAACAGCATAGAATCCCGGAAATGTTAATACCCGTCCAAGCCCCAGCCGAAAAAACCAGTGGGCCCGTAGCTCAGCACGGTTATGTTGCAAGAAGCAACGCCAAGGAGCACACGACTGATAATCGTGGGGTCGTGAACCCGGACGACGTCCAGTCGACAGAGTTCAAATCTCTCCGGGCCCACCACAAACCCACCTACAGCTTCACACCCATCTCAGCAAACGCCGGCTCCAACAACTGATCAGGACGAGGATCAAACTCCGGAACATCATTCCGCTTCAGTATCCCCGGAACTGTTCTAATGTTGAAGTCAGAAGGCTGAAACCGAGTATCCAGCCGCTTAGGATCCAGCGGAAACGAAACAGGTGCACCAGGCTCCGGCCGAAGAGTAAACGGAGCAGCCACAGTCTTCTGCAGACCGTTCTGGAAGAAATCGACATACACCCTCCCAATCCTATCAGCCCGATTCCTCGACGTAGACACTTTCTTCGGAACAAGATCCTCCAGCAATATCCCGAGCAACAGGACAAACCTCCGAATCGTTTCTATCGAATACTTCGGCACGATAGGAATCAGGAAATGGAAACCATCAGCACCCGATGTCTTGATCATGTGACGCAGCCGCATCTCCACCAGCGCGGAATCGACCGCGCGAGCAATCTCCACCGCATCCTCAAACTCAGCAGGCGGATATGGATCAAGATCAACCAACACCAGATCATGCCAATCTGTTCTCGGAGCAGACGAGAGAAACTGGTTAATCTCCAAACACGCCATGTCCGCCAGCCAGACCAGCGTCGCCTTGTCATCACAGACAACATGTCGGACAGACTTGTTGAGACTATGCGACCGCACCTTAGCAATCTTAACCCAGCTCGGATGATTGGGCCAGTCCTTCTGGACGAACGATTTTCCCGGAAACCCGTGAGGGAACCTGTTCAACATCAATGGCCTATTCTTGATGAGAGGAATCATCCTATCTGCCACGCCGGAATAATACTGGATCACATCAGCCTTCGTTACTCCCTCTCGCTTCCACATCGGCTTGTCAAGATTGGAGAGGACAATCTTCCGGCCATCAACCTCGACAATGTCCATCGTCTTCTTCAAAGAAACCCCTCGCCAGGACAGACGTCTAGCAATACTCTTATCCGAGTAGACTAGAAAAGCCATCTTCTCCCGCGACATCTCAGAAGATGACAAGTTGCCTCCCAGACCAATATGGAAAGGCGCGATCAGCTTCGGCCTAGTCAGCATCCCAGTCAAGACGTACGGCGCGATCTCAGAACACAAAACCGGCCTCCGCCTAATGTGCCCCAAAGACAAGACCCCACTCTCTTTCAGACGCGTCTGCCCGAAGGAGAACCGTGAGATACCCTGGGACGAGGTCGTCCGCGGCTATGAGGTCCAGAAAGGAAAATACATAATCGTCACACCCAAAGAACTCGAAGCCCTAGAACTGCAATCAGGCCGGCTCGTCGAGGTCTTCCAGTTTGTAGACGCGGACAAGCTCGACGCGGTCTACTTTGACAACAGCTACTACTTGATCCCCGACGAGCACGGAGAAAAGCCATACTATCTAATGCGCGAAGCACTCGAGCAGAACAACAAGGTCGCCGTAGGCCGCGTTGTCATGCACGAGAAAGAACATCTGATTGCTCTGAGATCCTATGAAGGAGCCATCCTCATGACCACACTACACTACGCAGACGAAGTCCGGACCCCGCGAGACTTTCCCGAACTCAAGAAACCACCCGAGGTTGAGAAGGAGGAACTTGAACTCGCCGGCCAACTCATCAAGATAATGAAGAAACCCTTCAACTTCAAAGAATATCGCGACAGGTACCAGGAAGCCTTGATGAAGCTTGTCGAAGCGAAGATGAAGGGCAAGGAGGAAGTCGTCGAGCTGCGGGTTCCCGAGATCAAGCCGACAAAGAACCTGATGGAAGCACTCAAAGCGAGTATCAAAGCACAAGAAAGACGATGACGCTCTTCCATGAGCGTCCCATCAGACCAATGATGGCGAAGACGGGAGACCCGTTCGACTCGGACAACCATTTTTTCGAGCTAAAGTGGGACGGGCTCAGAGCCCTAATGTTTCTGCAGAATGGAAAACTTGAGCTTCAAAACCGAAACCTCCGCGACGTTACAGCCTCCTATCCAGAAATCCAAACCGTCACGAAACGAGTCAGAGCGAAAAAGGCAATCATAGATGGAGAAATTGTCGTTCTCAGCAAGAAAGGCACGCCGGACTTTGGCAAGCTACAGAACCGCTTTGGCATAGAAGATCCCAAGAGAGTCGAAACTGCTCGCCGCGCGAACCCCGTCACATACGTTGCCTTCGACCTTCTCCACCTCAACGGGAAGGACATCATAAAGAATCAATTGGAGATCAGAAAGAACACTCTCCACGATCTGATCGAAGAAGGCCCACATCTTCTCTACGGAGATCACATCGAAAGAAACGGCCTCCAATACTATTCAGAAGCACTCAAGCTTGGCTTCGAGGGAGTAATCGCCAAAGAGAAACACTCGCCCTACCTCATAGGAGTACGAAGCAGCTTCTGGATAAAGAGCAAAGGCTCACAGACGCTAGACGCAATCGTGGTCGGCTACACCCAAGGCGAGGGAATGAGAAAAGCCACCTTCGGCTCACTAGTCATGGCAATGTATGATGACACAGGAAATTTAGCGCACGTAGGAAATGTAGGTGGAGGGTTCGACGATAAGAGCCTGCGCGAGATAAAGCCAATGCTGGACAAGCTTGTTGTCAAGAAACCTGTTATCACCGGTCCAATCGAGGCCCCTTCCCCAATAACCTGGGTAAGGCCCAGAATCGTCGCCGAAATATTGTACGCCAACATCACGTCCGACAGAAAGCTAAGATTTCCGAGGTTCAATAGATTACGAGCGGACAAGAAGCCAGAAGAATCCCGTTTGGACGAAGACATATTATCCCGATAAGCCACCGTCGCGCCACCCGATCAAAATGACGACCGAAGTCCGTACAGTGCGCATGCCATCGTGCAACTGGTGCGGACGCATGATACTACCCAGGGAAGGGGCCGTCCATTTCCCATGCCCACAGTGCGGCGAAGTAATTATCTGGCGATGCGAAAAATGCAGGGGCTTCGGCCGACCCTACAAATGTCCAAAGTGCGGCTTCACCGGACCATAGAGAAGATCCAGTTGACCAAAGTCCTAGTCTCGATCAAGATCTTTCCATCTGACACGACGACCAACATGAACGTCTTGAAGGATAGGGTGCGGAAGACCTTGGAGGGAAAAGCATCAATTTACAAATACGAAGAAGAACCCGTCGCCTTCGGCCTTGTTGCACTGATCGCCCACGTTCTTGTGCCGGAAGAGGTTCAAGGACGGATGGACGAGGTCGAGGACCTGCTCAAGCAGACTGACGGAGTCAGCGAGGTTCAAGTAATGGTCTCTCGTCGAATCGCGTAGTGCGTACTTATCTTCTGGTAATTAAGTAACGGGAATCTTAAATAGGAAAAAATTCCTTTCGTTAGGTGACAATGGGTCTCAGATTTACGCTTCAGAACGAAGATCGAATCTTACTCGACCTTCCACTCTCTGAAAACGAGTGGAAGCCGAGGGTAAAAGAGCTCGTAATGAAGGAATTGGGGGAATCAGAAGCTGATATAGACAGCTTATGCGCAATATGCGACTTTTTCTCTAACAAAAGGCGCGTCCAGATGCTGAGCCATATGGTCAAGGACTGCAACAACTCCGCAACATTTACCGATCTCCTCAAGGTCGCCGTCAATCCAAAGTACATCTCCGACCTGGTCAGCAAGTCATCCAGACGAGAGCTAATCGTCAAAGGCAGTAAAGGCTACAGCCTCTCTCCACTCGGTCTCGGGAGCTTTCTTTTGTTGTCCTTAGCCACCCGGAGGCTACTGAAAGAGACGAATTCCATTAATGATGACGATAAGTCTTTTGAGGGGCAATAACCAAATGAAATCTAAGGTTAGGACCAATTTACCGACTACGGCCATCCAGCTTCTCCTCAACCCTCTCACGAATAATACCGTCAAGGATCTCATAAAATGACTGTGCCAAAAGAGGTGCAATTGAGAGTCGCCGATGCCAAACAGCGGGACGTGGGCCACGGGAAGGTCCGGATCGATAACGAGACAATGCAGAAGCTCGCCATAACCGCCGGCGACTTCATCGACGTACATGGAAAACGGACTACTGTAGCGATCGCCTGGCCAGCCTACGCTGAAGATCAAGGGCAGGAGATAGTGAGGATGGACGGGCTTCTCCGAAGAAACGCCGGGGTCGCCCTAAACGAGTATATCACGATCAAAAAGGCCGAAGTCAAAGATTCGCAGACGATAGTCTTCGCGCCAACTGACGTCCGACTAAGCGTGGACGAGGAGTTCGTAGGATTCGTAAAGCGTCGATTCATGGACATGCCCTTCGTCGAAGGGGACATGACCCTTCTCAGCATTTTCGGCAGCGCAGTTCCTCTAATTGCAACGAGGACCCGGCCTCATGGACCGGTCAAGATCACGGAATCGACTGTCGTTCAGGTGATGAGCGAGCCCACCCCCGAGAAGAAGGGCATACCCATCGTCACCTACGAGGATATCGGGGGTCTGCACAGCGAGATCCAGAGGATTCGGGAGATGGTCGAACTTCCGCTACGCCATCCCGAACTCTTCCAGCGGTTAGGCATTGAGCCTCCCAAGGGAGTCTTCCTCTACGGTCCGCCGGGATGCGGAAAGACACTGCTAGCCAAGGCTGTCGCCAACGAGTCAGATGCAAACTTCTACGTCATCTCCGGGCCCGAGATCATGTCAAAGTTCTACGGCGAATCCGAAGCTAGACTCCGCGAGATCTTCCAGAAAGCGCAGGAGACTGCTCCGAGCATCATCTTCATCGACGAGATGGACGCGATAGCACCGAAGCGAGAGGAAGTCACGGGGGAAGTGGAGAGACGAGTTGTCGCGCAACTCCTATCCTTGATGGATGGAATGGGTGCACGAGGAAACATAATCGTAATTGGTGCTACGAACCGACCTAACGCGATAGACCCTGCGCTAAGACGACCTGGACGGTTCGACCGGGAAATAGAGATAGGGGTCCCCGATAAAATGGGAAGGTACGAGATCCTCCAGATTCACACAAGAACCATGCCGCTAGCATCTGACGTTGACCTACACCGTCTCTCGGACGTCTGCCACGGTTACACTGGCGCAGACATATCGTCCCTTTGCCGAGAGGGCGCGATGAAAGCGCTACGACGGTATCTCCCCGAGATCAATCTCGAAGAGGAGAGGATACCCACAGGTATCTTGGAGAAAATGGAAGTCAATGTTGAGGACTTCATGAACGCGTACAGAGAAATTACACCGACCGCGATGCGGGAGGTCTACATCGAAGTCCCTTCAGTGAACTGGGCAGATGTGGGAGGACTAACCGAAGTCAAACAAGAACTTCAAGAGGCAGTCGAATGGCCGATCAAGAAACCCGAAGTCTTCAAGAGGGTCGGAATAAGACCACCAAAAGGCATTCTACTCTTTGGACCCCCGGGATGCGGCAAGACAATGCTTGCCAAGGCAGTAGCCACCGAGAGTGAGGCGAACTTCATCTCGATCAAGGGACCCGAGCTCTTCAGCAAGTGGGTAGGCGAATCGGAAAAAGCGATACGTGAAGTCTTCAGAAAAGGCCGTACAGCAGCTCCCTCCATCGTCTTCTTCGACGAGCTTGACTCAGTGGTGCCGAGGAGAGGAATGGGCTTTGGGGACAGCGGAGTCTCAGAACGGGTGATAAGTCAACTTTTGACGGAGATGGATGGGATCGAGTCCCTCGTCAACGTCGTAATCATTGGTGCTACGAACCGGCCGGACATAATCGATCAGGCAATCCTACGGCCTGGAAGATTCGACCGTCTCATCTACGTTCCCGCGCCGGATAACGCGACTAGACTGAACATTCTCAAGATTCACACGAGAAACATGCCGCTGGCTAGAGATGTTGACTTGGAGCAGATAGCCCACCAAGCGGCAGGTTATTCAGGGGCAGACCTCGAAGCGGTCTCGCGGGAAGCAGGACTGATATCGCTCCGCCGAGATATCGATACAAAGAGCGTCACCATTGAAGATTTCAGGGATGCTCTAGAACGCGTCAGACCCTCGGTTACGCCCGACATGGAGAACTGGTATCAAGGCTTCACGAAAAGGTTCAAGAAAGAACGGGCACCGGTCCCGATAACCTAGATGCTCCGAGGCTAAACGTTCCCGGTGACCCTGGCATTGAGTAAGGTTTGGAGTCCCAGACCCATGTCCCTATCAATAGTCGAGATCTTGGAGAAGAAAGGCTCTATGACGGACCTGGAGTTGCAGAAAGAACTGAAGTCGAACTTTGGAGACGTGAGCTTCAGGGAACTCAACACCGGATTGATGAAGCTAGAGCTAGCGGGCGTTCTCTGGGTCTCCCGACTCATGAGAGGAAAGAGACAGGTAGAGCTCACGGGCAAACCTGTTATTGATTAGACATTGTCAGCTGCCTCAGCCGCAAAGACTACAACCGTCGCCACGGATTCGAAATGCTCTTACTGTGTGGGGACGGGCCGCTGGACCAAAGAAGTATTCCCAGGCAAACCGGAGAGTGTCTACTGTCCTCACTGCCACGGCTCTGGAAAGGGTGGGGTTGCAGACTCAAGTTTACC
>Ga0209267_1002881_pt1 | contig 10858 bp, 7 predicted proteins | sample GraSoiAngelo_137_FD_185894 | JGI IMG/M metagenome (GOLD analysis project Ga0209267, IMG submission 185894) | Grasslands soil microbial communities from the Angelo Coastal Reserve, California, USA - 14_0929_09_30cm (SPAdes) (version 2) | ecosystem: Environmental > Terrestrial > Soil > Grasslands ... | reverse complement strand
ATTTTAGGCAGCACATCGAATATTCTTTCGCCTCCGGCCAGAAGATTGCCCGGGCCAGCGCGCTTGGGTGTGGAAGCGAGCGCGCTCCTGCGCCAAGTCGAACCAGCAAGGGAAACTTCCCATTTCTCGTCGGTCCGTAAAGTCGATGAGTTCACAGTTAATGTGAGCCAGAGCGCGGGTGGCGCGTTATCGTTAAAAACTCTCGCCTCGATCGTGTTCGGACCGGTCCGGAAAAATTTCGACACGTCGAGTGTTGAGATCTCCTTCCAGTCGCGGTCCGGAGCGGTCGGCGCCGTTTCGCCGTTAATTTTCAATTCGATCCGCTTGGCCGCGCGAACCAGCAATCGAGCCGATCCCGGTTGCGACTCGACTTGCAGCGTTCGCCGAAACGTCGCATCCATCGTTGCAACTGGATGTGTACGCGCATCCATCGCGGCCGGAAATACAATCCACTCGGCGCGTTTGTCTCGCGGCAGAAAATTAATTTTTGGATCGCGATCGCATTTCCATGCGAGCCACCCAAAAGCAATGGTGGCGGCCGCGACCAAGGCGAGTGCTGTCCAAAATGTCTTCAACGGCACAAACCTGGTTTCAGTCGCGACGGGAAAAAATGCGTGCCTGGAGGGATTCGAACCCCCAACCTTCTGATCCGAAGTCAGATGCTCTATCCAGTTGAGCTACAGACACAAAACTAAAAATCCCAGGTTTCAAATCCCAAAGCCCAAAATTTGGAACCTGGGATTTGGATTTTGGGATTTAAAAAAAGCTGGGTGGTCGACGGGACTCGAACCCGCAACAACCAGAACCACAATCTGGGGCTCTACCATTGAGCTACGACCACCGTCGGGGATTCAAATTCTAGTTTTTAGATGCGTGATTGCAAACGCGCAAAGAACCCCACCGGCGTGGCACACTCTCCGCTTCTCCTTCAGGCGATGCCCCATCGTTTGGTTGCAACCCACATTCCGTTTGTTATCATCCGCACCCCGCGTTCCATGAAGAAAATCGGCCCGATCCTGCTCGCCGCTGTCGTTTTTTGTCTGGCGTCGCCGCTCTTGACCGCCGAATCGGATGACCCGAGCGAGACGTTTCTCAAAGCTTACATGACAGCGCAGCAGGGCGAAAAACTCGAGCACGAGAACCAATTTAAGGCCGCCCTCGCCAAGTATCGCTTTGCCGGCAGCCTAATCGAACAATTGCGCAAGGCCCACCCGGATTGGCAACCCGCGATCGTCGAATATCGCGGCCGGAAAGTGAGCGAAAGCATCCTGCGCGTGCAGGACAAAGCTTCGACCCAGGAAAGCGTAAACGCTCCCGCGCCGCCTGCTGAAAATGCCGCCGCGGTTCCACCAGAACCGGCACCGACCCAAGTCGCCAAAGAACCGGTAGCACCGTTGCCGGCCGCGAAGCCGGCCCCGGCGAGTACACCGAACGAGGTTGCGATCGAGCAGGCCACCCGCAAACTGCGCGATCGAGTCGACCAACTTGAAGCTGAATTAGAGAAATCGCGCACCCAAATGAGCGCGGCTGAAAATGAAAAGCAGTCGTTGAACAGCCGTCTTGATGAAACGAAATCGAAACTCGGCAAAGCACAAGGCGATCTGGACAAAGCGAAAACGGCTGAGAAGCAAGTGCGCGATCAATTAACTCAGGCGCAGGCTTCGTTGAAGAAAACTGCGGCTGCCGGTTCGAACGAGGGCAAAGCGCAGGAGGCCCTTAGATCCGAAATCGCGCAGTTGAAAAAAGTGCTCGTTTCGGCACAGCAAGGCCGCAGCGCCGCTGAAAAGGAACGAGATGACGCCAATACGAAAGTCGCAGGCGCCGACCAACAGCGGGCCTCCGCCAGCAAAGAGCGTGATGAAGCGAATGCGCGCGCGGCCGAGGCAGACCAAAAAGTCGCGAGTGCAAACAAAGAACGCGATGACGCACTCACCCAATTGAAAGGATTGAAGGATACGGAGCAGCGGGTGGAGGTGCTGGTCGCGGAAAATTCCAATTTGAAACAGAAGCTGGCTGACGCGGAAAAAACTGTGCGCGAGATCAGCGCGGACAAACCGAAGCAAGAAAAAGAGCTCGCCGACGTGAGAAAACAAATCGGCGATCTACAAACTCAGCTCGCAGCGAGTCAGAAGCAGAACCAGACTTACCAAATCGCAGTTGCGCAATTGCGCTCGCAGCTCGACGACGCGAGCAAGCAGCTAGAGCAGGTCAAGCTCGTTGGCGCTACGCCGGAGGAGACGGCCAAGCTGACAAAAGAGAACGAAATGTTGCGCAACATCATCGTACGCGAGCGTCAGGAAGAAGCGCGGCGCGATCAGGCAAAAAAGTTGATGCTGGCTGAGTTCGACAAGCTACAAATCAAATCAGAAACGTTGACTCAACAAATCCAGTTGCTGGCCCAGCCGGTGACGAGGTTGACCACGGATGAACTGGCGCTGCTCCGCCAACCGGTCGTTTCGATTTCTGATGACAATTCCGGCGCGGTCAAGGCCAGCTTCACTTTTGCCAAAAACACGAAGCCGAATACGCCTGCCGCTTCGACCGAGTCACCAGCCGGCAGTCTGGTCGCGTCGAAGGCGTCCTCTCCGCCGGCCGCACAGACTGGCTACACCGTTCCGAGCATCTTTAAGCCGAACGTCCCCGAGGACGTTGTCGACCTTGCCCGGCTAGCCAAGGAGAATTTCGAAAAGGGCAAATATCGGTCGGCGGAGAAAATTTATCAGGAAATTTTGACCAAAACGCCGAACAATCTTTATTCACTCTCGAATCTTGGCGTAGTTTATTTTCGCAGTGGCAAACTTAAAGCTGCCGAGTTGACCTTGAAGAAAGCGGTCGCGCTCTCGCCCAAGGACGAGTTCACGCACACCACACTCGGAATCGTTTATTATCGGCAATCGAAATTCGACGAGGCGCTGACGGAATTGACCAAATCCCTCGGGCTCAATCCGAAGAGCGCAACCGCGCACAATTACCTCGGCATTACTGCGAGTCAGAAAGGCTGGCAGGAAGCTGCCGAAAAAGAATTACTCGAAGCAGTTTCAGAAAATCCAAACTACGCCGACGCGCATTTTAATCTCGCCGTCATTTACGCGACCTCGTTGCCACCGTCGAAGGAACAGGCCAAGCGCCACTATGCCATGGCCACTTCGCTCGGGGCCAATCCGGACGCCGCGCTCGAGAAGTTGCTGCACTGATTCTGTGGCGGCAGCCCCCTGATCGCCGCATATCTTGTTGGCGTGAGACCATTTCTCACCGCCAACTGGCGGTATCTCGCCATGCTCAATTTTGTTGTCGATCCGAAGATCGTTGCGCCACTGGTTCCGCCTGGGACTGAAATCGATTTCGAAAATGGGGAGACATTTCTCAGCGTAGTCGGCTTTCTTTTTCTCGACACGCGTTTGCTCGGGCTGCCTATCCCGCTGCATCGCGATTTCGAGGAAGTGAATCTCCGTTTTTACGTACGCAAAAAGTCCGCCGACACCTGGCGGCGTGGGGTTGTCTTCGTTCGCGAATTAGTGCCGCGCCGCGCGATCGCTTTGGTCGCGCACACTTTCTATGGAGAAAATTATGTCGCCTTGCCGATGAAACATCAGATCGATCACGTCGATCTTAAGTTGAGCGTGGAATACTCCTGGCGACGCGGACGCAAATGGGAATCGCTCAAGATCAGCGCAAGCGGTGAACCGCAAACAATAGCCGCCGGGTCACATCCTGAATTCATCACCGAACATTATTGGGGCTACACCCGTGTGCGGGGCGGGTGCAGTGAATACCGCGTCGAGCATCCGCGCTGGAGAATGTGGAACGCGGATACGTTTCAATTCAACGCCGACGTTGCGGCGCTTTATGGCGATCAATTCGTTGAACCGTTGAGCGCTCGGCCACGCTCCGCTTTTATTGCCGACGGTTCGCCGATCGAAGTTTTACTTCGCGAGCAATTGCCGTAGCACGAACGGCAGGATGCCGCCGTGCCGGTAGTAATCGATCTCGATCGGCGTATCGATTCGCAGCTTCACCGGCACGTAACGCTTTTGTCGATCTTGGTTCTCGATCTCAATCGTTAATCGCTGGCCGGGCTGGATCGCATCGGATAAACCGCCGATCGAAAATGTTTGCGAGCCATCAAGGCCGAGTGATTGCGCTGTTACGCCGTCGAGAAATTGCAATGGCAATACCCCCATGCCGACAAGGTTTGAGCGATGAATCCGCTCGAAACTCGCCGCCACGACCGCTTTCACTCCAAGAAGTTTTGTTCCTTTGGCCGCCCAGTCGCGCGAGGAACCAGTTCCATATTCGTGCCCAGCCAAAATAACGAGCGGCACCTTCTCTTTTTGATAACGCATTGCGGCATCGAAGATCGACATCTGCTCACCGTCCGGATAATGCTTCGTCACGCCCCCTTCAGTCCCGGGCACCATCAGGTTTTTAATTCTCACATTCGCGAACGTCCCGCGCGTCATGACCAGGTCATTCCCGCGCCGCGAGCCGTAGCTGTTGAAGTCCTGCGGCTGAATTCCGCGCGAAACCAAATACTGCCCAGCCGGTGAAGTCGCTTTGATTGCGCCCGCGGGCGAGATGTGATCGGTCGTTACCGAGTCCCCAAAAATTCCGAGAGCGCGCGCCCCGACGATGTTGTCGATCTTGCCAACCTCCATCGAGAAATCTTTGAAGAACGGAGGCTCGTGAATGTAATCGCTTTTCTCGTCCCATTGATAAACTTCGCCGGTGCTCGATGGGATTTCGTTCCATTTCGGGTTTTGATCCGTGAAATCGCGATAAAGCTTGCGGAAAACGTCCGGGCTCAGCGCCGACTGCATCGCATCACGCACTTCTTTCAAACTTGGCCAGAGATCGCGCAGAAAAGTTTCTTTGCCGTTTTTGTCCTTACCGATCGGCTCCTTCGAAAGATCGACATCCACCCGCCCGGCGAGCGCGAACGCGACTACCAACGGCGGCGACATGAGAAAGTTTGCTTTGATGTTTTGGTGGACGCGCGCCTCGAAATTGCGGTTGCCCGAAAGCACGGACGCCGCGACCAGATCGTAATCGTTGATCGCCTTCTCGATTTTCGGATGGAGCGGGCCGGAATTTCCGATGCATGTCGTGCAGCCGTAGCCGACGAGATTGAACCCGAGCTGGTCGAGATATTTTTGTAGCCCGGTCTTATCGAGATAATCGGTGACGACGCGTGAGCCTGGCGCGAGCGAAGTTTTCACCGCTGGATCGATTCGCAGTCCGCGCTCGACCGCTTTTTTTGCCAGTAAACCGGCGGCAAGCATCACGCTTGGATTGCTCGTGTTCGTGCAACTCGTGATCGCGGCAATGAGAACAGTGCCATGACCAATTCGGCTTTCACCGTGATGAAATGGATCAGCGGCCGAATCTCTTAATTCCTTCGCGGTATCGGGCGTCGGCCGGTTGTTTACCATCTCGGCTTTGTTGCGCTCTTCGCCCGGTTCGATGCTCGGTCCGTTCTTGTCGGATGCTGGCGTGTCGCCATCGCTCGGCGGCGATCCGTTCAACTGCACCAGATGCTTTGCTCCAAGATCGACATCTTTCATTCCGTATCCGCCCTCCTTGACCGGTTTCTGCAAAAGCGATCGAAAGGTCTCGCCGAGCGCGGGAAGGTTGATCCTGTCCTGCGGCCGTTTCGGTCCCGCCACAGCCGGCTGCACGTCAGCGAGATTCAGCTCGAGATCGATGCTGTAATCGATCTCGCCTTTGCGCGGCATGCCGAACATTTTCTGGACACGGAAATAATTTTCGAACGCGGCGCACTGCTCCTCGGTGCGCCCGGTGGCACGCAAATACGTAACCGACTCTTGATCGACCGGAAAAAATCCCATCGTCGCACCGTACTCCGGCGACATGTTGCCAATCGTCGCGCGGTCCGGCACCGGCAAGGACGCCGCGCCTTCGCCGTAAAATTCCACGAACTTTCCAACCACGCCTTGCGCGCGCAGCATCTGGGTGATGTGCAACACCAGATCGGTCGCGGTCACGCCTTCGCGCAATTGACCGGTCAGGTGCACCCCGACCACTTCCGGCGTTAAAAAATAAACCGGCTGGCCGAGCATTCCCGCTTCCGCTTCAATTCCGCCGACGCCCCAGCCGACGACGCCGAGGCCGTTGATCATCGTCGTGTGCGAATCGGTCCCGACGAGCGTATCCGGATAGAAAATTTCGCGATTGTCGATCTTCGAGTGCTGAACACCTTTGGCCAGATACTCGAGGTTCACCTGGTGAACGATGCCGATGCCCGGCGGAATGAGTTGAAACGTTTTGAACGCCTGCTGACCCCACTTCAAAAACTGGTAGCGTTCGCGGTTGCGCTTGAATTCCATTTCCAAATTCAATTGCAACGCTTTGGCCGAGCCGAAAAAGTCAACCTGCACGGAGTGATCGACCACGAGATCTACCGGCACCAGCGGCTCGATGATTTTCGGATCGCCGTCGAGTCGTTGCACTGCACTTCGCATCGCGGCAAGATCGACAACCAGCGGCACGCCGGTGAAATCCTGAAGAACGATGCGCGCGACCACGAACGGAATTTCTTCGTTGGCTGGCTTCTTGGCATTCCATTTCGCCAGCGTCTCGACATCCTTGCGGCGGACTTTCTTGTCGTCACAATTTCGCAGGACGGACTCGAGCACGATCCGAATGCTGACCGGCAATCGCGAAATCTTCCCGATGCCTTGTTCCTCCAGCGCCGGCAACGAATAAAGAAATCCTTCGCGCCCGTTACCGGCGTCGAATTTGTTCAGCGCTTTGAATTCGTCGATCACTTTAAGTCGGCCAATTTCGCTTTGATTTTATCAAAGTCGGGTAGTTGTTTTGGGTCATCGTTGCTCTCAGCGTGTTGGATCACGCCGTTCTTATCGATAATGAAGGCGGAACGTTTTGGAACGCCGCCCATTCCAAGATTGATTTGCGGCAGAAACGAGTCGTAAACCACGCCGTAATCTTTCGCGACTTTGTGCTCGTAATCGCTCAGCAGCGTGACATCGATCTTTTCTTTTTGCGCCCACGCTTCTTGCGCGAACGGATTATCGCCGCTAATTCCGTAAACTTCGCAATTCAATCCGGTGTATTCGCGCAGTCCGTTGCCGACACTGCACATTTCCTCGGTGCAGGTCCCCGTGAACGCCATTGGGAAGAAAAGCAGGAGCGTGTGTTTCTTTCCGAAATTGTCGCTCAATTTGATCTGCTTGGGACCGTCGGCTGTCTTGGTCGAGAGAGTGAAATCGGGCGCTTTAGTTCCAACTGCAAGTGGCATAAACAATCCTCCAGTTTGAGTTTAGAGGGGGAAATTCACTATAAGAAAGCAGCGTGACGCTGCACCCATTTTTTTCTGCAAGTTCCGGTCCGGACTTCCTGCTTTCCTCAGTTCCTTATTGTGATAAATTCTCCGCCGATGGCAGATGATCGCTGGTGAATCGCAAGATTCGCTGGAGGAAAGTCCGAACACCAAACGGCAGCATGCCACGTAGAAAACGTGGGCAGCGTTCTCGAAAGCGAACGTTGACGGAAAGTGTCACAGAAAAGACACCGCCGGTTCTTTGAAAGGAGCGCAGGCAAGGGTGAAAAGGCGAGGTAAGAGCTCACCGCTCGCGGAGTAATTCGCGAGGCACGAAAAACCCCATGCGGTGCAAGACAAAACAGAGGGAGGACAGCCGGTCCGCTACGATCCTCGGGTATCGTCGCATCATGGTCCCGCGATTGCGGGATCGGGCGGTCCCGCGCAAGCGGGATTGAGATAAATGATCATCGTCCCGGAGAAATTCGGGAGACAGAATTCGGCTTACCGCCATCTAAATATGAAGGGCGCTTTCGGAATCGAAGGCGCCCTTCGCTTTTTTATTTCAGCACGTCCTCAACACACCCAAGTAACTGCGAAACGGTTTTTTCGGTTTCGTCGCCCATGTTGGAGAGGCGGAAAGTTTTGCCACGGAGTTTGCCGTAGCCGGGATCGATAACGAGATGATGTTCTTCGCGGAGTCTTTTTGCGAATGCGAGAACGTCGATCCCTTTGTTGTTTTTGACGCAGGTCAACGTCTTTGACCGGAAACCTTCTTCGGCGAAGAATTCGAAGCCGGATTTTCTCACCCAGTCGTGGACGACCGCGTTGGTTTTCGCATGGCGATCAAAGCGCGCTTGCAGTCCTTCCTCAAAGATCTCGTCGAGCTTTGATTGGAGCGCGAAGATGTGGCCGATGCTGGGAGTGCTCGGCGTCATCCATTCGGCCTGCTGCTTTCTAAATTCGAGAAAATCGAAATAGTAGCCGCGATCCTTTTGTTTCTCAGCGCGAGCGAAAGCTTTTTCGGAAACGGAGAACAACGAAAAACCTGGCGGAAGCGCGAGAGCTTTTTGCGCGCCGGTCAGCATGACGTCGATCCCGAGCGCGTCCATGTCGATCTTCATCGCGGAAAATGATGAAACTGTGTCGACGATGAGAGCGACGTCGGCGTATTTGGCGAGCGTGCAGCAGATTTCCGGCAACGGATTCATTACGCCGGTGGAGGTTTCGTTGTGAATCAAAGTAACGGTGTCGAATTTTCCGGAGGCGAGCGCATGGTCGACATTTTTCTGGTCGATGTGTTTTCCCCATTCGACCTGGAGCGGTTCGGCGTTCTTCCCGCAGCGGCGCGCGACATCGAGCCATTTATCCGAGAACGCGCCGCACATGCAGCAGAGCACGCCGCGATCGACCAGGTTGCGGATCGAGGCTTCCATTACGCCCCAGGCTGACGAGGTCGAAAGAAACACCGACTGTCTGGTTCCGAAGAGCGTTTGCAGCTTTGGATGAACATCACGGTAAAGATTTTTAAAATCTTCGCCGCGATGTCCGATCATCGGTCGCGAGAACGCGGCCAGCGTTTTCGCCGAAACTTCGACCGGACCGGGTGTAAAAAGCTTGTCGTGTGGAAGCACGAAGAAAACGTCCAACATCGAACCCTCCTTCGCAAGCTACGGCGCGGCAGGCGCCCAACGTCCAATGCAGAGTGCAGATGGCGATCTTATTTCTCGATGAAGCTGACGTCACCGCTGCGCTCGACCCGGCCCTTCTTTACTTTGGAGACATCGTCGTCGTGCAAACTCAGGCGCATGTCTTCTTCGACATCGTGGGTGGAAATGTGGTTGCGATGCATCGTGTTCAAGACGAAATCGCCATCCTCGATAATCAATTCGGGCCGGCCTTTAATAAGGCAGCCGAACCAGTGCGAATGAAAGGCGATGAACGCGAGCAGCCGGTGCAGAAGCACGAGCACCAGTCCGCCACCGAGGGTAGCAAAAAATGCCGCGCTGCCATTGATCGCGCGCGAGAGCACCGACGCCAGGATAACCAGCAAGACGGCGTCGAACGCTGTCTTGCGCGAAAGCGATCGTTTATGGCCCAACCGGACCATAATCAGCGTGGCAATAAATACGACCACGCCGCGCAATGAGATTTGAACAAACGTCAGTTCCTCAGGCCTTGCACCCAAACCAAGCAACGGTCCGACAAAATTCCAGAATGCATTCATAATTTAGAATTTTATCGCCTGGAAAAGGCTTGGCGAGCGTATCTCGACCTTTGCCGCGCTCGCCACGGACGGGTCCGCCTGGCTGATGAACTTGCGCGGTAAAGTTTCGCATGGCATAAGAGCACGCTCGCGCGAGCCGAATCGGCCGCGCAAGATCGACAGTCACTATGCCAATAGCTCCGCCACCTTCCCGTGACGCCGCAGTTGAAGCGCGCGTTTTCTGGTTGCGTTTCCAAAAGGAAATTGCGGCTGCGCTAATCGTCCTAATTTTGGCGGCGGTCGGATTTGCCGCTTACCGATTTTACATAAATCGGCGCAACTCCACTGCGGCTGAGTTGTTAGGTAGGGCTAAGAATCCGCACGATTACCAGGAGGTGATTACCCGTTATCCGGCAACGCCGGCGGGCGCGAGTGCGTATTTGCTTCTGGCCGAGACGCACCGCAACGACAAGAAGTTCGCCGAATCGAACGCGACCTTGCAGCTGTTCGTCGATAAATATCCGGAACACGATTTTGTGCCGACAGCGCGTCTGGCAATGGCGGCGAATTTGGAATCGATGGGCAAAACGGATGAAGCTCTTTCGATTTATCAACAGGTCGCCGTCAAATACGCAAACACTTACAACGGGCCGCTTGCGCTGATTTCGGAAGTGCCATTGTTAAAAGCGAAGAACCGAATCGAAGATGCGCGCCGAGTTTGTGAAGAAATTCTGACGAAATATCGGATGCCAGGCCCGCAAACTGAAGGTACGCGGGATGACCGCATCGAGACAATCTGGGCAGGCGAGGCGATGAGGCAATTGCGTTCGTTGAAGCCACCTGAACGGCCAAAGCCAGCGCCAGGGGCGGCAAATTTGCCAGCGCCGCCGGCTGGGCCGGGCGCTCCGCCAATGATCGCCGCCCCGACCGCACCTATTCCGGCTGCAGCGCCAACTGCCGGAGCGATGTCGCCCGCGGGTGCGCCGACACCAAAAAGCCGAAATAACTAGGTAGAGCGATTGACCTCAATCGCCCGCGGGCGGTTCGGTGAACCGCCCCTGCCGATCGCGATTAGCGCTTCGAAAATTGGAAGCGTTTGCGCGCGCCGGGCTGGCCGGATTTTTTGCGTTCCTTCATCCGCGGATCGCGTCGGAGCAACCCTTCGGATTTGAGCGTGCCGCGTAAGTTGCCATCGGCCTGAATAAGTGCGCGAGAGATCGCCAAACGCGCGGCGCCAGCCTGGCCGGCAACGCCGCCGCCGCTGGCGTTAATGAAAAGATCGTAAGTGTTAACCATCTTCGCCGCTTGCAATGGCTGAAGAACCACGTTTTGCAGCGGGACGCTTGGGAAATAAT